>JACCEC010263243.1_pt1 | contig 11040 bp, 6 predicted proteins | sample 7450121 | NCBI WGS metagenome assembly JACCEC01 (sample SAMN15323455, study PRJNA562643) | freshwater metagenome | isolation source: river surface water | place: USA:Blue River Watershed | collected 2017-08-18 | reverse complement strand
CGTTGAGCGATTTGAACTCTTGAAATATGTGTACATTGTGTTGATTCTAGGTGTCCTTCAGGCACCTAGGATAAAGTTCTTCGAACTTTATTCAATAGAATAAAAGTTTTTTATTCATTTTTATAAAACAGCGTTACATAACATTTTCATAAAATATTATGGATTCTAAAAAATTCACAAAAGAAAATAAATTTGACCGAAGTCAACATCGCGTTGAGCGATTTGAAACTACAGAAAACTTTATGACCACAAATACAATGAGTTCTTCTAAAGGTTCAAAGCCAGCAAAAAATGCCAATTTATCTGGAAATTTAGCTGCTGTTAGTTTGAGTAAAAATTTGAAGAAGTCGACTGAAACTGATTCAAAAAAAATGAAAAATTTGTATACTTCCTATTCCAAATTATCTGAATTAAAATTGGTAACTATTGGATTAGCTTCACCAACCAAAATCAAACAATGGGCAGAAAAACGACTTCCTAATGGAAAAGTATTTGGCCAAGTTACTAATGCTAATACATTACATCATAAAACTTTCAAACCACAAAAAGGGGGTTTATTTTGTGAACGTATTTTTGGTCCCTTAAAAGATTTTGAGTGTGCTTGTGGAAAAGTCAATAAACCAACAGAAGAACAAAAAAAACAATTTTTACATTTTAGAAATTTAGATCGAAAATTTTGTCCAACCTGTGATGTTGAATATACATGGTCTGTTATTCGACGTTATCAATTAGGCTATATTTCATTAGTAAGCCCAGTAACTCATATCTGGTATTTAAAAGCAACTCCTAGTTATTTATCAATTTTACTAGATTTTAAAAAACGACATTTAGAATCAATTATTTATTGTTCAGAAACATTAACTTTGGAAAATAGTATGAAAGCTAATTATACATTTGCAATGGCAAATTCACCATTAACTCTAATTAATTCATGGAAAAAAATCATGAATAGCTTTGGTGAAGGTAAATCGGTGCAATCACTTCTAGGAAAGGAGCAATTAAATTCTGACTTAGTTCCATTACAAACAAAAAATTTTGAACAAAGTCAACTTCGCGTTGAGCGATTTGAACTTTCTAAAGTAAGCCCGCTAAATGTCCTTCCAAATACAAAAGTAGATGAAATTAGAGAACCTTTTAGAAAAGTAGTAAATCATGACATTTTAATTCCAAAACGTTTTAGTAATTGGAGAAATAAATCTAAAGCAACGTATAAATCCGAAGAAAAATTAATTTTAACAAATGAACAAAAGTTAAATATGGCAAAAACAAATGGTTCTATGAATGCTCAGACCTTAACTAAAAAACCTAAAAAAATCGAAACTCAACATGGTGTAATTAATTTGAGTGTTTCATTAGATGATGTTCAACCAAAAGATTCAACATCCTTAATTTTTGAACAAAATGAAAAAACAGCACTAAAAAATATTCCGTTTTATATTACAAAACGTTCACAGAAAATTTCTAGTAATTTAGCTTTCTTTCTGAGTTTAAATAAATTAGCTCGCTTTATTTATACAATTTCTTATAAAAAAGCAAGTCAAAAGTCAAAAAAAGCTTTAATCAAAACATTTATTCAACTTCAACAACAAGGTTTTTATAAGAAATATGCTGAAACTTCAAAATTAAAAAGTGAAGTCGCTGAAATTTCTTCATCTTCAAAAAAATGGATTAAATTTCAGAAACATTTTTCATTGAAATCATTAGTTACTAAAAAAACCAAAAAATCGTTAAAACCTTTCATTTTTGAGAATGAAGATTTCTTTTGTTCCAATTCAATTATTTCAATTTATAAAATTCAAAAAAGTTTAGAGTTCCAATCAATGGTTGAAACTAAAGCGGAAACTTCTTTTATGACAGAACAAAATCAACTTCAACATCAGTCAAAATCTCAGTTTGAAAAAAAATATTTAAGTTTAATTAAAACTTATTGTTTAAAAATTTTATTAGATTCATTTTCTGATAAAAATAAAAATTTAGAACCAAATTTTTCTACGCTTGTTACAAATCAATCAAATTTGACAATTAATAACCAAACAACAATTAAAGTTCAAAAATTACTTTCATTAATGGGTGAAAAAATGAAACCATTTGTTAAAGTTATGAATAAGATTTTTTTTAAAAATTTAATGACTGTAAAATTCCGACAAATAATTGAATCTTTAGTCAATTTCAAAACAAATGATTTTTCTAATCAAGTTTTTACGACAATTCAGAATTCTGAAGTAAAAAAAGAAGAAAAACAAATTTTTCTTTTAAATTTTAAAAAAGGTAAAACAATTGATGCTTCTGTTCTTTCTCTCCAGTCAAAAACAAACCCACTTGGGTTTAGTGAAAAAACAGTGTCTTGGCCAATTTTAATTAACAAAAAACAAATTTCTGGTGAACTTTCTTCTATTCAGAATAAAACTCACATAACTAATTTAGGCTTTAAAACAGAAAATGTAAGTGAAAATGAGATTCAAAGTAAAAAAGACCAATTATTGAAACAAAAATCTGTTTTACCTCTAAGTAGTACACATAAACAAATTATTGTATTACCGTTAAATTCAAGTGAAAATCAAAATGATGAAACAATTTATTCTTCGCAAAAAAAAGATACTCCTACGCAATCAAAAAATGTAACGATTTCACTTTTATTACCAAATTCAAAATTTGAACGTCAACAATTTGCAGTAGCTGAAAAAGCTTCGACTAAAACGAATTCATACTCAACTCAGACGAATGCATCAAAAGGAGCACTTTTTAATAATATTTATTCTTTATCTCATCGTTATCGTTGGGAAATTGAAAAAGATTGGCATTCTTTTTTATTTTATATTTCAGCACCAGAAGATTTTACTGATTTTCCAATTTCTACGTATCAACATCGTATTACACCAATCAATTCAATTCCAATTTCAGGAGCTTCAATTATTCAAAAATTATTGCTGGAATTTCAATTTACAGAATTAAGAAAAATGGATAAACAAAATCGTATTTTATTATATGATTTCCAAAAAATGTTAAATCAATATCGCAGCTTAGCGAAAAAAGGTTTTTTAGATCGTTTTGATAAAAAAGATTTTCGCGAATTATTAAAAAAACGTGATAGCTTAATGCGAAGAACAAAATTAATTCGTAAATTGTTCCGTAAAAATTCACGAGCTGATTGGATGATTTTATCGGTTTTACCTGTTTTACCACCCGAATTAAGACCAATTATTAAAATTCAAGATCAAGTGGCTGCTTCAGACTTAAATCGTTTATATCAACGTATTCTTTATAGAAATGAAAGATTAAAAAAATTTTTAAAAGATCCATCTACTAGTTATTCATATGAAATGAAATATGCTCAACGTTTATTACAGGAAGCTGTTGATAATTTAATTGAAAATGGAAAAAGTGGAACAACTCCAGAACGTGATTCACGTGGTCGCAATTTAAAATCATTATCTGAAATTTTAAAAGGAAAACAAGGACGTTTTAGACAACATTTATTAGGAAAACGTGTTGATTATTCAGGGCGTTCTGTTATTGTAGTTTCTCCTACTTTAAAAATTCATGAGTGTGGGTTACCTAAAGAAATGGCTCTTGAATTATTTTTACCTTTTTTAATTAAACGAATTCTTCATTTAAAATTTGCAAAAACTGTTATTGGTGCAAAAACTTTTATGCGTACTAATAAAGAGACTACTTTAGAAATTTTAAGAGAAATTCTTCAAGGTCATCCTATTTTATTAAACCGTGCACCTACACTTCACCGCTTAGGTATTCAAGCCTTTCAACCAAAATTAATTGATGGGCGTGCTATTTTATTACATCCTTTAGTTTGTTCAGCGTTTAATGCAGATTTCGATGGAGACCAAATGGCAGTCCATGTTCCAATTACTGCTGAAGCTCGCTCAGAAGCTTGGAAATTAATGTTTGCACGAAATCATTTATTATCACCTGCTACTGGTGAACCAATGATTTTACCAAGTCAAGATATGGTTTTAGGCTGTTATTACTTAACTAGTGAAAATTTGAAACTTTTTAAATACAAAATTTTAAAACAAATTCATAACTTTAATCGAAATACTTCAGTAGAAGCAAAAAAAACAAATATGTTAAGTATTCAAGTAAATAGAGAACCTAATTTACCGGAGTATTTTAGTAACCCTAATCAGATTTTACAACTTTATAATCAAGGCAAAATTTCTGTTCAATTACCTGTTTGGCTTCGTTGGATGGGTGAATTTGAAAATGAAAGTGGAAATCATCAAGCTTTAGAAATTCGATTAGATAGTTTCGGAAATCGTTTAGAAATTTTTCCAAAATATTTCCGTCAAACAACAGCAAAAGGTTCATTAATGAATCAATTTGTTCGAACAACTGCTGGGCGTATGCTTTTATATACATTAATTGAATCTTTACAAAAAAATGATCTTTAATTTATTTAAAAAGCAATGAATTAATATTTTTATTAAAATTATTTACAAGAGAAAACTAAGTTTTCTCTTGTAAAGCTCAAAGCACATAAAAAAACCATTGGGATGTTTTTAATCGTTTTGGTTTTTTTAATAGATATTTATTTTTTAGGATAATAAATTCGGTTTTATTTTTCCTGGTTCAATTCGCTAGCGCGAAGTTTGCTTTGCACAATAAAAAACTACGTTTTTTAAATAAAAATTTTTGGTTTCAGAGAAACTAGAAATCTTTTCAATCTTTATTTTATGTTAGTATATCTGGTATATGAGAAGAAAAAAACAAACTTTTGAATTATCTTCAACTAAAGATCAAAAGTAATTAACTTCAAATAAACTTAATTGATAGTAAGTTTAAAGTTGAGTTCACTTACAAAATCACTTTTGCAAAATACCGCTTTTTAGGTGTTCACCTGCGAAAGCAACGATTTCTCAATCTTGAATAATTCTATGTTGTTAATTTTAACGTAAAGTCCAGACTTTGGATGAGTTTTAGTCAGTTTGAACAATACTTTACCAAAAGTTAGTTTCAACTATGACTTAATAAGTATTTATTGAAAAAGCTCAAAAAAGGGATTATTAGAGAAAACTTAGATTTTTCTCTAAAATTTTTACTATGAAATTAGTTAAAATCTGTGAATTAATGTTTTAAACTTATCTTTTTTTATGAAAAAATCATTTCAGTTTATTTTTTCACTTTGCCTAGCTTTTGCTATGAGCTTAGTATTTCAATCTCCTGTAAACGCATATCCTATTTTTGCTCAACAAAACTATGAAAATCCACGTGAAGCAACAGGGCGTATCGTTTGTGCAAACTGTCACTTAGCTCAAAAGCCTGTTGATATCGAGGTACCACAAGCTGTATTACCAGATACAGTATTTGAAGCAGTTATTAAAATTCCATATGACCAACAAATTCAACAAGTTGCTGGTAATGGTAAAAAAGCTGATTTAAATGTTGGTATGGTTTTAATTCTTCCTGAAGGTTTTGAATTAGCACCATCTGATCGTGTACCAGAAGAAATGAAAAAGAAAGTAGGTAAATTATATTATGCACCTTACAGTCCTGAGAAAAAAAATATTTTAGTAGTAGGTCCTGTACCAGGTAAAAAATATAGTGAAATGGTAGTACCTATTTTATCTCCAGATCCAGCAACAAATAAAACTGTTTCTTACTTAAAATACCCAATCTATTTAGGTGGAAACAGAGGTCGTGGACAAATTTATCCAGATGGTTCAAAATCAAACAACACTGTTTATAACTCTCCAGTAAAAGGAACTATCTCAGCGATTAAAGTAGCTAATGAGAAAAAAGGTGGTTATGAAATTTCTATTGAAACAGCATCTGGTGACACTGTAGTGGAAAAAATTCCAGCAGGTCCAGAATTAGTAGTTTCTGAAGGACAACAAGTTTTAGCAGATCAACCTTTAACTAATAACCCTAACGTTGGTGGTTTTGGTCAAAAAGATGTTGAAATCGTTTTACAAAACCCAGCTCGTATCCAAGGTTTATTATTATTCTTTGTTTCTGTAATTTTTGCTCAAATCTTCTTAGTTCTTAAGAAAAAACAATTTGAAAAAGTTCAACTTGCTGAAATGAACTTCTAATTTAAAAGAAATTCAAAATTTGGTCTCAATTTTCAGAGAAAACATTGTTTTCTCTGAGATAAACCTCAATTAAGATTCTCAATTTATTTGATTCAAAGGCAAAATTGTTTCAAAAAAACCTTTACTTTAAACTTCATTCAAAACTTTAGGACTCAAAATTTTTTCTATTTTTGAGTTCTAATTGTACACTAATGATTTTTATTAATTTTAAATTAATCTTTTGTTTTAACTATCAAAATTTAGTCAATCAAAACAAAAAACATAATTTTACATTATTAGCAAGCAATTTTAATATTCAAAATTTAGACAATTTATTTGATTTTTTTTTTAAATTAATATACTTTATTATAAATGTATCTAAAAGTCTATCTTTCGAAGAGAAAACAAAATTTTCTCTTGTGAAATCTCAATTTTTTATGGGAAAACCCATTTTATGAAATTTTAAATAATCTGAAAAGAAGGATTAAAATTTATGTCAGTTACAAAACGTCCCGATTTAAGTGATCCAGTATTAAAAGCAAAATTAGCAAAAGGAATGGGTCATAATAGTTATGGTGAGCCAGCATGGCCAAACGATTTACTTTATATTTTCCCAGTAGTTATTTTTGGTACATTTGCGTGTGTTATCGGATTAGCTGTTTTAGATCCAGCTGCTATCGGTGAACCTGCAAACCCATTTGCAACACCATTAGAAATTTTACCTGAGTGGTATTTCTACCCAGTGTTCCAAATTTTACGTGTTGTTCCTAATAAATTATTAGGAGTATTAGCTATGGCTGCAGTACCTGCAGGGTTAATTACTGTTCCATTTATTGAAAGTATCAATAAATTCCAAAACCCATACCGTCGTCCTATTGCTAGTATCTTATTCTTATTAGGTACAGCTGTTGCTATTTGGTTAGGTATTGGCGCAACATTCCCAATTGACATCAGTTTAACTTTTGGTTTATTCTAATTTAAACTGATTTATGTTGGTTAGGTATTGGCGCAACATTCCCAATTGACATCATTCGTTAACTTTTGGTTTATTCTAATTTAAATTGATTTATGAGAAATCTATTACTAATTTCTATGGTACTACTACAAATAGTGCCATAGATACTTTGAAGAATTTGGTTCCAAACTAAAAAATTTTTATTTGTGCGAAGCAAACTTCGCGCTAGCGATTTGAAATTTCAATTCTTCTTATAAAGAGTCAAAATCAAACTCATTTTAAGTTTATGATAAACTTAAAAAAAGTGTAACGTCTAATTTCAGATAGAGCTCATCGTCTAACGGATAGGACAGGAACCTTCTAAGTTTCTAATGTAGGTTCGATTCCTACTGGGCTCAAAACAAAATAACGAGGCTAAGAAGTAGTAAACCAGTTCCAGTAGGATATCCGGTAACTTCCTTGTCACAGAACCGTACGTGAGCCTTTCGACTCATAAGGCTCCTCTCCATTCTTTGAAAAGCTACTCCGGGCTAAGTGTATTAAAATTCAGAAAGTCAGCTGGTAATTCAAGAATTCCAAGACGGATAAAGTTAGAAAGACTGGCTAAATCTTTCCTTTGAATACTTGTAGTAACCACTTTATGGCATGGAGCTTTGCATAGCGGGACAAAATTGTTAGGAGTATCTTTACCACCAAATCGTTTAGGCAGGATATGGTGAAGCTCGTATGGAATGGGATTGATGTCTAGTCGTTTACGACATAAACCGCAACATCCGAACCAACGTTCAAGAACCACCTGATTAAATCGAGTTTTGGAACGTAAATTATACCTATCAAGAACTTCTCGATCCTCAAAAATATAAGCATTTCTAGCTTTGTTGGTGCAGAGTGGAAGTGCATATTCAATAGAGGAAATGTCGAACAAAATGTGTGTTGCTCTTACATCAATAATAATAGGCCAAATTGTATATGTTTCATAATTTGAGAAATATTTAGACATAACTTTCTCTCTAATGTTAATATGATTAGCTTTATCAAATTGATCTTGAACCATTTTGTAACATGCTTTAGAAACTTGTTTCCAGATCCAAAAACGAAGACTTTTGAAATTTTTAATAAATAACTCAAAGCAGTTTAATCGATCAAATAATAAAAATTTCAAAACTCTTGACAATTTGCGTTCTTTTTTTTATTATAAATATAAGTTAAAAAAAGCCCCCATCGTCTAGAGGCCTAGGACATCTCCCTTTCACGGAGGAAACGGGGATTCGAATTCCCCTGGGGGTAAATCAGTATTAAAAATTTTTGAAAACTTTAATCATTATTATCAGTTATGTGTACCCACCAAAGACTACCTTGGTGTATATTGATCAAAATACAGATGTTTCTTATCAAAACATGTAAATTTTGATAAATTTTAAAAATTAAATTTTTCACTTTTATGGAAACAAATAAACAACTTCAAGGAAAAACCAATTCATTTTCTTCAGAAATTGGTAATACTAAAGCAGTTGCAACAAAATTAAATGACCAAATGCTTTTTATTTCATGTAAAGAATCACGTATTGAACACGCACGCAGTTTTTATGGATGTTTTTATTTAGGTCCATTCTTACCGGGGCAAAGTCTAACAGTCGCAAATGCTTTAAGACGTACACTTTTATCAGATTTAAAAGGATTAGCTATTACTTCAGTGGAAATTGAAGGAGCTCTTCATGAATATTCTACATTACCCGGAATTCGTGAATCAGTGTTAGATATTTTATTAAATTTAAAAGAAATTGTATTTAAAACAAATAAAGAATTAACAAAACCTCAATTAGCATATTTACAAGTTCGTGGACCAGGTGTAGTAAGATCTGGAGATTTAAAGCTACCAATTGGTACACAATGTGTTGACCCAAATCAATATATTGCAACATTAGCAGAAGATGGAATTTTGAATATGCGAGTAAAAATTCAACAAGGGAAAAATTATCGTATTCAACATTCTACAGGGGGTGTAAATTGGAAAGAAATTCAATTGCGACAATTATTGTTACGTAAATTAAATGCTCTTCAAAAAACTAAATCGAGCTCAAAAGAAATTTTATCCTTAAAAAGTAAACCATTAACAATTGATGCAGTATTTATGCCTGTTACTAAAGTAAACTATGTTATTGAATTCGAAACAAAAGGGCTTATTAGTGATCATACCACTAATGATAATCAAAATGCAGCACAAGTTATTATTCTTGAAATTTGGACAAATGGTAGTATTCTTCCAAGAATGGCATTATCTGAAGCGTTAAAAAAATTATTAAGAATTTTTTCAAAATTAGAAAAAATTCAAATTCGTAATTCTTTAGTCTTTAAAACTTTAATTCAATCGAATAAAAATTATGAAAAAGTGCTTCAAAAATTAGATTCTATGAATTTTGATTCAAAAACAGGTTTTCCAGTTTCGAAAAAATCTCTGTTATTAAAACAAAAGGCATTTGAAAACCAAATGTCACTTTTAACTTCACACCAATCATCTGAAAATAGTAGTAGTTTAAATTTAACTGAAAACAGTGTAAGTCCAACTATCCATTCTCACGTTTCTGGTTCAAAATTTGAACATATTGCTTTTCTAACTACAGAAGCAAAAAACTATTGGACTATTCAAAAACTTAAATTAACAGATATTGGGAATTTAAATATTTCATTAAGACCTTATACATGTTTAAAACGTGAAAATATTAATAGTTTATTTGATTTAATCAAATATTCAAAAGAACAACTTTTAGATTTCAAAAATTTTGGTCGTAAATCTTTGGAAGAGATTGAAAAAAGTTTACTTGAAATTGGAATTCGATTTATCTAATCAATTCGCTAGCGCGAAGTTTGCTTCGCACAATAATGATTACTTTTCATTTTTTTGCAAGTTAAAAACGAAACTAAAAATTTTCCTCGGTAAAAACTACCCGTTTTTACCGGGCTAAATTTTTGTTGATGTAAAGCATTTGTAAGCAAAAAAGGTTGTTTTCTTTTCTATTACACGTTATTTGGTCAGGAATCGACTTGTAATTATAGAATTGATTATATCAATTCTAAATCGCTTTTTTTCTAATACTCAAAAACTTATCTTAAAAATAAAAAATTGAGGTTTAGTTAAAAGAAAAAAATTATGATATAATTATTTTTAAGCCTGCTTAGCTCAGTTGGTTAGAGCTTCCGTTTCATACGCGGGTTGTCACTAGTTCAAATCTAGTAGCAGGCATTTAAATCAGTAATAATTCTCTGTGATAAAATCAGACTCCAGACTATATTAGTCTAATTTACTTTGTTAAAAAATGAATTAAAAATTGTGCAAAGCAAACTTCGCGCAAGCGAATTGAATACATAATTTTTAATATTTAAAATAAAAGAAACCTGATTTTCAAAGATCTTTTATTAAACTGGGAATATTTTTAATATTCAACGATAAAACGAGGTTTTATCTTGTGAAACTTTTAATTCTAAAGGATTTCCTTTTTTAGAGTTAATTACGTTCAACAGAAAAATAAATAAGGACTAAAAGTTAATAAACTGTATTGAAATTTCAGGTCTTCGAAAATAACTCTTAAAGCATCTACACTATTTTATATTGTTAATTTTAGTGAAATAGTGAATGTGTAAAGCAGAGGAAACTTTCTTTTTATATTAAGAAATAAAATTATGTTTTTTAATTGTTTTCTGAAACAAACAATTTGAACACAATGTTACTTCGGTCAAATTGCTAAGTCACTTTATTTTCGTTAAAAGTGGTAAATTTAGCTTTTTGAGTCGAACTTTTTCTTACAAAAACTCGCAAAAAATTCTTTTTTCACGTTTGAGAATAAAAGTTCAATGCATTTTGTCAGCGTTTTATTTTAATAAAAAGCTAAATCTCAATTCGCTAACGCGAAGTTTGCTTCGCACAAGTAATTGAATTAGTTTTTTATCGAAACTAAAAAATTTGCAAACTAAAAATTTAAAGAGCTCATTGTGCGACCTGTTTTTCTAATTTATTGCTTTTACAAAGCAATAACAGAATTTGAAAAATATTTTTCTCTT
>JACCEC012487939.1_pt1 | contig 11042 bp, 13 predicted proteins | sample 7450121 | NCBI WGS metagenome assembly JACCEC01 (sample SAMN15323455, study PRJNA562643) | freshwater metagenome | isolation source: river surface water | place: USA:Blue River Watershed | collected 2017-08-18 | reverse complement strand
GGAGTTGGGCAACTCAAAGAAAGCGAGCACATTGCCCTGCCCCGCATCGAGGAAGACGTGCATGTAGGGGTCGGGGGCCTTGGTGCTGGGCACTTGGTCCTCGGCGATGGCGAGCACGAAATCCATGTTGAGGTGCTTGACGTACCACTCCACGGTTTGCTTGGCGTCCTTGCAACGGTAGGCCACATGGTGAATGCGGGAGAGTTTCATGGCGGGCTCCTTGGGGTCAGGTTTGGGGCAGTTCCTCGGCCACGTCAGCGCGCGCAAGGCGCATGGCCTCGCGCAGCACGGAGAGATCGCCGATGTGGTTGGCCAAGAGCAAGATGAGCTTGGCGTTGACGAGTTCGCTCTGAGCGTCGCTCAAGCCCCGATGGGTGTCGATGAGGGCTTGGTAGAAATCATCTCCGGGCGTGAAATCGCGAAAGTAGCGTTTGCCGGGTTCGAAGAAATGGGGTTGCAGATTTAATTGGGACATGTTCGAACTCCTCAGGCTTTGGCCAGAGCGCGGTCAAGGGCCAGGCGCACGGCCTGGACGTCAAAGCTACGCCAGCGGGCGCAGAGGTGTTGATCAGGGCGGGCCAGCCAGACTGAGCCAGAGCGCGCGTCGTAGCGGCGCGCAAACCAGTTCTGGGTATCGACCAGGACGGTCAAGCCATCAACCTGTCCCGGCTGGGCGCTCACGATGAGGGGCTCGATGGGCACCTCCCCCTGGCGCAGGGCTTGGAGATCCTGGCGCGTTTGGGGGTCGAGCTCGCCGGGCTTGTCGACAAAGACCAAGCAGTGAAAACGCGTGGCGAGGTGGCGCAGCAGCCAGCCCGCTTGGCCCTCGTGGGTGACGGGGGCGTCGTCCATGGGGGCGCCGGGGACCATGTCGCCCGCGAAGGCATCGCGATCGGGGGTGTTGAGCGGCGTCTCGGTGAGAAAACTCGGCAGCGAGAGGCGCCCAGAGTTCACGAGCTTGCGGGCAAAACCGTGGTGGCGCGCGAGCGACAAGGCGGCGTTGCGGAAGGTGCGACTGGTGTGGGTTTTGGGGGTGATGTAGTCGGTCGAGCGCGTCGAGTTGAGGATGTTCTCGTCGGCGGCGAAGGCGCGCTCACGGTGATAGCTGTCGATGAGGCCTTCAGGGGCCAGGCCCCGCATGACCAAGGCGAGTTTCCAGAGCAAGGTGTCGGTGTCTTGAAAGCCCGAATTGGCCCCACGCGCGCCAAAGGGAGAAACCTGGTGCGCGGCGTCACCCACGAAGAGGCAGCGCTGGTGGCGGAAATCCTTCATGCGACGGCACTGGAAGGTGTAGACGCTCACCCATTCGAGCTCGAAGGGGCGGTCGTCACCCAGCATGGCTTTGAGGCGCGGCAGAACACGCTCGGGCTTTTTTTCGGCCTCGGGATCGGCGTCCCAGCCGAGTTGGAAGTCGATGCGCCAGATGTTGTCGGCCTGTTTGTGCAGCAGCACGCTCTGGCCGGGGTGAAACGGGGGATCGAACCAGAACCAACGCTCAGCGGGGAAGTCCGCTTGCATGACGACGTCGGCGATGAGGAAGCGATCTTTGAAGATCATGCCTTCGATGTCGAGGCCGAGCATTTGGCGCACCGGGCTGCGCGCGCCATCGGCGACGATGAGCCAATCGGCCTCGATGGCAAAGCGGCCTTCGAGCGACTCCACCTCCAAACAGGCATGGTCGGCAAGCGATGTCACGCCCACGACCCGGCATTTCCAGCGCAGGTCGACTCCGAGCTCGAGGGCGCGCGCGACCAAGGCCTCCTCCAAGTGGTATTGCTGCAAGTTGATCATGCCCGGGCGCTGATGCCCTTCCTCGGGCACGAGGTTGAAGCGATAGACCTCTTCCTCCTGCAAAAAGGTGCGGCCAATGTTCCAGCTCACGCCTTTGGCGCAAAGCGCATCGCCCACGCCGAGGCGGTCGAGAATTTCCAGGGTGCGCTTGGCGTAGCAAACGGCGCGTGAGCCTACGGAGACGGAGTCGTCTTCGTCAAAGAGCAGGACGTCGAGGCCGTTGAGGCGCGCTTCGATGGCCGCGGCCAAGCCCACGGGGCCCGCGCCAATGATGATGAGGGGGCGACGTTGTACTGTTCCTTGCAAATCCTGCGTGGAACGGACTTCAAACTTGGGATAGGTATAGGTTCCCATGGGGTTTGTCTCCTCTGTCGGTGTGCCGGCGAGAGTTTAACATTAGTAAATGGATTTCTCTAATCGAAATTGTGGCAAAGAGCCCTCACTCCGCGCAAATGGGGGTTTGCCCGTGAGCGTCTTTGCTTAGAATGCTGACCTGATGGCTCAAAACTCCTTGATCACGCAAATCGCAGACCGTGTGGAGCGCTTGCTGCTCCGCCATGAGGAGCTGCAGCGCACCAACGCCTTGCTCACGGCGCAGGTGCAGGAGTTGACGCACGAGCGTGAATTGCTCAAATCTCGCTTGGCCGCAGCGCGCTCCCGCATTGACGCGCTCATCGAGCGCCTGCCCCAGGAAATGGTCACCAAGGACATCCCGTGAAGCAAATTGAAGTGCAAATCATGGGCCAGAGCTATGTGCTGGGCTGCCCACCGGGCGGTGAGGCGCGTCTGGCGCAAGCGGTGCAGCGGGTGGACGAGGCCATGTGCAAGATTCGCGATGCGGGCAAAATCAAAGCGCGCGACCGCATTTCGGTCTTGGCCGCGCTCAACCTCGCCTTTGACCTCACCGACACGCCCGCCCAGGCCAGCGCCTTTGCGCCCGAGGAGCAGGAGACTTTGCGCCAATTGCTCGGTCGCCTCGATCAAGCGTTGGCCCACGACAACCAATTGCTCTGACCAAGCCCTATAAAATGGACCGGTCTGCAAGTCGGGGGGCTTTATATTTCCTTGAACCAATGCTCATTTGAGCCCGGGCTTGGAACATCGGCTGGCTAGCGTGATCGTCTCGCGTCAGATGAACCCAAGGTCAGTCTGCCCTCGCCCACCTGAACCCCCGGTTCAGGATGCCGGTCCCCTGATCCTTGCAGACACCTTTTCTTTATGGAACTCCTCACCTCCCCCGACCTCCTGATTTCGTTTGTCCTGCTGGGCAGTTGTTCTGGCTTTCTCGCGGGCTTGCTCGGCATTGGCGGGGGTATGGTGATGGTGCCGTTCATCACGCTCTTGCTCTCGGGCCAAGGGGTCGATACGAGCTTGGCCGTGAAGATGGCCATTGCCACCTCGATGGCGACGATCATCTTCACCTCCATCTCGAGCGTGCGCGCCCACCACAAAAAAGGCGCGGTGCGCTGGGACTTGGTCACCGGACTCGCCCCGGGCATTGTGCTGGGCAGCTTGATCAGCAGCCTCGGTGTGTTTGCCTTGATCAAGGGGGCGTCACTCGCCATTTTCTTTGGCGCGTTTGTGGGCTTCTCGGCCACCCAAATGTTTCTGGACAAGAAGCCCGCGCCCAGCCGGCAGATGCCTGGCCGCGGCGGGCAGTTGCTCGCGGGCGGCAGTATTGGGTTTCTCTCCGGGCTCGTGGGCGCGGGGGGCGGATTTATCAGTGTGCCCTTCATGACGTGGTGCAACGTGGCGATCCACCATGCGGTGGCCACGAGTGCGGCGCTGGGCTTTCCCATTGCCGTGGCCAACGTGGCGGGCTACATCGTGAGCGGCTGGAGCATGGAAGGCCTGCCCCCCGGGGCGTTTGGCTACCTGTGGTTGCCCGCCCTGCTCGTGATCGCCTCGTGCAGCGTGCTCACCGCGCCCCTGGGCGCACGCGTGGCGCACCAGCTGCCCGTGAAAAAACTCAAGCGCATCTTCGCCGGCATGCTGTATTTGCTCGCGGCGTATATGCTCTACAAGGGTTTGGCTTAAGTCCTATTGCGGCACCAAGCACCAAGGGGCTTGGTATTCGACCAAGCCCATCCAGAGGGACCAGGCGGCGCTGGCGGCGAGGGCTAGGCCGGCCAAGCGAACGCCCCAGCTGCCGCTGCCGTCTCCTTCGTTCTCAAAACCGCGCAGGCGCAGCCAGAGCATGGGGCCGACGGTGAGCACGAGCGCGCTGCCCAGAGCGAATGCGCCCATGACGACGGCACCTTGGAGAGCCGAGTTGGTGAGGGAGGCCACCAGCAACGCGCCATAGAGCAGCCCACAGGGCAAGAGGGCCCACAGGATGCCCAAGATGACCGCGCCCGCGCCTTGCAATTTCAGGTGGGCCGTCATGGCCTGGACCCGACGCCAAACCGCGCGGCCCACGCCTTCGAGCCAAATGGGCTGCGCGGCACGCACGAGCAGGACCATGCCGAGCAGGAAGCAGACGATGTGGAAGAAGGTCCAAACGGGCCGCAGGGCCACCGACTGGGTGCTGAGCCAGCCCACGCCCTGGAAGGCGGAAGCCGCCACCGCGCCCAAGGTGGCGTAACCGATGATGCGCCCGATTTGAAAAAGCAGCATGGCACCCGTGCCCCGCCCCTGCCCGCGCATTTGCGCTGAGCGCCCCACGCCGGCGCACGCGGCGCCGCACATGGCCAAGCAGTGCGGCCCGCCTGCCAGCCCCATGAGCAGGGCGGTCAGCGCGAGGGTGGTGAGCATTAAATGATTTTAGAGAATCGGGCGCGGTTTTGGTCGGCTTGCAGGTATTTGTCGAACACCATGGCGACGCCGCGGACAAAAAACCACCCAAGTTCGGTGACTTGAATGCCCGAGGGCTCCAGAATCACCAGGCCTTGCTGCTGCATGTCGGCCAGGGTTTCGAGCTCTCGCGCGAAATAGCTGCGAAAGTCGATGAGGTGGGAGACTTCCACCGATTCAAAACTCAAATGGCCCTGGCACATCAAGGCCATGATGACGGTGCGGCGCACCAAGTCATCGCGATTGAGGGCCAGGCCCCGTACCACGGGCAAGCGCCCTTGGCTGAGCAGGTCGTAATACTCTTCCAGGGTTTTGACGTTCTGGCTGAACGTGGCACCGACCTTGCCGATGGCCGAGACGCCTAAGGCCACCAAGTCGTAATCGGGTTGGGTGCTGTAGCCCTGGAAATTGCGGTGCAGGCGCCCCTGGCGTTTGGCGACGGCCAAGGGGTCTTCGGGCAAGGCGAAGTGGTCCATGCCCACGTAGTCGTAGCCCGCATGCATGAGGTGCTTGAGCGCCATGTCGAGCATGGCGAGTTTGGCCGCGGCGGGGGGCAACTCATAGGCGTGAATGCGCCGCTGCGGCTTGAAGCGCTCGGGCAGGTGGGCATACGCGTAGAGGGCAATGCGGTCGGGGCGCAAGCGGGTGATTTTCTCGAGCGTGCGGGCGAAGGTCTCGGGGGTCTGCATGGGCAGGCCGTAGATGAGATCGGCGTTGATGGCATCAAAGCCCAACTCGCGCGCGTGGGCCACCAAGTCAAAGACTTGCTCGGCAGGCTGAATGCGGTGGACCGCCTTTTGCACGGCGGGCTCGAAATCTTGCACGCCAAAGCTCAGGCGGTTAAAGCCGAGCTCGGCCAACGTGGCCAGGCGGGCGGGACTCACGGTGCGGGGGTCGACCTCGATGGCGTACTCCCCACCGGGCACAAGCTCGAAACTGCGGCGCAACATGGCCATGAGCGCGCGCAGTTCGTCGTCGCTCAGGAAGGTGGGGCTGCCCCCGCCGAGGTGCAGCTGCGAGACCGCACAGCCTGCGCCCAAGTGCGCAACGGTGAGTTCAACCTCGCGCTCCAGGTAGCGCAAGTATTCGCTGCCGCGCTCGTGATGCTTGGTGATGATTTTGTTGCACGCGCAGTAGTAGCACAGCGACTCACAAAACGGCACATGGACATAGAGCGATAAGGGTAGCCCCTTAGGACTCATGCCTTGTTGGCGTTGCCGCAAAGCTTGGAGGTAATCGGCCTCACCAAAAGCCTCCACGAACCGATCGGCCGTGGGGTAGGAGGGGTATCGCGGACCCGGCACATCGTAGCGCCGCAACAAATCCGGGCTCAGACTGTCGGCACTGACGGGAGTGGGGGTATCGGTGGTCATGAGAATCGTTAAAATACGGATCAATGATGCCTGTCAGTTCCGATGCGGGATTTGACATGTGTCAAATGTGATTGACATATGAATACCCATTCCATCAAAGTCGCTTGCTCCAACTGCAACCTGCGCGAGCTGTGTATGCCGGTGGGCTTGTCAGATCAGGACATGCGCCGGATTGATGAGGTGGTCGGCGGCCGCCGCAAAGTTCTGCGCGGCGAACACCTCTTTCGCCACGGCGACAAATTCAGTGCGCTCTACGCCATTCGCACGGGTTTTTTCAAGACCTGCATCTCCTCTGAAGACGGACGTGACCAAGTCACGGGTTTTCAGATGGCAGGCGAGATCATGGGGCTCGACGGCATTGTGAGCGATCACCACACCTGCGATGCGGTGGCGCTGGAAGACGCGGAGGTTTGTCTCATGCCGTTTGAGCGGATTGAGGAGCTCTCGCGCGAGATCAAAGGCCTGCAACACCATGTGCACAAGATCATGAGCCGCGAGATTGTGCGCGAGCACGGTGTGATGCTTTTGCTCGGCAGCATGCGTGCCGAAGAGCGTTTGGCCGCCTTCCTGCTCAATTTGGTGCAACGCCTACATGCGCGTGGGTTCTCGCAATCGGAACTCGTGCTGCGCATGACGCGGGAAGAAATTGGCAGCTACTTGGGCCTCAAGCTTGAGACGGTGAGCCGCACGTTCTCCAAGTTTGTGGACGACGGCATCATTGAAGTCAAGCAGCGCTATGTGCGCATCATTGACACCGATGCCTTGCGCCGCATCGTGACCCCAGCCGACTGCTAAGCCGCCTTGGCCGCCCTGGCCGCCTGAATGGGCGGCCCATCCCCTGCTCTGCTTTCGCCTACTCTGCTCAGCCCTGCGCTGCGGCGCAGCTTAGGGTTTGCCGGGCGCAGCGCCCGGTGCCGCTGTGGATGCCGCGTTTTGTGGCGCGACGGGCGTGACCGCGTGGTTGCGCGCTTGCAGCGCCGGCACCATGTTGCGGTCTTGCTCGGTGAGGGTTTTGTTGATCTCCAAACCCTTTTTGTAGTAATCCTCGGCAATGAGGGGATCGGGCGCGCTCAGCGCAATGACCGCTGTGACGATGGCCGCCACCACCACCACGAGCGGGCCGCCCACGACCAACCACATGTGGGGGTAGTTCCACCAGGGCTTGGAGGGGGTGGGATCGGGCTTGGCCATGGTCAATTACCTCGGGACGATGAAGACGGATTTTTCGTGCACTTCGCGCTGGCTCTCGCGCTCCCGCACGGTGAAGCTGATTTTGTGCGATCCAGCGGGTGAGCTGCCATAGGGTATCTCCGCGCGCACGACCACCCAACGCGATTGCGCGGGCCCGACATCGACCTCGGCGTCGGGTTGCAGGCGCAAGCCCGGCAAGCCGCTGACTTCGATGCGGTAGAACTGCTCGGCCTCGGCCGCGTTCATGATTTGCAGGCGGAAGATGTTCTCGAGCGTGCCCTCTTCGGTCAAGCGCGCGAGCGAGGCGCGATCGCGCACCACGTCCACTTTGAAGGGATCACGCAAGTAAAGCGCCACGCCCAGGCCCACGATGAGGGCGAGCAAGATGGCGGTATAGATTTGCACGCGCGGGCGCAAGACGCGCTTCCACATCTGCGGCTTGCCCCAATGGTTGAGCAGCGCATTTTGCGTGGCGTAGCGCACCAGACCGCGCGGATAACCAAGTTTGTCCATCACGGTGTCACACACATCGGCACAGGCCCCGCAGCCAATGCATTCGTACTGCAGCCCGTTGCGGATGTCGATGCCCGTGGGGCAGACTTGCACGCACAGCGTGCAATCGACGCACTCGCCCAAGTTGAGCGCTTTGTGATCGGCTTTTTTGGAGCGCGCGCCGCGCGGCTCGCCGCGCTCGGCGTCGTAGGTGACGATCAGGGTGTCGTGATCGAACATGGCGCTTTGAAAGCGCGCATAGGGGCACATGTACTTGCAGATTTGCTCGCGCATGAAGCCGGCGTTGCCATACGTGGCAAAGCCGTAGAACAAGACCCAGAAGATCTCCCAATGGCTCAGCGTGGTGTGGAAAAAGCCCATGCCGAGCTCCTTGATGGGCGTGAAGTAGCCCACGAAGGTAAACCCCGTCCAAATGGAAAAACCAATCCAGACGATGTGCTTGTACCACTTCTTGACCAGCTTCTCCAAGCCCATGTGGCCTTCATCGAGGCGCATGCGGGCGCTGCGATCGCCCTCGATCTTGCGCTCGATCCAGAGGAAGATTTCGGTATAGACCGTTTGCGGGCAAGCGTAGCCGCACCACAGGCGCCCAGCCACGGCGGTGAAGAGAAAGAGCGAGAGCGCCGAGATCACCAGCAAGCCGGTGAGGTAGATGAAGTCCTGCGGGTAGAGGACGAGGCCGAAGATATAGAAACGCCGCGCCCCGAGGTCAAAGAGCACGGCCTGGCGGCTGCCCCAATCGAACCAGGGGGTGAGGTAGAAGGCGAGTTGGGTGATCCAGACAAAAACCCAACGCCACGAGGCGAACACACCCTCGACGGAGCGGGGGTAGATTTTTTGGCTGGCTTGATAGAGCGAGACCATCACGTCGTCCTCAGCCCCCGAGGGGGCTGCGGCGATCGGGATGGTCTTGCGGGAGGGTACTTCTTCGGTCACAAAGTTTATTTGGTCTTTGCCGCGGTCGGGTTATTCGAGAGGCCCCACACATAGGCAGTGAGCACATGAATTTGCGATGCGGTCAAGCGACCTTCTTGCGCGGGCATCATGTTTTGCTTGCCATTGTTGATCATGGCGACGATGGCCTCCTCGCCCCAGCCGTGCAGCCAGACCTTGTCGGTGAGGTTGGGCGCGCCCATGGCGTGCATGCCGGCACCTTCGGGGCCGTGGCAGGCCGCGCAGGCGGCGAACTTGGGCTTGCCCAGGGCCGCCTTGACGGAGTCGTGTGGGCTGCCCGAGAGGCTCAAGACATAGTGCGAGACGTTGCGGATGTCCTCAGGGGTTCCCACCGCTGCGGCCATGGGGGGCATCACGCCGTTGCGACCTTTGACGATGGTCTCCTTGATCTTGTCGGGCGTGCCGCCATGGAGCCAGTCTTTGTCAGTGAGGTTGGGGAAGCCTTTGGAGCCGCGGGCGTCAGAGCCGTGGCACTGGGCGCAGTTGTTCATGAACAGGCGCTCCCCCACGGCCATGGCCTTGGGGTCACCCGAGAGCTTCTCGGGGTCTTGCGCGTCAAAGGCCGCGTAGATGGGGGCGAGGTCGGCGTTGGCCTTGGCCACTTCGGCCTCATACTGGCCTTGAGATGTCCAGCCCAATGTGCCCTTGAACGTGCCCATGCCGGGATAGGCGAGCCAGTACACGACGGCAAAGACGATGGTGAGGATGAAGAGCCAGAGCCACCAACGCGGCAGGGGGTTGTTCATCTCGGCGAGGTCTTCGTCCCAGACGTGGCCGGTGGTGTTGTCGCTGGCGGTCGACATTTTGAGCTTCGACGAGAACCAGAGCAGGAACACGCAGAAGACGATGCCGCCGATGGAGATGGCCGCCACATAGATCGACCAGAAGTTGCTTGTGAAATCACTCATGATGTTTCCTTGGACCTCAGCGGTCTCAATCCTGATCAAAGGGCAGCTGGGCTGCGGAGTCGAAATCGCGTTGGTTACGACGCGAGAACGCCCACAGCAAGATACCGACAAAGGTCACGAAGGAGACCAGCGTGGCCGCGATGCGCAGATCATTGATGTCCATGATGTTGCTCCGCTTTACTTGATGGCCAGGCCCAGGACCTGGAGGTAGGCAATGAGCGCTTCCATTTCGGTCTTGCCTTTGACTTCATCGGCTGCCTTGGCGATTTGCTCATCGGTGTAGGGCACCCCCACGGTGCGCAACGCTTTCATGCGCGGGGCGGATTCGGCCGGGTTGAGGCTGGTGGTGAGCAGCCAGGGGTAAGCCGGCATGTTCGACTCGGGCACGAGGTCACGCGGGTTGTTGAGGTGCACGCGGTGCCACTCGTCCGAATACTTGCCACCCACGCGGGCGAGGTCGGGCCCGGTGCGCTCGCTGCCCCACTGGAAGGGGTGGTCGTAGACCGACTCACCCGCCACCGAGTAGTGGCCATAGCGCAGGGTTTCGGCGCGGAAGGGGCGGATCATTTGCGAGTGGCAGTTGTAGCAGCCCTCACGAATGTAGATGTCACGACCCGCGAGTTGCAAAGGGGTGTAGGGCTCGATGCCCGCGACGGGCTCGGTGGTGGACTTTTGGAAGAAGAGCGGAACGATCTCGACCAAGCCACCGAAGGCCACGGCGACCACGATGAGCACGATCATCAGAAAGTTGCTCGTCTCGACTCGTGCGTGGGAGAGCGTACCTTTGGATTCTTGTTGGGACATGGTGTTCTCCTTAGTGAGCCGGTGCCGGGATCACGGCAGCTTGGGCTTGGCCAGCTGTGGCGGTCTTGAGCACGTTCCAGAGCATGATCAGCATGCCGCCGAGGTAGAGCACCCCGCCGAGGACACGGATCACATAGAAGGGATAGGTGGCCTTGACCGATTCCACAAAGGTGTAGGTCAGGGTGCCGTCGGGGTTGATGGCGCGCCACATCAGGCCTTGCATGACCCCGGCGATCCACATCGCGGCGATGTAGAGCACGATACCGATGGTGGCAAGCCAGAAGTGCACTTCGATGGCCTTGACGCTGGCCATTTGTTTCTGGCCAAAGAGGCGCGGCACGAGGAAGTAGATCGAACCCATGGAGACCAGTCCCACCCAACCGAGCGCGCCGGAGTGCACGTGGCCCACGGTCCAGTCGGTGTAGTGCGAGAGGGCGTTGACGGTCTTGATCGACATCATCGGGCCTTCGAAGGTGGACATGCCGTAGAACGAGAGCGAGACGATCAAGAAGCGCAGGATGGGGTCGTCACGCAGCTTGTGCCAAGCGCCCGAGAGGGTCATGATGCCGTTGATCATGCCGCCCCAGCTCGGTGCGAGCAAGACGAGCGAGAAGACCATGCCCAGCGACTGCGTCCAGTCGGGCAGCGCGGTGTAGTGCAGGTGGTGAGGACCCGCCCACATGTAGGTGAAGATCAGGGCCCAAAAGTGAACGAT
>JACCEC012204548.1_pt1 | contig 11044 bp, 5 predicted proteins | sample 7450121 | NCBI WGS metagenome assembly JACCEC01 (sample SAMN15323455, study PRJNA562643) | freshwater metagenome | isolation source: river surface water | place: USA:Blue River Watershed | collected 2017-08-18 | reverse complement strand
GTTTTTCCAACCACTTTCGGAGGGTTTCACTAATGTAACCTAAATCGATGGTTTTGGTGGGAGCGTGTTTGAAACCTGGATCCTCGTCAACAGTGCAGTGGCGAGTGTCGTATGACAACTTTACCACGTTGCGTATGGCACGAAGCAATTTTTTGGCACTAAGTTGCGTGTTTCTTTTTGAGATTGGTGATGGCATGATTGATTGGAAAGTATTTGTTAAGTGAATATCTTCTCTACTGAATACTCCTTTGTAAAATTTATGACCTGCCAGGCTACTGGAAGATCCGAAAAGATCCAATTTTATTTGTGATCAAAAGATCGAAAAATACATAGGAACTAGTACTAATTTTCTCCTACATTGGAATCAATATAAGCAGATTGGAGTTATCAATGAGCCATAGAGCTTAACAAAGTTTTATGCATTGGAAATTGGAACAAGGTTGGTTGGAAGTGAAAACGTTGAGATTGATTCATCTTGCTTTTTAGAGTGAGAGATAGAGAGAGAGATGATACATTCGGACAGAATAAAGAAAATTGGTTGTTTTTGCTTCACATGTGCACCATATCTATTTATTTGTATCTCCTCGATTGTTTGCTTACTTCAGTAGGTATAAAAAATTACTCATCATTGCCGCTTTCTGCCTCATCCTCTTCACTTTCAGAGCCACTTTCTTCACTTTCAGAGCCACTTTCTTCACTTTCAGAGCCATTTTCTTTACCTTCTTCCTCACTCTCAATACCTTTCAGATCGCCACTTTTTTTACCTTCTTCCTCACTCTCACTCTCACTTTGGTCATTGGAATCAATACTACTTAGGAGTAAGATGTGACTCCTTAAATCCTTTAGCAATTTTGTGGGATTGTCGATGTTGGTGCTCTCGTTTGCAGAAATAGCTTGAAGAATGACATCATCATTTGTGTCTTCCAGGGCAACGGCCAAGGCATTGAGGAGATTGTCTACTTTGTTACGGGTCGTACCGTTTTCGTCGGAAAATTTGCGCCTCCACAGAGCTGAATTAGCAAGCATTTCACTGTATCTATTAAAGAATTCGTTTTCAGCTCCAGCAGCCAACTTCTCGAGCATATGATTAAAATGTTCCAAATCATGAATTGGACCCCATTTCATATTAACTTCTAAAGCAGACCCTAACCCTAACATATCAACGTCCACCCATTCTACTTCTTCTACAATTTTCCCATTTTCAACAACGTTTACAATTGCCTTCTTTAAATCATCAAATTGACTCACAAGTTTCTTCTGATCATCTTCACTGGACGTCTTCTGTTTGAGGACATCAAAGATTACTCTCATAAAAATTGAATGAATACGAACAAAGAATGATATCAAGTCTGGGACAGGCTTGTAATTTTCCTCACAATACTCCTTCATCTTGTCATGATCCAACTTAACTCCTTTATTGTCCTTCTCATGGAAATGAGTAGCTAACACTTTAACATCATTGATCCTTTCGATAAGTTTATCATATCTTTGAAGTTGCGGGGTGTATCCAATCTTGTGCGCAAAAAAATTTAAGCTTTCGCAAAGAGCCTTTGATGCCAGTATACATTCATAAACAGACTTTGGAATTGCTTTGAGTAAAGTTTCCCCTGATTGCGCTCCAATGGGCAGAAATGATTTGGTTGAGAAGATCTCACCGTAGTAGTAGACAACTGATAAGATAGACTGCAAGACTGCAGATAGCAATCTCGCCTCTGATTCGAGACTAGGGTGACTGCTTGATTGTGGGAGCTGGGGGTTGCTTGAAGCAAATCCCATTTCTACAGCATCCTTCGCTTCCTTGCTGATACGTGACAACATCAGAATTTGGATCGAGTCAACATCAACTCCAGTCAATCCGCTCTTAAGCTGAATCTTTTTTCCTTTGTACCTCTTGTCCTCTCCCTGGGACATGAACTTGTGTTCCAAAATATCTTCTCCAACTCGGGCTAAAAATACCAGAGAGGTTATTGGTCCTTTCAACGAATTTTCGAGCGCAGTTTTCAGGGCCGTGGCATTCTCAAACCGCCCTCTATATCTACTGATGTGATTTCGAGAGTCCAACTTTGAAATTTCTACCACTTCCGTGACAATAATGGGCAACAATTTCGAGACAAACCAGGACATGTATGCTTCTAACATGTCTTTCCTCCATATTTTACCATTCTTAGGAGTGTCGCTAGTGATGGTGTCACAAATATGCTGTGCATCTTCTTCCGTAAAACATTCTTGGAGTTTCGCTTGAAGTGCTAGCAGTTCATTTTGGTTAGCACAAATGCTAGTTGTCTTGAGCATATAATCAAGTGCGCCATTGATGAAGAAGGGGATGCCATCGACATGGCATTTCCTGTCAACTTGATTGACCAATCTGTATAGTTGACATGATAACCCGTGAGGAACAGCTTTGGAATCGGATTCCTGCGCATTTGCTGAATACCCATTAACCTTGGTGAAGTATTCGGCACTCACTTCAGAAGGACACCTCCAATGAAGAATTGCTTTGAGCTCAGAGAAGTCTGAATCCAAAAAAGATTCTTGATTCCTTTCCATGCGAACAATGAATGGTTCACAACTAAACTCATTATTTATTGGATGAGCCCCACAAACAGCATGATCTCCTGCTGTTAGACGATGTTGTCCATCATGAAAATGCCCAACCACCTTCGCCACAAGTGCCCAATTTTCATTAATAAAACGGCGCAGAAATCTTCTCTTCTCAAAGTCAGGGTGCTTGAGCACTTTTTTTATACGTTTCTTTCCCCAAAAACCAAGTTGATCAGGAGTAAGGTTTGGGATCAAGTATTTCTCAATGAATTCTTTCATCAAAGTAACATCATTTCTTTTTGGTACCCTTTCATCCAACTTGTTGAGATAAATATTAATGAGTTTGTCCATGGTTTGCTCCAATAATTGTTCAGTTTGATCTTGACTCGATGTTAACAATTGAATGGCTCGTATTAGGATTTCCTTTGTGAGAGCCACACATTTCACTTGCTTCTTCTCATTACGCTGAGCCGAGCGCGTGCCTGACGAGATTGATTCCAAAATCAAAGGATCCTCGTCTGATGCAGCAACAATTTCATAACTTGTCAAGACACAGTGGTAGGGTGACTGCGTGAGTGGGGAGAGCTTTGAAGGGAGGGTATTAACCACAGCTTGGAACAAATTTTCATTTTCAGTTAGACAGATGAACCTCGTTAGCGATACTAATCGGACATTACTTTTGTATGCAATAGTGTCAATTGCCAAATCATCCTTTTGCTCTTTACCAACTCTGGGGCCGTGTTTTTTTTCATCGTCGTTGAGATGTAAAGCCAATAGTGGCAAGATGATGAAATTTGCATCAATTAATAAATAATCAATGTCTTTGGGGGGGGATGTCATGATTAATCTGAATCAATTTTAACAACCGAACGACTTTGAAAAAATGTGAAGAAAAATACGGCCACGCGGAGAATTATGCGAGGAATTATGAATTTATGAGCATAAGGACCTGGATCCTATTGCGTCACCATCAAAGATACAGTCGACGAAGAAATCGGCCAGATGGCCAGGGATTCTCTCTCGTTTCAGTAACAATTCACATCTTGGTGGGACTTAAATATTGAGTTCGTCGGATCCTAGTTCGTCATATAAAAGATACCGCTGAAGAAGAAATCGACCAGATGGCCCGGGAATTTGGAGAAATGAACAAAAACAGTTTTAATCATGCATCTACTATATATGTTAAGATTATCATGTAGGAGTATTATCTTGACATTCTAAATACCACCACCACCCTCTTTCAATTTCCGGATTTTATGTATGGGTGATTGTGGACTGTTCGCGCAACTCTTGCAGATAGGTTTCTTCGGATCAAGGCTACTGTCTACCTCGGAATGGTTTATATAAGTTTCCAACATTTTAGTACACCATTCATGAACCAAAAAACCACAACGTTGGCATTCAACAATTTTGGCCTCATCACTGAAATCTTTTTGACAACTTTGACAGGTTTTACGACACTTACTGCATCGATCATTGTATGCTTTTGTGAGACTCTTAAAAAAACGATTCATGTTGGCATCACGCGTATTGCACTTGTGGTGGAAGTAGCTGGGGCATTCTTCTGTTCTGCATGCTACGAGATTTTCATCTCGTTGCTCACAGTAATAGCATGGTGGTCCAGAAAGTATACTTTTTAATCTCGTGTTGGCATTTTGTACGAGCTGAGGCTCTATACCTTCTGGGACAGTTATTTTGTCTGACAGACTTTTCGCGTTACTCTTGAGACGGGCTGTTCTACCTACGAGTACTTCTTGCGGAAACTCATTGCCTCCATTTGGAGCGCCCTTGTAGATACCAAGACCACCCTCTATAAGTGATGTTAATGAGGCTTCTTCGAGTGCGAGAGACCTGAGGATATTATTTGTTGACAAATAATATATTGAAAAAGTCGTCAAATTCATTGTTTGGGTGTTTCAATTGAAATCTGTCGATGTAACTCACCACTCGAGAGCATCATCGCCAACATCATGCTGGATGTTCAACTGCCCTGCATCGTCGCTGATGCCTGCGTCAATGCTGGTGTCCTCTCTAAATTGTTTTGTCAAAAATGTTGAAAAAGTCATCAAATTCATTGTTGTTAGGGTTTCAATCGGAATCTGTTTGATGTTACTCACTTGGAAGTATCGTTGACATCATGCTCGGGGCTAAACTGCCCTGCGTCGTTGTTGGTGTCCGTTGTACTAGTACGGAGGTACTGCTTTCCAGCCCCATAAGGTGATTTCCCATCATCACTGTCACTGTCACTCTCACTGCTGCTGTTGTTGGTGCTCTGTAGCTGCTTTCCAAAAGGCTGCTTTCCAGGATACTCTACATCATAATCTCTTGATTTTTGCACATCCTTATTGCTGTCCCTGTCGTCGCTGTTGCTGTCCTGGTCGCTTTCAAGAGACTGTTTCCTGGATTCACTCAATTTTTGCAAATGCAAAATTTGCTTGCCCGGAGACCCGATTGCGGACCCGCCTCTTCCTTGTTGCCCCTTCATGATGTTTTCGCTGTCTCTCTTTTTTGGTTGGTGATTTTCGCAATAACCATGATGAGGGTTAGGGTTACTCTTCTCGAGTAGCTTCGCACATTTCGGGTTCAGACACTTCTGCCTCTCACTATTAAGATTTTTACTCAGCGATTTTACACATTTCAATACATCTGCCCAGGTGGCTTTGGTTTTGTCAGTGATAGTGCTACTCTGGGTAACTGCTTGGCATAAGGCTTCAAGGTTTTGGAGGTTAGGGAAAAGAGATCTGGTATGCTTGAAAACCTTCCTGTCTGGTACACCACTCTTTATCACTACAATCTTCTCAGTTTCTAAAGTCTCCTTGCCGGTCCGTCTCTTGTTAGACTGTTTCGGTGTTGTTGTAGAAGATGTTTCTGTGGAATTATTGGCTCCCTCCTGGGGTGTTTCCGTTTCATCTACTCCCACTTCTTCCTCATTGAGGGAGTTGTTGTCTGGAGTTGTATTGGACTTCTTTGTCTTGTTCTTGGCATTTTCGGTGGTCTCTGAGGAGGACGACTTCCTCTTCTTTGTGGCCTTCTTGGCTGTGTTCGCTGATCCCCCTGAAAGTAATTCCATAGCTTCCGCCAACTCAACATGGTTAGCCTGATTCTGTGGTTCATTTGTTGGTGCTACGGTTGCCGCTGCTGGGGTTGTTGTTGCTGCAGCTGCGGCGGTTGCAGCTACGGGTGCCTCAGCCTGGCTCTGAGATTCAGTTGTTGGTGATTCGTTTTCCTCTGCTGCGGTTGCTGCTGCTACAGGTGCAGCGGCCGGTGCAGCTGGGGTGCTCCTTCTGTTAATACGACGTCGCTTTGGGATCCGCTTTGTGATCGGATCCAATGGTGCAAGTATGTATTTTTGACAAAAAGCTTGCAACACATACTTTTCCAGCAGCTCGGCTCCTTCTCCCTCCTTTAAGCGCTTCCCCTTAAATTCGTTCAGGAGGCAATCCACTCCTTCCTTCCAGATGATCTTACGGTCTTCTTCGCCTATGTCTCCTCTGAAAAGATTGAGATTCAGCAGTACTTGTGCTATCGAAAAACTTCCAGGTATGAAAAATAAATCCCAATAATATTGAGAATCTTGATTGTCCCTAAGAATTGTACGTATGGCCTTGTTCGTTGATTTCGTTGATCGATTGTTCTTTAGGGATTTAGAGCCAAGCATACTAAGCATACTGTGTGCAATTGAAGTTGCTTCACTGTCTTTAACACCTTCAAGCTTGGGAAATGACTTCTTGACAAGGAAGGAAAAAATGACTAGCCGAAATGTACATTCGTGAGAAAAGGGCCCAACACAACTGCAGCAAGTAGTAGTAGTACAATGACATTCGTAGCGGACGCGGACGCCCATTTTGTCTAATTTCGAACCCAAGTAACTCCATACTTCTTTTGTTGGTTCGTCTATTGTTGGATCAGGTCCCATCGCTATACAATAATTCACGCCCTCAATAAAGGCACGTCGTAACAGAGCGAGATGTATTATTCCTAGCTGTGGCCAGGTGTAGTTTTTCTTGTCCTTGTTGTCCTTGTCCTTCTTCACACATTTATCAATAACTGATCGCAATATCACAAACTGCTCAATGATGGCATAGAAGGCATTCATAACATAAGTCAGTGAAAGCGTCCCTCCTGGGGTTCTCTGCGGTACTGGATACATTGTCTCTCCTTTGTACGTTTTGGTTCCTTGGTCGAAAGCATCGAAAAGCACTTTACCAGGTTGCTTCCTCAGCAGGCAGTCGTAGATTTGATCAAGTCCATCGGCATTTTCCTTGTGGTCGTAATCTAGAAACGACCAGGATGTAATCCAGAAGTGCTTGAATGTGATGTCAGTGAACTTGCTTTCCTTGACTGCATTACAGTGACCATGATAAGTCTTTTCGTTGAATCTGTGAAGCGGATTTCGCACTCCCTTGCGGCCTGTTTTGATCATGTATGTGAGGGTATCACAGTTCTCAAAAGGGCATAGACTGACAATCCAATTGTTGGGTTCCTTGGATTTTTTCCCTCGAACTCTCATCAAAAGGTGATCGAGAATATCCTCATCATTGAAAACTTCACCATCTCCCCATGAATTGAAGGCTTTCATAAGCTTGTCAATGTCGAATCCAGCTTTGGCGGCAATATTCTTAAATTCCTTAGAGATTTGCTCGAAGGCAGACAGATACTGACGCAGCACAACGTATATTATCCAGTTCGATTGAATACGATCCCACTGGCAGAATTCATCTTCACTATTGACTAAGTGGTCTATTTCAGCTTCGGGAGTGTGAACATACCGGAGCGCCACTTTGTATTGCTCTTGATCCAACTTGTGGTTGACTCTCAAGTCTCGGAGAACTTCGTAGAATGGTATATGGCAAAGCCCTTTGGGACAAGTGCATCCTGTATTGCACGAGGAATGGGGACAAGTAGTGGTATCAAAACCTGTAATCATGTTTGATAACATGTGACGATATTGAGAACTGAAGGTATCAACCACGTCATGTGGCACAGACATCCCTGATTGCTGCTGAATGCCGATAGAAGTCGCTCTCATCTTTTCAATGCATATCTTCAAATCATCCTCCTCCTTGCCTTGTTCTGGCTCTGTCCCACCATGCGAGAGATAGTAGATATCCAAGGGGGTCCCAAGTCTGTCAAGGGTCAGCTCCTTGAAACACCTATCAATGTCCTCCTGACGACATTCGCAGGCCAAGCCTTTTGGAACAAAACCTGAACATGCATAATCTAGACTCATACACCTACAGTTGCCGTCGACCACATGGAAGATGATTTTGGAGAAATGGCATTCATAGAAAGTTATGTAAAGACGGATCAGCTTTGCCTGTAATAACTCAGTGACTTGGGGAGTGCCTTCGACAGGTGATGATGCCAGTCCATGTAAAAGTTTTGCACCCCACCAACCTTTCTCCACCCCATGCTCAAATCCATTCATGTGCTGTGTAACATACCGTCTCAATGAGAGTAAGTCATTACTGCGAGGGAAGTGCTCGTGAAATGTTTTGAAATACACATCGAGGAGTTTGGAAAGGTCATGGTTGCTATCTTCATAATCATGAAATCTTTTGATTGCATTTAGGACAATGTCTTTCGACAAAGCTTGATACTGGTATTTTGTTGTCTTGTTGCTGCTTGTGCCAAGACAAGATGACAGTGAGACGGAACTGTCAGGGATGTTGGCGTTGGTAGAAAAAGAAGACGCAAAAACAGTGATTGTTCCATAAATTGGTGATCTTTCATACACCTGTGCAAAATCCTCGGATATTGTCTTGGAATAAATGTTGTCTTTGTAATTTTCGCAAATCAGCCTTGTCCAATTCACAAAGCGGCCATTGACAGGGAGCTGAAAAGTAGAGAGAACTTCCTTGAAGCCCTGCTCGGAAACATTCTCAGAACTGGGATCTTGAAACTCACTCGTGTCATGAAGTAGAAACAGAGGGATAGCTGAGGCTTTGAACTTGAATGAGACGTGGGACATTTTATTCTCAACTTGATTCCAGGATGGTAAAACAATCTTGGGATCCTGACTGGACAACAAAAATAAGTTCCTGAAATGAGAGAAAATAAATTTATGAGGAATACGAATATTGAGTTCATCATCGGATATCGGATCCTAGTGCGTCATCGATAAAAGATACACCACTGCCGAAGAAATCGTCCAGATGGCCCGGGAATCTCTCTCGTTCCAGTCACTATTCACATCTTGCGCGGGACTTGAATCTTGTGGCTTGTCAATCATCTGATACGGATACCAATAGATACAGTGACAAAGTACTTATTGTAGTGTGGTAGGGATTTGTTAATAAAGAAGTGGGCACACCTTACGGAGCAGGGGGGAAAAGTTAATTACCCTATATTCTCTTCAATAATAGTCAATAAAATCTTCAATGTTTCAAGTACTCCAAAATAGAATACTTCACTTCCTCAGGGACTTCAGCACGAAAGTCATAGCGGTTTGTAACCTCACTTTTTGCCTGATTAAGATAACCTTTCCACAAGGCAAGTTCATAAATTGTTGTGGCTTCTTTCATTTCATAATGAGAGACCCTCCGTTCAATTTCGCTGAAATTGTCTCGGATAGTGCCCCAGTTAGAGGCCCAGTTAGAGGCTTCTAAAGAAGCAAACATTTCATCATCCTCCGTCCACTTTACAACACCACGTGATTCGCCACGTGATTCGCCACGTGTTTCATTTACAATATTTCTGAGTTCTTCCCAATGGCCAGCAATTGCGACAAGACACCATGATAAGAGAGGAAAACGGAACACTTGTACTGATCGGCAATGCTCAAATGCACTAAACAATACCATCCCAACATGCAAAATAACCTCCCGCAGGCTTTCACAACCTCCAAATGCGTCACGGTGGATTTCTCTAACAGAACATGGAACACTGATTTGTTCTAATGAAGAGCAATTCCAAAAGGCGAGATAGCCAATCTTTTTTAGCCCTTCGTTTAGCACAACCTCCCTCAATTTTCTACAATTGAAAAATGCACCCTTTCCAACCTCGGTAATTGTTGAAGGTAGTGTGATGTGTCGCAATGATAGGCAGTCGGAATATGCATCTTTGCAAATCTTCGTTAGGCCGTCGTTTAGCACAACCTCCCTCAATTTTCTACAATCGAAAAATGCACCATTTCCAACCTCGGTAATTGTTGAAGGTAGTGTGATGATGCCTTGTAATGAAGAGCAAGAGAAAAAGGCATTTTCGCCAATCTTCATTAGCCCATCATTCAATACTACCTCCCTCAGATTCTTGCAATTCTGAAATGCATTATTGCTAATTTCAGTAATTGTTGAAGGTAGTGTGATGATGCCTTGTAATGAAGTGCATTGCCGAAATGCATCTTCGCCAATCTTCATTAGCCCATCATTCAATACAACCTCCCTCAGATTCTTGCAATTCTGAAATGCATTATTGCCAATTTCAGTAATTGTTGAAGGTATTGCGATGCGTTCTAATGAAATGCATGCTTTAAATACGGACCTCCCAATCGTCTGCAGTCCCTCATTCAACACAACTTCCCTCAATCGCATGCAGTTGTTAAATGCCTCCATGCCAATTTCAGTAATAGTAGAAGGCAGTGTGATGCGTTCTACTGAACAGTACAAAAAGGCATCTTCGCCAATCTTCCCAATCCCCTCATTTAGCACAACCTCCCTCAGATTCTCGCAATACTTAAATGCGCCTCTGCGAATTTCAGTAATTGTTATAGGTAGTGTGATGCCTTGTAATGAAGTGCATTCACTAAATGCACTATTACCAATTTTCTTCAGTCCCTCGTTCAGCACAACTTCCCTCAATCCCTTGCAGTTGTTAAATGCACCTTGGCCAATGTCAGTAATTGTGGATGGCAGTGTGATTCTTTTTAATGAACTGCAGTCAGAAAATGCATAGTGCCCAATCTTCCCAATCCCCTCATGCAAAATAACCTCCCTCAGATTCTTGCAATTCTGAAATGCATAGTTGCTAATTTCAGTAATTGTATATGGAACACAGATGCTGTCTAATGAACTGCATTCACTAAATGCACTATTACCAATTTTCTTCAGTCCCTCGTTCAGCACAACCTCCCCCAGACTCCGGCAATTGTAAAATGCATGTCTGCCAAGTACGGTAATTGTAGAGGGAAATGTGATGCGTTCTAGTGAAGTGCAGTACCGAAATGCACCCCCCCCAATCTTCTGAAGCCCCTCATTCAATACCACCTCTCGCAATTTTCTACAATCATAAAGTGCATCGTTGAAAACCTTGACAACGCTGGCATCAAACTGCACACGAACCACATTTATTGGAACAGAGCATCCCCGCCCTGTGTACACAAACACGCTTTCAGCGGACGAATCTGATTTTTGACGTTTGGCCGGGTTGTTTTCAGCCATATTAATTGATTATGAGAGAATCGGAGAGAAGTCTGTGGTTATTCCTCTTGGGGATCCTATTGTTAATAAAAGATACAGTCACGAAGAAATCGTCCAGATGGCCCGGGAATCTCTCCTGTTCCAGT
>JACCEC012980010.1_pt1 | contig 11045 bp, 12 predicted proteins | sample 7450121 | NCBI WGS metagenome assembly JACCEC01 (sample SAMN15323455, study PRJNA562643) | freshwater metagenome | isolation source: river surface water | place: USA:Blue River Watershed | collected 2017-08-18 | reverse complement strand
TCTTTTTTGCCCTCCCACCACTACATCGTGCACTCCCGCAAAAGCAGCATGGGCGTTATTATTAGTAATAAAAATGCCATTTGGGGTCAATTTAGCCTTAATTGCGGTTAAAACATCCACAATGACTGCGTCAGAAAAGTACGTAAAAACATCATTGCAGATAATAACGTCAAATTTTTTTTCGGGTTTATAAGCCACAATTTTGGTTAGGTCAAAGTACGTCACGTCCAAGCCTCTCGACTGCGAAAACTTGACACCATCTTCCGAATAATCAAACCCTTCAATGGCTTTAAAACCTTGTTCTTTTAAATGAATCAACATTCCGCCCGTTCCGCATCCTGCGTCCAAAATTGTAAGATTTATTGGATTCGTAAAATGTTTTTTGATACGCTCGGTTGCCTTTTGGTGCAGCACTTTGTACCACCACAATTGGCGTTCAGCGTTGAACATCCGTTCGTATTCGTCCTGTTTACCTATCATCGCAATCGCGTTAAAAATGCTTATTTTTTTATCTACGACTCCTTAGTAACTACCATTTTCTCCACGTACTGTGGCAAGCCGCTTTGGGTCATAAAAATACGGCCGATGTACTCGCCCACAATCCCCAAACTCGTCAAAATCAATCCACTAAAAAAAGTAAGCAGAATGAGTACCGAATTGAGAATGAAAAATTCGGAATGTATGGCGTACAGAATTAAGTCCGTCATTACAGCCAACAGAGAAACTCCTGAAAACGCCAATCCCGTAGCCGTTAACAAACGCAAAGGTTTGAGCGAATACCCAAACAAAATTGTCATAAAGAGCGAGGTAAGTTTACGCAAAGTGTATCCCGACTGCCCTTCTTCGCGGGCATTGTGCGACACCTGCACTCGTCCCACGTTACGGGTGACTCTAAAAATCAGGCCATCGATGTACGGATACGGGCCTTTGTAGTTGATAATTTCTTGAACGACAGCTTGATTAATCAACTTGAAACTCGACAAGTACAAATCGTTGGGTTTTTCGAGTAGCCAAGTCGTCACCCGATTGACCAACCAACTGCCAAAATTCCGAAACCATGAATGTTTTTTGGTAGCGTAGAATGAATACACCACGTCGTAGCTTCCTTGTTGGGCCGTTTCAACGAGTTTTAAAATTTCGGTAGGAGGATTCTGAAAATCGTCGTCGATTATCACACAATAATCACCCGAAGCATGGTTCAAGCCACACATAACGGCATTGAACTCGCCCGAATTACGACGCAGCGATATAAACTTTACCTCCGCCAAACGCTTTGCTAATTCGGTGCATACTTCTTCTGAACAGTCGCGACTGCCGTCGTTGACCAACACAACTTCGAGGGTAGTTCGATCTAACGTTTCCAGTACATGCTCAACGAGTCGATTAATCGTTTGCTCACTGTTATACACGGGAATGATAACCGACAGCAGCATGGGGTTGATAGACAGATTGGTTGATGATTTGAACAATATGGCGTGCCTCTTCGTCGGTAAGTGCAGGGTTCAAAGGAAGGCTAATCACCTCATTATGAATCTGCTCTGTAATTGACAAGCTCAAATGATTGTATTCCGAATACGCTTTTTGCTTGTGCGGAGGCACTGGATAATGCACGGTGGCTTGAATGCCATTATCCATCAAATAATCAATAAATTGCTCGCGTTTGGGGTGACGAACCACAAACAAATGCCACGCATCTTCGTAGAGCGTTTTGAGAGTTGGCAGCACCAAATCAGGATGCTTTATTTCAGACAAATAAAAGCGCGCCAATTCGCGGCGGCGCTTATTTTCGGTTTCTAAGTACTTCAGTTTTACATTTAAAATCGCCGCTTGTAATTCGTCCAAACGGCTGTTGGTTCCTACATAATCGTTGTAGTACTTGATAGTCGAGCCATAATTACGCAAACTGACAATTTTACGAGCCAAATCGGCATCGTTGGTCGTAATCGCTCCCGCATCGCCAAGTGCCCCAAGATTTTTGGTAGGATAAAAACTAAACGCTGCGGCATCCGACAGGTTACCTGCTTTATATCCTTGGTACGTTGCCCCATGAGCTTGCGCGGCATCTTCCACGATTTTGAGGCCGTATTTACGCGCGATATCCCAAAGGGGCTTCATATCACAACATTTTCCATAGAGGTGTACTGCGAGAATTGCCTTGGTACGTGGGGTAATTTTTTCTTCAATCTTGCGAGGGTCAATGTTGAACGTTTTGGGGTCTGGTTCCACCCAAATCGGGGTCAGTCCCAAGGTCGTCACCGACAGAATCGAAGCGATATACGTATTGGCAGGAACAATCACTTCACTTCCTTCGGGAAAATCAAAAGCTTTAAAAATGAGTTCTAGGGCGTTAAGTCCATTGGCGACTCCCAAGCAATAGGAAGTTCCACAATATTCGGCCCAATTTTCTTCAAACGACGTTACTTCTTTTCCCAACACATACCATCCCGACTCCGCCACGCGTTGCATCGCTTCCGCTATTTCAGCCTGATAGGGCTGATTTGTACGTTTAAGATCGAGATGAAGTATCATGGTTTTTCAAAGAAATAGTCGTTCTTATCGTAGTATTGATTTGACATCACCAACAAGACCGCATCTGGCGTAAATTCATCCATAATGTGCCAATCACCAGGTTGTAAAATGAGGGTTTGTGAAGGAGAGTTAAGAATAAAAGTATCTTCTTGCCCACCATGAGTTACCCTAACTCGACAGCTTCCTGCCACTGCAACGAGCGCATTCCAAGCATTTAGATGACCGTGTTTTGCACGTTCTTGATCACTAGGAACTCCATAGATATAAAACGCTCTTTTTATATCTCCTGGTAACATTTTTTCAAAAACGGTTAACCTACCTTCTTCCTTACCAAAGGTACTTAGCTCAATCAACTGGGGCATAATGGGGTAAAGTAACGCTGCTATATTAAAAGAGTATTAAAAATTCCCATAAATAAACACAAAATTTTTCAATTCTCACTTCTAAACCCAGTGTACATGCGATATTTTAAACCTAAGGTTAGAAACGTTTTATATAGTTTAAGCCTCAAAAAGCATTAAAAAAAGACCCTTACAGCCTACTACTAAACTCTTGTACAGACTACTAAACTCGGTTTGGAGCAGGGTGTGTCCAAGGCCCTCGATACGGGCGGGCTAAGCGTTTGGTTGCTTCCTCATCACCAATAATAATCCTCTTTTTAGGATCATATACCAATGAACGTCCTAGCTCCATCGACATATTTGCAATTATACAGCTAGCAGTTGAAATATGCCCTTCTTCAATATCGGCCACTGGGCGAGAGTTGTTTTCAATAGCCGCAATAAAATCTAGCATATGCAAACGCGTCGCAGGGGCAGCATTGAGTTCGATTCTTTCTTCAGTAAGGTCTTCGGGGTATTTTTCTTTTTCATAAACCACGCCTTTGTGAATTTTTTCTCCTTTGCCATTAGGGATAAAATCGTAGGCCATGGTGCTTCCCCAAAGAGTACCTTTTTCGCCATAGAGCGTAAACGACCACGGATAGTCTGGATTATTGGGGGTTCCCCACGTCCGATGTTGCCAAACACAGTTCAATTCGTCGTATTCAAAAATCGCCGACTGCGTATCCGAGATATTTGACTTCCCTTCTTTTTGCACATAAATACCTCCCGACGACGTAATACGCTTAGGCCAGCCCAATTTCAACATCCATCGTACCGTATCAAACATATGGATACACATATCACCCATGATGCCATTGCCATATTCTTTAAAAGTTCTCCACCAACGAATATGCGGCAATCCATCATACGGGCGCATCGGCGCAGGGCCTGTCCACATTTCATAGTCAAAAAAGTCGGGCACAGCTTGCACGGGCGGATTTCCGTTGTTACGCATGTGGTAGTAGCAGCACATTTCAACGTGCGATATTTTTCCCAATAATCCCGCATCTACGATGTTCTTTTTGGCTTCAATCAAGTGTGGCGTACTCTTACGTTGTGTTCCTACTTGCACCACACGGTTGTACTTGCGAGCGGCGGCTACCATCGCTTCGCCTTCCATTACATCCACGCTAATTGGTTTTTGTACGTAAACGTGCGCTCCCGCTTTAACGGCATCAATCGCTTGCATGGCATGCCAGTGGTCTGGACTGCCAATCAGCACAATATCAAGCTTGTTTTCAGCGAGCATCTTGCGATAATCTCCATACAAAAGAGGCACTTTCCCTGATTTTTGGCGTTGGCTTACCAATTTTCCAGCGGCGTCGAGCATATTTTTGTCAACGTCACAAAGAGCCACTACCTCTACCGAAGCCACTTGAATAAGGCGAAACAAGTCACTTTTTCCGTACCATCCCGTTCCAATCAACCCAACACGGTAGGTTTTGGCAGGATTAATCAAATTAAAACCATTGGCATCTAGGGTGGATAGGGCTATCGAAGCAGAAGCACCTTGAAGAAATCGACGGCGATTGAGGTGAAGATTATACATGAGCAGAAAGTCGGGTTATGAAATCATTGGTACTGTTACATAAAGACTTTCTCCACCTTTGCTTACTCTATACGTCCCAGTTACGATAGCTTTGAAACACGTCGCCGTTCTGAATAGGATTGGTACAAATTTCTAATAGTTTGGGCGCACTGTCTTCTTTTAAAAACGCAGCCCATACCTCCGAAAATGAATTTTGCGAATCGTCTCTCAATGTCAAATACCTCAAGCCTGCATCTTCGGCTGTATGACGGGCGGAGGTATGATGGCGCGTTTCAAAATATTGCTCCAATTCAGGTTGGGCCGACGGCCCATCTATCAGCCTGAAAATATTCCCTCCGTTGTTGTTAAAAAGTACAATACGCAGGTTTTTAGGAAGGTGAGGATGCCAAAGTGCATTGCGGTCGTAGAAAAACGAAACATCGCCCGTCAACAAAAACACCAACTTATCGGTCATCATCGCCGAACCCACGGCCGTGCTTGTGCAACCATCAATCCCACTCGTACCACGATTAGCAAACACTTCGACTTGGGTACTCGCTCCAACTAAGTTTGCGTAGCGTACAGGCATACTATTCGCCAAATGCAGGACGCAATTTTGGGGCAACGAACGCATGATAGAATCAACCAATGTGAACTCGTTCCAACGGGTTTCTTGACGAAAAAACTGAGCAAGTTTCCGCTGGGCATGGCGCTCAGCTTGCAACCATTTTTCGCGGTACTGAGCTCGTTCTTCGCTGTCATCGTCTTGATGAACAAACTGCTGATAATCCATATCCTCCAGCAATTTTTGAAAAAAGTAAGCTGGCTCCACAGGCACCTGCAACGACAAAGTTTGAAAAGTATCTATCAGTTGCTCAGTCGGTTTGATGTGCCAATGACGCGCAGGAGCCAACTTGCGTAGAAACAGCTTCAGGTTTTTAGAAATAAACGAGTCGCCTATGGTAATCAATAAATCGGGCTGTAAATCAGCCAATTGTTCATAGTTCTTTACCCGTAAAAACACATCATGGTGACGTACAAAATCTTCGTCGGCAGGGATATTTGAAATAATATCTCCCAAAACAGGTACGCCCATTTCTTCGCTAAACTCCTTCAGTACCTTCCACAAAGCCGATTGGGGTGGAAGCTGGCCCACCGCAATCAATACGCGAGGGGTATTTTCAAATTCGTTTTGCAAACGGTGCCACGTTTCCGTTGAAAGGGTCGACTGCGTTTCAAGGCGCTCAATCAAACGCACATTTCGGTCGTAGGTAATTTTTTCATCAGCCGTAGGATAAAACGGTTCGCGAATCGGCACATTGATGTGCACTGGCCCTTTGGGGTACGCTTGGGAGAGATTTATTGCTTCATTGAGCACTCGTTCGATATACCAATTAGTATCAGGATGGGTATAATCCGCAGGAAGTTCAAACGACTTTTTAACATGCTTACCATACAACTCATTTTGGTAAATCGTCTGACCATCTTGTTGATGTATCCATTCTTTGGGTCGGTCGGCGGTCAAAATCAGTAATGGAATTTCTTGAAAAAACGCCTCCACTACCGCAGGGGCAAGGTCATAAGCCGCACTACCTGAGGTACATACCAAGGCTACCGTTTGGCCGCTGTACTGAGCCATTCCCATTCCTACAAAAGCCGCTACTCGTTCGTCGGGAATCACTTTTGTTTTTATGCCACGGTGGCGCGCAAACGCCAAGGTAAGCGCTGCACTCCTCGACCCTGGCGAAATCACTACTTGTTGTACTCCTTTACGAGCGCAGAGTTCGGCTATGTTGTTGATGGACTGAAGTATCATATAGGTATCGCCGTCGTGCTTTTCACTTCCGACATCACAAAAAAACTGCTTATGTGCGAAATGGCCTTAAAACTGGCTAATTTTTCTTGGTAAAACGCGTGGTAACTCTCCACGTCCGTTGCTACGATTTTGATGAGGTAATCAAACGTCCCCGACACGACGCAACATTCTACCACCTCGGGCATTTGAAGCATAGCTTCGTTGAACTCGCGAAAGTTTTCGTGCTGTTGTTTATCGAGGGTTACATTACAGTAAACCACCAAGCCTTTGTTTAGTTTCTTACGGTTCAGCAGAGTTACGTATTTTTCAATGACCCCTTCTCGTTCTAACTTCTTGATACGGTCGTGAACTGGCGTAATGGAAAGGTTAATCTGCCTCGCAATTTCTTTTATGGTGAGCTGGGCATTGGTTTGCAACAGCCTCAAAATCTGCAAATCGGTGTCGTCGAGATAAACCATAATAAAGGGGAGCGAATATTTTTCGTCTTTCAATTAAAATCTACTTCAATAATAGAAAAATTTTATCTTTTTTTCTATAAATAAGTTTTATTTTCTTATTTATTTTTCAATAACAGAAAATATTTTCGTTAGCCGTAGTTTTGTGTCGTATTCCAAAAATCAACTTTCTAACATCAATTCTAAACCATTTACGACAATGATTATCGGCGTACCCAAAGAAATCAAAAACAACGAAAACCGCGTAGCGTTGACTCCCGCAGGAGTAGCAGAATTTCGTAAAAACGGCCACACTGTTTACGTACAGTCGACGGCAGGGGTAGGAAGTGGATTTGAAGATGCAGAATACGAAAAAGCAGGTGCTACGATTCTTCCAGCGATTGAAGCGGTGTACGCAATCGCCGAAATGATTGTAAAAGTAAAAGAGCCGATTGCGTCAGAATACGCATTAATTAAAGAAAATCAATTGTTGTTTACGTACTTTCACTTTGCATCATCAGAACCTCTGACCCATGCCATGATTGAGCGTAACGCAGTATGTTTGGCTTACGAAACCGTAGAAAAAACAGATCGTTCGTTGCCACTTTTGGTGCCAATGTCGGAAGTAGCAGGGCGGATGGCGATTCAAGAAGGTGCCAAGTATTTGGAAAAACCAATGGGTGGGCGCGGAATTCTACTCGGCGGTGTTGCAGGCGTAAAACCTGCCAATGTCTTGATTTTGGGCGGTGGAATTGTAGGGACTCAGGCCGCCAAAATGGCGACAGGATTGGGTGCCAATGTAACAATTGTGGATGTGAGCTTGAATCGTTTACGCTACTTAGAAGATATACTTCCTGCCAATGCTGATACTGTGATGTCAAACGAATATAATATTCGTCAATTGGTTTCACAGTCTGACCTAATCGTCGGAGCAGTATTAATTCCTGGTGCAAAAGCCCCTCACCTCATCACACGTGATATGCTCTCGTTGATGAAAAAAGGGACGGTGTTAGTAGACGTAGCCGTTGACCAAGGCGGATGTATTGAAACTTGTACCCCAACTACACACGAAAATCCAACGTACGAAATCGAAGGTATCGTTCACTATTGCGTAGCAAACATGCCAGGTGCCGTACCATACACCTCTACCCTTGCTTTGACTAACGCAACACTGCCTTACGCAATTCAGTTAGCCAACAAAGGCTGGCAAATAGCTTGTGCGCAAAGCGAGGAGCTGAAAAAAGGCTTAAACGTCGTTAACGGAAAGATTGTTTACAAAGCCGTTGCCGATGCTTGGGGCTTACAATACACCCCCCTCGAGGAAGTATTAACTCCAGAACTGGTAGGTTAATTTTTTATAAATTGAGATTGATGTCTGAAAAGGCCGAGCTCTGGTTCGGCCTTTTTTATTGAAATACAAGGCCAATAACCTTCCCTATAAAAAACATGGCCCCGCTCCAATGAAACGGGGCTAATACCAAATTACCCTACTCTATTATTGTATTTAATTTTTATCAAAATTCACACAGCGATATAATTTAGTACTTTAAGACACCTTCTAAATCGGCAGGTGAGTAAAAAATAGATTTAAGCGTTTTGTTGTCGGAGGTACGGTACACCAAATATTTGTCTGCATCTTTAACGTAATAACATTCCGTGCCTTTTTCTTGGAAGTGTTGTACAGTTGCCTTGGCTTCTTCTTCGGTGTTACAAGCCTTGCTCATGTTGGAGCGTTGCACTTCATCAAACAATACTTTGAACTGTTCTCCCAAACCAAATTCAAGTACTGCTCCCGACAATACATACTGAATATCGGCAAGTGCATCGGCTACTCCAACAATGTCTTTTTCCAAAATAGCCACTTCCAATTCTTTGAGTTCTTCTGCAATAAGCGCAACACGCAATTTACAGCGGTCTTCAGAAGGAATTTGGGGAGTAGCAAGAATAGGGTGTTTGAAGGTACGATGAAACTCCGCGACTTGATTGAGACAGTCTAATTTTTCCATAGTTAGGACTCGTATATTATTGACTAATGTAGCCCAAAAGTAGCAAAATTTTGGCTAGGGAAGCCTATTTCTGCAAAACCTACTCTACTAACTCGGAAGTTGCCTGTTGAAATTCACGAAATAAGTACCCGAAAAATGGTTCATTCGTCGAAAAATACAAAGGGGGGGCACAGAAAAATTATACTTAAAGTTGAAAAACAATCCCTCAATACCTCTTATGATTCGCTTTTTACGGAGCTAGCACCTGAGGTATTAGAACGAACCGAGGCAGTTCCGCGGTAACGTACACTACTTGCCCCACTTGCTTCTACCTCCATTTTTCCATTGACATTGATACGTACATTGCTTGCGCCTGACACATCCAAAAATGCTTCTTTTACGGTAAAATCATACGCTTTAATCGAAGTAGCCCCCGAAATATCGCCTTCGATACGGCTGGCGCTCCCCGTCAGGGTAATGCTAGAAGCCCCCGAAACATCCATAACTACCTTCTGCGCTTTTACTTGAATGTCCGACTTCGAAGCCCCAGAAATATCTAAATCGAGGTTGCCTAAATCGTTAAAGCCTGTTACTTTCGAGGTGGTTGCTCCTGACAAATCTAAAGCTTTCAGCGTTGGCATCGAAATAGTTACTACCACTCGCTTACGATTTCGGTTCCAGCCAAACGAGTCTTTGTAACGAATGCGAAGTTTACCCGATGCTACATCCGCCTCTAGCTCTTCAAGGTCTTGTTTACGGCCTTCTACTTTCACCGAATAATTTCCTTTGATTACCGATATTTCAAACGCACTCCCTAACGACAAGCGGTCGAAGTTTTTTAGGTCGTACCTACGCATGATTCGGTTATCATCTTGCCCTGTGGCACGCTCCAACGAAAATGAGCAAGCGATCATGACAAAAACACTTGTTACAAGCGCAAGCATCCATTGATTTCTGAAGATTGTTTTCATGTGATTATTAGTACTTTTAAAACGGATTCGTATGGTATTTTTCAATAAGATGTGCCAAAATGACCCAACGTTGCATTTTAGCTCAAAGTTATTTTTCGAAAGATATACTACTTTGCCATTTTTCCCGTTTTGTGCACACTTGTGCGTCCTAATTAACTATGTACGCAAAGTCGTGGCACAAAAAATGGCAAATTTTTTATCATAATATACTGACTTACAGCTTAGTATCAAATTGATAAATACTTTTTCAAGTAATTATACGATTCTGATTACTTTTGTAAAAAGTTCAACCTATCAATTTATCCTTTGAACCAATGAACCGTAGAACCTTTCTTCAAAGCACAGCGGGACTTAGTGCTCTCTCCATGCTCGGGTTAGAAGCCCACCCCAACGCCAAATCTGTAGGATTACAACTCTACACCCTTCGCGAAGACATTCAGAAGCAAGGAATTGAGAAAATTTTGGCCGAAGTTGCCAAACTTGGTTATAAAAAAGTCGAAAATTTCGGATATAATCAGGGTAAATTTTTTGGTAAAACACCTACCGAATACCGCAAACTCCTTGATGATAATGGCCTTAAAGCCATCAGCGGCCACTACATGACGGCACGTTCTAACTCGTTTGGGGTGATGGACGGCTTGACCAGAAACTGGGATAAAGTAATAGAAGATGCCGCTGTGGTTGGACAAGAATACGCTGTAATTGCGTATTTGATTGACAACGAACGCAAGCCAGAAGACTATAAGCAACTTTTCGACCAGTTGAACAAAGGCTCGGAAGTAGCAAAAAAAGCAGGACTTACCCTTGGCTACCACAACCACGATTTTGAATTTACCCAAAAAATCGATGGCGAAAAACCGTACGATTTGTTGTTAAAAAACACCAACGTCATCATGGAAGTGGACTTGTATTGGGTAGCCAAAGCAGGTGAAAATGCCAACGAATACTTTTCAAAATTCCCAGGTCGTTTCCCACTTTGGCACTTAAAAGACATGGCTAAAACCGAAAAGAAAGAGTTTGCGGAAGTAGGCGCAGGAAGTATCGACTTTGGTGCACTCTTCAAGAATGCAAAAAAAGCAGGTTTAAAGCACTATTTTGTAGAACAAGACGTGTGTCAGCGTCCGCCACTCGAAAGCATCAAAATCAGCATCGACAACATCCAAGCCGCGAAGTGGGGATAAGTTTTCGGTTTGGTGCTTTTGGTTTCTAAAAACCTCGTAAACGCTCAATATAACAACAAAGCTTGACGAGAACATCGCCAAGCTTTGTTATTTAAAGCGTCATTCGTTCCTCGTCATTCGCCTTCTACCTCAGCACCAGCGAATACACTCCGCCTTGGCGCGCATACGAAACCACTTTCCCTCGCCCCGAGTATTTAACCTTAAATCCGTGATTTTCG
>JACCEC012034152.1_pt1 | contig 11045 bp, 6 predicted proteins | sample 7450121 | NCBI WGS metagenome assembly JACCEC01 (sample SAMN15323455, study PRJNA562643) | freshwater metagenome | isolation source: river surface water | place: USA:Blue River Watershed | collected 2017-08-18 | reverse complement strand
CGCTCAAAACAAACCTGAGCATTTCCAACGCCTCCCTTTTGGCAGCATAAAACCGACAGGTTGGCTCAAAACGCAAATGCAAAAAGACATGGCAGGTTTTGTAGGCAATCTGGATAAACTTGTGCCTGACCTCATCAATGACCCGATTTATGCCGAAGGACGTTTGCAAAAACACAGCAAAGCCAAAGATTTGGGCAATCTAAAATCAGGCGATGCCGAAGGCGATGACCAATATAAATGGTGGAATTCCGAAACGCAATCGAATTGGTGGGACGGCTATATCCGCAATGCGTTTTTATTGGACGATAAACAAGCGATTGAAAAAGTAAAAAAACACGTTCAAAACATCTTAGCCACACAAGATGCGGACGGATATTTGGGCATTTATGACAAAGAATTGCGCTATAATTTCAGTGCTGAAAACGGCGAATTATGGGCAAAAGCAACGCTTTATCGCGGTTTATTGGCGTATTATGAAGCCACAAATGACAAACAAGTGTGGGCGGCTTTGATAAAAGCTATTGATAATTTGATGACAAATTACCCCCTCAGTAAATCGCAGCCTTTTTTTGCAGGCAATGGTTTTACAGGTGGCGTGTCGCATGGATTGACCATTACTGATGTTTTTGATAGAATGTATCAACTCACAGGCGACAAAAAATATTGGGATTATGCCACATTTTTATATAAAAATTTTTCTGACAATCCTGCTTCTGAAAAAGACGCTCAATTGAAAAACATATTAGACGCTTCCTATAAATTTCAATCGCATGGCGTGCATACTTACGAGCATTTGCGGTCTTTGATTGTAGCCGCTTATGCTTCGAGCAACCCTGATTATCAAAAAGCCTTAGACTTATATATTGTAAAAATTAAGCAAGTAACCACCCTAACAGGTGGTGCGACAGGCGATGAATGGATTTGGAAACAAACCGCAGATGCCACGCATACGGGCTACGAATATTGCTCTATCCATGAATTGATGGATAGCTACACCGTTTTATTGCAAAAAAGCGGTAAAAATACGGTCGCCGATGATATTGAAAACATTTTTTACAATGCCGCACAAGGCAGCCGCAACCCCGAACACTCGTGTATCGCCTACTTAAAAACCGACAATTCTTATGAAATGTTAGGTACTAAAAACGGTGAAGTGGAAGCGAATCGCAAACAAACACGCTATAAATATTCGCCTGCGCATCAAGACGTAGCCGTTTGTTGCAACCCAAATGCGGGTAAAATTACGCCTTATTTTGTGCAAGCTGCTTGGATGAAAGAAGGCGAAAACACGCTTGTTGCTGCGCTTTTATGCCCCAATAAAGTAGAAACAACCGTAAAAAATACCCCCCTCAGTATAGAAGTGATAACTGAATATCCGTATAAAAATCAGTTTATTTTTAAATTGAAATTAGACAAACCTACTGCATTTGCCTTGAAAATCAGAAAGCCCAATTGGGTAAAAGCAATCGCAACAAAAGAAAAATATCGCATTGAAAATGAATATATTATAATTGAAAAATTATTTTCAAAAGAAGATAAAATTGACCTACAATTTAGTACTGATATTACCATAAAAGAGGATTTTAACAAAGAAAAATACTTTGTTTATGGCGCATTATTTTACGCCAAACCCATTGCAGCAATCGAACAAGTAGGGCGAAAATATGCACAAGATTTTAATGATTTGATGTATGCACCCAAAGAAATAACTCGGTACAAATTCATTGCAGCACACAAAGCCCAATACAAAAATGGCAAAATTAAGGTACAATTACAAAACCAAAGCACTCAAAAAATTGAAACATTGGAGTTGATACCTTTCGGAAAAACAATTTTAAGGCAAGTAAGTTTTTGATTTTGGATTAATAGTAACACGAACATACTCCTCAGTAATTTGTCAGAAGCGTTTGCCGATATGCACGCAGGGAAAAATGCGAAAGGGGTAATTGTTTTTAGATAAAACTTAATCTTTTATGCAAAATAACATCGTTTATCACGTCATTGAAGGCATTCCAAATCCCGAAATACTGAGGGGAATTGTATCGTTCTATGAATCTATATTTGGTGCAGAGAAAACAGCTAAAGTGATAAACCGCTTTGAAACCAAATTGGATATATTGACTATTGTAGCCATGCACGACGATAAAATCATTGGCTTTAAAGCAGGCTATTCAAAATCGGATACCCTTTTTTATAGTTGGCTGGGTGGTGTAGCAGAAACGTTTAGAGGGCAGAATATCGCTTCCACTTTGTTACAAATACAGCACACCCAATGCCGTGAAAAAGGCTATAAAACTATCCAAACCAAAACGCTCAATCGTTGGCGTAATATGTTGATTTTGAATATCAAATATGGATTTGATATAACAGAAACCTATATTGATAGTGATGGCATTTTGAAGATAATTTTAGAAAAGAAACTTTGATAATGAACAATTCTTCCCATTTTTTCACCACTGAAACCGCCCTTTTTCAAGGCTTACATTTTATCACCGTCAAAAGCAATGCCTTGAAAAAACGAGCGGATATTACGGTTTATACCCCCCTCAGTATGGGCAAAGATTGTAATGCTTTACCAATCGTGATTTTGTTGCATGGCGTTTATGGTAGTCATTGGGCGTGGGCAATGAAGGGAAATGTTCATACAACCGCTCAAAAATTGATAGATGAAGGTAAAATAAAACCTATGCTTCTCGTCATGCCGTCCGATGGTTTATACGCTGACGGTAGTGGCTATGTGCCGCATAAGACCGAAAATTATGAAAAATGGATTGTGGAAGATGTGATTCAGGTGGTGAAAGAGCAATTTCCGCAAGCGACAGACGCATCAGCTATTTTTATAACGGGTCTTTCAATGGGTGGCTTTGGGGCTTTGCGTTTGGGGGCGAAGTACCCCACCCTATTCCGAGCATTTTCGGGGCTTTCTTCCATGACGCATTTCAATCAATTAGAAAAAATGATAATAAATTTCAAACAATTACAAGCAGATGCTTTGGAACAAGACGGCGTTTTAGATTTTTTAATTAAAAATAAAAATATTTTACCGCCTTTCCGCTTTGATTGTGGCAGCGAAGATAATTTGATTGAACATAACCAACAATTGCATAATGATTTGATAATCAATGACATACCGCATATTTATCAAACGTTTTCGGGTGGTCATTCGTGGGATTATTGGTCAGAACATATTGCCGAAACGCTTTTGTTTTTTGATAAATGTATAGATAATCATAAGTACTTGTTATAAAATAAACGCTGCTTTGAAGTGGTATAATCAATTGATTTTCAACATTTTAAAAACCTTCCTTTGGGCAGGATTTAGGTGGGGTTAATTAGTCTATCAATTTTTGTTTTTAATAAGAAATAGTTAAATACATTCTGCCAATAATCTATAATAAATTGAGTAAAAATGAAAAATATTATCATTCTTTTTTTATCATTCATTTGTTTTACAAAAATATTTGCTCAAAATTCAAAATTTGTCAATGTATTTATTGGCACAGACGGAACGGGGCATACATTTCCCGGTCCTTCGATGCCCTTTGGCATGGTACAACCGGGTGCGGATAACCGCAATTTTGGGTGGAATCATACAAGTGGTTATCAGTATCAAGATACTTTCTTATTAGGTTTTTCGCAAACGCGATTTAGCGGCACAGGCATTAATGAAATGGGCGATGTGTTGTTGCTTCCAATCAACCCCAAAAAAGAAAAATTAAAAAATACTTATTACAAAAATACGGAAATCGGAAAAGTGGGTTACTACGCTTTGACAAAAAAAGATGATGTAAAAATAGCACTCACTTGTTCGGAAAGAGTGGCATTTCATCAATACACTTTTCCCGAACAAGAAGCGCAAGTATTCGTAGATTTACAACATGGTTTGCGATTTATTTTTGACGAAAATAGTCAAAAAGGGCTTGTGCTTGAAAGTGATGTAAAAATAGAAAACAACAATACTATCACAGGTTATTGCGCTACCCAAAATTGGGTAAATAGAAAATATTTTTTTACACTAACATTTGACCAACCTTTCACTAAAACCACACTCCTCGACAAGAAAGAAAATGAGAAAGCACCCAAATATATACTCCATTTTGCGCTCTCGAAAACTAAAATTTTGAAAGCTAAAATTGCTTTGTCTGCGGTTTCGGTAGAGGGTGCAAAGCTCAATATGAGTACAGAAATCCCGCATTGGGACTTTAAAACGGTGTATCAACACAACCTCAAAACGTGGGAAAAATATTTGAGTAAAATCCAAATTGAAGCCACCAAGAAACAAAAAGAAATTTTTTATACTTCACTTTATCACCTATTGTTGCAGCCTTCTAATATTGCCGATGTTGACGGACAATATCGGGGTGTAGATGATAAAATTGCCATAGCACCCAACAAAGCGTATTATTCAACCCTATCTATTTGGGATATTTATAGAGGTGCTTTTCCCTTGTTACAAATTTTAGCCCCTGAAAAAATAAATAGCATTATTCAAACGATGCTCATTCATCATAAAGCCAAAGGATTTTTACCCATTTGGACTGCCTGGGGGCAAGATAATTATTGCATGATTGGCAATCATGCCATCCCGATGATATTATCCGCCTATCAAAACGGTTTCAATGGTTTTGATGCCAATGATGCCTTACAAGCAATGATAACAACATCAACCCAATCTCATATCAATTCTGATTGGGAATTGTATAATCAATATGGTTACTACCCTTTTGATAAAGTAGATAATGAGGCGGTTTCCAGAACATTAGAAAGCGGTTATGACGATTGGTGTGTGGCAGAAATGGCAAAAAAACTTAATAAAATGGATATATACCATATTTTCACCCAAAGGGCTAATTATTTCAAAAACATTTACGACAAAGAAACTACATTTTTTAGAGGAAAAGATACCAAAGGAAATTGGCGCACCCCTTTTAACCCACTCGTGGCAACTTCTCCGCTCAACAATCCGGGCGATTATACAGAAGCCAACGCTTGGCAATATTTTTGGACACCTGCCCAATACGATATAAATGGCATGAAGCAACTTTTAGGCGGACAGACAAATTTCACCCATAAACTAAACGAGTTTTTCTCCACAGAAGCCGTCAACCCTAATAAGTTTTTAGGGCAGGAAGCCATGATTGGGCAATATGCACATGGCAATGAACCCAGCCACCACATCATTTATTTATATGCTTACACCGACCAACCTCAAAAAGGTCAACAATACATTCATCAAGTCATCAATGAATTTCATAGCAATACGCCTAATGGCATGATTGGCAATGACGACTGCGGACAAATGAGTGCTTGGTATATTCTTTCTACACTTGGGTTTTATCCTATCAATCCTGCAAACGGTGAATTTGTGCTTGGAAGCCCACAAATTAAGAAAGCAACTCTTTATCTCTCAAACCATAAAATTTTTACTATAAACGCCAATAATTTCTCCAAACAAGCGATATATAACAAAAAACGTAGTTTGAATGGCAATAGCCTAAAAAATCCTTTCGTTACCTTTGCTGACATTATGAATGGAGGAAACCTTACTTTTGAAATGGCTAACCAATAATAGCGTTATTACAATTTGGTTATGAATATTTTATAAATATTTTATAATTTAAATTGACTTTTAAAAAGCTATAATAATATTTTTCGTGCCTTTCGTGTCTTTCGTGGTTAAAAAACTTAAGTATCTCTATAAAAAATTGATTATCAATATATAATAACTCTAATAAAAATTTATATCCGCATCGAATACCTTAAAGATAATACCCCCTCAGTACCTGCCCATTTTCTAAGCTACTGAGGGGCTACTTGTTGTTATGATTTCGATGCGCTAATTTGTCAAGTTTCCAAACACTAAAAATATACACATATTATTTTGGTGAAATATTAAAATTAGAAAAATAAAATTTTATTTTTAATAAAAAATTTGGCTAAAAATTTAAATTTTAATAAAAAATTTGCTTTCTCATCGAAAAACCGAATAATACATTTATTTTTGGGCTGCTTAAAATAACATACAAAAAAATATATCAAATTGCATTTTTTTATTATTAAATTAAATGAAAAATTGGCTTAACTTTGCAGCCTTAACATTTGAAAAAGTAGCCTAACCAAATTATTTTTATATATTTATAATTATTTTATTTTTTGATATAAACCAAGTTATATTAAAAATGAAGCAAAGTTTCGAGTTGAACCTCAAACAATGGATTGAGGACGAAAAAGCAGCTATCGAACTCATTAGTCTTGTTGGTAGCCTCCGTTATGAAAAATCGGTGGAACTCATTTTGTTCCGCAATCAAATGTATGACCGCTCGGCAAGCGAAATCTTGAACCTGCACCACTACGCCCGCAACGTGGTAAATGCCCCTATCAATATTCACGATACTTTGGCTTTGGCGAAGGCGATGAACCGCCTTGTGCTTGCCCCTTCGCGCATTGACGTAGGGCGTTTGGCAACCGAATGGCTCAACGAGGGCAGTCAATATAAAGATGCAATGGATTTCACCGCCAATAAAATGAAAGATTTTATTGGTAAAGAAAAAATTGCTTTAAAAGGGCGCGATGTGGTGCTGTACGGTTTTGGTCGCATCGGTCGCATCGCGGCACGCGAACTCATCACGCAAGCAGGTAGCGGCGATCAACTTCGCCTTCGCGCTATCGTCACTCGTGACAGCTCGCCCGAAGATATGATTAAACGTGCTGATTTATTACGTACTGATTCTGTGCATGGTTCGTTCCCTGGTACGGTGGTGGCAGACGTGGAAAGTCGTTGTCTTATCGTCAATGGACACCGCATTCACATGATTTCGGCAAGCGACCCTACAACAATTGATTACACCGCTTACGGCATCAATGACGCACTTTTGATTGATAACACAGGTATCAAACGCGACCGCGAAGGACTTGGAAAACATCTTTTGGCGAAAGGTATTGCAAAAGTATTGTTGACAGCACCGGGTAAAGGCGATATTCCAAACATCGTGCATGGGGTCAATAATTTGGGTGTTGACCCAAATGAGACGATTTTTTCGGCGGCAAGTTGTACCACAAATGCGATTGTGCCTGTTTTGAAAGTGGTAAATGATGCGCTTGGTATTGAGAAAGGACACGTTGAGACGGTTCACTCTTACACGAATGACCAAAATTTGTTGGATAATTTCCATAAAAAATACCGCAGAGGGCGTTCTGCACCGCTCAATCTTGTTATTACGGAGACGGGCGCAGAAAGTGCGATTGCTAAGGTTTTGCCAGAGTTGAAAGGTAAATTTACGGGCAATGCTATTCGTGTCCCAACGCCAAATGTATCTTTGGCAGTCTTAAATTTGACAATTAACAATGCTACCACAAAAGAAGCTATCAATGAGGTATTGCGTCAGGCGGCATTGAAAGGCGATTTGGTAGAGCAGATTCAATACTCGATTTCGCAAGAGTTGGTATCGAGCGATTTAGTGGGCAATTCGTGTGCGTCTATTGTTGATAGTCCTGCTACGATTGTTTCGAGAGACGGCAAAAGTGTTGTTTTGTACGTTTGGTACGACAACGAATATGGTTATACGCGCCAAGTAGTTCGTTTGGCAAAACAGTTGGTTGATGTCATTCGATTGAGATATTATTAATTTTTACCCCCCCTCAGTAAGGTATCTATTTTTAACGAAACCTTCGTTTCGTGCGAAGGTTTCGTTAAAATATTGATGGTTATTTTGGAGAAAAAACAAAATTGTCAATATGAAATTTACAACTATCAAAATTGACGAGTATCTTCAATTTAAAAATTTTAATCTAAATTTGACCTATCCCAAAGGACACCATAAAGCAGGAAAACCTTTGGATAAAATTTGTTTTATCGGGCAAAGCGGAACGGGTAAGACTTCATTATTAAATTTGGTGAAAGCACTTATCAGTAGTCACTTGCTAAATGCCAAATACACTACTCCAAGTATGAAAAATGTTTGTGCAGATGCCACAACAACGGCTGACGGCGAACAGATAAAAATGAGGATAGAAAGCGGTAAAAATTTTAATGAGCATGTTGATGCAGAAAAATATTATGAAAAGTCAAATGTATTTATTTCTTTTCCTGCTGAAATGAATATCAATCTTCAAACTATTTTTACGCCTCATAAAGAACGAGGTTTACAATTTTTGTTAAAAGAAAAAAATGACCCCTCAGTAACTGCTTCCCCGCGCTTAAATTTTTTTGATTTTGAGCAAGAAAATATCGAATCGGTTTGGAATCTAATTTTAGAAGACGTACAAAAATATAAAATTGCACAATTAAGTTTTAATAACGAAATTTCAAACCGTTTAAATCGTGGTGCAATAACACCCGAAAAATTGATGCAAGCCTTTCTGAATTGGTCAGAAAATAATCCCAATCCACTCAAAGACCTTGCCGCTAAGTTGAACCCTATGTTAGCACGCTTCAATTTAGAAATCACACCCGAATTTGAGTTCAAAACGACTGATGATTTGCGTTTTATCCAAATACATCAAAAAAATACTGCTACGATAATTCCCAATCATGGCTGGAGTACAGGCACAAAACAATTGATTATGACGGCTACGCCACTCCTAAAATTGAATACAGATAAATCTATCATTTTGATTGACGAACCTGAACGTTCTTTTTACCCCGATATACAGCGCGATTTGATGCAATTTTATCAGCATTTAGCCCCCAACGCTCAATTTTTTATAGCTACTCATTCGCCTATTATTGCAGCCGCTTTCGACCCTTGGGAAATTATAGAGCTAAAGTTTGGTGAAAATGGAAATATTATGCAAGAACAATATTATAATGGAGATAGGCACATCAATAATTATCGTTTTCACCCCAAATATTTGCGTTGGGACGCAATATTAACACGCATTTTTGATTTAGAGACCGATGGAATGCCCGACCGAAACCAAAAGTTAAATGAATTGGCAAAACTTGACGTGCGTTTGCGCAAGCTAAAAAGCAAAAATGGTGCTACAAATAAGGAAGAAATAGCAGTGTTATGGAATAAATTTAAAGAAATAGCAAATTTATTAGATTGGAAATTAGATAATGAATATGAGAAAAATTGATAAAACGATTCGATTTGCTACCACATACCGCGATTGGGTTAATGACTTAGAAGCTCGTGGCGAAGACCACCCTCCTTACAACTCCTCACAAGGAAAATATTACAAAGATGTCGTAATGGAGTTGTTGCGCTGTCAAAATGGTTTGTGCGCTTACACCGAAGTTCAACTTTGTCCCCCTCAGTACTTTGCTGAAAATTGTTGGGCTAATGGTCGTTATCAATTGACAGACCGTTCACAAGACGGACAATTAGATCATTTCGATGAAAGGCTCAAATGGAAAGCAAAAGACGGCTATATACATAAAGATTGGCTTTGGGAAAATTTTTTTATGATAGATTCCAATGTGAATAATCGAAAGGGCGATAAAACAATAGACTATATTTTAAAACCCGATAATGACGATTATAACCCTTTTATATTATTAGAGTATAGTCTATATACCCATCATTTTATTGCTAATCCTGAATTGAGCGAAGAACATCAAGAAAGAATAGAAAAAATGATACATATATTAGGACTTAATTTTCCTAACCTTGTAGATAAGCGCAAAAATATGATAGAAAAATGTAGATTATATAATATTAACAATGAACGCGAATTTCCAACTGCCATTGCTTTTTATAATAAAAATCAATCATAATTGAACGCTATTTATCCAATTACATAAACTATACATTCAATCGAAACCTTCGCACGAAACGAAGGTTTCGTTAAAATATTAAAATTTAACAATACTTATGATGTTCAAACCCAATTGATGTGCTTGTAACTTCATACCTGTTGTTCCGATAGTCGTGTTTTGTTGAAACGCCCATTGCGGTTGCAAAGTGATGGAATAGTTCGTGTTTATTTTATAACTCACAAACGGATTTATTTGAATACCAACACTAAAATTACGGAGTGGCGCAATACCATCTCCTTTATTGAAAAATTGTATTTCGCCCAATTCATCTAATAATCTGCCCGATTGACTCAACGTAAAATGTAGCGTAGCCCCCACATCAATGCCATAACGCCATTTATTGAAATCCTTTTCAAAACCTAACAAAAGAGGAAGTTGTAATTGCTTAAAGGAATTATAATGCACCACCTCGCGCACCGAAAGCGCATTGACAAGCGTATCGCCATATCTCCTTTGTAGCGTTTCGCCTGTGCGCTCGTTTATCCAAACTTGCAGCAACTGATTTTCTTTTAATATTTGTGTGGTATTCTCTTTTTTATAATCGAATTTTGAAATATATTGTTGGTAGTTCAATCCACTACTCAAACGCCATTTTTTACCCCAAATCGTAGTGAAATATAACCCACTACTCCAACCCATTTCAAGTTTCTCCGTCTCGTTTTTGAGTGTCGCAATTGTAGCATCTGTACTATTTAAGTAGTTCATTTTCAATACATTAACTCCAAAAGCTAATCCAATTTCTCCCCTCATTTTTGTTTTGAGCGGTCTGATAGGGGTGGCTAAATTAGTCTTTTGCAATGAATAGATAGATTGAGTAGGGACGCTTATTGTAGGATTTAATAGAGGCAACAAATCAATATTTCCAATAGTTGTTTTTACTTTTAATATACCTTGATTTTGTGAAATAGTAGTGTTATCTATTGCGGTATTAGCTGAATTAGTCTTTTCATTGTTGCCTGCCGCGCTGCTTGATGCTACTATCAAGGCTTTTTGAAATAGAGAATCTATTTTAGCGATTTCAAATATTTTTTCATTTTGCAATGTATTTTTTGAATCACGTTGAAAAACGCTTGCATTTAATCCTATACTGCTGCCTACTTTTGGTTTTTTTTGTGTTGTAAAATTATTGTTATCGTTGCTTACAGAGGGGGTACTTTGCGTTATAATTTTATTGTTATCGCTGCTTACTGAGGGGGTAACTTGCGTTGTAAAATCATTATTATCGTTGCTTACTGAGGGGGTAACTTGCGTTGTAAAATCATTATTATTGCTACTTACTGAGGGG
>JACCEC011369909.1_pt1 | contig 11048 bp, 6 predicted proteins | sample 7450121 | NCBI WGS metagenome assembly JACCEC01 (sample SAMN15323455, study PRJNA562643) | freshwater metagenome | isolation source: river surface water | place: USA:Blue River Watershed | collected 2017-08-18 | reverse complement strand
CCATTAAAAACCTATCACTTTCTCAGATTCGAGACTATTGTCATCTCCTCCTAATTCTTCCTCCTGACTCGGTGACTCCTGACTCCTAGCCCTCACGAAAAGACTTTTTCAGCAAACCCTAGCTAGATTTGAAAATCAGAAAATTTTGGGGGTTGCAGAAATGCTCGATCAAAAATTGGAAGAATTAGTGACAATGGCTGTCCAATAGTATATCAGCAGTCAAAATTAATAAAAGTTTCGCGCAAAGGTGCAAAGGTGCAAAGGTGCAAAGGTGCAAAAGAAGAAAGACTAAAATACTTCTAAGCCTGAAAACTGTCCCATTTTTTGAGCTTGTGCAGCTTCTCCACAAGTATGAGGTGTAGGGAATATCTTACCAGGATTTGCTAAACCTTGAGGATTAAAAGCTAGGCGTAACAGTTGCATTGTCTCTAAGTCAGCATCATTGAACATTTCCGGCATTAAACATTTTTTATCAGCACCAATACCATGTTCTCCAGAAATACTTCCACCCACTCTTACACAAAGTTTGAGAATTTCGCCACTTAATTCTTCCACCTGTTTAAAAGCACCAGCAACAGAATGATCATAAAGAATGACTGGATGTAAGTTACCATCACCAGCATGAAGGGTGTTAGCAATACGATACCCATATTTATTTCCCAACGCGGCAATTTCTTTGAGGACAGATGCTAATTGAGTACGCGGGATAACTCCATCTTGGAGAAAATAATTACTCTGATATCCTAAAGCAATTAGGGCAGTTTTACGCCCTTGCCATAGTTTCACGCGCATTTGTTGGTCAGTAGCAATAATTACATTTCTCGCTCCGTTTTGTTGACAAATTTTAGCAACCTGCTGTTTATTGCTTTCTACTTCTACTGCTAAACCATCAAGCTCTATCAATAAAACTGCCGCCGCCTCTCTAGGATAACATCCCGTACTAATAATATCTTCTATGGCATTAATTGTCATATTATCCATTAGTTCCATCGCCGCCGGCATAATTCCAGCACTAATAATATTAGTGACGGCATTTCCTGCGTCTTCAATAGTGGCAAAGTCCGCTAGAATTGTACCAATGGCCTCAGGTGTCTTAATAATGCGTAAAGTGATTTCTGTGGCAATTCCTAAAGTGCCTTCTGAACCAACAAATAAGCCTGTGAGATCATAACCAGGCATTTCTGGAATCATTCCCCCAACATCGACCACAGAACCATCAGTAATTACCAATTTTAATCCCAAAACATGATTGGTTGTCACACCATATTTCAAGCAATGAATACCACCAGCATTCTCCGCAATGTTGCCTCCAATTGTGCAAACAGTTTGACTGGAAGGATCTGGCGCATAGTAAAATCCACTACCACTAATGGCTTGAGTTACCCAATTATTGATAACACCCGCTTGCACAATAATCAGTTGATTTTCTAGGTCAACTTTCAATATTTGCTTCATCAATGTGGTGACAATTAAAACACAATTTTCAACTGGTAGCGCACCTCCAGATATACCTGTCCCCGCACCCCGTGTCACCCAAGGAATTTGGTTTTGATGGCAAATTTTGACTACTTCTGCTACTTGTTCTGTGGTACGTGGTAATACAACTAATGCTGGACGTTGACGATAGCTAGTTAAACTATCACATTCGTAGGTGAGCAATTCTTCTCGGCGTTGGACAACACTTTTTTTGCCCACTATGGCCTCAAATTTTTGGGCAATTTTTCGCCATTCAGTTGGTTGTAGATGAGGGAGAATATTTTTAGGAATCATATTATTTATGTTTGTTTGAATAGAGATCATATAGGACTCCTATTTGATTTTTTATAGCTTGCGTGGCGTAGCCATACAAAACTCGGTACACCTTCATATTCTCAAATCCTCTTGCCTCTTGCCTTTTGCCTTCCTACGCAGGAAAATTCAGGAATCAAACCGGAGTCCTATATCTATGAGGGTAGGGGAAGCAGAGGAGAAAAATGAATTCTTGTTGCTGAACTCCTGATTTCTAACTCCTGTTCTACAATAGAAACACTATGACTCTACATTAAACATACCATGACTGCTAAAGTAGAAATTTACACTTGGACTTATTGTCCTTTCTGCCCTAAAGCCAAAAGCTTATTGAAAAGCAAAGGTGTTGAATTTACAGAATACTCTATTGATGGGGATGAAGTCGCTAGAGCGAAGATGGCTGAACGAGCTAATGGCAGACGTACTGTACCTCAAATTTTCATCAATGATCAACATATCGGTGGTTTTGACGACATTTCCGCATTAGACAAGCAGGGTAAGCTAGACGAACTTTTAAAAGAGGTTGCAATCTAGGAATCAAACTGCAAGAATTCAGATCAGGTGATAATATCCCCGACTTCTTTTATTTATTGTGTCCATAAATTATAAATTGATCTGAGAAGTCGGGGATATGGGTGTTAACTATTACTATAGCTGAATACTTACATCAAACCTTTTAAACTGCTCATATACCAAACTGGTTGGCTAAGTCAAGTTCTTGCTTGGCCATCTCTTGAATGGCTTGGGTAATAATCGAACGAATATCAGCACCTTGAGCATACATTTTTAACCATTTTTGTGCAGTATTACCTTCCTGTAAAATTGTTTGCACAGGTGAGAGAAAATTCTCAAAGCCTTGTTGTTTAACTAATGGCAAAACATCATTATAAATCTCATTGATCCAATTACGAGCTAGAATTTTTCTGCCGTCTTGCCAATGTCTTAACTCAGCATCTAAACTTGATACTTTGACGGCGGCTTCATTAGCTTTTGTTAAATCAATTAACTCTTGTTTTCTGGTTGTTGCTGGTAATTTACTCATTTCTAAAGGATCGAGCTTATGATCATCAACTAATTGCCAAAGACGGGCTTCTAACAAAGCAGTAATAGCTAGTAAAGAAGTAGGATCAGTAACTAAGTCACAGATTCTCAGTTCTAGCCGATTAATATCATAAGGACGGCGATCGCCATTCGGTCGCACATTATCCCAATGATGACGGACATTAAACATTGTCCCTGCGGCTAAATGTCCTTCCACCCACTCAATATATTCGGCGTGGTTTTCAAATAGGGGAATGTGATATTGGGAATGGGGTAAAATATGCCAGCGTGTAGAGTGATAACCTGTAGTTTGATTATCCAGAAATGGAGAGGAAGCACTTAAAGCTAAATATAGGGGTGCTTCCATTTTAATGAGACGACAAGCTCGGATTAATAATTCTGGATCACTAAAACCAATGTTGATGTGAACACTAGCAGTAACCACATTACTGCCGTGGTTGCGTTCAATGTATTCTAAATAAGGACTTGTATCTCCTGAACGATAAAAGCGATCGCTTCTTCCTAATGACAATGTACTACCAGGAATTACTGTATAATCTCCTAAAGTTTTTAGATATTCTCTGAGTTGAATTCGCGGTAATATTAATTGACTTAAAAGCTGTTCGTAGCTGTGCAGAGGTTCCGTTGTATATTCTATATGCCGTTCATCCGTTTCTTGCATAAACCTATCCACTTTCCCCACAACTTTTTCAGCTAAGGGAATGGGATCACCTTGGGGAGTACCCAAAAATATTTCTAATTCAAAACCTTTAGTTAATAGCATAGAATTCAATTGAATTTGATCGGGTTAATTCCATTTTTTTCGGGTGTTTTGGCAATTATTAACCGGACTGCATTCACTACCGGATCTAAATAAGCCTTGGTTAAATTGGGATAAGGCTGAGGCTGGTTTTGGCCAATGCCAAATTCTAGTTTCTCCTCTTTTTCCGGTATATATAAAGTCCCAAAAATCCAATCCCAAATTCCCAAAAACTCCCCATAGTTTTTGTTAACGTGTTGGGGAGCTATACTGTGATGAATTTGGTGTAGAACTGGACTCATAAAAATGTGGTTCAATATCTTTCCATAGGAAACCCAAATATGGGAATGGGCGAGATTACCACCTGCCATATAATATATAGCGACCAAAGAATTCAGACCAAATATGGTCATGAGATGGATTTTACCAAAAAATAGATAAATTAGTAATGCCTGTAAAGGGGCGCTGATGGCTATAGTAATCAGCTTTTTATTGAGTTCATATAACGGGTGAGAACGATATAGAGTAATGGGAGTCAAGACTTGGCTGGAATGATGTAGACTGTGCAATTGCCAGAGGATAGGATTTTGGTGATGCCAAGCATGGTTAAGGTAAGATGCAAAGTCAAAGACTATGACAAATAAGATGGTAAAAATCACTAGCGACCACCAGTTTCCGGTTACGAACCCGCCGAAATTACCAAAGGTTTCTTGTAGCCAATTATTGATTAGGGATGCTACCAATGATGTCTCAAACCACGCCAGACGCAAACCACCCGGTGCAAGAATATTATTGATGATAAAAAGTTGATAATCAAGCTTTGCCGAAGGATGAAGATAGATTTCTTTTGGGAAGCAAAAACGAATAAATCCTTTGATGTTAAGTTCTGACTTAGGTTGTAACCGCCAGTAAACAAGTCCAGCTAATAATAAAGATGTTAATAAATATATCCAATAAAGGCGACGACTGCCATTGAGGTGATTCGATATCTGAGTGCGGAAGTATTCAAGAATCTGCCACAGGGATTTTCCTATATGAGATCCCCATGTTGGTAATTCGGTTGTCATATTTGTTGATTTTGATTCAGATGTGTAGGATGAGAGATAGGAGAAAAATATTTAGTCTTGATCAATGGCAATTTCTTTAACCGTTACCTTCTGAGAGCCTTGTCCAGATTTAGCTAAATATATACCAGCTAACACTGTGAAAAAAGCGAACCAGTTAACGATACTTAACTTTTCTGCAAATATTACCCAGGCTAATATGGCAGTAATAATCGGATCAAGCAACAGGAACAAAGATACAAAACCTGATGAGAACTTTTTCAGGTTATGGAACATAATTACCGTAGCCAGCACTTGACAGAAAAGTGCTAAAGAAATCACCGCTAACCATCCATTTACGGAAACTGGGAAAACTTGCTCATCAAAAATCAGAGTTATTGGTAACAGCCAAAGAGTTCTGAACAAACAACTCCAAAGTATGATGGTTGTCGCGGCAAACTTGGCTCTGAGTTTTTCTGCACAGAGAGCATTTCCAGCATAAAATACAGCCGAGAGTAAAGCGATCGCATCGCCGGTGAAGTGAGTGCTAGTCAAATTAAAATCTTCAAAACCAATGGCGATCGCCCCGACTGAAGCTAAAATCAGACCAATGATAAATTTGCTGTCAAAACTGTGCTTTAAAAATAGCCACCCACCCAAAGTAGCGAAAAATGGGGTGAAATTGTGCAATAAATTAGAATTGGCAATGTTGGTTTGAGTTAAAGACCAGGCCCAAGCAGTTAAGTTGGCTGCACCGAAACCCGCAGCTAGTACAAACAGCCCTATATCCTGACCTGTCCAAGACTCTTGTGGTTCAGGAGATTTCTGGGATACTTTACTACTAATAATTGTGATCACTTCCCACAGCCCCAGGATAACAGTAGAAATCCAAAAGCGATTAAAGACCGTAGCATTAGGACTAATTTCCAGTTCGCTGACCCTGATAAATATTGGCGCTAAAGATAACATAAACACTGCTAAAGGAATTAGCAGTAGGGTATTCAAGGTTGGTTTTTTTTCAGTCTGTACATCTGGAACGTTGACTGTGGTGGTCATAATTTTTTTAGGAATGCAGATTGGCACATATATATTTACCCATGCTACTACTACGTAGTAGATAGTTCTACAATTAATATACTTGTTATTCAGGTATTTTTTAACTTGATAGCTAAAATCAGTGCTAGGATTATAACTTAGTTATTGTTGTAGCTAGTAGTCTGTCAAAAATAAATTTGACGAACTACTAGTACAACACAGCATAAGTAAGATGACTATTAAAAGCTACGAAAATTTGATTGATTACAAAGCTTAAAAATGGTTCATTCACTTACGCCGTAGTGTACCAGCACCGTCGTTATTATTAATAATTTTCAAGCAATAAACAAAGGATATCTTCATGGAAGCTATAGCAGTTATTGGAATGGGTTGTCGTTTCCCGCAAGCTCAAGATATAGAATCCTTCTGGAAGCTACTAAGGGAAGGCGTAGATGCAATTACAGAGATACCTTTAGAACGATGGGATATTAATGATTTATATACTCCCACAGCAGGTACACCAGGAAAAACTGTCTCCCGTTGGGGAGGTTTCTTAGACAAGATAGATCATTTCGAGCCTGATTTTTTCGACATTTCCCCTAGTGATGCCCAGCGCATTGATCCCCATCATAGACTTGTACTAGAGGTAGCTTGGGAATCTTTAGAAAATGCCGGTATCGTCCCCAAAACTCTAGCGGGTAGTAAAACTGGGGTATTCATTGGCATGAGCCAAAGCGATCATAACAGGCTAATTTATAAGGATATATCTACCATAGATGCCGAAGACGGACCACATACTTTTCTGTGCTTTGTAGCTAATCGCTTATCTTATTTTTTAAATCTGCAAGGTCCAAGTTTAGCTATTGATACCGCTTGTTCTTCATCCCTGGTTGCAGTACATTTAGCCTGTCAAAGTTTACGTAGTGGTGAATCTAACTTGGCTATAACTGGAGGAGTATCCCTACGTTTATCCCCGGAAGAATCGATCGCTCTTTCTCTTAAAGGTATGCTATCACCTCAAGGTCGTTGCCAAACCTTTGATGCTGGAGCTAATGGTTTTGTCAGGGGTGAAGGTTGTGGTATTTTTATACTTAAACGCCTTGATGATGCCATCAAAGATCAAGACAATATTCTCGCCATCATTAGAGGTTCGGCCGTTAACCAAAATGGTCTTAGTCACGGCATTACATCACCTAATGGACTAGCTCAACAAACACTTCTCAGTCAAGCCCTGGAAAATGCGGGATTAGGATCAGCACAAATTAGCTATGTGGAAACCCACGGTACTGCTTCAGGTTTAGGAGATGCTATCGAGTATAAAGCCTTAAAAGCAGTATTGATGAAGAATCGAGAACCAAATCAACCCTGTTGGCTTGGCTCAGTCAAAACTAATGTTGGTCATTTAGAAGCAGCCGCCGGTATAGCAGGACTGATCAAGACAACGCTATCATTACAACATCAGCAGATTTTTCCTAATCTACACTTAAAACAACTAAATCCTTATATTTCTTTAGCAGGAACAACCTTTTCTATCCCCACTAATTTACAGTCTTGGCATTCTATCACAGAGACAAGATTTGCCGGAGTTAGTTCTTTTGGTTTTGGTGGTACTAACTGTCATATCATTCTGGAAGCAGCCCCTTTATCGTCTCAGCAAAATATGGACAAAAGGGAACGCCCCCTACATATTCTGACTTTATCAGCTAAAACGGAAAAGGCACTATTAGACTTGGCAAATCTTTATCTAGAAAAGTTGCAGAACCGTGATCTCGATTTTTCACTGGCAGATTTATGTTTCACTGCTAATACTAGCAGAACTCATTTTTATCATCGTCTGGCTGTAGTAGCAGAATCACGAGAAATATTGATAGAGAAGTTAGCAGCTATTATATCAGCAACAAATACTTTCGGAAAGGATCAGAAACGATCGCTCAATGGTAAACAACCCAAAATAGTATTTTTATTTCCAGATCCAAATAGTCAATATCTCAACTCATGTCGTCAACTTTATGAAACTCAACCTACCTTTCGGGCTATTCTAGAACGCTGTCAAGAAAGTATTCGCCCTTATTTAGATCAGCCACTACTAGAAATTTTATATCCAGAAAATCAACCAACAACAACTAATCTCCTCAATCAAACAGTCTATACCCAATTTGCCTTATTTGCCCTGGAATATGCCCTAGCTGAGTTATGGAAATCCTGGGGCATCATCCCAGATGCAGTTATGGGTTATAGTATGGGCGAATATGTGTCCGCTTGCGTGGCTGGGGTATTTAGTTTAGAAGATGCCTTTCAATTAATTGCCGAACGGGAAAATTTAAGATCATCATTGTTCCATGAGGAAGCAACTGTAACTTATTCATCCCCAAAAATTAGGATCATTTCCCCAATTACCGCACAACCAATTACAGCAGAAATTGCAACTCCAGAGTATTGGTGTCATCATATCCAGCAGCCAGTTCAATTCGCTGATAGTATCAAAACACTTCATAATCAAGGTTATCAAGTATTTATAGAGGTAAGTCCTGAATCTTTACTTCTAGAAATGGGTTCTCAATTCCTAGATCATGGGGTAGGAATTTGGTTAACAGGTTTGAATGCAAACCAGGAAGACTGGCGACAACTGCTGCAAAATTTAGAAACGTTATACTTGCGGGGAGTTTCTATAAATTGGCATGGCTTTGATCAGGATTATTCTCGACGGAGGCTGACACTACCAACTTATCCATTTCAAAGACAACGGTACTGGTTTGATCAGGATGCAAATAGTTTTTACCAAACTACTCCATCATCAAATCATACTTCTAATATTGCAACCCCAGCAATAACTTGTACATCTAGTCAGGAAACTTTATCGAACACAGAATTACACACTGCCACAAATAATGATTCTACTGAATCAGCACCAGTTATTTCAACTCATACAGCCGCATCAATCGAGAATTGGATAATCAACTGGCTGCATAAAAATTTAGAAGTACCAACCAAATTAACCGAGAATAGTAAATCTGAGAAATCTTTTCTAGATTATGGACTCAAATCCATAGGAGCAGTAAAATTAGCCAAAGACTTGGAAAAATTGCTAGGACGTTCCTTAGAAGCCATCATTGTTTGGAACTTTCCCACTGTGGAAACTTTAGCTCTTCACTTAGCTGGTGAACTAGAAAACCCAGTCTCAACACCAAATGAGCAGCAGAGAAGCTTAATAAAGCAATTACCAATCACCAATTATCAATCACCAAAAAAAGCCATGCAATTTAGTCTGTTATACTTTGCCAGTAACGAGGCTGAGTTTAACAACGACAAGTATAGATTATTGATTGAGGGGTCAAAATTTGCCGATAAATACGGCTTAACCGCGGTTTGGATACCAGAACGGCATTTTCACGCCTTTGGTGGACTCTACCCCAATCCTGCCGTCTTAGGTTCTGCCCTAGCGATGGTAACTGATCGCATTCGTATCCGTGCTGGCAGCGTGGTTTTACCCCTACATAACCCCATCCGAGTAGCTGAAGAATGGGCAGTAGTAGATAATCTCTCCCAAGGACGAGTAGATATAGCTTTTGCCCGTGGTTGGAACCCGAATGATTTTGTGTTCGCACCTGATAATTTTGCCAATAGTGCAGAAGTGATGTTTTCAGGTATTAAAACAGTACAGAAACTCTGGCAAGGTGAATCAATCTCCTTACAGAATGGTATTGGTAAAGAAACCGAAACCAGAATTTATCCTCTACCCAAACAAAAGGAAATAGATATTTGGATTACTTGTACAGGGGGAAAAGAGAGATTTATGGAAGCTGGTACTATTGGGGCGAATGTCTTAACAGCCCTTCTGTTTCAACCCATTGAAGAATTAGCTGAAAAAATTGCCTCTTATCGAGAGTCACGGGCAAAAAATGGTTATGATCCCGATGCTGGTCAAGTTACCCTTATGCTGCATACTTTCATTGGTGAAGATATGAATTTAGTGCGCCATAAAGTCAGAAAGCCGTTTACTAACTATTTAGAAAATTCAGTCAATTTATGGAAACATGGCATCACGAGTCTGGCCGGTTTGGATGAGAAAGAAAAAGAACATTTATTGGCTTATGCCTTTGAACGTTATTTTCAAAGTAGTGCCTTAATTGGTACACCAGAAAGCTGTCATTTAATGGTTAAAAAATTACAAGCAATTGGGGTTGATGAAATCGCCTGTTTAATTGACTTCGGAATTGATGCAGATGCAGTCATGGCTTCTCTCTATTCCCTCAAAAAACTTAAAGAACAATCAGAGTTAATGATCGTACAATCTGACCATAATATCAATCAATCGCTGATAGTAAAAGAGAAACAGAGCATCAATGTACAAACATCACAAACATCAGCAACATGGATAATTAACCCCCAAAGAAAAGCGAATGCAAAGTTACGTCTTTTCTGTTTACCTTATGCGGGAGGAGATATTTCTGTATTTAAAAATTGGTCAAATAGTCTACCAGCAGATATTGAAGTTTATGCTCTCCAACTTGCTCCTCAGACCTACCCTGGAAGTAAACCACATTTTGATTATTTGAATCCATTAGTAGGAGATTTAGCAGAATTTTTGTTGCCCCATCTTGATAATAAATTTGCTTTTTATGGTCATAGTTTAGGAGCATTAATTAATTTTGAATTGTGTCGTTATTTGCGTCGTCACCATCATTTGCAACCGATTCATTTCTTTATCGGCAGTCAACACGCGCCCCAACTTCCTTATCCCTATCCTTCCTTAGAAAACCTTTCGCGCTCCGAATTACTCAATTTTGTGAAAGATCTAACGAATCTAGAACTATCTGCATCAGTTGGGAAAGATGATACATTTTTGCAGTTGTTACTAAATTCTTTGAAAGCAGCATCTGTGATTCAAAAAGATAACTATTCTTATACAGAAGAAGCACCGCTAGATTGTCCCATTACTAGCTTTTTTGGTAGCGGGGATAAATTTTTGAACCAAGAACATCTTTCTGCTTGGAGTGCTCATACTAATAGTTCATTTAGGCTACATAAACTTGATGCTAAACACCTGTTTTTGGAGAGTCATCAAGAGCAAATTTTACAATTGATATCCCAAGATTTAAAGACAAATCATAAGTTAGACTAATCAATTAAACCCACATTCCGCACCCCCCAGTGTCACAATCGGTAATTATGGCTAACGCCACGCTCCGCTATCGGGTTTTTGAATACCTTTGATGATAATTTTGATACAAAACCGTCGAAATCTTAGGTGGCGATAGCGAAGTGCTGCTGCAAGCAGTTCGCCAATCTCAAATCCCCAAATGACCATTTTTCGTTGTGTGACAGTTTAGGGTGCGGAAGGTGGGATTAAAGTAAAAAACGCAGATGTTACAAATTGTCAT
>JACCEC010189747.1_pt1 | contig 11048 bp, 4 predicted proteins | sample 7450121 | NCBI WGS metagenome assembly JACCEC01 (sample SAMN15323455, study PRJNA562643) | freshwater metagenome | isolation source: river surface water | place: USA:Blue River Watershed | collected 2017-08-18 | reverse complement strand
AGGAGCAATTCCATGTAGCTCTTGTTGTACCAACTGAAATCCTTGTTCTATGCAATTATTACAAATATTTGCCTCCCCGCCGGATATTAATAATTCCACGTCATTTTTGCTTCTACCGCAAAACGAACAATAGGCTTTTTCACGATTCATTCGTTTGTATTTTGTTTTATCTCACAAAATTACAAAAATTGTACTGTAAAAATGCTTAATATTGATGATAAATTTCAAGGTTTTGATTAATTTCACCAAAAAAACTAATTTATTCCAACATGAACTCGATAAAAAATTTTTTCCTACATTTATCGTTAATGCTCTTTTCTAAAGAAATTTATGGGCAAATCATGTTGAGCGTAACCTTAGAAAAATTCCAAGCAAAAACATCTTTTTCAATCGATCAAGTAAAGCTAAACCCTACTATTAATGAAGGATTGGGAAAAATAAATATTGGAGGGCAAAGATTATTTTCAGTAAAAATAAAAGGAATTCCATCACAAACATTCCAGCAAAGTCTTGAAAAAGTATCAAAAAATAAAAAAGAGTCTATTATCTATGATATTCAATTGCTTGATATTAAAGAAAATCCCGTTGAAAATAGACGAATCGCTGGCACAATGAGACTAAAAGTGGGTTTTAGGAAGCATCATTTGGGGGAAGACACCCTACTCTGTGAAACTTCAACCAGTAGCAGTTATATTCGTTCTGAATCAGCCAATCCCTCGACTTATTTTGAAACTGTTTTGGGGAAATTAGTTATGAATACCTTAGCATATTTTGATGCTTGGATGCTAAAAAATGCTTTTAAACACGAATCTTTCTTGAAAGAAACCCGCATTGATTTCTTAGAAGATCGAACAATAAATAATGAGGATACTCTAAGCTATGGCATTCGGCGTATTACTTGGGATGATTTTAAAGGAAAAGCAAGTAATCCGCTATTTGGAGCAGCGATATTTACCAATTTTGCTTATACTTCTAAATTTTATATTGAAAATTCGATATTAATTGCTCAAATTCAGACACATACATATATGGTTCGAGGAATGTCTTGGGCAAAAGCACAAGCCAAAGACGATTATGGATTAGCTCACGAACAATTGCATTTTGATATTACAAAATTAGTTGTTGAGAAATTTAAACAAAAAATTAAAGAATTGGCTCAAGAAGAAAAATCGATGGATGACCTAAATAGTCGCATTCAGTACGAATACCTTGAATCTTACAGAGAAATGAATGCCCTACAAAAACAATATGATAGTGAAACAGGGCATAGCATCAATCGTCAAGCACAAACATATTGGTTGGAAAAAGTGAAAAAACAACTTGAAAATTTCTAAAAACCATAAAAAACTCCTCTGATATTCATAAAAAAGATGTTTTCTGAATTCAGAAAACATCTTTTTTGTAAAGAAAATAATTTTAATCTACACGAATAGTACCACCACCCGAATAACTCCTAAATTCAGCATTGTACATGGCATCTGCCGATACAGCCCCGATTGTAAAATTACCCTTTGCAACTACTCGAACCAAATAATAGAAAGACTTCTCCTCAGCACTGGCGGTAGTATAAAAATTTATCCTATCATCTCTAATATCAAAATGCTCAGGATTTGTCGCATTTTTAATCCAAGTCATATTTCTATCTTCATTCAACCTTGGATTTTCAATTTCAAAGGCAGCAGGTAACATATCTGTCACAACCACATTTTCAACTGAATTACCCAAAGTGCTACTCACCGTGACTTTTATGACTACTAACTGATTTTGTTTCAAAATCCCTTGAATTGGTACTCCATTTCTATCAAGAAGCTGTCGCCTTACTTTTAAGAAATTATCTTCTTCTTTGAAAGAACTATTCGCACTTAATCCTTCTTGTTGGGCAAAGTAATATAAATTCCCCTTTCCTTTGGTAGTCAAAGTTAACATTTTGCCTGCAATTCCTTTATTTAATTGTACGTCAGTGCCGTTAAATGCCGCAAGTACTTTTTTACCTTCCAGCAAAGAAGCACTGACAGCCGACCCAGCATTTTTTCGGGCAATTTTACCCAAAGCTAAAAACGAAAATACTGATTCTTGAGTACTTAAAAAAGAATTTGCTTGAACTGCTTGGGACAAAATTCGTGCTAATTGTGGAATTTGCAAATGATTCGGATTTGACTCTATGAGGGAATTTAGAGATATTGCCAAATTTCTGATAGGAGAAGCAAAACTTCCAGTATTTTGTTTACGAGTATTTTCCATTACATAACTTTTAGGCAGCAATTGATTAAAACTTGTCTCATCCCCTATCTGAGCATAACTTGTAGCCAACATATATTTTTCATCCAACGAAAGTAAAGAAGCATTTGCCTTAAAATAATTCATCATTGGTTGGTTGGCATTTCCTGAAATTGCTAAAACATACAAAGAATAAATGATTTCATGGCTAGCAATCACTTGGGCATTCCAAGAACCATCCTCATTCAAAACCCATTGAGATTCAGTCAGCTCTTTAGTTGTCATTTTTGAATTAAGATAATTTAACAACTGACTCAATACTTTTTCATTCACCTCGTACGCTGCTTTTTTAGCTTCGAGTAAAAAATGAGCAGCAAATACCGATCCCCACCAGCTTTCCTGCTCGCCACCCTGCCAATAAACCATTGCCCCATTGGGCAATTGCATACTTTCTATTTTGCGAATAGCCTCCTGCACATTAAACCTTGGATTCCATTCATCTTCACTTGAAGCACGCAAAGCTTTAGAGTTTTTTGCAATTGTTTTGGCAAAATCAGCAAAATATATTTGTGGAAAAGCTTTCGAAATAGTCTGTTCGATACAACCATGAGGATAAGACAATAAATAATCCATGTGTTTGGCAAAAGGTAATAATGGCGATTTGCTGATAAGCAAGCTTGCTTGAGCAGAACCCGGCATAAATGTATTTTGGAAATTCAAATCAGCTGTTTTTCCAGCCAGAATTACACCAGAAAATGAATTTTTGAGCAACGAGGTAGATGGACGAATAGTCAATTCCGTTTTTTCTGTAAACTTTTCTTTAAACGCATTGACTACCACCGACATACTTGCCAAACCAATATTTGCTGGAGCTTTTACGCTGATATTTGTCTTTATTTCTTTTCCTGCTGGAATATTTAATATCATTTTAGACTGCCCTTGTAAAACTAATCCTCCTGTAAAATTCACTTGAACAACCGCATTGCTTGGCATTTTTGTCGTATTAGTCAATGTAATCGGAACAATAACCTCATCATTCGGACTCATAAATTTAGGTACACCTGAACTAATAACGACTGGGTCTTTGACTTTCATGTTTGTTGATGCCGAACCAAAAGAATCACCTTTATAGGCAACCACCATCACCCTTAAATCTCCTGAAAATTGAGGGATATCTACTTCAAACTCAGCTTCTCCATCAAATCCTGTTTGAATAATTCCGCTCCAAACTGCTACCAATTTATTTCGACCATTGCTTAAGGGATTGACCCTTTTTTCCAAATCATAGCCATCCCCTCCCGTACTTGTACGAATAAATCCAATTTCAGGAAATAAAAACTGATACAAATCGTAGCTTGCAACTTCCAATGCTTGTTTCTGATAAAAATGATTAAAAATATCAGGTGTTTGATAATTTTTCAATTGTAAAATCCCTTCATCCACCACCGCAATCGTCAATTCGGTATTCGCTTTTGTTTTTACACGAATTTTTTGTTTTTTATTTGAGCGAGATTCCTTTGCCGCTATAATTTCAATCGGCAAACGCCCCGACGGTTTTTCGACAGACATAGATGCAAAACCATGAGCCACGGTCAGAGGAATATCTGAATCATTCATCGCTCGAATCAGTGTAGCAGACACAAAAGCATTTGGCAACATTTCCTCTGTCACTTTGATTGATATTTCAGCAGATTTTTCGTCGGTATCTACATAAAAATGCTTTAAAACCTTATCTTTTTCTATCGAAACCAAAATTTTTCCTTTAAAGGGAGATTTAAGTAAAACTTTGGCATTATCACCGATTTCATAGCTTTTTTTGTCAAATTCCATCAATACTTGTCCTTCATTATTGACTTCAAATGACGAGCTCGTTGTATTTCCATACCCATACGCATAAAAGGTAGTGGCACAATAATTAGTCGAATGTGAATCACGGATGCGTACTTCGTATTCGCCAGAAATTTTAGGTACAAAACTGATATTCGACTTTCCAGCAACAAAGCTAACATTTTTCGATAACATCAACTTTTCTATTTTCTTTGAATTAAACCTCAAACCACCCTCCAACCGTTCTGGAACGTTCTGGTATTCAATTCTGAAAATTTCAACAATAGCAGTCGATTTAGAGGGTAGTCCTTTTGTCGATACGGCTGCAAGTGGAATATTCAAGGGGGCATGTGTGCCGACATAATATTCTTGTAAACCAATTCCGTAGAAAATATTTTGAGTGAAAACATCAAAACTTTTTACCCGGTTGAGCGGACGACCAGTTTCATCAAAAACCGTTACAAAAACCTTTCCTTCCAACAAACCAATATCCTTAAAACTATCTTTTAAGATAAAATCTTGTTTTGCCAGACCATTATCATCCGTAATACCTTGTCTAAGTTCATTCTCAAATTTAGTGTCATTATTCACCTCAAAGGTATAATTTTCAAATCCTTTTGCCTTAAAAGTTTTTCTTTTTAAGCTAAAATCCATCTCATAGTTTCTATCGCTTGCCGGAGGGCCAAAGAGATTGGTAGCTACCGCCTCCAAATGCACCATTTCTCCTAAACGATAAGCATCATTAGCAGTCACTGCGACCTTAATTCTATCGGGCATAAACTCCTCTACGCTGATACTTTTCGAGTTAAGCAATTGATTATTTCCACTAAAAACCTCGACTGTATAATTTCCCGTTACGGCAGCTCTTCCCAAAGGAATACTAAGAGAAACAGCCCCATTCTCATTAAATTTTTGGTAAAAACTACGAAATTCTCGCCCATTTGGCAATAAGATTTTAATCAACACAGGCTCAATTTCAGGTACTTCCCAATTTGAAGTCCGAATCACCGTATTCAAGTGAATGGTTTCGCCAGGACGGTAAATATCCCTATCTCCATAGATAAAAGCATCTAAATCGACCTTATTTCTACGCTTACCTTCTATTTCAAATCTCGACGTTTCTACTCTTGTGTCCTCTAACAGCATATAATTAAAGTCTTCGTCGGTTTGAGCGGTAACCATTGCCAGTTTGAAATTACCAATTTTTTCATTCAAATTTTCAAATATCAAGATACCATCTCCATTAGTTTTTCCAGTAGCAATTTCTTGATTATTTGTCGAAATAAGCTTAATTTCTACATCCGATTGAGATTTTGTATCAATAATCGAATTAACAAAAACCATCAGTTCATCGCCATCCAAAGATTGTTTGGCAATGATACCTAAGTCAGAAACAGAAACTAATTTAGTAGCATTTTGATAATATTGGTCATTTGAATTGATATTTATCAAATATACCCCACGCAGTTTTTTTTGTTCGGGAATAGGTAAATTAAGCATCGAAACCCCATGGATTTTGGGTAAATTTCCAGTTTCAAGTACTTTATCCAGAATAACATCGCTATAAATTCCTTGAACATCTTCACCATAATTGAATGCTTGTACACCTGTTTCCGAAAATTCATAATCTGAATATCTATTATTTCTGAGATAGGGCAAGATATTATTCTCATACAATTTGACTACTTTCAAATTTACTTTGGGGATATTGGTAATTTTTATTCCAATATTTCGATTACCTTTAGAAGACAAATAAAGCCCTTTTTTATTTGTAAATTCGATTTTACCTTGCATTTCACCAAAATACAAATCTTTTCGAAAATCCTCTTCCAATTTAGCCCCCAACACTCCTTTGAGGCTATTTTTAATTGTCAGCGTATAAGCATCCCATTGATTAAAGACACCCTTCACAATAAATCCATTTTCGATTAATTCTGTTTGGAAATTAACTTTAGGCTCAATTTCAATTGCCTCTTCTAAATTAGCAGCAGAAATTTGTTGAGAAGTAATAATCTTGATAAAACCTTGTTCTTGATCGTAGCCAACCTCTGAATCGACAATTTTGACCACAAAAGGCGAATACAAAGTACCTTGTAATTCGACTTTTTCTTTCAGATAACCCGCCCCCGAAACCATTTTCAAACCCTTTTCAATATTAACCTCCAAAGGTAAATCCTCTCTCTCTTGAGGTGCATTTTGTACAGAAAGTAACAATTTTTCATCATTTGGAGTAGAAATTGGCTCGAACTTAGCATTTTTATCGTCTAATGCTAACTGTACCAATTGCTTAGATGCCGCTTCCTGAATGGGATAATTAAAATCAATTTTTACCTTAGCCTCTGGTTTTCCGTCCAAAGATTTTGCCCAATATGCCTGTATTTTATCCGCCTGCAAATATGGTGTATGAAATTCAAAAGACTGTTTTTCGATATCATCTTTGAGTTCATGTCCAGATCTTATAGTAGATTCTACCAAAGTCGCCTTATAATTTGTTGCTGGTAAAAAACCTATTTTTGGTGAAAAAACCAACTCATTTTTAGCCGACCACTTGAATACCCCTGGTACTTTCGGTTCTATATGAACGTATTCGATTTCTTTCCAATCATTCAAATCAGTATCTTTGACGATATCACGATTGAAAGTAAATACTAAGTTTTGTGCCAATTGAATTTCATCTTGAAAATTCAGTCCAATTACTTTGACATCTCCCAAAGAATGACATCCCTGAAAGACAGTCAAAACTAAAAAAATAAGAGTTGATTTTAGAAAAACGTACCAAGGATAATTTTTTCGGGATGGAAATGAATACCTAGCCATAATTTTAGCAATTGATTAAATACGAGGATATTAACGTATTAATTTCGATAAATTGCTGAAATTATCCTAATTATTTTTATAGATTTATTTTCAGAATTTCAATAAAAAGCTAAGCTTGGCATTTCGTGGAGTTCCGGGCGTAAAATGAATCTCTTCGACAGGTTGGCTTTCTGTTTTCAGACGACTTAAAGTAGCAAATTGCGTTTCTTTCCACCGAACATCAAATATATTTTGAATCGAGAGTGAAATTAAATATCGTTTATGACTGAAAGACAAAAAGGCATCATTTATAAAATAACCTTTTGCCACAATAGAATTATCTTCGTTGGCAGGTCTATCTGCAAGATAACGATACCTAATGCTTCCGCTTATTCCATGCTCATTTTTCAAAGTTATACCGCCAACTGATGAAAATTTTACTGATAATGGAAGAAAATCCTTACCTTTTGGCTCTTCTAATGCCCGTGGAATTGCCCAATTAGCATCAGTGTCAAAGAATAATTTGTCAGTAATTTGATACCTAAACGATACGTCAAACCCCTTTCTCAAAGATTTTCCTGAAGGCTCGATAATACCTTCATCTCCGACATAAACAAATTCTTGCTTCAACCATAAATACCAATAGGCGAGATTCAAATATATTTTCTTATTAGGTTTCAGCATCATTCCAGCATCGAAACCATAAGCTGGTGGTAAAGTCGATAAACCATTCTGACCGACTACTGCTCGGGTATCGTTGGAATGAAATCCTTTACCCGAATTAAAATAAAACTTCAAATGCTCATTTAATAGATAATTTAGATTGAATTTTGGAGAAACAATCGAGGAAGAAACCCTTCCGATAACGTTATTTTCAAGCTTATTTTTATAACGATTCATAAAATTATCTATCCGAATACCGAGTGTCATCTCAATATTTGTAGATAATTTCATATTTTCTTCTGCAAATAAGCCAAGATTAGTTTCAGCTATATCTCCCAAACTTACGTATTTTAATATTTCATTGCGAAGTCGGGTATGAGATAATTCAGAATTACGAACCAAATCACTCCGAGAACTTATACCGATAGTCAATTCAGAGTATGGGTGCATAAAATTTGTTTTTACAGAATAATTGGTATTAATTCCCCATAAATTTCTACTTTCTTTTTGTTTGATTTGATCTCCATTCAAAGAATCATTTAGAAAAAAAGTAAAATTAGAGAATAATGTAAATTGATAATTAGAAAAATAAACCTGATTTTTCAGGATTCCTTTACCAAGATTACTTACCAGCTCCGCATTGATATTCGAGCGAGCAGTTTGTCCACCTTCATTGGGGTCAATTGCACCAAAAAATCCAATTAATCCACTTTCCACCGCTCTATCTGGAATCTGTCCTGAAGCATCCCATCTACTCCAAAAATTTGATAATGAGAAGGTTAGATGATTTTGAGCGTTTAGATGACCATGATATTTTGCCAAAAGATTATATCTTTGAAATTTCTGTGGAGCGTCAAAGAAAGCATCCGAATAATTCGCTTCTCCAGCAATATATACATTTTGGTTTTTTTGTTTGAATTTTTCGTCTAATAAGTTCAAAGCGGAAAATAAGCGATAAGAATTGAACTGACCTATTTCGGTTTTGAATAAATTATCATCCAAAACCTTTATTGTTTTAAAATCTGCCCAGCCAGCAGTACTAAAATTGCCTTTCGATGCCTCATAAAGCCCTTTTTGAAAACTTACCTTTTCGATTAATTCAGGAATAATAAAATGAGCATCTGCATAGCCTTGCCCATGTGCATGTGAAACCATATTGATGGGAATTCCATCTGCGGTCAATTGGATATCAGTTCCGTGGTCAATGTCAAACCCTCTCAAAAAAATTTGTTCTGCCTTACCTCCCCCAGCGTGCTGACCAATGATTAATCCCGGGATAATTCTCAATATTTCTTGAGAATTATTTATGGGGCGTAAACTGATATCTAAGGCAGAAATTAACGATTGATTTTGCTTGTTAGAAGTTGTAATTCTAACTTCTTCCAGAGACACCGTTGATGTTGATAAAAGACAATTTAATTCGGTAATTTCATCATTCTTTATAATGATTGTTTGATTAAACTTTTGATACCCCAACACCGAAATTTCCAAAGAATATGTACCTTCGGCGATATTCTCCCATATAAATCTCCCAAATTCATCACTTATTTGTCCTTTTCCTAAAGATTTTATTTCAATCACTGCCCCACTTAAAGGTATAGCCGTTTTAGCGTCCGATACCTTTCCACGAATTCCTCCTAAATGGGCTAAAACACCCATCGGCAAGCAAAGAAATATACAATTAAGTAAATATTTTTTCATTATTTAATGACGCTTTAATTTTACTACAAAGAAAAAATCAATTATCAGAAGGAACAAGCAGAATCACTATTTTAGAAAATAATTTCTAATTCAAAAAATCTATATAAATGCGTTTTTAATCAAACATTTTTAATTTTCCGAGTTTTAAGTTAATTTTAAAAACCTTTTTTAAACTTTTTAATTATAGATAGAGAAACCATTATTCATCAAGTAAAAAGATTAAAACAAATTTTTATTTCAACAAACCTAAATTAAAGATGAAAAAATATCTTTTAGCGATGATGCTCCTTAGCATTCAATTATCGTTTGCCCAGACAGCGTCCATCTTAGAAAAAACAAGAGCCTATCGACAAAGCCACGAAAATGAGTTATTGGAAGAATACATGGGCTTATTGGCGATACCAAATATTGTTTACGATACCGTTGGCATTCAAAAAACGGCAGATTATATCGTCAAAATGATGCAAAATAAAGGTATTGATGCTATTCGCTTAGATTCTAAAACCAAAGGTACTCCACCAGCAATCTACGGGGAGGTCAAAGTACCGAACGCAACCAAGACAGTAATATTTTATGCCCATTATGACGGCCAACCAGTTAATCCCAACCAATGGGCAGCAGGAATTGAGCCATTCAAACCTGTATTTTTAGATGCCTCATTAGAAAAAGAAGGAAAAATCATTCCAATTCCTAATAAAACAGATAAAATCAATCCTGAATGGAGAATTTACGGAAGAAGTGCTTCAGATGATAAGGCAGGTGTTTTCGCCATTTTGTCGGCTTTTGATATTCTAAAAAAGAACGGTATCAATCCAAGCGTAAATATAAAATTTTTCTTTGAGGGAGAAGAAGAGGCCGGTTCTATACATTTACCTGAAATTCTCGAAAAACACAAAGAAAGATTAAAATCAGATTTATGGATTATTTGTGATGGACCTGTACATCAATCAGGGAAAAAACAAGTTGTATTTGGAGTAAGAGGGGATGTCAATATGGAGGTGAAAGTCTATGCTTCAAAACGACCTTTACATAGCGGGCATTATGGAAATTGGGCTCCGAATCCTGCGATGTTATTGGCACAATTACTATCATCAATGAAAGATAAAAATGGAAAAGTATTGATTAAGGGCTTTTATGATGACGTGGTACCTTTGACAAAAATGGAGAGAAAAGCGATAGAAAATGTACCATCAGTTGATGCACAAATGATGGAAGAATTGGGCTTTATACAACCAGAAGGCGGTGGCAAATCATTGGTAGAATTGATTAATTTGCCCTCGTTAAACATCAATGGATTTTCTTCAGCTAATACGGGCAAGTTAGCCGCCAATGTCATTCCTGTTTCTGCCACGGCAGCCTTAGATTTACGATTGGTATTAGGAAATGATTCGGAAAAACAAGTCCAAAAAGTCATAAATCATATAAAATCGCAAGGTTATTATGTCAGCACCAATGAAAGTATCAGTGATGAAGAAAGACAAAAATATCCTTTAATTGCCAGAGTTCTTGCGAAGAAAGGGTATAACGCTCAGCGTACACCTATGGACTTACCGATAGCACAAGATGTCATCAAAGCTGTACAAGCAAGTACCGAAGAAGAGGTGGTATTGATGCCTACACTTGGAGGAAGTTTGCCTTTATATATGTTTGAACAAATCCTAAAAACGCCAACTATCACCGTTCCTATTGCCAATCACGACAATAATCAACATGCTGAAAATGAGAATATTCGTATCAAAAACCTTTGGAATGGCATAGACACATACATTTCGCTCATGCGACTATAAATCTATATTACAACACTATGCTGTTCGGATTTTGTACAGCATAGTGTTGACTTTATT
>JACCEC013200688.1_pt1 | contig 11050 bp, 13 predicted proteins | sample 7450121 | NCBI WGS metagenome assembly JACCEC01 (sample SAMN15323455, study PRJNA562643) | freshwater metagenome | isolation source: river surface water | place: USA:Blue River Watershed | collected 2017-08-18 | reverse complement strand
TTAACGTCGTGTAAAAAATCCAAATTTCTAGTGCCTCTTGCGTCTAGCCTGCTAACTAAATGCCACTTGCCGAAGTGCACTTATACAAAGGAAATCAAATGACGAAAAAACCGGTCGGAGCATTAATGAACTCCCAAGCTTTCGTATCCATCCTCACCGTGCTGCCTGAATATGGCAATGCGCCGTTTTTGTGGATCGTTACCGCACCCGAACAGGGAGCCGTCGGCCCAAACTTGTGCGATGGCACTTACTGGGATGAGACCCATCTAATGACGGAAGGGCTCTGGCAAAAATATTCAGACTGGGCGATTGAGTTTGACCATGCAGCGTTTTACGACGAGGACTACGACGCCAGTGATTGGGATTGGGACTCCTTTCACGAACGCGGCTTGCAACTAACGCGTTGGCTCAAGGAAGAGGTAGGCGATACATATCGCGTCATCTATATGAAGCCTGCAGAAGATCCCAATAGTGAGTTGGATGGGCGCAGGGAGATCTTGGCAAATGGAACATGGCTGGAACTGCCGCCATTAGGGAGGGCGGGTACTCAGGCTTTATGAGCCGGTTACGAGTTCAATGCGACAGGTTTTCTGGCTCTTAGCCACTCTCGCATACCGTAAAGATCATCGAAGTCAATTTGATCATCAAGTGATCCATCTTCGTTGACGATACGTAGACCGCTGTTGTGCTTGGTCAAAAACAAGACTTTTCCGTAAATTTTTGAGGAATGTTTCGATTTCCTTGCTGCGTCTTTGGTACTTTCTTTGGTCTCAACAAGTCGAGCCATAGGACTGTCGCCATTGAAATGCTCTAAGCAAACGATAAAGTCTGGGTAAAAGTAATTTCGATGCTCCCCACGGACCAATCGGGCAGAGTACGGTTTTCGATCAGGGTTCCGATGCCACCACACGACAAATTCAGCACGATCCAGTGCTTCCGTGAATTTCCTTTCCTCTTCTCCCAAAGCATGGCCACCATCAAACTCAGCCAGTGAGACTTGCCCGTCATCCAAGGTCAAGTTCCGCAAACGCATGGTGTCGATTGCATCGATACCTAAAACTGCGGGAACCTTTGCCAAATCAATTTTGGATGGGGGATGCACGCCGTAAATATTCTTTGCTGATTTCACCAAGGAAATACCCGTCGGGAAGACCATCAAATCCGGTAAGTCTGCCGCTATCACATCACGCGCTTGCAAGGAGATTCCTTCATGCAACAACTCTTCAATATCATCGCCCTGCTTTCGAATAATCACGAAAGCACAATCCCGGGCAATTCGATTCAAGATCTCTAGCGCAGGGCCGTCGTCAGTCTGAGAGTTGCTGTGCGCATTTTTAACGGCATCCAATAATCGCTTGCGCAACACATCAATGATGATGCTTTCATCTTCGTCCTCCACCTGTGGCATCCTTTTCAAGCGTTCGCGAGCCTCCTTTTCGAGCTGCTTGCGATTGACAAAAATAGCCACGTTTTTTGTTCCTCTGTCTTGACCCTCCGTAAGTTCTGTGTGAATTTCAAGTTCAGTTGACCGACCCATCACCAAATTGACGGCTTGTGCGGCTTGTTTCTCGCTTATATGAAGCCGGGTTGCTGCAGCAGCAGATACAGCAGCCATGTCGTTCATAACTGGTCTTTCTTCGGCCATGAATGCATTGGGAATCTTTCGCAAATCGCTTCGACGTGGGTAAGCTCGAATCTCCAGGTCATTCAACCTAGACACAAGTTCCTGTTGGTTTTTCGGTTTACTGCGAGGTTGGGATTGACGCTTATTGATCTGCAGGGGAAGATCAAGCTCAGGGTCTCCCATGTCTGGGAAAAGTTGTCCAACTGGATCTTGAGCGAGTTCGTTTCCCGTATTGACAGCGGTTGCGTAGGAAGATTCGCCCGCCAGATCGCAAGTCAAAGGCAGTCGATCAGGTATTGGGGCATCGTAGAAAAGGGGTGGTTCGTCGGTTGTGCGGTTGGTTAAGTGAACACCACCCCCGACTGTTTCGCGCTCAACCAGCTTTTCCGTTTGTCCCGTCAACTCATCCTTCATTCCTGCAGCCGCTCGGACCGCCTCCTCAAAGCCCTGTTGTGCTTCACTGTGAGCCAAATAGACATATGCCGTATCCAACTGCGCAGGTATGGCAATGTGCCTGGGGTACTTGCTCCGAATTTGCCGATGAACGCGCATAACGCGTCCCAAAAACTGGGTTGCAAAATCCGGGTCATTGACAGGCTTTAAAGAGGCCAGGACGAATGCACGAGGCGCATCAAAACCAGTACCCGCAGACTGCTTGAAGATAAGTACCTCTTTGCTCTGGTCATTGGCAATACTGGCCATCAAGGCGTGATCTGGCTCATCTGCTGAATGCTCACCAATTTTGGATGGATGCACTCTGCAGTTTTCAATCAAGCCTTGCCTGGCTTGTTCAATTGCTTTTGGCCCCGAACCGACTTGAACAAGGAGCAAAGGCTTGAATGCCAGACCTTCACGCTCCAGTAATTTCGCCAGCGCCTCATTTCTGAGCCACGCTTGACGAAGCACCGTCATTTGTAGATCGGCAATCGACTGCATGCTTTGCCGAACGGAATACACAACAGCCTCTATGTATCGCTTATTCAATCGCGCTTCGACAACAGTTATTCGTGCAGTTTCAAAAGCCTCATGAGCCGATAACCCAGACGCCTTGATGAATGAATTCAAACGCTGATCTTTGGCTGTCGCTGAAGCCATGAGCACATAGTCCGCTGAAAGCCAATTTGCAAATTGCCCAAACTCGGTCTCGCTGTCTAAACCGATATGCGCCTCATCAACCACCAACCCTATATTCAATCCAGAGGCACGTGCCAACGTCACCATTTGGTCAATACTTCGAGCTCCCTCGGACTCACCATCTGTGTAATTCACAGTCCGAGATTTTCCTCGCCCCACAGCTGCACACGTTGCAATGACCACCATACCGTTCTGAGGAGCTTGATTTCGCCCTCTAGACAATTGCATTGGGCTCAAATTTTGAGCATGGCTGGCGATGGAGTCCTCGGTCTGCTGAATCAAGTTGGCATACGGAACAAACCAGAACCACAACGAATTGGAATGTCTGGAAACTTCTTGCAGGACTTTGGTTATGACGAATGTTTTTCCAGCGCCAGTAGGCGCGCGCAACAAACATGGCTGACGATTGTTCCTAAGCAGAACTATTGAAATATTGTCAATTAACCGTGCTTGGAATTCCTCGGTTTCGAACGACGAGCTTTGTGCAGCAATGAAATCGGTTGTGCTCATCGTTAAACTCCCGCCTGACCTGCTGCAATAGCATCTTTGATGGAGTAACAAATGCCTGTCTTCTTGTTAGCAGTCATGTACTCAGAGACCGTTGATGACCTTGTGCTGTAAACGATCAGTCGCCCATACTTAAGACTGGCTAACTCCGCGATCGATGCCGGGGTTATTTTTTTCAGTATCGCGGTGGCCTCGTCTCCCTGCACACCTAGAAGCTCGTAATTCGATTCTTCCTGTTCAAGACCCAATACCCCTCCATTGACACGCATGGCCAAGAATTGCCTGACGTTTTCTGCAGTAGCATCCAAGCGCACATCGGCTGGATCGTATTTGTCCAATTTCAAATACGCAAAACCCGCATCCAGACCACTTGTTTCAATCACTCGCTGAATCCGCTTGGCTGTAATGTCTTTGCAGACATTTCGCTTAGGGCTCGCCTTCGTGGCTTCAGTGCTGGAACACATGATGAATCGACGCCGGCCACCGTCTTTTGCGTTGAGCGCCATAACTGCATGCGCTGTGGTGGCACTGCCCGCAAAAAAATCTAAAACGATGTCATTTTTGCGTGTGGCTTGGTCGATCAACGATTGAACCAATGACAAGGGCTTGGGATATGGGAAATCTTTATTGCCCATCAGTTTTTTAAACAACGCCGTCCCTTCTGCTGTAGCACCAACGGTGAGGGTGACATCGTCAGAGTTATCTTCTTGATTAGCCTCTGCGGCTGGGTTGAGCCAACTCGATAGTGGTGTGACGTCACGCTTGAGTTGACTTCTGAAACGCTTGTACCTTGGCTTACCGTAACCAATGGTCCTGTCCACCCATGTCTCTATCGGATCAATGTAGGTCAACAGTCGCGCGACTTTTTCGTCTGTAACGGCAGCTTTTTTGAGTTGCGTGAGCTGACTGTAAATTTTGAGCTGCTTAGGTGCCGAACCGTTTTTTATCGCACGCTTGATTTGTGCGACAGACTCGTAGGTAACCGTCTTTTCATTTGCAGGCCAAAGCACCCTGTCTTGACTGATGATGACCTCCATCGGGTCGGCCTGCAGTTTTTTCTTCAAGGGACGCGATGTTGAAGAAAAGCGCCAGACGCTGTCAGTATCACAAAGATACCAAATGCCAGTCAGCGGGTTTTGTATGTGATAGAAGGCCTCAGGGCGTTGCTTAGCCGTCTTACCCTGATTCAAGTCGCCGCTAACCCACAAGCCGCGTGTATCGCCATCTGAATTTTCAAACGGATCTTCGTTGCGAGCGTCACCATTAAAAAAGAAGCCTTCGTTCCCGTATACAAGTACATGTTCATGGTTCATTGAAAGCAACGCACATTTGGTGTCGTTTCCTCCTGACCGAACACGCCACACGAAAGACCCCTTTCGCCCTCCAGGAAAAACCTCTTCCAGCAGCAGGTCGAGCTTGGCGCGATTGTCATCATCGATACATACCATGAGCACACCGTCCGGCGTCAGTAAATCACGAGCTAACACCAATCGCTGGTGCAAGAACTCCAACCATGTGGAGTGCCGCCAACGATCTTTTTTGTCAATGAAATGGTCGTTGTAAACCCAATCGTTGGCCCCTGTGTTGTACGGCGGATCAATGAAGATCACCCGGATGCGGTTGGCGTGAGTGGCTTTGAGGAGCCTTAAGGAATCAAAGTTGTCACCCTCAATGACCAGGTTCTCGTATGGTCCTTGCCCTACAGATAAATCAGCATCAAGCCTGGGCAGCACAACATCCGTATTGACCGCCTTATCCCTCTCAATGCTGTTTTGCTCCCACACCAGTCCAAGTCGCTTGCTGCCCCGCTCATTGATCAACTGCCGTCGCAGTTCGGCGGCAGTTAGCCCTTCCAGCGATGCAGCAAATGCTTTGAGAGATGGCGTAACTGTCATTAGGTTTGCCTGAGTATTGGGTTGAGCGGGTAAAGCCAGCCTATTCATAGTCATCAATATGGATGAGTCAGCTAGCTTTACGCTCAGATACTACTAAAAGCAAACTAATGTATTTATCAATATTATTTATTGTCTTATTAATTATCTTATTTTAGACAGTTTTTTAAGTTATTTAAATCGACATTGGCCCCAACGGACACAAAGAACTACCACCTACTTGAACGAGAATAAAAATAGAAGTTTGATGGTATCTAAGAGCATTGAAACCCAGCAGCTCATGACGTCTCGACAAGCCCCACCGTGTCATGAATCCTCGGGTGTCGTCATCGTCTTTGGATGCCTAATCCGAAGACTTGCAGCTCTAGCCAGACGAAACACTGAATGCGGCAAAGAGGAAACTTGATGGATGATGCTGACTACGAGTACGCCAGTAAGCGGCTCAATAGCGCTCTGATTCCGTCAATTTCTCGCCCTTGGCCAAAGGACGATACGCTTGTAGGTGCCCGACTTGTTTTGCACAACATAGACAACCGAATTAACTAGCCGGCGGCGCGTGGCTGGAGTCCGAACATCAATATTCTGAACAGACGCAATGAGGCGCTGGAAAAGGTCGCTCAATTTGAGTGCTGCCTCGCCCCAAAATATAAAGAAGACCAATGACACACGAAACCCTGTTCAGCCGAAGCCCCATGCTGGGAAAACGATCATCCGAAGTCAAAGCCCGCGTCACCGACGAGTTGAAATTTGACTTGGCCCGTAAATGCCATGAGCTGGGCATCACCGAGTCCGATTACATCGACCGGCTGCTTTGTGTGAGCCTCTATGGACTGGATCATGTGTTGGCACTGGACCGAAAGAAGACCACCAGCATCATGGGAAAACTGAGTGACTTGTGGCACAAAGTGGGCACTTAAAAAATGGCGTCACACGTTCCAATAGAGCACTCAAAACAAAGCGAATGACTATGTATGGCTGAAGACGATCACCCATACGCCAAATCGAATGCCTGACAAGCGTTGCAGATGTCGTTCCTGAAGACATGCCACCAGTAATTGCCCCATTCAATACGACAACACAAAAACCACAATGACCTAATCCATTTCTTCATCAGATTGCACAACCGATCCCCGCATGTCGCGGCGGAAGGCTTACGCAAATTTGAAGGAGTCTTGGATGTACATACGCACACCGCACGCCATGGTTTGGGTTGAAGCCCCAATGCAGCAAGCCAACCTGGTCACCAAAGCAGTCACGAAAGGACATACGCCGTATCAGGATCGTTGGGCAAAGAAACCTCTCAACACCGCCAAAGGCCGATGTGTTGCTGTTCGTCAGCGCGCTCGGAAGCTAGAGTTGGACTGTATACGCAACAACCGTCTGATCTGGCTACTTCCAACCGAGATGCTCTCGGAGTGGCAGCTGCAAAACTGGTTGAAGGATGGGTTCTAACCTTTCCAACGGGGTCATAGATATACCGGCTGTGCTGGGTATACAAAAAAACGTGAGGCTCATATCCTGAGCCTCACCAGAAATACAAATAAAAAACAAAGGGGAGACGATGGACCACATAGAACTGGAATGGCATGACAGAGATGAAGACCACCTCGGTCGGCGCAAAGAACTTCAAATTTTCATCAACGGTCATTCACTGATTGACCTTGTGCGGCCAGTTGAACTGCCCTTTGCTGAACTGGAGGGCAAACCAGACATTGCCGGTCACTACGACTGGTTGTGCGATGTGTATTGCGAAATCCAACGGCTCAAAACAGAAGAATGCATGTTGCTAGGCTGCCACTGCGGCATCCCCGATTGCTGGCCATTGACCGTCCGGGTAAGCCTTGCCGATGACGTTGTGTGCTGGTCACACTTTCTGAACTGGCATAAAGCCAAGGGCTGCGCCAGTGAATGGGACCACACCGCTCTTGGTCCATTCGTCTTTGACCGTCAGCAATATGAAACTGCCGTGCTCAACTTACTTCCCGAAATCGAGGCTGGTCAACTGCGCGAACAGGTTATAGAACAAAAGCTTGAGGCCGATTATCTGGCTCGCCAACAAAATGACGCCTGACATGCATTTGGCATCACTGGAGCACGCCGCCGAACTGATCGATCAAGCCGATGCTTTGATAAATGCCGCGGGTGCGGGCATGGGCGTGGACTCTGACATGCCCGACTTTCGGGGGCAAAAAGGCTTCTGGGCGGCTTACCCGCCCTCGCCGCCGCAGGCATCGACTTCACCTCTATTTCCAATCCAAAAGGCTTTGTGAAGGACGCTCGACTTGCGTGGGGCTTTTACGGTCATCGACTAGCCCTCTACCGATAAACGTTGCCACATGCCGGATTTGCAATCCTCAAGCGCTGGGAAAAAAACCATCCACTCTGTGCAACAGTATTCACCCGCGCAAAACATTGACCTCGAGATGAACATGCAGCAATGTCGCATTAACAGTGCAATACGCATCTGCCGAGAGCGCCATGGACTGCCCAGCACCAACGTGATGATGTTCAATGATTGGGACTGGCTTTCCTTTCGCACTGACCCACAGTCACAACTGCAAGAAACTTGGATGCAGCAAATGCATCGACCAATGGTCATTGAGCTGGTTGCGAGCAAAGCCATACTTTCAGTGCGCCATTTCAACCAACGAATACTGACTGCGTTTTCTGGGCGACTCATTCGAATCAATCCACGCGAACGGCAAGTGCCCACTCCACTAGACATTGGCCTGACATTGTGTGCCCTGTCGGAACTTCAAGCCATCGATAAATTGTTTGGTGGATAAAGAATGAAAAACTCAAACTGGATCAATCAAGCCAGTAATCAAAGTAAAGAATTTCAATCGTGCATTGAAATCGTATAGGGCTCGACAGAGTTCAATTCAATTGAATCATCAGCGCTTCAATTAAGTAGCGTGATTAAACCGAACTGAGATATATGAAGCAGAAAATGAAAGTAGTGGGGCTTTTTCAAAAGCTGATGAAGCTGCCCCCCGAGAAGCGAGCCGAAGTAATGGCCAAGGTCAAGCTGAAGCGCAAGGAGAAGATGGAAGAAAAAGGCGCACAAGACGAAGCCCAAAAGTTGACCCGCTTCATCGCCGACGAAATATGGCAGCCCCAGCACCCCCAAGCTAAGGCTCAACAAGACCTAGACAATTCGATGAGTGAGCTTGGAAAGATCCTGGCCAGAGGCAACCGTATGCAAAAAATGCCCGTGCACGAAGCAGCTTTACTGACTGTGCTTACCCAAGTGATGGACTCTTCGTTCCATTTGAACTTGTACAAGTTCAAGGATATGGCTCGATTTGTAATGGGCACTATTCGCAAAAATTTTGGCGACAAGGCTACCGACACGATCACGATAGATCATTTGCAGGGTGCCTACATCTTCATTGCAGGCAAATATAAACAGCAAGGTGCCAGCACCAAAAATGAAGTGCTCGCCATCGAATCGCTAAAAGAGTTGGAGGAAAATTTCCCAAAATCTGGCACAGCTACAGAAATGCAAATCTCAAAACCAGAACAACCCAAGATGAAACATTCAAACTGGATCAGCCAAGCCCGGGCACACTGGAAAGAATTTCAGCCGACAAGGTACAAGCGGTTGGTGGCCAAGGGGAATCTGAATCAGCAACTGACGGACGCAGCCGAGGCGACCTCGCAGGAGATGCAGCGCCTAGTGGGGCAGGGGTTCAACCAGCACGAGGCGTGGGAGATGTCAAGGGAGTTGTACCTGTTCCCAGCCGAGGAAGCCGGAGTAAGCGAGGAAGCACAGGTAAGCGAGGGGCTGAAAGCGATGCGCGAAATGAACGAGAGCCTTCGCTATTTGGGGATGACGGAAGAGGAAATAGCGATAGAGAAGGCGCTGGCCGAGTAGAGGCGACGGCTACTTCAATCAGAGCATGATCACAAAAAATAAATACTCGCCACCTCAGCTGATATTGGCAGGAGGGCAAACCGGGGTGGACCGTGCCGCGCTGGACTGGGCCATAACCATGAACATCACTCACGGCGGCTGGTGCCCCCGCGGGCGAACTGCACAGGACGGCCCACTGCCAGAACGCTACAAGCTGAGAGAAACCGAAGCTACCGGCTATAGCCAACGAACACGCATGAATGTGCGTGACGGCGACGCCACGCTCATCATTCACCTTAGTCCGCTTGCGGGGGAAACTCAGCTGACCTTGCGATTCGCAAACGAAATGAACAAGCCAGTTCGAATGGTGGACCTCAGCAAGGATTGGTTATCGCAATCCATACAAGTTCAGACTTGGTGGACTGGACTGGGCTTGAAAAGCCTGAATATGGCTGGACCCAGCGAAGACCGTGTTCCAGGCATTTATGCTCTGACTCTGGAATTTTTGCAGCAGCTTTGGCCCTGCTGAAAGAAGCAATGCACTTCTTCTCAATCTGAACAAGCGTCCATCACACCATGATCGGCACAATCATTGGCGACATCATCGGCTCGGTCTACGAATTCAAAAACCACCGCAGCAAGCAGGTACTCTGCATTGTCGTAAATCGCGCCGGTCAATCGCTCAATGTCGGTCAAATTGTTCAACGTCTTGGCCAAAGCATCCAGCGACGCACGGCTTGAACCTTTGGGGCCAGTAGTTCATTGACGCGCTCGGTGGCGGTTGGCACTGGTGTGGCGGGAGACAGACGATGCCGGGCACAAGATCCCCCCTCGAACTTTACATCGAGCCCCCGACACATTACAGTGGCCTTATCGCGGGAATTACGGGGCAATGCAATTGTGGCAGGACCCGCCAGCGAAGAGGGAACGTCAAGGGGCTGCATGTCAGCGTAACCGTCCGCAATTCCTCCAAGTGCCCTGGTTTTTGCCAGGGCTTCTTTGTTTCTGGCATACACCTTTGCGCCGCTCGTCGCCAAAGTCTGACCCAAGAGATTCGCGAAATAGTCGCGGCCTGAAACCCCTTTCTCGCCGTGCATTGGAGTCACGTTCTGAATACGGCCGTGCTCTCCAATGCCAACCATAAGCAATGCACCTCTTTTCAAACTGAACAAGCGCCCATCACACCATGCTCGGCACCGTCATTGACGACATCATCGGCTCGGTCTACGAATTCAAAAATCACCGCAGCAAGTACTTCGAGCCACTCTTTCACCCGCAAGCCCGCTTCACCGATGACACGCTTTGCACAGTTGAGATTGCCGATGCCTTGGTTCGCCGCACAGCCCCCCGCCAGGCCACGCTCATCGAATGGTGTCACCGCTATGCTGAAAACGGCGGCTGGGGTAAACGCTTTGCCGAATGCTTCATGGATGACAACCCGCAACCCTATGGCAGTTGGGGCAATGGCACAGCCATGCGCATCAGCCCTGTGGGTTTTTTGGCCACCAGCGAAGACGAAGCGATTAGCTGGGCAGATGCTGCAACGGCCATCACCCACAACCACCCAGAGGGCATCGCTTCAGTACGTGCGGTTGCGCTGGCCATCTTTTGGGCAAGAAACAAAGCACCAGCTTTGAAGACGCCATTCGTAATGCGGTGTCTATCGGTGGTGACAGCAACACCATTGCGGCCATTGCGGGCGGTATGGCGGAAGCCCTGCACGGCATACCAAATGCCATCGCCGTTGAAGCCTAGGCCTACCTGTCAAAAGAAATGCAGGCGGTTCTCGCTAGGCTGTATGAGGAAGTGCCGGACTAGGCGTGTCCTTGCTGCTGACGTTTTCGGCCGTTTGCTGACTGCGCGCCAAATAGAAAACCCCGATGCAATCACTGCCGGCTCCGTTGCGAGTGTTGCTATTTCTTCGAAGCATACGACTGCCCAACTTGGTGAAGGTGCTAGGTTTCTGGGTATTGTGCAGCTAAACTGTCACCACTGAACGGAGAACGGTGCATGGCAAGTATGGCCGGAGCCGCTGAC
>JACCEC011052165.1_pt1 | contig 11050 bp, 10 predicted proteins | sample 7450121 | NCBI WGS metagenome assembly JACCEC01 (sample SAMN15323455, study PRJNA562643) | freshwater metagenome | isolation source: river surface water | place: USA:Blue River Watershed | collected 2017-08-18 | reverse complement strand
TGGAGAACCAGAAATCTTGCCTTCTCTTGTGATTTGCATGTGGGGTTGAAATATGCAGACTTGCTTGAAATTCCAAAGTACAAGATCAACAATTATTGGATTTGTAGCTTGATTTTTTCCAGTTTTTTGGGTCCAGTTGCTGTTGGTAACTATCTTCTTGAAGTGTTTGCTGTCTCATTATCTCTTTACAGTGTCATATTTTCAAATTCAAGTATTGCCACAAACTTGAACATATTTTCTATCATCCCACCCAATATAAGATTCACAACTTAAAGGTCAATAAAAATAATTTTAGATGGAACAGGACATAAATGGAACTGGACATTTGATCAGTTTCTTCACATTCACAAGAGCAATATCCTTGTTAAGGTCAATCTCAGATGGCTTTGCCCCAGAGGGTGCTGAATTTTCAAAAGTAGATGGGTCTGATGTTTTGAATAAAATGCTGAGATTACACCATGACTCAAAGAAATCCTTGTCATCAGAGAGGAATGAAGGTGTAGAGTGACTCAAAAGCACTTGCACTATCCAGTGCTGACATTTTTGACCTATAATCCTCCAATGTCTTCTATTGATTGTTGGTAGCATATTTCTTCTTCAAATGGCATTGGATCAATTTGTATATGATGGAATTGTATAGAAGTGTTGTTCAACACTTCTTGCAATTGACAATGAAAATTATTGCCTGATTAATGCATGTTTGAGTGAAAGTTTGAAACAGTCCTCCAGTTCCATCAACAATGGAGGCAATGATAGGTTCCAAAAAAGCCCCAACCTACTTATCAAAAGATTGCCCTGTGTCACATTGAGTCATCTTGTCAAATTTGTAAGCATTAATGAGCTAAAGAGCTTTCTTGTCATTGTTGAAGTATTCCATTTCCTTTGGATTCAGTCCCTTGTAAACAACAACATCCCAATTTCTAGTAGAGAAGCTCTCTTTGATGTAATTGTGTGATTCAGGTTAAAAATTGAGCCCAAGAATAAGTCTTCTCCATGTTCATGGTCCCATAAGTTACATAATGCAAACCAACCATGTAATGAGAAAAATATGGTAATTCATTTAATTCTGAAATGATTTTCACATTACCTCTCTGTTGCACTTGGAGCAAAAAGAGATCATATCTTAACTGAGCTAAGTTATTCATGATTGGTATGATTGATATACAATTCAATTGAGCAAAAATGGACATCCAAGACCTGTAAGTACAAATTTTAGAAATGCTATTTGGATTCCAAATTGCAATGTGTTTCGTTCTGAGGAAAAAGCATTGATTAAAATATGATTACAAACAACTTTGATAGAAGGTCTCAAAAGTTCATAAAGGAGCCAAACTTCTTGTTGGCTGGGTATGGAGATGCTTTATCTCCAAATGGATGAAAACTAGCTTTTATTCTTGACTATGTAGCAGAGTTCTTTTCCATCAAAGCCTTTGTAACATTTACAATACTCTCCATTGTTGTTGAATGTCAGATTATATTCATTTGCCAAAACATTGCATCCAAAATACTAATAATAATTCAAAACTATGATGTGGACTTGAAACAAGTCATTGGAGTCAGTGTGTTGAAGCATTGCTGAGGAAAGTATCAATCTTCCTTGATATAGATTTGTGATAGAGGAATTTGAGACTATCATTTCTACAATCATGCTGTTGTATTGTAACCCATCTTGGTAGCAATATTTTGTTGTTGAGGATTTGAAGATTGATTTGTGGAAGTCATCTGGTACTTCCTTGTTTTTCTTTTGTGGATCAATGGAATATAAAAGAAAGCCATTATTCTTGTACCATCTTGCTTGCTTTGTTGAAGCAGGGTAGAACAAATGATGGGATTCTCCTTTCTGTTTGAAATACCACTGAAGTCCACTCAACAAGTATATTGGCAGTTTTAAAGCATGGTATTGAGGAGATGTTGCAAGGTACATATGAATGACAGGGGCTGTTCCTGATCTGTTTCAACTTGTTACAAGTCAGTACACTAAAGAACGCAGGGGATGAATTTTCTACAAAGTGACCCATTCCAATAACATTGACATCATTTTTGTCCACAAAAGAGAGGATGTGATCTATGACTCTTGGAAAAAGATCTTGAAAAAGAATCTCTGTACTCTTAGATTGAATTTTGCACATGCTTCAATCAAGCTGTCACAAAAGATTATTTGCACACAATCCAACTAAGAATCTTGGACTAATTCTGGTGAATCACATTCAGGTTCTAAAATCCTCCTGAGTAAACAAAATCAAATCTGTCTTCTGACAGCTGTATTGTCTGATGAAAAAACAACATCATCTTGAGTGGTCACATGGAGAAAATACACAGAAGCAAAGATCTGTGACTAGATCATAAGGATAAAACCAAGGTAAAACTACCAGCACACCATTGACTTTAACCTTGGTTTTTGGATAAAGTTGGATGTTATCTTCAAAAGAGCAATCAGTGTCTTCAATGGCAAGATGATTAAAATTAGAGCAAACATCAGAATTATAGCAGTTTCTATTATGTTTCCCTTTTTTCTCAATTCCTCTTGAACATGATGAAGAATGTTTGAATCTGCAGTCTCTTCATCACTGGTAGTGTTACTCAACTTGATGTCTTCATCACTTTCCTTGTGTATCCTTGTAATAATATTCATGAGATGCTTTTGTGTCTGATCTGATAATTTACTCAGAATTGCATCATCAAAAACAGTGTTACTTGAATCACTGGAAGTGAAAAATACCTCAAGAATCTGTCAACCATTACTTGAATCAAAGTTATCACTCTTGTTATTAGCATCACTTGATTTGTTGGTTTGAGGTAGCTTTTGCTTCTTCCAAGGCTTATTAAATGCATCTTGTTCCATATGATTTTATCACTTTCCTTGTGCTTTCTCTTTGAGGTATTCATGAGTTCTTTTTCTAAATTGGATGATGCTTCTTTTGACTTTCATTGGAACTGTTCCAGTCCTCCAATTCAAAACAACTCTACTTGACAACATCATTATTGGTGTCACTTTTTGAGGATTCCTTGCTTTCTTCAGATATAGCAAGAATGTTGACTACTTTATTACTGGTTTGGTGCTTTCTCTCTGAGACAACCAAGAGTTCATTTTTGCATCAGATGGTGCTTCTTTTTGGCTTTCATTGGAACCATCCATGAGTTCAATCCTTCTCAAAAATATCATCATTCTTGTTTTATTTGATGATTCCTCCTTTCCAGCAAAACCAGTTTTATTGTTGGTGAGTGTGTCTTGACAACACCCCCACTAGAATAATTTTGGGTTCTTGATTCTGGCTTGTTTCTGTAAGCAAATTGGTAAGCTTTTGCTCAATGATCAGACATTGATCTTTACTTTCAAAGTTGCAGAGAAAGGATGCTCTTGACTGGAAGATTTCTTGGGGGGCTCATTTCTTGGACTTTCTGGTTTTGATGAATTGAAAGTTTTCAATATGATACATGATGCATGGAACTCTTGGCAGGTGATTGTCTTCATTGCCTGGCATTCCATAGCAAATGTCACTTGTCTTGTATTTGTTGGCAAGAATGGAATGTGCCTGATTGCATGTAGAAAGTAGAATTTCTCTTTGATAGAGGAATAATCAGAATCTGCAATATCTTTGCTATAAATTTCTTTCCCCATGACATCATCACACAGCTCTAGAATTGAGGAGGCATTGCTTGGATCCTCAAGGATTGTTTCAAATTCAAACAGAGGATTGTAAAACATCTGGTTCACATGTTCTCCACAACCAAGTACCAGTTTGTCCTGATTTTCTTTTCTCCAAATAAATATACGATAACCACTGTGTCAAATCCTTCTGTATATTTAGAATATATGGTTTGGTTGATCTCATCATAGGTAGATCAACACCAATATTCCTCTTTTCTCAAAAAACCAACATTGTGCCTCTCTTCAATATGTACAAGTGTTTAGATGGTGTGATGAGTATAGGTGAGTTGTGCCATCTTAGTCCTTTTGTAAACGGTTACTGGGTTGTTGTTAGAACAAGATTGGAACTGTCCCCTAGAAGCTCAGTGCTCCTGTGGAGGTGGTTTGGGAGAAACAAAATAAGGGTACTAAACTAGACAAATATCATTAGATCTATCTTGCTTCCATCCCAAAAAAGATTTTATGAGATATTGCATCTACTTCTGCTGGTGATTTGCTTCCTATTCTCTTAAGGTACTACAAGATGTGATCTTCTGAGGTTCTACAAGCTGAGGTGTAGGGCATATTAGAGGGAGGATTGGCATGGGTGGCAAGTCAATGTGGTGATACCTTTCATGCAGTATCTTCATTTCATTGTTGCACTTCATCTGTTTCTGCAAAATTCCCATGTCAAGCTGTCTTCTACAACTGTCTCAAGTCTATCATCAATATTCCTCCCTCCTTGGAAAATCTACATCATGCTTTGATCCTTTCTCTGAGCCTGCTTCCTACAAAATGCATAAGGGATTAGATGGTGTGACAAGTCTAAGTGAGTTGTGCCATCTAAATTCTTAAGTAAATGGTTACTGGATCGTTTTTTGAACAAGATTGGAACTATCCCCTAGAAGCTCAGCGTTCTTGCTGTGGTGAGTGACATTGTGTTGGAGGAGCACTGGAGGATGAGCAATAGGGGCTGAGGCATGTACTGCAAGGAGGCAGGCCATGCAAAAGGAACAAAAAAAACTAAAATTGTACCAAAGATGAGGGATGGGGTCAATGATTGCTAAATAGAATGTCATCATTGCTGTTGGGGGCATTGGGGGATGCAGAGGCAGCAGGGAGGTGAGGGAGTAGGTTGTTGCAAAGGTGACTGGTATATGTGGTCACAGTGTTGAGGACATGTGCCGGGAAGCTGTGGAGGACCTCCTTGATGTGAGTGGATGTGAGAGTATGTGAGAATGTAGGGGGGCAGGTGCTGGTGGCAAGAGGCATCAAATGTGAAGGGGTGGTGGATTCATAGGCAGTAAAGGTTGCACTAAGGGTGGAGAGGGACGTGACATTGAAGAGGGTAGGGGGTGGCAGGCCAAGGGAGAGGGCACTGCAGAAATGACCAGGAAATGCATTGATGAAAGTAGTGTTGGTGTCATGTGTGGTGAGGTCTGGTTTGTAATATCCAAGGAGGACTTGGCAAAAGGTATGGTGGATGGGTAGTCATTGTGGGATATGGATTTGGAAGTGGAGTGAATGGTGGAGGCTGTTGCCTGTATTCAGGATGGTGCTGTTGGTCCAGTTGAGAGAGATGAAACCAGGACAGACCTGGCAGAAGGATGGTTGTGACCATGCCTTAAGTTGGGATAGACAGCATAGGCAGCACAAACAAGGAGCTTGTTGTTATAATTGGTGAGGACATGTTTGTACCACAGGAAGGAAATATGATCTTTCTGAATGGCAGTTCCAGTGTTGGTGTGATGTTGGCAATGGTGTGATTGATGAGAATGGCAGCAATGCAGACTTTGACAAACCAGTTGTAATGTTTGATGGTGGGGATCATGCCAGTAATGGTGAATGTGGGGTTGAAGGTGGGATTGGTGAATTGGAAAGGGAAAATAGAGCTGAAGTTGAGGCAGGAATTGCAGAAGTTGGGGAGGGTATGTTGTGGTAGTGCAATGATGTGTTAGAATTGTGAAGAAGGTCAATGTTAATAGTGACCATGATGAGGATGGGAATACATTGTGCTTGGTTGTGGTGAAGCAGAGGGCTGGGTGGCAACAATATGCTAAGGGGAGAAAGGCTCCAAAGCTATAGATGCTTGTGGGCCAATGATGGGGTGTTCTGTCAGTTTGACATCGTTTGAGTTGCACTAGTGCGTCTAGGGCAAGCACAGTTGGATAGTTTTCTGATGTTTTTGAGGCAGTTGATGGTCCTGTAGGTGCTATACTATACTAGTTGTGAGGGAGAAAACTATGTGAATGCAATGAGGGTTGATCAAAGCAGGTCACTGTCCTGCAGATGTGATGCTATGCTGGTTGTGAGGGAGAAAACTATGTGAATGTGATGAGGGTTGATTGAGGTGGTTGATGCTCCTGCAAATGCATTGCTATGCTGGTTATGAGGTAGAAAACTATGTGATTGCAATGAGGGGTACATGAGGCAGGCAATGGTCCTGCAGATGCAATGCTATGCTGGTTGTGAGGTAGAAAATGATGTGATTGCAATGAGCAACAATCAAGGTGGTTGATGATCCTGCAGATGCAATGTTATGCTGGTTAGGCAAGAGAAAGCTATGTGATTGCAATAAGGGGTAATAGAGGCAGGTGACAGTCCTGCAGATGCAATGCTATGCTGGTTGTGAGGGAGAAAGCTATGTGATTGCAATGAGGGGTGACTAAGACATCAGGAGTAACGTTTTCAATAATTCCAATATTTTTGCAAATCCATCTCCCCACATCTTCTCTGTTCTCAATTCTGTCTGCATTGATTCAATCCCTAGTGGTACCTATTTCACTACACTTAGAATCAACTGCAAATAATACTTCAGGATTGTTGCCTTTTTCTGACTTGTCAGTTGAAGAGGCTATGTTTTGATTGGGATTATTGAAAGGATGGGTAACATTGGAATATTCTTCCTTTTCAATGGGATCCACACTGCTGTCTGTCTGCATAGCATCTTTCAGGCTAATTGAATCACTGTCCTTGTTAGTGCTTGAGCCCATTACTTCAGTGATACTCTTGACCAGACTAAGGAGATTTTCATTGCTTTTGGGAGTATTTGTTGAGGAGTTTTTGTCTTGATATGGAGTAATTGGTGGATGTTGTAGCTTTTGACATGTTTCTTTCTTCAAACAGGCAAACCTTTGCTCAATGATTAGACATCTATCTTAGGTGATATGATTTACAAGAGTGGATCTCCTTGTTTGCCTAAAGGATTCTTAAGGACTTGGTTCTTAATCTTGTTTGTTGTGATGTATTGGAAGTGGTTGTTGAAAAGAATGATACAAGGAACTCCAAGGGAAGGGGGTGCAAATCCAACAATAGAATAATTGTTTATATTGTTCTGTTCCAGGTGATACCATGAATAGGTAGTGGTATATGGTTGCTTATGCTCACTATAACCTTTGTCACAAATGATGGATGTCTTATATATGTAGGCAAGAAATGGGAGATGCTTTGATGTATGTAGGTAGTGAAATGTTTTGTCATAAAAACACCTTGCATCTCTTGTTGCTGGATTATTGATTTCAAACCCAGTAACAGCATTCAAAAGTTCTAGGATGAAACCAACATCATTGGGATGTTCTTCAATTTTCTCATCAAAATCAAAACAAGAGTTGTAATGCAATGTCTTGACATTTTCTGTGCAACCAATTAAAGGCTCATCTTCAATTCCATTTGCCTACACAATTAAGTTATAAATTTTATTGCACCATTTTCTCAAACCCATCTGCTTATTGAGAATGAGTTCATGGGATTGTTCCATATCAGGGAGATTGACTTTATATTTTCTTTTTGAGTGATTGCAAGGTTTGATGAATACATGGTATTTGGTATCCACATTTTTCATTTGGGTTGCCATCCATAACCTGTCCTACATCTTTGCTAATCAAATCCTATGCACTTTATTTATCTTCAATTGTCTCAAACATGCAACATGATAGAGTCTCCTATTAAAAACTTTCCCTGTAGTACAATCAACACAAATGCACTAACAAATATTTAGGTATCCTTTGAGTGTTGCTTATCTCTCTCTAAACACCTCTTGAACACTCTTGATCCCAATAATGAACTCAACACAAATGAATCAGAACAACCTTCCATTCACTTACAATGATAGTTAAGTCTATTGAAATAATTTGGCTGATCTAGAGGGCTTCAGTAGTTGAACTGCTTACTAAATTGCAGTTTTCCAAGTTGTTTGCATTCCTTGTGGAAAATCAAATCCAGAAATTCAACTCACTTATCACACATATAGGATTCCTTTTTGGTGCACAATTAGTTGAATGATAACAAGAAATGTCTAATTGTCCAATGAAAATGCTTATCCCTCTCAAGAAACCTTGAGATAGGGTGGAATGGACACAATCTAGTGTAACACTACTTGTCAAATTGCTTTGGTAAACATTTAATCATCTTTCCAGGAAAGGTTGCAATCGCAATATGGAACAGAAGAGATGATTAGAATTGTAAAGGTTTGGAACCTTCAACAGCTTTGGAAACTTGTAGAAACCTTGTCCTTGGAATGATTGGAGATGGAGAAATTAAATCATCATGCATTGATGTTCTAAACAGATCAGCTATTGAAAATTACACAGAGACATCTCTGGAGAAGAGAAATTGCTGAATGAGAAGGTTCCCTTCTCAAAATTGAGAGACACCCCCCCAAGAAAATTACAGTTTGATAGATTTGAATTGATATTAACATTGCCACAAAGGCTTTGTTGTGAGAAGGGGCAGTAGCAAAAACATGTTTCTTTTAAACATGTGTAAAAATAATGCATGTGAATAGTACACAAATGTTCCAAAATACATCAATTTTACTTAAGCAAAAATCCAATCAGTATCTATATCATAAACTTTGAAATCCAAATAATCCATTTATTATTTATTAGGTACACAAGGTTGAGTTTTATTAGAAATGGAAAATGAATCAACTATCAAATTGTAATCTGTGATAGCTAATAATCAACATTATTGTATGTGACAGTTAACTATCAGTGATATTATCAGTGATAGTTGACTATCACAGATAATATTGATGATGATTAACTATCACTGATAAACAGGTAAGTTTTTTATCCACAGCTGGAAAAACGGCTAAAAAACTTTGTCATTCAATTGTCTTCCAGAGGGGAACAAAGGGGGAAGAGGTGAAATGATACAATGTAATACATTTTTTGCATTTGTAATGCATATCTTTTGGTGTCAAAATTAATATTTTGTTTTAAGACTTATAATGAGTTTGTTATTGCAGCAGAATGAAATTTGATTTGTTGATTCTGAAAAGGTTTGTTGGAATATAATTTTTGCATGTGGAAAGGAGGAAAGTTGCCACATGTGAAACGGATATAAAGTAAGCAATATGAGAGATTTATCATTTGCAATTTGGCATCATGTAATGAACACTCTGATGGTGTGCAGATTCTGTGGCATTTTCCTTCAAGAGTCTGAAATAACCATTTTGCCAATTCAAATACAATAGAAAAGAAAATTTGTAAATTCTTTCAGGAATGAGATTATTTTGAGTTTCAAATTGTATGTCTAGAATTTTTCATAACATGTGAGTTTTCCCCTCTCACTCAGAAATGGAAAATAACTAAATTGTTGTTTTCTAGTGGATAAAGTTCTCAATCACAATTAAAGACTACAAAAGGCCTCCAATGCGTGATTTGGATGTAAAAAACAATCATGTTTACAAGACTTGTGTTTGTCATAAACATGTCAATGACAAATGACACATTCAAGACATTTCCAGCTAAGCAAGGGAGTCTATGTAAATGCTCAGTGCTGGGGTTGTAAATTGGACTCAAATATCATTGCATGCATGCAAAAAAACTACTCATCACAAAATGATAAATAAACATTGATCCATAGAATATTCCTATCACAAAACACCAAATTCATAATCAACTTTAATATTTGCTATCTTGACATGCTCTCCATGGAACAAAGGATGCAATATTAGGCTCCAATCACAAAATCAAAATGTCCTACACTCCCTTCTAGACTTAGCCCTACAGTGGCAGTGCATGTATTTGGAATCAAGTTTTAGATACTTTTTACCATTCCACTTTCCACTATGTTGATTATTAAGGCAAAGACAATAGGATTGATCTTCATTTGTCTTTAGTTCCTTCAAAGAAAAACTGGTCCCCTGTACAAGTTACCAAACAATTTGCTTTGGTTGTGGACTGTAGCCAACAATCTGATACTCTTCAAAATCCTGCAGGTTCCATAAAATAAGCCAATTACAAGTTTCATGGTACATGCAGTCTTGTTAAAGTATTGATTTGGCATTGGCAATGAATATTGCACATGATTGTAGGCTAGAATCAAATCAACTTAAATAATACCAATGTCAAAATCTTGTTGCTTCAAATTCCAAATTCAATCAACCTGATCTGGAGTGAAAGTTTCCTCAAAAGAAAGATGTCATGGACATATTTTTGTTACCAGCATGATGACCAAAGTAATACTAGTGGAGATACTCTGTATAATCAGTTGTTACAAGAGATTCTCCAACCCTCCATTTGCACATGGTCTATTTGTGGGTTGTTGCCTGAGTATTTACCAAAATGTAGGGGTGTTTGTTGTCTTCTAATCCACCCTTATTATTGATGATAGTTGACTATCACAGATAATAACAATAATGGTTTATCATCACCATTATTTTTAGTCCATGACCTTGTGATTAAAATCCTTAATGTCTCAAAAATAGTGTCACCAATCCACTTTTTTCTAGGTAGTGTAGCAATATATCAAAAGCCTGAATTGAGCATAACATTGCACCCTGAGCTCAAAATGGATTCTGTTCACCTGCAACATAATGCTGCAGTCTTTGGTATTTGATCTTCACATTGGGGGATCATTTTTGTTTCAACAAGTATAATACAAAAAAATAATGTCAAAAACACATCATGCAATCATGTGATACTAATCACTGCATGGGTATGGCTTCCTCTTCACATTCACTGAATTTGGATAGTGCTTGCTTAAGAAAGCAACCATTGACTCATCAAGATAGACAATCCAAGATGGACCAAATTACTCTTTTGTGTGATTGTTCAAATTATCTTCACATGGTCCATGCCCAATCTTTATAGGGAAAAGTAGCATCATTTGTGAGGTGAGTGTTGCGTGTCGTTGCATTGAACTGCCCCTTTCCAATCCATTTGCCACAATAATGAGGGATTGAGATCTCATCACATGTCATAGATTTACCCTGAACAAAGAAATTGCTACACAGTGCATATACTACTTGAGGAATATTGTTGGTATAAACTCATCAAGAACTGACTTCCAAAGTATACCCTCATTTCAATTGTCACCAATTTATTCACACCAGCTGCTTTCAATGGGGTATTAGGTCCTTGAATTCCGATGAAGATCCAAGGGAACCATTTCTAATGAAATGCACTAGTGTTTGTT
>JACCEC011662674.1_pt1 | contig 11053 bp, 9 predicted proteins | sample 7450121 | NCBI WGS metagenome assembly JACCEC01 (sample SAMN15323455, study PRJNA562643) | freshwater metagenome | isolation source: river surface water | place: USA:Blue River Watershed | collected 2017-08-18 | reverse complement strand
TGTGAAGTACTTCATGGGGTTCACGCCAGAAGCCATTGATCAAGCAGCGGTGCAAGAGGGACTTACTGAAGTCGCGCGGTCGGGTCCTTGGGTGGTGTATCGAGTTGCAAATAGCGATGTTGTAACGCCTATGGCAACGCAGCCGGTAGTTGCCAAATTGTCATCAAGCAATCCACGAGAGCGATGGTTGGAAGTTGGTACGAGTTGGTTCCAACACCCTGAGATGTGGGCTGCACCAGTTGCCGATAGCGGTCCCGACGAGTGGCAACGCGTTGGTGTTGTAGTTGATGAGACATTGCATGAAGGTGAACCAAATGGTTCAAATCGTCGTGTAGATGTGGTCAAGCCAGATACTTCGATAACTCCAGTTGCTCTTGAACCTGTAGTGGTGAGCAACGTGAAAATGGGTCAAGAGTCCGTGAAATTTTCGGTTGACAAAGTCGGAGTACCAGTCTTGGTGCGCGTGAGCTATTTTCCGAACTGGAAAGTTGATGGAGCCAAAGGCCCTTATCGAGTAGCGCCAAACATGATGGTGGTGATTCCAACCAGCAATGAAGTGAGCATGCACTTTGGTTGGAACATGCTCGATTATTTGGCTTACCTGTTGACATTTATTGGTATTGCCTGGATCGTGAAAATGCGACGCAATGCTAAACCCCTCAGCGAGTAGCCTGAACGCTCGTGCCAGATCTCAATGCCATTGTTAAGGCCTATGACATTCGTGGCATCGTCCCCGATCAATTAGACGCTGAAGTTGCCTATGCCATAGGCGTTGCATTTGCCAAGTTTGCAAACGCGCCGCACATTGTGATCGCGCACGACATGAGGCCAAGTGGGCCAGAACTTGTTGACGCATTTCAGCGAGGTGTTCTTGCTCATGGTGTCAGCGTGACCAACCTTGGCCTTGCTTCTAGCGATTTGCTGTATTACGCATCCGGGAAACTTGATTCACCAGGGGCCATGTTTACTGCGTCGCATAATCCAGCTCAATACAACGGCATCAAGTGTTGTCTCGCTGGTGCGCGCTCGATTGGAATCGACAATGGCTTGCGCGAAATTCATGCGCTAGCCGCCGATGTGCTTGATGGCAAAGAGCCAGCGCCTGCTGCAACTGCTGGCACGCTCAACCATGTCAACATGCTTGCTGAGTTTGCTGATCATGTTGTGAAATTCATTGCAAGTGACAAACTGCGAAAACTGCGCATCGTTGCAGACACCGCAAACGGCATGGGCGGCCTCGTTGTTCCTGCAGTATTTGAGCGTCTTGCCGATTTCGAACTTGAAGTGATGTATGGCGAACTTGATGGCACGTTCCCTAATCACCCCGCGGATCCTTTGCAAACCGCCAATCAACGAGACCTCATGGCACGTGTAATCGCAGGCGGGTTTGATGTTGGCCTTGCATTTGATGGCGATGCTGATCGAGTGTTCCTTGTAGACGAACTTGGTCTAGGAATGTCGGGTAGTACCACTACGGCGCTACTTGCCACGCGTTTTCTGAGACTAAATCCTGGCGCAACAATCTTGTACAACCTCATTTGCTCCCGCGCGGTGCCCGAGGTAATTGCCGAGCATGGTGGAACTGGCATTCGGACAAAAAATGGACACAGTTATATGAAGCAGATCATGGCCGAAACTGGCGCGGTATTTGCTGGGGAGCACTCAGGTCATTACTACTTTGCCGATAACTACCGTGCTGACAGCGGGCTAATTGCCAGCATGGGTGTTCTTGGCGAAATGTGTCGCACCGGTAAGAAGCTGTCTGAAATTCGCAAGCCCCTTGAGCGTTACGCCTCCAGTGGCGAAATTAATACGATGGTTGCCGATATTGGGAAAGTGATTGCCCAAATTGGAAGTGATTACTCGCAGTACTCGCAAGACCATTTAGATGGCCTCACCGTTGATTGTGGCTCGTGGTGGTTCAATGTTCGCCCAAGCAACACCGAACCGCTGCTTCGATTGAACCTTGAAGCCTCTACTCGTGACGAATGCGATACGCATGTCGCTGAGTTGCTCTCTGTCATCACCGCCTAGTCTTAGGCCATGACGCTTGATGCAAAATTGCTCGAAATTCTGGCTTGCCCAGAAGACAAAGGACCATTGTTTTATTTCTCTAACGATGGATTTCTGTACAACCCGCGGCTGCATCGTAAATACATAGTGCGCGATGGCATTCCAGTAATGTTGTCCGAAGAGTCCGTCGCGGTAGATGCCGCAGAGCACACAGAGCTCGAACGAAGAATCGTTGCGGAAAATATCCGTCCTACATTCGCTTAAGGAGTTTCCATGTCCTCATTTGCTCAACGTCGTGATTGGCGTGTCGCTGATCTTTCACTCGCCCCATTTGGCCGCAAGGAAATTCATCTTGCAGAACATGAAATGCCAGGTTTGCGTGCTTTGCGCAAGGAATTCGGAAAATCAAAGCCGCTAAAGGGTGCGCGCATTTCTGGCTCACTGCACATGACGATTCAAACTGCAGTGTTAATTGAGACCCTTGTTGAACTTGGCGCAGAAGTTCGTTGGGCGAGTTGCAACATTTTCTCCACTCAAGATCATGCTGCGGCTGCAGTGGTTGTGGGTCCGAATGGGTCAGTTGAAGAACCAAATGGTGTTCCGGTGTTCGCATGGAAGGGCGAAACGCTTGAGGAATACTGGTGGGCAACTGACCAAATGATGACATGGCCAGATGGTGATGGCCCGAACATGATTCTCGACGATGGTGGCGATGCAACCATGCTGTTGCACAAGGGCGTTGAATATGAAGCTGCTGGCGCCGTGCCAGACCCAACTTCTGCATCGAACCCTGAGTTGGCAATTGTGCTCGGACTTCTGCAGCGCACACTCAAAACCGATCCGAAAAAATGGACGGTGATGTCAAAGGGTATTAAGGGCGTTACCGAAGAGACCACTACAGGTGTTAAGCGTCTGTACAAGATGGCAGAAAAAGGTGAATTGCTATTTCCTGCAATCAATGTGAATGACAGCGTGACTAAATCTAAATTCGACAACTTGTATGGCTGCCGTCACTCGTTAATTGATGCGATTAACCGTGCAACTGACGTGATGCTTGCCGGAAAAACAGCTGTCGTGTGTGGATACGGAGACGTAGGCAAGGGTTGTGCGCAGAGCCTTCGTGGTCAAGGCGCACGCGTTGTGGTTACTGAAATTGACCCGATTAACGCATTGCAGGCGGCGATGGAGGGTTACCAGGTTGACACTCTTGAAAACATGGTGGCAACAGCAGATGTGTTTGTTACTGCAACTGGTAACGAAGCCATCATCACTGTTGATCACATGGCACGTATGAAGCACAACGCAATCGTGTGCAACATCGGACACTTTGATAACGAAATTGACATGGCCGGTTTGGCTCGCAGTGGTGCAGTTCGAGACGAGTTGAAGCCAGGCACCGACCTCTGGACGTTTAAAGACGGCCATGCAGTGATCGTGTTAGCTGAGGGCCGTTTAGTGAACTTGGGCTGCGCAACTGGTCACCCGAGCTTCGTAATGAGCTGCTCGTTCTCTAACCAAGTCATTGCTCAGATGGAGCTATTTGGAAATTTAGACAAGTACCCATTGGGTGTGTATGTCTTGCCAAAGCATCTTGATGAAAAAGTTGCGTCATTGCACCTAGAGGCACTCGGAGCCGTGCTTACCAAAATGACTGACGAACAGGCTGAATACCTTGGCATTCCACCAAGTGGCCCGTTCAAGCCAGAGGCTTATCGCTACTAATTAATTATTCGCCCCATTGCTCATCTTGAGTGCTCGGAGTGAGTGCTTCAAGGTGAAGCAATGGGAGCGTGCGAGCGACAATTGGACCTATTCCAAACGCAAACACCAAAGTTCCAATGCCAACAGCACCACCGAGTGCAAATCCAACAACGAGCACGCTCACTTCAACAATTGTGCGTGCGCGACTGACTTTTATTCCGCGCTGAGCAAGTCCAGTAAACAATCCATCGCGTGGTCCGGGCCCAAGACCGGCGCCGATGTACATGCCAGATCCAATTCCGAGTATCACGATTCCACCAATCATGAGAGCGATGCGCAGTGGAAGAGCTTCAGCACGTGGAATGATGTCGATCACAACACCGGCAACGAGTCCAATCTGAACAGCATTCAACAATGTTCCAATGCCAGGTTTTTGTTTAAGGGGAATCCACAAAATCAGAACGAGGAAGCTGGTCAAAATGAGGGCGCGACCAAATGGCCAGTCAATTTGCTTGCTGAGTCCGTCATGAAAAACATCCCATGGGGCAAGTCCCATGTGTCCTTGCTTTTGCATGCCCACACCAATTCCGAATAACACAAGTCCACCCACACATCTCACTAATCGTTGAATCGGGCGATCACGCAATGGGGTAATGAAGTAATTAGGCACCGCTTTACCGTAGTCGCGAGGAAGGGAAGAGTTGGGATTGTTTAGTTATCGATGTTTGGGCTGCGGCGAGAAAACGTGCCAAGCGTGTGAACGGTGCGCCGATTACTTGGCAACACTTGTGGCGCCATCGTGTGTGCACGCAACTGTTGCATTTGAGTTTGCAGGAGTTGTTCGAGACCTTGTGGTCGGATTCAAGTATCACAATCATCGTGCTGTTGGACATTTGTTGAGTACATTTCTTGTGCGCAACATTAAAGAATTAGTTGCAGATGTGCGGCCAGAAGTCATTACATGGATTCCAACTACTCGTAAGCGCAAGATAAATAGAGGCCACGATCAGGCTGAAACTATTGCGCGGTACGTGGGCAAACAATTGTGCGTTCCTGTTCGACCGTTATTAGAGCGAATTACGCAGGAACATCAAACGGGACGCGGAAGGTCTGACCGACTCGTAGGGGTGCAATTTCGTCCGCGAGGTATTGGGCGAGATTCCCGCATCTTGGTTATCGACGATGTGGTGACAACTGGCGCAACTATGCGCATGGCAAGTCGCGCATTGATGTCGGCCGGGGCAACAGAAATTGCATGTGCGGCATTGGCTGCCACTCCGGCTCACGGGCTACGCAGATAGGATCTGAGTCTGCATGGCACTTCTCGATCGAATTCTGCGTGCCGGCGAAGGCAAAAAGGTAAAGGCGCTTGCATCGCTTGTGCCAGATATCAACGCTTTCGAGCCTGAGTTAAACAAACTTTCAGACCAAGCCCTGCAAGCCAAGACCGCCGAGTTTCGCCAGCGCTTAGAGCGCGGGGAAGACGTTGATGATCTCATGGTTGAAGCCTTCGCGGTAGTGCGCGAGGCGTCTTTACGAGTAATTGGCCAGCGACATTTTGATGTTCAGTTGATGGGTGGGGCCGCACTGCATGCTGGCTGGATTCCAGAAATGCGAACCGGTGAAGGCAAAACTCTTGTCTCAACATTGCCTGCATATCTCAATGCGCTCTCTGGGAAAGGCGTGCACGTTATTACGGTGAACGATTACTTGGCCAGATTCCATGCTGAGTGGATGGGTCGCATTCATCGTTGGATGGGTCTCGAAGTTGGACTTGTTATCCCTGGCGTGCGAACTTCACCTGCCGAAAAACGACGCGACTATGCAGCAGACATTACGTATGGCACGAACAACGAATTTGGTTTCGACTACCTGCGCGACAACATGGCAGGGACCAAGGAAGAAAAAGTTCAACGAGGCCATCATTACGCAATTGTTGATGAGGTTGACTCGATTCTGATTGACGAGGCGCGTACTCCGTTAATTATTTCTGGTCGCATTGCAGATGCGGCAAAGATGTATTACCGCTTTGCATCAATCGTGCGTTCACTAGCACGTGATGTTGATTACGAAGTTGAAGAAGATAAGCGCATTGTGGTGCCCACCGAATCGGGCATTGAAAAAGTTGAGCAGCAACTTGGTATCGACAACTTGTATGACGAGGTGCAACAAAATCTGGTGCATCAATTGCAAGTTGCCCTAAAGGCTGCCGTTTTGTATCACCGCGACAAGGACTACATCGTTCAAGACGGTGAAGTGAAAATTGTTGACGAATTTACGGGACGAATTCTTGAGGGCCGGCGCTGGAGCGAAGGAATTCACCAAGCGGTCGAAGCCAAGGAAGGTGTGAAGATTAAGGAAGAGAATCAAACTCTTGCTACGGTCACGCTTCAGAATTACTTCCGCATGTACGACAAGCTTGCGGGCATGACAGGAACTGCACAAACCGAAGCTGCAGAACTGATGAATACGTACAACCTTGCAGTTGTGCCGATTCCGACGAATCGTGAAATGATTCGCAAAGATCAAGCCGACCTTATTTATAAGTCGGAGCAGGCAAAGTTTGCAGCAGTTGTTCAAGACATTGAAGAGAAACACAAGGTTGGCCAACCAATTCTTGTTGGAACAGTCAGCGTTGAAAAGAGCGAATTGTTATCGCGTCTTCTTGATAAGCGTGGCATTAAGCACGAAGTGCTCAATGCAAAGCAGCACACTCGAGAGGCACATATTGTCACGCAAGCCGGTCGACTTGGCGCAGTCACCGTTGCAACCAACATGGCCGGTCGTGGAGTAGACATCTTGCTTGGCGGAAACCCCGAAGGCCTTGCTCGTCAGCAAGTTCTAGGCGAGGGTCATAGCGAAGACGCATTGAAAGATGAATTTGAATTGGCGCTTCCTCTCGATCAAATGCCAGAGGAGTACCGAGCAGCGCGACAGGCTGCACAGGCTCGTTATAAGGAAGTGCTTGCCGGTTTTGTTGAGCAATGCAAAGCCGAAGGTGCCAAGGTTCGCGAGCTCGGTGGCTTGTATGTGTTGGGTACAGAGCGACATGAGTCGCGTCGAATTGATAACCAGTTGCGTGGTCGCGCAGGTCGTCAAGGTGACCCAGGTGAAAGTCGGTTCTATCTCAGTCTTGACGACGAATTGATGCGTCTGTTTGCAACTGGTGCGCTGAGTTGGGTGATGGGTAAAGCTCTTCCCGAGGACGAAGCTATTGAAGCAAAGATGGTCACCAAGGCAATTGAACGTGCGCAAAGCACAGTCGAGCAACGAAACGGCGAAATTCGCAAAAATGTTTTGAAGTACGACGAAGTGATGAACGAGCAGCGCAAGGTGATCTACCAGCGCCGGGACCAGATTTTGGAAGGTCTCGATTTAAAGGTTGCTGCAATGGAGTACCTCGCCGATGCAGTTGATTCGCTCATTGATAGCCATTGTGTTTCCGATGCCGATGACGAATGGGATTTGGAAGGCCTCGCTCGCGAGCTGGTGTCGTTCTGGCCGACAACGGTCACCGAATCGTCGCTTGCAAATTGCGGATCAACCGATGACATGTATGACCATGTAATGGCAGACGCATCGCGTTACTACGCCCAGCGCGAAACCGAGATGGGCGAAAAGACGATGCGTGAAGTCGAACGTCAAGTGATGCTGCGCATCATTGACCAGCGCTGGCGCGAACATCTTGAAGAGATGGACTATTTGCAAGAGGGAATCAACCTGCGCGCAATGGGTCAAAAAGATCCTCTCACCGAATGGCAGCGTGAAGGCTTCGAAATGTTTGGTGCCTTAATGAAGGGCATTGCTCAAGACTTCGTGAAGTATGTAATGCACGTACAAGTCGTGAAAAACGATGCTCCGGCAGTACAGGTGCAAAACATTCAAGAGTCGTCTTTTGATTCTGAAACTCAAGGCGGTTTTGCTGGAGCAACAGCAGATCCATTGGCTCCACCACAACCAGCTGCACCAGTAGCTCAAAAAACTGTGGTGAAATCGGCTGATGACTGGTCGCTTACTCCCCGCAATGCGCCTTGCCCATGTGGTTCGGGTAAGAAATTTAAGATGTGCCACGGACGCGATTAGCCGCTGCACCGAATAGCCACTAGTTATGCGCGATTTTTCAAACGATCTCACCGAGCTACGCCGACGCGTAGATGAGGCAGCGGTGTATCTGAAGGTAGATGCAAGCAAAGCTCGCATTGCAGAACTTGAAATTGAAGTTGCTCGACCAGACCTGTGGGACGATCAAGAACATGCCAAGAAAGTGAATACTGAGTATTCAAATTTGAAATCAGATCTTGATGAGTTTGCATCATTGGCCGGATCGGTGGAAGACCTTGAAGTTTTGCATGAGATGGCGCGCGAGATTGACGATGAGAGTCAAGAGCCAGATCTCGAGCGAGGAATCGCCCAGGCACGAACAAAGCTTGATGCTCTTGAGCTACGAAGTTTGTTCACAGGAGTTCATGACGAAGCAGATGCAATTGTGCAGATCAATGCGAAAGACGGTGGTGTAGACGCTCAAGACTGGAGCGAGATGTTGTTGCGCATGTTCACGCGTTGGGCTGAGCGCAAGGGTTTCGATATTGAGATCGGCGATGTTTCTGAAGGCACCGAAGCTGGAATCCTTTCAGCAGACTTCACGGTGCGCGGGCGATATGCCTACGGTTTACTCACATCTGAGCGCGGAACTCATCGGTTAGTTCGTATCAGCCCGTTTGATAACCAGGGTCGCCGACAAACGAGTTTTGCCAATGTGCAAATTTGGCCGGTGCTTGAAGAAGTTGATGTCGAGATCAATGAATCAGATATTCGTATGGAAGTGTTCCGTGCGTCTGGCGCTGGTGGTCAGCACGTAAACAAAACTTCCTCGGCCGTTCGACTCATCCACGAACCAACAGGACTCGTTGCCTCGTCGCAACAAGAGCGCTCGCAATTGCAAAACCGAGAAAATGCATTGAAGCGTTTGAAAACGATGGTCGCTTCACGTATTGAAGAAGAGCGTGAAAACGAATTGCGCAGCATCGCTGGTAAGCAGGCGCAAGTTGGTTGGGGTAGTCAAATTCGCAGCTATGTGATGCAGCCTTACCAAATGGTGAAAGATGTTCGCACCGAAATTGAGAGTGGAAATATCGCGGGAGTGCTCGATGGAGACCTGGATTCCTTTATGGAAGGGTTCCTGCGATGGCGACGTGCAAACGCCGATTCATAAATTAGACTTGATGCAAGTTGCCTGAGAGGGGCCCCATGATCCGTTTGGAAAATGTGACCAAGAGGTACGGGTCCGAAACCGTTGCGGTTCGGGACGCATCGTTTGACGTCGCCAAAGGTGATTTTGTGTTTTTGGTTGGCCCATCTGGGTCTGGCAAGTCCACCATCTTGAGGCTCATTAATCGTCAAGAACGCCCCGAGCGCGGCGACGTGTGGGTCGCTGGTCAAAACGTCAATGATCTTCCGGATTCGCGCGTACCGTTTCTACGCCGAAATATGGGCAATGTGTTTCAGGATTACAAATTGCTCACAGGAAAAACCGTTTTCGAAAACATTGCCTTTGCCCTTGAGGTTATTGGTAAACCGCGTCACGTAATTGCTCGACAGGTTCCCATTGTTCTTGAACTGGTGGGCCTTGCCGGCAAAGAAGACCGGTTTCCAAACCAGCTCTCTGGTGGAGAACAGCAACGTGTTTCAATTGCTCGAGCATTCGTCAATCGCCCGTTGATCTTGCTGGCAGACGAACCGACAGGAAACCTTGACCCTGCAACGGGTGAGGGAATTATGTCATTGCTTGATGAGATTAATCAGACAGGCACAACTGTGGTCATGGCAACGCACGACCATCGAGTGGTGAACGCAATGCGCAGGCGCGTCATTCAGTTGGATCGCGGAGTGATAGTTCGTGACCAAGAGCGAGGAGTGTACGAATGATCGCTCGTATTGCGTATGCATTCCGTGAAATGTGGGCGAGTTTCCGTCGAAACCTCACATTGACTGCTGCTGCCATTTTGACGTCCGCAATTGCATTGTTGCTTGTTGGCACCACGTTGCTAATTCAGCGGGCATTTGAGAATTTACTTGTGCAATGGAAAGGCGATGTTGCAATGATCGTGTTCGTGCGTAGCGACGCAACGCCCGAACAAATTGCGCTTATTGATGAATCAATCAGGTCGGCTCCAACAATCATCAATGTTGACAAGCTTGAGTATCTTGACAAGACGCAGACTTACGAAGAAGCAAAGCGAATCTTTGCCGGAGACCCAGTCACTCTGAGTTTGCTCACCCCAGAAAACATTCCTTCGGAATTCAAGGTTGTTCCTCTTACGCAAGACCCAGCGCTCGTGCGCTCGCTCAGTGAGCAGTATCGATCGTTGCCTGGTGTAGAAGACGTGGCGCTCGCCGAAGACGAGTTTCAGGTGATTTCCACGCTGTCAAGATTTGTGCGCACGGTAACACTGGTGATGTCACTCGTGTTATTGGTGGTTGCAGTAGGTCTTATTTGGAACACCATTCGAACTGCCATGTTCGCAAGACGGCGTGAAATAGAAGTGATGAAACTTGTTGGAGCTACTAACTGGTTTATTCGCGTTCCGTTCATGCTTGAAGGCCTGTTGCAAGGATTGATCGGTGCGGTTTTGTCGTGTGGTGGACTTTGGGCCTTGAATTCTGCGTGGACAGGCGGTGTTGCTGGGTTCAAACCAGGAACAGGAATCTCGTCGCTAGTTGTTCCATCTGGATACTTGTCGGCAGTGATGGTCATAATTTTGCTGATCGGGGCTCTTGCGGGTGCAATTGGTTCGGCCATTGCGGCTTCGCGCTTCTTAGACGTGTAGTCGTCGCATCTAGATTGGTCAAATGGCCTACAGCGAACTTTTGTATCAGGTTGAAAATGGCGTAGCAACAGTCACGCTGCATCGCCCAGACAAACTCAACGCATTCACGAACGTCATGATGCGTGAGTTGCATCAAGTGTTTGACGAAATTGATGCAGACGACAACGTGCGTGCAGTCGTAATGACCGGTTCTGGCCGGGGTTTTTGTGCGGGAGCTGATCTTTCAGCTGGCGGTGACACATTTAATGACGGATCACTCAGCACAGAATCTCAAACAACATTTCGTCGCGATGGCGGTGGCACGGTGACGCTGCGCATGTTCAAATGCAACAAGCCAATTATTGGTGCAATTAATGGCCCTGCTGTTGGCATTGGCGCAACAATGACGCTGGCAATGGACATGCGCCTCATTTCAAACACCGCAAAAATGGGTTTTGTGTTTACGCGGCGGGGAATTGTGCCTGAAGCATGTTCGTCATGGTTTTTGCCACGCATCGTGGGTATTGCGCAAG
>JACCEC011304047.1_pt1 | contig 11056 bp, 10 predicted proteins | sample 7450121 | NCBI WGS metagenome assembly JACCEC01 (sample SAMN15323455, study PRJNA562643) | freshwater metagenome | isolation source: river surface water | place: USA:Blue River Watershed | collected 2017-08-18 | reverse complement strand
TCATAAATCAGCAAAAAGTCGATGCTGGAGGGCGCGAAGTTATCGAGCCCGCAGCGGCCAAAGCTACAACGCGGCACGCTGTCGACAATCTCGTGCAACAACGCGGGCAGGGATTGGCAGACGGCAGGGGGCGTCTGGTAAACAAGGCTCAGCGTTTGGAAGATGCGCCGCGTGTGTTGAAGCGCCAAGTTGCGCAATTCCTTGTTCAACAAATTGGCGTTGGAGATCACGATTTCTTCGCCCGAAATGGCCCGGATTCGGGTGGACTTCAGGCCAATGGCTTCGACGGTGCCTTGGCTTTGGTCGAAGCGGACCATGTCTCCCTTTTTGAAGGGCTTATCGAACAGCACGGAAAGTGCGGCGAACAGGTCTGAAAAGATTCCCTGCGCGGCAAGACCAATGGCGATGCCGCCAATGCCCAAGCCAGCAACCAGCCCAGTTACGTTCACGCCCAAGTTGGAGAGGATCAGGATGATGGCGAGGATGAACAACCCGGCTGTCACCAGCACGCGGATCAACCCGGTAGCGCTTTGAAGATTGCCTGTCGCGTCCGTGCCGCCAGCGCGATAATCAACAAGGCCAAGGATGAGCGCACGCACCCAGATCGCCGCTTGCAGTCCCGCGCAGACGACGAACAAGGCATGGATGGGGCCCGCGACCTCCGATGGCGCCTTGCCGGTGGTAGAAACAATTTCCGCCGCCACGGCAATCATGAACCAAAGCCGCGTCTTGCCGAGCGCGCGCCCGATGATGCCCGGCCAATGCGAGGCCGCGAATTTTTCGCGGCACAGATATCTGCCAAGCAGCTTAAGCCCATGCAGCAGAACAACAATTAACGCGCCGGCGAGCGTGCCGGTGAAGATTTGGACAGTGTGGCTGTCGATCCAGCGCAAGGTGGCATCGCTGGTCTCGTGCAGAACGGAAAAAAGAGAGAAGGTTGCAGGCGTCATTTTGCTACCCTAGCTCCCTTGGCCGACAGATTAAATGCCCTGCTTCATCGCGCAAAAAGACGGGGGCCGGAAGCGTTTGGTACCAACGAGGCCTGTGCGCGGCGGGACAAATTTCTCAACGCGATTTCCATGCCAATCAAATGGAAGGCAAAGGGATTAAAGGCGATGCCAACAAACAAGGCCCCTGTAAGGTAGATAATATGCGCCTGCTGCAGCCCCAAAGCGATTGTCGCTAACCACGGGTCATGTTGTGGGCCGTCGCGTCGGTGCCGCCTGTAGAGCTGTTCCATGCGGATGAGGCCAGCAGCATGCAAAATCAACCACAGAAAAAGGCCCGGCCAGCCTTGCTCGCCCAGCATCTCAAAATAGGCGCTGTGAAAGGCGCGCGCGCGCTGAGTTATGGTGCCGCCCGGACCTGCAGCGCTCTGATTATCAGCATCAAGCCGGGCATTGAGTGTTAGGTCAATGCGCAGCTGATTGCCGAGATAGGCATCGAACCCGCCGCCAAACGGATGTTGAACCGCATACTCAAGCGTCCAGCGCCATACCGCGAGGCGGACGGCGGCGGAGCTATCGGCACCGACGGCATTGAGAGTGGCCATCCGCTCCATGAATGACGCTGGCAAAATGGGTATGGCAAAGGCCATGAGTACAGGCGCGCCAATCAGGTAGAGGAGAGGCCGTTTCACAAAGCGCAGCAGCAGCAACCCCAGCATGACGACGCAGGCAAGGCCCGTGCGCGCTTCAGTAGCAACCGGCACTAAAAGGCTCGCCATTATAAGCCCCAGACAGAAAAGGCGTACCCACCGGCTTTTTGCTGGAAAGATTGTGCCTTGCCGAAACAAGCAGAGGATCATCGGGATAATGGCAATCGCGAGGCATGCGAATGTTGAGCTCTCATACATGCCCGAATTGCGCTCGATCAGCATCGTCGCAGATCCGTAGCGGGAACTTCCCAACAAGGTTTTGCCTGCGGATGATAGGCTATTCGCGGCAACGGACAGAACGGTAACAAGCAAAACAGCTTCTACCCGAAGCCGGCTGACAAGGGTCAACGGCAGAAGGAGGGCAAAAGCCAGCACCTTCCAAACCCAATCCCATTTTTCCAACGCGCTATCGGGATAGTCAGCAAAAAGCGTCGTCAGCCCGCAATAGCAAAGCAGTCCGACCAGCAGCAGTTGCCGCAAACTCCAGCTGCCGCCATGCCCGGAACGGCTGAAAAGCCAAGATAGGAAGGCGAAGAAAAAGAGGATCTGCGAAACCGGGATCGGCTGTAGCAACGAATAGCTGAGATATTGTGGTCGGACGAGATCAGCATAGATAAAGGCGGGAACGAAAAGGAATGGCCGCCAAAATCCAAGAGCGACCATTGAGCCCAGTACGCCCGCGAAAAAAAGATCACGGATCATGCGGTGCCTGTCCTTCGCGTTTGCCACCTTCGCTAGGCGGATCGGCATCAGTCGCCCGCCGCTGCGCCAACCGCAAAAAGGCAATCAGCAACAATATATGGGTCAAAACGATGGACAGGGTGTCGATCATCCTGCCCATCTATCCGCGGCTGGTTGATGTTACGTTAAGCCTTATCTGCCAAAAAACGGCTATTCTGTTGGGGCAGCTGTGAAGGTTAGGCCGTGCGCATCGTTCATATTCTGGATCACAGCCTGCCGATGGCCTCCGGCTATAGCTATCGCAGTCACGCGATCCTTGCTGCCCAAAAGGCGCGGGGTGCTTCGGTTGTTGCCGTAACGGGGCAGCGCCACCATCAACAGGGCCCCAATCCAGAGTGGCAGGATGGTCTCTGCTACCACCGCAGCCAGAAGCGCCAATTTCACTGGCCCGCTTTATCGGAGCTTTTGGAAGTCCTGATTTTGGCCCGGCAGATCGTGCGCGTTTCCCGACGCTTTCGGCCAGCGCTTTTGCACGCGCATTCCCCGCTGTTGAACGGCCTTGCAGGACTTCTCGCTGCGCGCTGGCTGGGCGTGCCGCTGGTTTATGAAGTGCGTGCCTTTTGGGAAGACGCTGCCGTGGAAAATGGAAAAGGCCAAAAGGCCTCAGCGCGTTATCGCCTGATCCGGATTGCAGAAGCTTGGCTTGCCAAACAGGCTGAAGCGGTCGTTGCCATCTGTGCGGGGATTGCGGCAGACCTTGTTGCACGCGGCGTGCCCGCGTCAAAAATCTCCTGCATTCCCAATGGGACGAACGCTTCGCTTCCTGCCTCGTCAATGCAGAAACGCGAGATCATGGCGCGCCAACTGGGTCTTCAAGGGCGCGAGGTCATTGGATTTATTGGCAGTTTTTATCCTTATGAGGGCTTGGAAGATTTGATCGCCGTCTTTCCAGACATTCTTGCCGAAAGGCCGTGCGCGTCTCTCCTGTTGGTGGGGGGTGGCCCTGCTGAGGCGAGGCTGCGGGCGCAGGCGCAACAGTCAAACGCGGCAGCGCATATTCATTTTGCCGGTCGGGTCGCGCATGCGGAGGTCGGGGGCTTTTATGGGCTGATCGACATCCTCGTTTATCCCCGCCGACAAAGCCGGCTGACAAACTTGGTCACGCCGCTTAAGCCTTTGGAAGCGATGGCGCACCGCGGCCTCGTCCTAGCATCCGATATCGGGGGGCATCGAGAATTGGTGCAGGACGGGGAAACCGGCCATCTTTTTCCGCCTGACGATCGTGCCGCGATGGCCCAAGCGATCATTCGTCTCCTGCAAAATCTTCCCGCCCAAGCGGTGATTCGCAAAACAGCATTCAACTGGGTGGTCGCAGAACGCCACTGGTCACATTTGGTTACGCGTTATGATTCTATTTACCATCAGATAACTAACACAAGGCGGTCTAAGGCTTGAAAAGAGCTGAGTCGTGTTGCGTAAACTGCCGGGGGAAGATGTGTTAAAGCTGTTGGGAAGGGTTCCCGTTGCCCCTTTTCTTGCCCTGTTATTTGGGGGCGTCGCGCTGATCCTGCTGTTCGCCATGCCAAGTTGGCGGTTGGAACAGGTTGCAGCGTTTTTTGGCCTCGATCGCTGGCTTTCAGTCGCTCAACCGCCGCTTGGTCTGAAAGCACGATCTTTGATGGCGTTGATGGGAGGCGCGACAATTGCGGTGGCGATATGGGTGCTGGCGCGCCTCGCATCACGCTGGATCACACTCTCGCATCGCGCTGTTCCGGTGCCGGCATGGGCCGGATCTGATGCTTCCCTACCGGTCGATACGTCGAATGAGGTCGTGCCGCCTGACCCGGCTGAAGGCCAAGTGGATAACATCGTTGCATGGCCCAGCCTGCCTCGTTTTCTGCGAAAAGAGCCGGATGATGCCGCGCTGCCATTTTCCAACCTTCCGTTAACTGAAGGGCCTGAGGACGAACTTTCACTCGACACGCCGATTGTCGCCGAAGCGCCCAATCGCCCGCATTTGGTGCTTGTCCCAGAACAATCGTCGAAGGCCGATCAGGAAGAGGGCATGGAGGCGCTTTACGTGCCTCAGCCCGACCCGGTTTTTCTTCAAACGCCACCGCCTGTTCGCCCACCTGCAGCGTTGGGCGAGCGCGACGCGTCATTTGGTGAAGATTTGCATATGCTTGTCGACCGGCTTGAGCGAAGCCTCGCGCGCGATTCAGGGGTGGCAAGGTATCCAAGCGCCAAGGGTGAGGAGGCAACTCTTAAAGCCGCAATTGCACAACTTGATGCCCTTATCGCTGCTAACGCCCGCTGAGCTTGGCCTTTTTCCTTGATTTTTAGGGAATCGGCGCGTAGGGGCGCTTCTTCCGCGTGCGACGCCGGTGGCGACGTTACCGTTTTTGGGCTTCAGCGCGCCCCTTGGGCGTTGCGATTTCGAATTTTGGAGTGTGGCTTTTTTATGCAGATTATCGTTCGCGACAACAATGTGGACCAGGCGCTTCGGGCTCTTAAGAAGAAGCTCCAGCGCGAGGGTGTGTATCGCGAAATGAAGCTGCGTCGCCATTACGAAAAGCCGTCGGAAAAGCGCGCTCGTGAAAAGGCTGCTGCTGTTCGTCGCGCCCGCAAGATGGAGCGGAAGCGCATGGAGCGTGACGGCGTCCGTTAAGCAGTTTTGCTTCGGCTAAACGAAAAGGGCGCTGGGTAATTCCGGCGCCCTCTTCGTTTGGCCTTGGCTCTGAGCGCCGGATGCGCCATAGGCGCTTGCGAATTTGATCGACCAGCGAGAGGTTTCCCATGTCGAACACTGCCGTCCCGATTCGCCCAATCGCCAAGGGCTCGATGACCAAATTATGGGGCGGTATCGCTGTCGTCACGTTGGTGGCTGGCGGTCTTGCCTGGGCGGGCACAACGAAGCTTGTGGGACAAAGCTGTTCAGCCAGTCTGATGCTTCCCGGGGTTGAATCGGAAACGACCGAGACCGGTCTTCTTTTCCAAACCCAGACGGCGGGGCAGGGCGCAAGCCCGACGGATCAAGACATTGCCTTGATTAGCTATAAGGGCACGCTGGCCGATGGGCAGGAGTTCGATTCGAACAAGCAAGTGCCAATGCCAGTTGCGGGCAGCATTCCTGGTTTTTCAGAAGCGCTCAAGAAGATGCAGCGGGGCGGATCCTATCGCCTGTGCATTCCGCCCAAGCTTGGATATGGCGCGCAGGCCGTTGGTCCCATCCCGGCTAATTCGGTTTTGGTGTTTGACGTTGAGCTGCTCGACTTCCGCAGTCAGGCTGAAGTGCAGATGATGCAGCAGATGATGCGGCAGCAGCAAGAGGCGCAAGGCGGCGCCAGCGCGCCCGCTGACCCCCGCTAAGCTAAGCAGCGCGCGGGCGGCCTCCAAGGAAGGCTCGGGCGAAGGGCATCATCCTCTTCGCCCTAGTGTCAGGGTTTAGGTTTCAGGGCTGAGGCTGGTTAGCGCGCGGCCGGGGCGGAGCGCGGTAATCCAGCTTAGCGGGTTCCACAGACTGCTCGAACCATCGAGCGAGAAGGTGATAACTTCAGCGCGGCCGCCGATTCTTTCCCAGCTCACCGGACCGCCCAGCCCGCGTTGCCAAAGGGGAAAGCGGCTGTCGGCGCTATGGTCGCGATTATCGCCCATCATGAAATACTGGCCTTCCGGCACGGTGATGGGTCCAAAGGTATCGCCAACCGAGTTTGGCTCGGTATCGATGGTGTCATAGCTTTTGCCATTGGGCAGCGTCTCGCGGACAATGGGGAGCTTGCACCATAATGTGCCATCATCTTTTGTGATTTGGCGGCCCGGATAGTCGTCGGGCGTGCACGGGTCATTGGCATCGACAGGGATAAGGCGATCCCCAATACGCTTCTGTTCGACGGCTTGCCCGTTAATATGAACGATGCCGGCCCGGACTTCGATCCGATCGCCGGGAAGGCCAATGACGCGTTTAATATAGTCGGTGTTGGTGCCCGGTGGCGTCAGAATGACCACATCACCACGTTCTGGCGTGCTGCCCCAGATACGGCCCGACCAATCTGGCAGTTGAACCGCCAACGACTCAACGGGTTCGCGCAGCACCAGCCATCGAAAAATCGCGGGGATCGATGGGATCGTGGGGGAAACATGGCTCCAGCCATAGGCGAATTTATTGACCACCAGACGGTCCCCCACCAACAAGGTAGGCACCATCGATTCCGACGGGATGTAGAAGGGTTTGGCGATAAAGCTATGAAAGCCGAGCACGGCGGCAAGCAGCAATAAGGCTCCACGGATCTCGGCGATCCAATCGATCTTTTCGTCTTTTTTGCGTTTTGACTTGGCCATAAGGCTGGGCTGCTTTCGTTCTCAAATCCGCGTCGTGATCGCCGCCCTTAAGAGGCTGTCACCCGCAAGGGCAAGGCCTCGATAATGACAAACGCCTGCGCCCATGGATGATCATCGGTTAGCGTTAAGTGAATATGCGCCTCATGCCCGGCCGGGATGAGCCGATCGAGCGCGGCTTTCGCGCCGCCTGAAAGCGCAAGCGTGGGTGCGCCGGATGGCGCGTTGACGACGCCAATGTCTTTCATGAAGACGCCCCGTTTAAAGCCTGTGCCGACCGCTTTGGAAAAGGCTTCTTTCGCCGCAAAGCGCTTGGCATAGGTCCCGGCTCGGGTGAAGGGCCGACGCGCGGCCTTTGCCTGTTCCACCTCGGTAAAGACGCGCTGTTCGAAGCGCGTGCCGAACCGGTCGAGCGAATTCTGAATCCGCTCAATATTGCATAGGTCCGATCCGAGCCCAACGATCATGCGTCGTCGCGCGCCGCATCGATGCGGGCGCGCATCTCTCGAATGCTTGCATCCAGCCCAATGAAAATGGCCTCGCCGATCAAGAAATGGCCGATATTCAGTTCGGCCAGCTGTGGGATGGCGGCAATAGGGCCCACATTTTCGAAGGTCAGGCCGTGGCCCGCATGAGGTTCTATCCCATTGCGCGCAGCAAGGGCGGCGGCATCGCTGATCCGTTTCAATTCAGCCGCGAGGGCAACGCCCGTTGAATGCGCATATTTCCCGGTATGAAGTTCAACAACGGGGGCTTTGAGCCGCATGGCGGCCTCAATTTGGCGGGCATCGGGCTCGATAAACAGGCTTACCCTGACCCCAGCGTCGTTCAGCCGGGCAACCATGGGGGCAAGGTGATTATGGAGGCCCGCCGCGTCCAGCCCGCCTTCTGTTGTTCGTTCTTCGCGACGTTCCGGTACGATACAGGCAGCGTGCGGCCGATGGCGGAGCGCGATCTCCAGCATTTCTTCGGTCGCTGCCATTTCGAGGTTTACGGGTAGCCGTGTCCGCTGGATCACGGCATCCAGATCGGCATCACGAATGTGGCGCCGATCTTCACGCAGATGGATGGTAATGCCATCGCCGCCAGCTTGTTCGACAATTTGTACAGCACGCCAAGGGTCGGGATGGTCGCCGCCGCGTGCATTGCGGATCGTCGCCACATGGTCGATATTAACCCCGAGGCGAAGATGCCCTGTCACGCGGCTTCCTTTCGGCTGCCGGGCTTGATTGCGGGGATTGCGGCCAGTTCAGGCGGCAGCTTGTCGGCTTCATAGGTTGGCACATCCAGCTTGATCAGGGGGAAAAAGGGCACGCCCAGATCAGCGGTGCCATTGGAACGGTCGACAAGCGATGCTTCAGCGATCACTTCGCCGCCCTCGCGCGCAACAGCCTCAATGGCTTCGCGAGAGGATAGGCCGGTCGTGACCACGTCTTCAACCATCAGTACCTTCTGGCCCGGCTCTAAGCGGAAACCGCGGCGCAGGCCGAAAACACCATCGGGGCGCTCAAGGAAGAGGGCATCCTTGCCCAGCGCGCGGCCCATTTCATGGCCGATGATGATTCCGCCCATCGCGGGTGACACGACCACGTCAATGGCCCTGCGAATGTCCTCGGGCAGTTTGTTTGCCAGCGCTTCGGCCAACCGCGCTGCGCGCGCCGGGTTCATCAGTACACGCGCACACTGCAAATATCGAGGGCTTCTAAGGCCGGAAGACAGAATGAAATGTCCTTCAAGCAGGGCCTCGGCGCTGCGAAATTCCTGAAGGATGTCGTCGTCGGTCATGATTTCCCCGGTCGGTCTAAAAGAAGATGGATGAACCTGTCCCTTAAGGTGGCTGGACGGCTGCTGCAATCCTACGCAAAAAATGGCGTGTGAATCCCTTGAGCCTCCGGACTTTGGCGCGTATAGGCCAGCCCGGACCGTCTGTTTCGGATGGCTCCAGGGGCCTATTTTTGCCCGGTTTTCCGGGCGTCAACATGGACAAACAGGTAATGATGAAGCTGAGATCTGCCCTGCTCGCAATTGGATTGGTGCTCGCACCGGCAGCTGCGATGGCGCAAGCAACCCCGGCTGCTCCGGCGCCCGCCGCCGCAGCGCCTGCATCGGTCGCCGCCGCGCCCGCTCCAAAAGCGGACGCTGTCGCTGCGCCTGCGGCTGAACAAGCCAAACCGGAAGCACCTGCTGAGCTCAAGCCCGTTCCGGGCATTGGTCAGCCAGTTCAGGGCAAAATCGGGATCCAACCCCAGGTCACCGTTAATGGCGAGCGCGCGCGCTTCTTTCACGACGGCATCTTGCTGCCGATCATCACGGTCATCTCGCTCTTTGTTCTGGGTCTGATGCTGTTTGTCATGGTGCGCTTCCGTCGCTCCGCGAACCCGGTCGCCTCAAAAACCAGCCACAACACGTTCATCGAGGTGGTGTGGACCTTGGTTCCGGTGTTGATCCTTGTCGCTGTGGCGGTCCCGTCCATCAGCCTGTTGGCCGCGCAATATAAGCCTGCCGGCAAGGATGCGGTCACGATCAAGGTTATCGGCCACCAATGGTATTGGTCCTACCAATATCCTGACCATGGCGATTTCGAAATCGTATCCAACATGCTGCCGGATGCTGAAGCTGCTAAGCGTGGTGAGCCCCGCCTTCTGGCTGTGGACAATCGGCTCGTTGTGCCTGTCGGCACTGAGATTAAAGCGATCGTGACCTCGGAAGACGTGATTCACTCCTTCGCTGTCCCGGCTTTCTGGACGAAAATGGATGCCGTTCCTGGTCGCCTGAACGAAGTAACGTTCAAGGTCGAAAAGGAAGGGCTCTATTACGGCCAGTGTTCAGAACTGTGTGGCGCGCGGCATGCCTTTATGCCGATTGCGGTCGAAGTGGTGTCGAAGGAGAACTTCGCCCGCTGGGTCGCGTCGAAGGGCGGCAAGATGCCGGGTGCTGAACCCGTTGCCGCGCCGGCACCTGCCGCTGTTCCCGCTGCCGCCCCTGTTGCTGCTCCGGCAGCGATGGAAGGCGCCAATGAAACTGCCCCGGCTGCACCTGCAGCCAATACCAAGGCTTAATGACCATGACGACTATTGCTGCAACGCATGATCACGCGCATGATCACGACGATCACCAGATGGGCTTCTTCGCCCGCTGGTTCATGTCAACCAACCACAAGGATATTGGCACGCTCTATTTGATCTTCGCGATTATCGCGGGGATCATCGGCGGCGCGATTTCGGGCCTGATGCGCGCCGAACTCGCCCAGCCTGGCATCCAATATTTGACCACTTGGGCCGCGATGCTTGAAGGCCAAGGCGCCAGCATCGACCAAGCTTATCATATGTGGAACGTGCTCATCACGGCGCACGGCCTCATCATGGTGTTCTTCATGGTCATGCCGGCCGTGATCGGCGGCTTTGGCAACTGGTTCGTCCCGATCATGATTGGTGCGCCAGACATGGCGTTCCCGCGCATGAACAATATCTCGTTCTGGCTGCTTGTTCCTTCGTTCCTGCTCCTGCTCGGCTCGGCTTTTGTGCCCGGCGGGACAGGACTTGGCGCGGGTACCGGTTGGACCGTGTACGCCCCGTTGTCGACCTATGGCGCGCAAGGCCCGTCGGTTGATATGGCGATTTTCTCGCTTCACCTTGCGGGCGCGAGTTCGATCATGGGCGCGATCAACTTCATCACGACCATCTTCAACATGCGTGCCCCGGGCATGACGCTCCACAAGATGCCGCTGTTTGTGTGGTCCGTTCTGGTGACGGCCTTCTTGCTGCTTCTGGCTTTGCCGGTTCTCGCAGCAGCCATCACCATGCTGCTGACCGACCGCAACTTTGGCACGACCTTCTTTGATCCGGCTGGCGGCGGTGATCCGCTGCTTTACCAGCACCTCTTCTGGTTCTTCGGCCACCCTGAAGTGTACATCATGATCTTGCCGGGCTTCGGCATTGTCAGCCAGATCATCTCCACCTTCTCGAAGAAGCCGGTCTTCGGCTATCTCGGCATGGCCTATGCCATGGTCGCGATCGGCGTTGTTGGCTTTATCGTGTGGGCGCACCACATGTTCACGGTCGGTCTCGACGTGAACACCAAGATGTACTTCACGGCCGCCACCATGGTGATCGCGGTGCCGACCGGCATCAAGATCTTCTCCTGGATCGCGACGATGTGGGGTGGCTCGATCCGCTTCACCGTGCCGATGGTCTGGGCGCTGGGCTTCATCTTCATGTTCACCGTAGGTGGCGTGACGGGTGTCGTTCTCGCGAACGGTGGCGTCGATAACTACATGCACGACACCTATTATGTGGTCGCGCACTTCCACTACGTGCTGTCGCTGGGTGCGGTGTTCGCGCTGTTCGCTGGCTTCACCTATTGGTTTGCCAAGATGAGCGGTCG
>JACCEC011240973.1_pt1 | contig 11059 bp, 12 predicted proteins | sample 7450121 | NCBI WGS metagenome assembly JACCEC01 (sample SAMN15323455, study PRJNA562643) | freshwater metagenome | isolation source: river surface water | place: USA:Blue River Watershed | collected 2017-08-18 | reverse complement strand
TGACCACTGTCTACATTCAGTTGGCATTGGCAGACGAACACTAAACCACCACGGAAGGAAATAAAGTGGACGCAGTAAACCTTGCCGAACTATCCGGCAACATCGCAGTAGTTGGTTACGGTCTAGCAGCAATTGGACCAGGTATCGGTGTGGGCTTGGTTGTATCCAAGACCATCGAGTCCATTGCACGTCAGCCAGAACTAGCAGGTCGTCTTCAGGTGACCATGTGGCTAGGTATCGCCTTCACAGAGGCACTAGCTCTGATCGGTCTAGCTACTCCATTCATCTTCGGCTAATCCCACATCATGATTAGCAAGATTTTGGCAGCAACTGCACCTGAGGGTGGTGAACAACCAAACCCATTGCTTCCTGCTGACTACGACATCATCTGGTCATCGGTAATCTTTGTGATTTTGCTCACCTTCTTCTGGTTTAAGGTGCTACCTGGTTTCAAGAAGATGCTCGATGAGCGTGCGAAGGCAATCGAAGGACGTCTAGCTGAAGCCGAAGAGGCTCAGAGGGCAGCCGAGCATCGCACCGCAACTGTCCTAGCTGAGCAAGAAAAGCTCCGCGCGGAAGCATCCAGCATTCGTGAGGAAGCTCGAAGCGAAGGTGCAACGATTTTGGCTGAGCTCAAGGAGCAGGCAGCCCGCGAGGCAGAGAGACTTATTGAAAGTGGTAAGTCGTCTCTAGTAGCCGAGCGAGATGCCGCATCTCGGGCACTAAAAGCAGAAATTGGTGCACTTGCTCTAGAGCTAGCATCCCGAATTGTGAACGAGAAGTTGCAAGATGACAAGGTGGCAAACCGGGTTGTCGATGACTTCATCGCAGAACTCGAAGGCAAGAAAGTCAAGTAATGGCATCTAGCACGCGGCAATCAACTCAGGCTCTGCAGGAGAAACTGCACAGTCAGTCTGGGGTAGACCTAAAGTTGGCAGAAGAGCTGTTTGCGTTTGCAAACGCTCTGCAGTCGAGCGCACAGTTGCGCTCGCTGCTCTCGGATCCTTCCGCCGAGGCTGCTGGCAAGGAAAAGGTCATTGACTCGGTTTTTGCCGCCGCTACACCAAAAGCTAAGGAACTTGCCAAATTCGCAGCGAACCTCAGGTGGTCATCCGCTAAGGATATGGCTGCGGCACTGGAGCTTATTGGCGTTCGCTCAATTGCTTCACAAAGCAAGGCGCTGGATGCTCTTCAGTCTGAACTATTCGAGATCCAGCAGGTGGTTTCGCAAGACAGCGAACTTGAGCTAACTCTTTCAACCACTCGCTTTAGCTCTCTAGCCAAGCAAGACTTAGTAGAAAAGCTCTTCAACGGGAAAGTCAAAGCAGATGCCCTAGCGCTTGCTCGTCAGGCCGTGTTCTCGAGAACCTACAAGCGTTTTGCAGAAGTGATTGAGCAGTATGGCCTGTGGATTGCAGAGTTTGCTGGTGAGTCAGTTGCTCACGTGAAAGTGGCAAGACCAATCAGCAAAGAGCAGCTAACTCGACTAGCTGGCGCCCTTGCAAAGGCTTTTGGCCGCGAACTTCAGCTAAACGTAGAAATTGATCCAGAGATTCTCGGCGGTGTTCACGTGACAGTGAATGGTGAAGTGATGGATGGAACTGTAATAACCAAGTTGGTAAACGCAAGATTGCAGCTCAACTGAGCTGGTAAATAAGGAAAAGGAAAAGCAATGTCAGAGCTCAAGATCAGTCCGAATGAGATTCGGGATGCGCTGAAGGACTTCGTTTCGTCCTACGAGCCAAAGTCATCTTCGAAGCAGGAAGTCGGTTACGTCACAGACGCAGCTGATGGTATTGCTCACGTTGAGGGGCTGCCTAGTGCCATGGCAAACGAGCTGCTGAAGTTTGCCGATGGAACAATTGGACTTGCTCTGAACCTAGATGAGCGCGAAATTGGTGTGGTTATCCTCGGTGAGTTCTCTTCAATTGAAGAAGGCATGGAGGTCTACCGCACCGGTGAAGTTCTCTCGGTGCCAGTTGGTGATGCTTTCCTAGGTCGAGTTGTAGACCCGCTTGGAAACCCAATCGATGGTCTCGGTGAGATCAAGAGTGAAGGATCTCGTGAGCTTGAATTGCAGGCTCCTGGTGTTATGCAGCGTAAGAGTGTGCATGAGCCACTCCAGACCGGTATCAAGGCAATCGATGCAATGATCCCCGTTGGCCGCGGTCAGCGCCAGCTCATCATTGGTGACCGTCAGACTGGTAAGACCGCAATTGCTGTCGACACAATCATCAACCAGCGCAGCAACTGGGAGAGTGGCGATGTAAACAAGCAGGTTCGTTGCATTTACGTAGCAATTGGTCAGAAGGGTTCGACCATCGCTGGTGTAAAAGCGGCTTTGGAAGAAGCAGGCGCAATGGCATACACAACCATCGTTGCTTCACCTGCCTCTGATCCTGCCGGATTCAAGTACCTAGCTCCTTACACCGGTTCTGCAATTGGTCAGCATTGGATGTATGGCGGCAAGCACGTTTTGATTATTTTTGATGACCTAAGCAAGCAGGCTGAGGCCTACCGTGCTGTGTCACTTCTTCTTCGTCGTCCACCAGGACGTGAGGCATACCCAGGTGACGTGTTCTACTTACACTCTCGTTTGCTAGAGCGTTGCGCCAAGCTATCTGATGAGATGGGCGCAGGTTCCATGACTGGACTACCAATCATTGAGACCAAGGCAAATGACGTATCTGCGTTTATTCCTACCAACGTGATTTCAATTACCGACGGCCAGATCTTCTTGCAGTCAGACCTCTTCAACGCAAACCAGCGTCCAGCTATCGATGTTGGTATCTCGGTTTCTCGTGTGGGTGGTGCTGCTCAGGTAAAGGGAATCAAGAAGGTTTCTGGAACTCTGAAGCTGGAGCTTGCGCAGTACCGTGCCCTTGAGGCCTTTGCAATGTTTGCATCGGATCTTGATGCTGCTTCTCGCAAGCAGTTGGAGCGCGGTGCTCGACTAACTGAACTACTAAAGCAGCCACAGTTCTCGCCGTACCCAGTTGAAGAGCAGACTGTTTCGATCTGGGCTGGAACAACTGGCAAGTTGGACGATGTCCCGAAAGAAGACATCTTGAAGTTTGAGCGTGAGTTCTTGGACCACCTTGCTCGCAAGACTCAGATTCTTACCACCATCCGCGAGACCAACAACCTCGAGGATGACACCATTGCGGCTTTGGAGAAGGAGATTGCAGCTTTCAAGAAGCTATTCCAAACCTCCAAGGGACTTTCTTTGGTTAGTGAAGATGTTTCTAAGGTCGAAGCTCTGGCTGAGTCAGAGATTGACCAGGAAAAGATTGTTAAGCAGAAGCGATAGTTAGGAAAGAGTAAATGGGAGCGCAACTTCGGGTCTATCGGCAGAAAATTAAGTCTGCCAAGACGACCAAGAAGATTACTCGTGCCATGGAGCTGATTTCGGCATCCCGAATTCAAAAGGCCCAGCAACGAGTCGCTGCGTCAAACCCATATACTCGCGCTGTCACCCGAGCTGTTTCTGCAGTGGCAACTCACTCTGATATTGATCACCCTCTTACTCGCCAGGTGGAGAATCCAACGAGAGCAGCAATTGTGATTTTCACTTCTGATCGAGGATTGGCTGGAGCCTTCTCATCCGGTGCGATGAAAGAAGCAGAAGCACTCTCAAAGAGGCTGACTGATCAAGGTCAGACGGTCGATTTCTATCTGGTTGGTCGAAAGGCTGTTGGCTACTTTAAGTTCCGTCAGCGTCCATTTGTTAGAGATTGGCAAGGCGGCACCGACCAGCCTCAGTTTGAAACTGCCAGGGAAATTGCTGCTGCAATCACCGAAGCATTCAACCAGCCAACCGCCGAGGGCGGAGTCGATGAGATTTACCTAGTTGGTAATCGTTTCGTTTCGATGATTTCGCAAGAGCCAACCACTATTCGTTTGCTACCGCTTGAAGTGGTAGAGGAAGAGGCTGGGTCTGCCCTTGAGGTGTTTCCCCTTTACGAATTTGAGCCAGAACCAGAGCAAGTTTTGGATTCTCTACTACCTGTCTACATTGAAAACAGAATCTACAATGCAATGCTTCAGTCAGCTGCTGCCGAGCACGCTGCTCGCCAAAAGGCCATGAAGAGCGCAACTGATAACGCAGACAAACTGATTTTGAACTACACCCGTTTGGCAAATGCCGCTCGCCAGGCAGAAATTACACAACAGATTTCCGAGATTGTCGGTGGCGCTGATGCGCTTTCCGATGTCAAGGACTAACAAGGAAGAGAAAGCAAATGGCTAACAGCACGAAGACAGCCGGTCGTATCGCCCGAGTAATCGGTCCAGTGGTGGACATTGAGTTCCCACACGATGCCATCCCCGAAATCTATAACGCGCTCACAACCGAGATTTCATACGGTGACAAGACCACCACATTAACTCTTGAGGTTGCCCAGCACCTTGGGGATGACCTGGTGCGAGCAATTGCGCTAAAGCCAACCGATGGCTTGGTGCGTGGTGGGCTCGTGCATGACACGGGAGCACCAATTTCTGTTCCAGTTGGTGATGTGACCAAAGGCAAGGTATTCAACGTGATTGGTGAGGTACTCAACTCTGAGCCTGGCCAAAAGGTTGAGGTGACCGAGCGCTGGCCAATTCACCGCAAGCCTCCAAGCTTTGATCAGCTTGAGTCCAAGACTCAGATGTTTGAAACCGGTATCAAGGTTATTGACCTTCTAACCCCTTACGTGCAGGGTGGAAAGATCGGTCTGTTCGGTGGTGCTGGTGTTGGTAAGACAGTTCTGATTCAGGAAATGATTTACCGCGTGGCCGAAAACCACAACGGTGTTTCTGTGTTCGCCGGAGTTGGTGAGCGTACTCGTGAGGGTAATGACCTGATTGAAGAAATGAAGGAAGCCGGCGTTATCGACAAGACAGCGCTGGTGTTCGGTCAGATGGATGAGCCACCAGGAACGCGTTTACGCGTTGCCCTGTCAGCGCTAACCATGGCTGAGTACTTCCGTGACGTCCAGGGTCAGGATGTGCTTTTGTTTATCGACAACATCTTCCGTTTCACTCAGGCAGGTTCTGAGGTGTCCACACTGCTTGGTCGTATGCCATCCGCTGTGGGATACCAGCCAAACTTGGCGGATGAAATGGGTATCTTGCAGGAGCGAATCACTTCTACTCGCGGTCACTCGATTACATCCCTACAGGCTATTTACGTGCCTGCGGATGACTACACCGACCCAGCCCCTGCGACTACCTTCGCCCACCTCGATGCGACCACTGAGCTAAGCCGTGAAATTGCAGCTAAGGGTCTATACCCAGCTGTGGACCCACTGACTTCAACCTCACGTATCTTGAACCCTGCTTACATCTCGGCCGAACACTACGAGACAGCAATCCGAGTGAAGGCAATTCTGCAGAAGAACAAGGAACTTCAGGAAATCATCGCCATCTTGGGTGTCGAAGAGCTTTCCGAGGAAGACAAGATCACTGTAGCTAGAGCCCGCCGTATTCAGCAGTTCTTGAGCCAGAACACCTACATGGCAACCAAGTTCACTGGCGTGCCAGGTTCAACTGTGCCTCTGAAGGAAACTGTTGAGAGCTTCAAGATGATTGCAGACGGAGAGCTTGACCACGTTCCTGAGCAGGCGTTCTTCAACTGCGGAGGCATCGAAGACGTAATGCGCGCCTACGAGAAGATCAAGAAGGACCTTGGATAGTGGCAAAGCAAATGGTTGTGAATCTGGTTTCGGCAGAGCGAGAGATTTGGTCTGGCGAAGCTGAGATGATCGTTGCCAAGACAGCAGTTGGAGAAATCGGATTGTTGGCAGGTCACGAACCTATCCTTGCCGTATTGGTAGGCGGGCAGATTCGCATCAACTCGGCCGCAGGAAATGTCACCGTTGAAACCCAGGAAGGTGGCTTTATTTCCATGGAGTCAGATGTGGTGACAGTAGTTGTGCGAGATGCTCAACTGGTCAAATAATTAAAATTAACTAACGCCACCGGGTCTTTTCATTTCCGGTGGCGTTAGTTTTTTGAACTATCTATTTATTGGTGTCTTCTTGAACAGGCATAACGTCGTAAGGCTCAGGGAGTTGGATTACTCCTTCTACTAACGAGACGATGCTGTCAAACCAGCCCTGATCGTTGAACAACAAATAGCCAGGCACTAGCCACATGTTCCCTGCGCTGTCGAAGACAGAAACCAAAACTTCTTCAGAACGGTTGATTGTTAGATCCACGATTTCTGGTTCTACCGGTTCAACTGGTTGGTCTGATGATTCCTCATCAGGTGCTGGAAGGGCAACCGCGTCTGTTGATCGAGCAATTCCAATTGGTCGGTAGTACTGCTCATAGTATTTGGAAGAAACCCCGCCATACCATCTGCCATCCTTGATGCGTGCCACGGCATCGACAGGGGAGACAGTGCCGAATTCCCCTCGCTCAACAATTTCAAAGCTGGCTGCTGATATAGAAGAAATCTTTCCCTGGAAGTCCCAGGCAATGTAGAAGTCGATTGGGATTGGTTGACCTTTGTGGGAATTGCTTACTGTTACATAAGCGCCCCACTCGTCACGTTGCACTGTCAACTGCTGTTCAGTTACCTCAATGCCAAAAGCCGCAAAAGTGGTAATGGTTTGCTCAATCAATTCCGGTTTGCTCGGTATTTGCTCTGGTTTGGATTGTGGGGGAATGCAGTCTTTTGTGCTTGCTTCGCCTTCTGCTGGTTCAGCACACAGCACCTGGTTTGTCCAACGACCAAAGTTCCAGTAACCAGCGCCTGACCAATAGACGCTTAGGTAGAAGTTTTCACCTTGGATGGAATAGCTGGGGTACTCCTTGGTGGACCAATCGTCCTCTCTAGGCGTGCCCTCAATACCAAAGTAGTCAGCTATTTTTTGAAGGATCTGGATTGGGTCGCCAACTTTTCTGATCTCATAAACAACCCCTTTTCCACCTTCATCACTTAAGCCATCGGTTAGGTAGTTGTACTGAATCCAGCCAGGCCAGATCATTTTGGCATCAGCCACTTCAGATGCGGCGGATAGCGCGCCAGTCTGATTTCCCGAAGGCCCTGCTCCCGCGAGGGTAAACAAAGGTTGCGGGGCGAGCGTGCTTGGCAGAGTCAGTCCAACTGCCAATACAGCGGCAGCTGCGCCTGCTAGCGAGAAACGAGCAGCCCTAAATCCAATCGGTGCGGATTTTCCCTTGAGAGTAGCTTCCACCACCACGGACTCAGATAGCAGGGGAGCCTGAGCTGCTGGGTCAGCAGCCTTGATTCGATTTCTAAGATTTTCTTCGTTCATACCTAGGTTATGTAGTGGGAGCGTTTGATTTTTCAAGCTCTGACAAAAGATTTTTCTTGGCTCGACTTAGTCGCACATTCGCTGCGTTTTCACTAATACCCAGGGCAATGGCCACTTCCTTAGGTTCGAGTCCATCCAGGGCCCAAAGGGCAAGCGCTTCGCGTTCTTTTTCGTTCAGCTTGCCCCAGGCTTGTGCTAATTCAATGTCTGCTAGAGCAATTGCTTCTGCCGATGGAGCAGCCACAGGCTCCGCCAGGCTAGCCAAAATTGCCTGCCGTCCTGCTTCTTTTCTGCGGTGGTTGGCAATTAGGTAGCGAGCTGTTTTGTATAGCCATGGCAGCTCTAATCCTTGAGGAATTTTCGAACGTTTATTCCAAGCGATTTCAAAGAGGTCTGATGCAATGTCATCCACTTGGTCCGCGGGTAACCGCCTAGCCAGAAAACGGCTAATTTCAGTTATGTGAGCCCTGAAAAGGGCTCCGAATTCTTCGGCGGTCATTTCTCTCCCAACTAGACAATGTAGTGGGGAGGCTCATATTTTCACGGCTTTTGGAAACAGCCGGGGGCGTGGTCAAACACCAACCCTGAAGATTGCATCAAGGCATACATCGTGGTGGGGCCGACAAAGGAGAATCCAAGTCTCTTCAGGTGTTTGCTCAGCTCCTCCGCCTCTCTACTGGTGGCGACCCAATCAAAATTGGTTCTGCGAGTAACGCGTTTGACAGGCGCAAAAGACCACATCAGTTCAACCAGGTCTAGCCCCAACTCTTCCACGACCTTGGCGTTATTGATGGCAGAGTTGATTTTGGCGAGGTTGCGGATAATTGCTGGATCTTTTAGAAGTCGGTTTACCTCTCTTTTTCCATATTTAGAGACTTTTGCTGAGTCAAAATTGTCAAAAGCTGTTCGAAAACCTTCTCTTCGTTTCAGGATGGTCAACCAACTCAATCCCGCCTGAAAACCCTCCAGGCAAATAGCTTCAAACAGATCTCGTTGGTTTCGATTAGGTTGACCCCATTCGTTGTCGTGATAGTCGATGTAGATCTGGTCGTCAGTTACCCAGCTGCACCGAACTAGACCATCAGCTAGTTTTCTGGTCTTGCTCATCGGTATTCGATTCCTTCTAGTTCTAGAAGCATTCTCTTTGTCGGCAGACCCTTGCCCCCTGAGTAGCCGGTGAGCTTGCCACTCGAACCCATCACTCGGTGGCAGCCGATGAAGATGGCAATCGGATTGGCTCCAACCGCTCCTCCGACAGCCCGAGCTGCCTGTGGTTTTCGAATCAAGCGAGCGATGTCACCGTAGCTGGTGGTTTCGCCAAACGGAATCTTTTGAATTTGCTGCCAGACCGAAAGCTGGAACTTGGTTCCTTGCAGGTCGAAGACAAGCTCGAAGCTCTTTCGTTTACCAGCAAAGTATTCATTTAGCTGCTTGGCTGCGTTTTCAACTAAGGACTTAGCATGCTGGCTTGTGGCAAAATCCTGCAGTCGACTGCGACCGGACAGAAATTCCAGGTTGGTTATTCCTCGTTCGCTAGCTGCAATTGAAACCAAGCCAATTGGCGTTTGAACAATGCGGCGAGCAGCTATTTCTTGCATGGGAATAAGTTAGCCGACCTAGAAAGATCTTCTAGTTATCCACAGGTGCTTACCAACTCGAAATGGCTGACATTTAGTGGTGACAATAGGTCATGGGCATCGCCATTCTTCCTCTAACCCTTTACGGAATCCACTTAGCAGTCTCGGGGGACTTCCTTCTTCTTATGCTCATTTTTCTCAGTTCTGCAGTCTGGACACTCCCGAAATTACTTTCTGAGCAGAAGCCCCGTTTGCAAGAAGTGGAGAAGACATCAGAAACGGGAATATTTGATGAGGGAAACCAGCTATTCGTCTTACCACCCAAGCAAATTACTGGGGACATTACCCTGGTCGGGTCAACGGAAGCTTGCACTAGCTTTGTCAGCCAGCTTTTCCATGATGCAGGTGAGGAAATATGGTGCTTGGGCGAACTTGGTTTGAACTGTTATAAGAGCATCGCCCCTGATTCAACAAATGAAATTCGCTATTTGATTGATCGCTCGAAGATTTCTCTGCCGTTCACGGTTATTGCAGATGAGGAATCATGGCAGAAATTGACCGTCTCACCTTGGCCACAGGATCGAAATTTTCGGCTTATTTTGCTCAGCGCTAATGGTCCTTCAAATCAGAGCAATATTGTTCTGAGCATTACTCGCGAGGGTGTGCGCGCCAAAGGGAACATCGGCGATCAAAATGTGGATCTGATTTTGCGCGATGAACTACTTACCAGTGAGCCAGCGGATAATCTTCGACAAGAGCGAGCTTCTGCCAGTAGTTCCTTCGAGTTGGTCGGCCAAGCCAGCGGCAAACATCGCTCCTCGAGCAGCAATGAATCGAAGTGGTTCAACTTCCCAGCTCGGAGAGCGGTGATTGACAAAACAAAGCTTCGATTCAGGGCTCTGTCTTCCAAGAATCAAGTCCGCCAAAGTCTTCCCAGCGAGGTGAGAGGTTCCGACGCCATCTCCGACGTATCCGCCCGCCTGCGCAATCTTGGTCACGGGGTCTAAAGTGACTGAAGCCATCCAGTCACGGGTCACGCCCAGTGCGCCGCCCCAGCGGTGAGTGATGCGATAACCACCTAGAGTTGGAAACATTGTTTTTAGTTCTCTCTCTAGATGACTGTGAATTTTTTCAACGTTGTCATACTTCGCTTTGATCTTCGACCCAAAGTGGTAGGGAGCACCTCTTCCACCAAATGCAATCCTGTTATCTTTCGTTCTTTGGCCATAAATGATTAGGTTTCGGAAGTCGGCAAAGGTAACGCCTGGTGGCAAGCCAAGGTCATCCAAGACAGAACCAGGTATTGGTTCAGTGACAATCATCAGAGAGTAGAGGGGCAGTGAACGTCTCTTTTGTCCTGAGATGGTTGGTCGATACCCTTCGAGTGCGTCAACTACATATTCGGCTGTGAATTTGCCGCGACTGCTCTCAACATTTCCAGCCGAGAAGTTAGTTACCTCGGTGGCCTCAAACAAACTGCCACCTAGCTCAATAAAAGCCCTTGCCAAGCCTCTTACCAGTTTTGCGGGGTGGATACTGGCGCAGGCTGGATCAAATACAGCGCCTTGACTTTTAGTAGCTCTGGGTGAGTCACTACTGTTTTTTAGCTGCAGATTGTCAACTTGAAACTTTTCGGATTGCTCAAGCTCGGCAAGGGCTCTTTGCTTTTGGGCAGCTGATCTAATCAGGTTGTAGGTTCCAGTTTTCTGATAATCACATTCGATACCGAGCTCTTTGGTTATTTGGCCAATCTCATCAACCGTTGAAATCATTGCGCGACGAATGGCTTGCGAAGCTTGAATGCCAAACTCTTTGGCCAGCTTTTCAATGGACCAAGGAAACAGAGCCGAGCACCAACCGCCGTTTCGACCTGAAGCACCAAAGCCGGCTATCTCTTTTTCGAGAATTGCCACTCTGAGACCAGGTTGATTTCGAAGGAGATAAATACCAGTCCAGAGGCCAGTGAAACCTGCTCCCATGATTACAACGTCAAAGTCGCGCTGTTCGCTGGTCGGACGCGGTTCCAGTGACTCGGCTAATGAGTCATGCCAGAAACTAAGCAAGCGATAGTTTGTCAAACCTATCCGTTTAGTCTCTTCCAAGCTTCCGTTAGCACCTTGCGCAGAATCTGCTCAATCTCATCAAATTCCTTAGGCCCGCAAGTCAGTGGTGGAGCAAGCTGGATAACTGGGTCTCCTCGATCATCGGCGCGGCAGT
>JACCEC010149240.1_pt1 | contig 11062 bp, 13 predicted proteins | sample 7450121 | NCBI WGS metagenome assembly JACCEC01 (sample SAMN15323455, study PRJNA562643) | freshwater metagenome | isolation source: river surface water | place: USA:Blue River Watershed | collected 2017-08-18 | reverse complement strand
GGTGCTCGATGGCGGCTTCCTCGATGTCGAGGTTAGCCTGCGCCTCTGGCAAGCCACCAAGCCCGGCCTGCGGCCCGACGTGCTGGCCCGCCACGCGGCCAAACGCTCTCCGGCCATGCCAGGAGCCCTGCTGCCGGCTCCGGCGCCTCGTAGCGCGTCAGAAGACGCCGTCGCCGACGCTGAAGCGGAAGACGCCGCCGCCGCGACCGATCTGGATCGTCTCCTCGGTGGCGACGAGGATAGCGAGTCCGCCCAGCCAGCCGCCGCCGACGGATCGCCCCGCCTCGCCGACTACACGCAAGCCCTGCTCGCCTCGCAGAATGCCCTGGCGCGCCTGTCGATCCAGCTCCGCACCCACAAGCGTTACCCGGCCGACGCCATCCACGACGAAGCGCAGGCGCTTGGCGCCACGCTGCGCGGCGCGCTCGAACGCCTCGTCGACCAGACCGCTCCCCGCCTGGCCGTGCAGCGCGACCCGGCCGCACGGCGCGCCCTTCTGGTGGAGCAAGTCAAGGCCCTGGGCCGCACGCTGCGCCGCGAGATGCCGCGCGCCCTGCGGCGCCTGCGCCTGGCGGGAAAGAAAACGGCATGAGTACGCCGAACAGAGCACGTCTGTTGATACGTGATGCCGATGGCAGATCGGAGCGGGGTCGGTTCGCCGGCCAGGAAACCCGCACCTTTCACAGAGCCAGCGCCCGGACCTCTGAAGAATCTGCCTATCCGGGAATTTCTATAACCTCACATAAGTGATGCAAGTCATGAACATTAACGTCGTTGATCACCTCGGTATGCTCGGGAAGAACGCTCGTGACAAAGTCACTGGATTTTCTGGAGTGGTGGTATCCGTTGCATTCGATTTATACGGATGTGTAACCGCTTTGATTCACCCCGGTCTGGACAAGGATGGGGTAATGCGAGAGCAACAGTGGTTCGACGTCTCCAGGCTGAATGGTGGCGGGTTTCCTGTGATGCAGCCGCCTAATTTCTTTGTCGGAGACATTGCTGCAGGGAGAAAAGGGCCTGCTGAAAAGCCGCCATCTGGAAAAGCATAGGCTGGAAAAATTGCGGACACCGATGGCCAAGCCCATGCGCCAAGCTATGCCGCGCGTGGCCGAGTTCGTCGATGCGGTGCGCGTGGCCTTCGGCGCCGCCGCCGTCGATCGCGCCATCCGCAACGGGATGGCCGGCGGCACTGACTTTTGCGCCAGCGAAGCTGGGCATACCGTCGGCCATCAGGCCGCCGCTCCTGGCGCCAGCTTCAGCTTCGACGATCGGCAAATCCCACCCCGCAAGGACAAGCAACCATGACCCCCGCCACTACCCAAGCCAAGCAACCCGCCAAGCCGCCGGCCAAGACACTCCCGCACGTCGACCCGCCGCACTCGTGCGCCGGCTGCCGCAATCTCGCCCGCCTGCACGCCGACGCCGCAACGAGCAAGCCCTACTGGTGCCTGCAGCACGTCACCCCGTTTGCCCGCTGCTCGCTGTACGAGACGCCGCCGCGTGGCAATCCCGACCACCTGCCGCGCCTCATGACCCGATAGGCCAGCCATGATCACCCTCGGCGTCCGCATCGAAGGCTTTTCCGCCCTTTCCGCCAGCCTCGGCAGCCAGGCCAGGCAAGTGCCGTTTGCCGCATCGCTGGCGATCAACAGGACCGCCCAGCGCGTGCGTGAGAAAACGCTGGTCGAAATGTCGGCGCAGTTCGACCGCCCGACGCCGCTGGTGATGAAAAGCCTGTTCATCACGCCGGCGACGAAGGCCCGGCTGCAGGCTGCCGTGTATCTCAAGGATCGCGAGATCGGCGGCAAGAACTCGCGATCCATGGCCGAAATCCTCGGGCACCAGTTCGCCGGGGGTACGCGCCTGCGCAAGCGGATGGAAGATGCCTTTACCGGCGCCGGGCTGATCGGGCTCGGCGAGTACCTGGTGCCCGGGCCAGACGCCAAGCTGGACCAGTACGGCAACCTCTCGCGCGGCCAGACGCAGCAGATTTACGCCGCGCTGCGACTCTTCCGCGATCCCTACCAGAACGCCACGCAAAGCAAGCGCAGCCTGCGCAACGCCAAGGCCGCCGGGCGCATTTTCTGGTCGGACGGCAAGGGCGCCAACAAGGTGCGGCGCGGCCTGTGGGCGACCGATGCGCGCGGCTACCCGAGGCTGCTGATGCTGGCGATTCCTACGCCGGTCTATCGCCGGCGGATCGACATGGACCGGATTTCCAGCCAGGTCATCGCGCGCGAGTTCGACGGGTTGTTTGATGCGGCGCTGCAGAAGGCGCTGGCGAGCGCGCGGTAGGGGAAATGGAGAGATATCCAGACAGCTAAGCGGCGCCCTTGGGCGTCCGCTTGAGCGCCCGGTTAGGCCAGTGGCGCGAAGCTGAGGCCTGACCAACACAACCAACCGAGAGGATATTGACATGGACCAACTGACCACCGAGCAGGCGATTGCCTTTGCTGAAAGCGGCGCCTGGCAGAAGTTGGACGCCAAGGCGCGCGCCCTGTTCCAGATGGAGCAGGACAAGCTCTGCATGCCATTTGGCGAGTTCCACAAAGCCGTTGAAGAGGCTCTTGGGCGCCCGGTTTGGACGCATGAGTTCGGCTTGAACAGAGACGGCCTGCTGGCCGAAATGCAGGGGAAGGCACCAGCACCCAGCTTTGCCGAAATCTTGGCGCTACTGCCTGCCGACCGCACGATGGTGGTGGCTGCTGGGGCCTAACGCAGAAATAACCGGCGGCTGAAAGCCGTCCGCGTTGATTGACGGGTTAGCCGTGACGCCCGATGAAGCCACGGTTTTTGAGGACAGAGACATGACCGCAAGCCGAGAAATGCCGAAGTACGAATGCCACAAAACGGTGTGGGCCTTGAAGATTGCCGGGATCGTTGGCGACCAGCACGGCGGGGTGTACTTCCAGCCCGCCGAAGAGGGCTACGACAAAGTGCCGATGTCGCCGGAATATGTGGCGAAGCACAAGCCGGAAGTCGGCGGCTACTACGTGGTCTATGAGGACGGCTACAAATCGTTTTCACCGGCCAGCGCCTTCGAGAGCGGATACACGCCGCTGTGACGGCTAACGCATAGGTGTGGGGCCTCGCGCGGCTTTATGCGCGAGGTCCCACACGACCGCCGGGTTGGGCGGCATGTAACAACGGAGGAAGAAATGGCTTGCAGAACGGAATTTGAAAGCGAAGAGGCTTGGCGCTACTACCTTGATCGAGCGACCGAACAGGAAGCCTACGACGCCCTGGGTGAAGTGTTGAGGCTTGCGCGGAACTTTGCGCACAAGCACAAGGCAACGAGCAAGCGCATGCACAAGATGTTCGACGCTGGCGCAGCGATCTATGCCGATAGGTTCGGGCGTGAGTGGGCGCCATTTTGACGCCCAACGTGTCATGGAGCTATTTGCCGGAGCCGACGACCTCCCGGTCGCCGTGCGGATTTCTGAGCGTACCCAAGGCTGGTACGAGTCAGAGGTTCAGGCGTTGGTGGATCGGTTGGCGCAGGAGGAAAGTGACATGAACAACGACGACGTTACCTTTTCTGCCGCAATCGACGCCATTCCGCATCCATGGCAACGGATGACGACGGCTCCGAAAGACGGAACGGCCGTGCTTGTGCTGCTTTGCGGATCGGACATTCCGAACGCCTTACGCTGGCTGGAGTCCTGCGACGATAGAGGACGCGAAACAACCGGCTGGCACATGACTTGGGACGGCCACAGAATAACGCGAGCAGACGGACCGCGCTACTGGATGCCTATTCCGGAAGACCCAGATGCAATGCGATAACTGTGCTGGCGAATACGAAATAGCGAGCGATCCTCGTCACGACTGGTCGCCGTGCTGCTCGCATGATTGCAACGGAGCGGCACGATTGCGCGAGGCTGGATGGACAATAACGCAAGCGTTCCAGGTGATGCGGCCTGAAAGTGTCGCGCGAATGGTGCGCAACGTGCTTGACGCGCAAGAGTTCGATCGTGGACTGAAAAATCTCGCCAAAGATAAATCAGAAAGCATGGCGGATGCTGTCAGGCGGATGATCGGGTGAGTTCATGACCACCGCCACCCTCACCGAACTCCAGACCGAGCGCGCGCGCCTCAAGGCGCTTGACGCTCGGCGGGAGTTGGACGAGGCCACCGCCCAGACGCGGCGCGCAGACGACTTGCTGCGTGCCGCGCTGGCGGTGCGGGCGGTGCTGATGGACGAACTGCGCGCGCTGCCAACGCGCCTGGCGCAGGCGATCGACGGCGAGCACGACGAGACGCGCGTGCACTACCTCCTCTCCGACGCCGTGCATACCCTGCTCGATGGCATCGGCCGGCGCGCGGAAGCGGCGAGCAGCGCGCTGCCCGAGTTCGGCGCGCGCTTCCGGCGGGGCTCCCGGCCGCGCGCGCTGATGACGGTCAGCCAGTGGGCGGACAAACATCGCTGGCTGGTCGCCGGCACGAATGCGCCAGGCAAGTGGCGCACCGACTTGACGCCGTACTTGCGCGACATTCAGGACGATCTGTCAGAGCACTCCCCGGTGCGGACGGTGGTGTTCATCAAGTCATCCGGCGTCGGCGGTACCGAGGCGATGTTCAATTGGTTGGGCTACACCATGGCGCACCTGGGGAACCGCGACCTGCTTGTCGTGGTGCCGAGCCTCGAGCTGCGCGACCGCTCATTCAACCCGCGCCTCTCCAAGATGATCGCCGAGAATCCGCCGCTCGCCGACCTGGTGAGCCGCGCCTCGCGCAGCAGCGCCAACCGGGCCGACATCCTCGAGTACGGCGCGAACGCCAGGGTCATCAAGGCCGGCGCCAACAGCGCCGACTCGCTGCGCTCCGATCACCTGCCTTACGTGATCTGCGACGAGGTGGACGCGTACAAGTGGGACGTCGGCGGCGAGGGCGACCCGATGACGCTGATCGAGAACCGGCAGCGCACGTACTCGCGCGCCAAGACCTTCCTCGTCTCGACGCCCACCGTCGCCGACGAGTCGCGCATAGACCAGGCGTACCAGCGCAGCGACCGCCGGCGCTACCACGTGCCGTGCCCGCACTGCGGAGACTTCCATCGCCTCAAGTTCGGCAATCTCAAGTACCGCACCGAGATTGCCGAGGAGCCCACGCCGGGGGCCGTCGAGACCAAGGTGGTCGTGGACGCCTGGTACGCCTGCGAATCCTGCGGCGCCGAGATCCAGGAGGGAGAAAAGACGACCATGCTCGCGCGCGGCCGGTGGATCGCCGAGCGGCCGCGCGTGAAGCTGGTGCGGGGCTACCACATCAATTCGCTCTACGCTCCGATCGGCTTGGGCCTGGGCTGGCGCCAGGTCGCGCAGAAATGGGTGGACGTGCAAGGCGACACCGCCGCCATGAAGGCGTTCGTCAATACCTACCTCGGCGAGGTCTGGCGGGAGGAAGGCGACGGCGCCGACGCCGCGAGCGTGCTCGCGCGTGTCGAGATCTACACGCTGGCGTCGCTGCGCGCCGCGCGCCAGGTGCGCCGCCTCACCGCCGGCGTGGACGTGCAGAAAGACCGGCTCGAGTGCTCGCTGGTCGCCTGGGGAGATGGCGAGGAGGGCTGGCTGCTCGACCACCAGATATTCCCCGGCGACACGGCCACGCCGGAGCCCTGGGCCGAACTTGGCGAGTTCCTGCGCGACGCGCGCGTGGCCATGGTGTGCGTTGACGCGGGGTACAACACGTCAATGGCCAAGGACTTCTGCGCCGGCAAGACGTGGGCCTTGCCGACCAAGGGAATTGCCGGCATGGGGCGCCCGATGATCGAGGACGCGCGCCGGCGCAAGCAGCGCCTGCGGGTGCGTCGCAAGCAGGGGCAGCCCATCGAGCCGATCGGCGTCGATCAGGCCAAGTCGCTGATCTATGCGCGCCTCAAGCTGCAAGTGCCTGGCCCTGGCTACCTGCACTTCCCGGCCGACCCGGCTTTCGACGACGAGTACTTTGCCCAGCTCGCCGCCGAGCAACTGGTCAAGCGCATCCGGGGCTCGCGCGTGTTCTCGGAGTGGAAACAGATTCGACCGCGTAACGAGGCGTTGGACTGCTTGATTCTGGCGCTTGCCGCGTGTCGGCTGGCCGGGCCGTTGGCGGGCGTGGCCAGGCCGCCGGCAGCCGCTGGCGCCGCCGCGCGCGATACGCCACTGGCAGACGATGTTTCGGCGCCCACGCCGGAAGACGTCTCCAACGCCCCTACCGCCGACACCGCCGCGCAAGTCTTCGCCGCGATGATGGCCGCTCGCGCCTCAAAAGTCCGTGGCCGGCGATAGTCTGCGCGAGATCATCGAAACCGCCCGGCAGTCCATGCCGGACGTACCCGCCGACGTGTGGGATCGGTTCGAGGCCGCCGTGCGCCGCGAGCACGGCGCCACGCGAATATACATCGCCGTGCATTCCAAGCGCCGACTGCTGCGCGAGATCGCCGAACCGTCACCCGCAGAAGACAGCGAGGCGCTCGCCCGCCGGCTTGGTGTGAGCGTGCGGCGCGTGCAGCAACTGCGCCAGCTTTTATATTAGGATAATCACAAGGAGTAATAATATAATGATGCAAAGATCAAACTCGTTGGAAACGTCAGTAGTGATTGCTGATGGTGAGGGAATATTGATTGAAAGCGCCATCTTGATCAATGATCACGGCAAACCAGAGTTAAGCTTCACACACTTACAATTCAACGAAACGTCTGTGTCTATGAAGCAAACGTTCTATTTGGATATGCGATTAGAAATAAATGACCTTTTGGAAATGCGCAAGGCGCTTGGCAGGCATATTAAGCACAGAACCAAGCTCGAAGCATATATTAACGAAGTTACACAGAAAAACGATCAAAGCACAGATTAAAATGACCAAGACAACCGCTGCCGACCACGACCCTGCAAGAATCAAGCGCCTGGCCGCCAAGCTCGCGACCATGGCGTTTGCGATGGAGAGCGGAGGAGGCGAAGCCGCCACGCTGTTTCTCGCCGCCGAGACCCTCGACGCGCTCGACGACGATCTGCGCAAGGAGCGCGAAACCACGATGTGGCTCGATAGCGCAATGCATGACATCGCCGTTCTCCTCGGCGGTGGCCAGGTGATCAGCCCGGACGAGTGCGACAGCGACCCGATAGCGCTCGCGCGCAGCAAGGCCGGGTATGCGTGTTTGGCCGTGTCTCGCGTCAAGCGCGCGGGGGAATAGGCCAGGCGAAATTTCTTGCCTATTTTCCCCGGCCAGGGTCCGCCACCATGACGCCCCATGACCCTGGCCATTCCCGACACCGAGCCCCTTTCGATCCGCGCCGGAGACTCCCTTACCTGGTCGCGCTCGCTCCCCGAGTATTCCGCCGCTGACGGCTGGACGCTCAAATACCGCATTCTCTGGACGACGGGCAGCAGCCCGGCCAGCTTCTCCGCCTCCGGCGTCGGCACGCAGCACACTGTCTCCCTGGCCGCTACGACAACCGCCGCCTGGGCCGCCGGCCGCGCGACGCTGTTCGTGTTCGTCGAACGAACGGTTGCCGGCCCGGCCACCGAGCGCGTTTCGCTCGAAACCAAGACGATCGACATCGAGGCCAACCTCGCCACCGCGACCACGTTCGACGGCCGCAGCGCCAACGTCAAGGCACTTGACGACCTCAAGGCCGCGTTGGCCAGCTACTGCACCGCCGGGCAAGGCCCGGTCGCCGAGTACCAGATCGGCGACCGCCGCATGAAATTTCGCAGCACCACCGAAATCGCCGACCTGATCGCGTACTACGAGCGCGAGGTGGCGCGCGAGCTTGGCGTTGCCGGCCGCGTGTTCTACCGCGGCTGACCGGGAGCAGATCACCGTGCGCTTTCTCGACCTCCTCGCCAAGCCTTTCCGCCGCGCTCCGCGCGAAACTGCCGCCGATCGCGCTGCGTGGCTGGAGTCCGCCGTGCGTGGCATGGCCGCGCAAGCGCACCACGCGCAGCTCGCGCAATTGCGCACCGCCTCGCGCAGCTTCGAAGCCGGCGAGACGCCCGCATGGGTGTCGTCGTGGGCCACCACCGCCGCCGGCATCAACGAAGACCTGCACAACCAACTGCCGACGATGCGCGCCCGCTCGCGCAACCTCTCGCGCAACAATGAGTGGGTCAAGCGCTACCGAATTCAGCTCGTCGACAACGTGCTCGGCGCCGCCGGCATCCGCCTGCAGATGCGCCTGCGCCAAGCCACGCGCAATCGCCAGGACACCACCGGCACGGCGCCGCTGGATAGCGCCGCCAATGCGCTACTCGAATCCGCCTGGGACGCCTGGGGCAAGCGCGGCAATTGCGACGTCTCCGGCAAGCTCTGCTGGAAAGAGATCGAGACCCTGATGCTGTGGACCTTGGCGTCCGACGGCGAAATCCTCTACCGCTATCGCCCCGGCGCCGGGCCTTTCCGGATCCAGATTCAAATCCTCGACCCGACCCTGTTGGACGTGACGATTCGCCGCGAGTACCAGGGGCGCCGCGTGCGTATGGGCGTCGAGATCGACGACGATGGCAAGCCCGTGGCCTACTGGCTGCGCGCGGCCAAAGCTGGCGATCTGGCCAGCGACTCCAGCACCGTCGGCTCGCACGTGCGCATTCCCGCCGCGCAAATCCGCCACCGCTTCCTCGTCGAGGAAGTCGACCAGATTCGCGGCGTGCCGCAGCTCGCCATCGGCGCCCGCCGGCTGCACATGCTGCACGATTTCGAGGATGCCGCCGCCGTCGCCTGTTCGAACAGCGCCAAGCGCCTGGGATTTTTCGTCAGCCCGAGCGGTGACGCGCCGCCGGGCTTCTCCGACCAAATCGTTTCCAGCGTGCTCGACGCCGCCAGCGCGGCCGGCAAGGTGCTCACGCCGGACGAGATCCAGCAGATCACCGCCAGCGCCGAGAAATACACCACCACCGTCCCCGGCACCTTCGACATCTTGCCGAATGGCTACGACTTCCGGCAGTACGACTCGCCCTGGCCGAACATCGACTCTGGCGAGTACGTCAAGAGCCAGGTCCGCGGCTGGTCGGCCGCGCAAGGTGCGTCCTACGTCTCGATCGGCAACGACCTCGCCGACGTGAATTACTCCTCGGCGCGCGTTGGTATCCTCGACGAGCGCGAGCACTACAAGGAACTGCAGGCCCGCCTGATCTCCTGGCTGCACGAAGACGTTTTCGAGCAGGTGCTTCCCTACTTGGCCGCCGCGACTCCCGGCCTGCAAGTCTCGCGCTTGCCGGACTACCTCGCCGCCGCCACCTGGCAGGCGCGCCGCTGGCAGGGTATCGACCCGGTCAAGGAAGCGAGCGCCGATGAGAAGAACCTGCAGAACGGCTTGACATCGCGATCGCGGATCATCATGTCGCGCGGCGAAGACCCCGACGAGATCGCCGCCGAGCGCCTCGCCGATGTCGCGCTGTTCGGGCCGCTGCCGACGCTGATCGCCGCCGCGCCTGATGCAAGCGCGCCAGACCCGGATGGCGACGCCGCCGACGACAGCGGCACCGACAAAAAGCCGCGGCGAAATTTCTTGCCTATTCCCAATCTTCGACCCGTTTGACAATCGAGGCCATGAACGATTCTGCAACCCTTGCCCAAGCGCCATCGCGCTCTCGTGTTGTCGGTGCACTGCATCGGCATATGCCGGCCACGCTGGTTGTCCGCGAGATTGCGGACCGCGCGGCCTCGGATCAGCGCCTCGCGCTGTCGCTGTCCGTATCGTCCGAAACGCCCTATTTGCGCGACAGCGGCTGGGATGATCCATGGGTGGAAATCCTCGGGCACGCCGACAGCGAGGTTGACCTGTCTCGCCTCAATGGGGGCGCGGCCGTCCTGGCCAATCACGATCGCTATGCGGCCACCGGCGACACGCCGCTGGCCATGATCGGCGCGACCGATCGCGCCTGGCTCGCCGACGGCCGGCTGTACGCCGACATCACCCTGAGCGGCCGCGCTGGAATCGCCGACCTCCGGCAAGACATTGTCGACGGACTCGTCCGCAATGTTTCGATTGGCTACGTGATCGACGAGCGCGTGCTGACCAAGGACGCCGGCGCAAACGGCCCGGCCGAATACCGCGTAACGCGCTGGACGCCGTTCGAGATTTCCATCGTCGACATCCCCGCCGACGCCACTGTCGGCCTGGGCCGCGCGGCCGACGACAGAGCCGCTGCCTCCGCTCACTACCGAATCATCGCACTCGATACCACCACGCCCGCCGAGGGCGACACCACCAGGAGCCACACCATGGACCAAGCCACCGCCCCGGCGACCGAACCCGCCGTTACCCGCAGCACCAGCAAGCAGCCCGACGGCATCGAACTCGAGCGCGCCCGCGTTCGCGAGATCACCGCCGTTGGTCGGCAATGGAACCTTCCCGAACTGGCCGAAAAAGCGATCGACAGCGGCATGGACGCCGACGTGTTCGCGACCCAGGTGCTCGCGCACCTCAAGGACACCGGCACGCTGCGCACCGCCGAAAGCCCGGAGATCGGCCTGAGCACGAAAGAAGCGGAATCGTTTTCGTTCTGCCGCGCCATCCTCGCCGCCAGCGACCCGCACCACGCCGCCACGCTCGCCCCGTTCGAGATGGAGTGCTCGCGTGCCGCGCAGGACAAGCGAGGTGACTCGCGCGACAAGATCCGGGAAAGCGCGATCACCATCCCGGCTGACGTGCTCATGCGCGGCATTCAGCTCAACGCCTCCGCATCGCGCAGCGCGATGTCGCTGCTTCTGCAGCGCGCCAAGCACGGCATCGCCAACCGCGGCCACTTGCTCGGCCAGCGCGATTTGACGGTCGGTTCAGCCACAGCCGGCGGCAACACCGTCGCCACCGAGGTTCTCGGCTCGGATTTCATTACGCTCCTGCGCAATGCGATGGTGTTGGAACGCCTCGGCTGCACCTTCCTCACCGGGCTGAATGGCAACATCGCCATCCCAAGCCACACGGGTTCAGCGACCGGCTACTGGGTGGCGGAAAACGGCGCGCCGTCCGAATCGCAGCAAACCGTCGGCCAGGTTCTCGGCTCGCCGAAGACCTGCGGCGCTTTCGTGGATTACTCGCGCCGCCTGCTCATCCAGTCCTCGATCGACGTCGAAGCCTT
>JACCEC012829477.1_pt1 | contig 11063 bp, 10 predicted proteins | sample 7450121 | NCBI WGS metagenome assembly JACCEC01 (sample SAMN15323455, study PRJNA562643) | freshwater metagenome | isolation source: river surface water | place: USA:Blue River Watershed | collected 2017-08-18 | reverse complement strand
GGTTTGTTTGTTAAGATTCGCACAAGGAGTCCATATGTCAAATCAATCTGATTCGCTCGAAAGTGTTGTTATCGGTGACGGCGTTGTCGTCAAAGGTACGTTCACAGTTCCCTCAAAAGCCATTATCAATGGCGTGATCGAGGGTGATTTAACTGCAGAAGAAGTCTTGATCGGTCCAACTGGAAAGATCACAGGCCGCGTTTCCGCCAAAGTGATTGATGTCCGTGGTCAACTCCACAACACCATCATTTCTGAGAAGAGCTTGATCGTCCGTTCTACGGGCAAGATCGCAGGCAAGGTCCAATACTCAGAAATCGAGATCGAAAAAGGTGGCGAGATCGAAGGTACGTTGAGCCAAGATGCTAACGGTCCAGTGGTGAACGTTGGCGGCACTAACGCAGCCTAATTAACGCACTTATATGTTGCTTCGCGTCATCTCGACTGTTCGGCTACTGCCTGGACTTGTGTCCAATGGTTGGTCGCGTCAGTACGATGATGCGCGCATCATTCTTGAGCAAAATGGCGATCTTCACTATCTGAACATCAGTGCTCGCATGCAACGCATTTTGGTGCGTGGCGGCATATTGGTGACGGGGGCGATGTTGATTGCTATTGGCGTCTTGCTGGCAACCAGCATCAGCTTGATGTTGAGTCGGGCAAAGCTAGAGCGCTCACATGAGGAGGTTTATCGTGCCTTGCTCAGTAGTGCTTCTGACACGGAAGGTGCTGAACAATTGACGATGAGTGATGAGCAAATGGTTTCATTGGCTCAAACGATTCGCGATCGGGATATGAGCATTCGTCGCTTTGTCGATACTTCCATGGTGGCTGTTTCTCAAGAAAACGTCACAATGAAGTCTCAATTAGAGTCATCAGGATTGACTGAGAAAATTGTCAAAATCATTCAGCAAAACGCAGCAAATGGTGGCTTTAACCTCGAAGATGACGTTAAAAACAATCCTTTGCTGCGTGGCAAAGTGGCGGATGAGTTGTCGACGAATAGAGGTTTGCGTGAGGTCCTCTACGCATTGCCCAGTAGGATGCCAGTACCAAACTACAGCGTGACGTCTGATTTTGGTGTGCGACGTCACCCAATTTCAGGTCAAACTCACTTTCACACGGGTTTGGATTTGTTAAGTCAAACGGGTGACGAAAAGGTGCATCCAGTCAAGCCAGGTGTGGTGGTTTTGGCCCAGTTCCATACGCAGTATGGCAATACGGTCGTGATTCGTCACACCAATGGCGTCGAGTCGCTTTACGCGCACATGGCAAACATTGAAGTGAAACTCGGTGACAAAGTCACTACTGAATCTGTGTTGGGCAATATCGGCAGCACAGGGTCATCGTCAACAGGCAAGCATCTCCACTTGGAAATCTTGATTGGTGGTTATCCAGTCAACCCACAAAAAGTTATACGGACGGCACAATATGTTCAACAAATCCAAAACCAACAACGTTAATCAACAGTCGGTCGCCAATTCTGCTCCTGATGTAGAAGATGCAGAAGTTGAAATTGTCGAGGAAGATGTTGCAGAGCAATTTGTTGCGTCTACTCCCGTTCCTAATCCAACAACCACAACCACACCAGCAAGAAGCAGCATGATGGACATGATTTCTACTACCGCGACCAAGCCTTCCATTTTGAGCGAAGGTTTCTCCTTCCGTGGCGAGATCGCAGCAAAAGGTGCCATTCACGTTGAAGGTGCATTGAACGGCCAAATTCAAGTGGATGAACTCACCATTGGTGCACGCGGTCAAGTTGAAGGTGTGGTGACTTGCTCAAGCCTGCACATCAAAGGCAAATTTTCTGGTACTGCGACATGTAACGAATTGATCGTGACATCGTCAGCTTCCGTCGATGGACATGTGGTTTACCAAACCTTGTCGGTTCAAAAAGGTGCGTCTATCAAAGGCGAACTGTTGCTTGTCAAGTAATTCGCCTCTAATTGCATTCAGCTAAACCGCGTTCGCACATGAGCCAAGAAGAGCAATACATCAACGGTGAGTTATTGCGTCTGCGTCGTGAAGCCCGAGGTTGGGTGTTGAACGACATGGCTACACATGCTTGCATGTCGGTTAAGCAAATTCGACAACTTGAAGAAGGGGGCATGAGCTCCTTTTACAGTGTCGCAGTCAAAGTGACAGCTGCTAAGAAGGTGGGTGCACTGCTCGGGTTGTCTGCTGATGAGGTCCTTGCACAAAACGTAGGTTCAGTTACGGTTGAGGAAGCGGCAGAGACTGAAGCGCCGATTACTGAAGTTGTGGCTGAGTCTGCGATTGTTTCGGCCGCACAAGATGTTGCTGCTGGCGCAGTTGAGCCGTCTAATCCTGCGGAGTTGAAAGGCAGCACCCCGAGTTCTAAAAATAAACTGTGGCTCATCGCTGCCGCATTGGGTATTGTCTTCGCGGTTGGCGCTTATTTTCAGCCCCAGGAAGAACCTGCGGGTGAGCCTGCACCACCGATTCAAGTTCTTCCTGCAGAGGTGGTTGATCCAGCTAGTGCGGCCAGTGCAGCTGATGCGCCAGCTTCAACGGCTGAGGTTGTGGTGGCGCCTGCAGTTGTTTCATCGTCTGCTAGTAAAGCAAATTAATTGCTTGTTGAACGACTCAAAATGCCGCTTTAGCGGCATTTTTTAATTCTTCGCGCCTTGTGCCAGGGCTTCGTGTCTGCTTATTTGTAATTGCTTGTCATCGGCTTTTTGCACAGGCCAGCCCCCCATGTGAGATTGACACAGCGCATGCATGCCCTCGATCCAGGCCGACGCATCGTTTAAGCAGGGGATGTAATGAAACACTTCGCCCCCAGCGTGCAAATAAGCTTCTTGCGCTTCTTGTGAAATTTCTTCTAAGGTTTCTAGGCAGTCGCTGGTAAAGCCAGGGCAAATTAAATCGACGCGCTTCACGCCTTGTTGAGCCAATGCAATCAGCGTGGGCTCTGTGTAGGGCTCAAGCCATTTGGCTTTACCAAAGCGGGACTGGAAAGTCACCATGTATTGCGCTTTGGTCAAACCGAGTGCTTCGCCTAACAATCGTGCCGTTTTGTAACACTCGCAGTGGTAAGGGTCGCCTAAATGCAGCGTACGCTCGGGCACGCCATGAAAACTCATCACCAAGCGTTCGGCTTGGCCGTGCTCGACCCAATGTGTACGCACGCGTTCAGCCAGCGCTTGGATGTAGGCAGGATGATCGTGGTAATGGTTGATGAAACGGAACTCAGGCAACACACGGCTGCGTAGTCCCCAGTGATACACGGCATCAAACACACTCGCAGTGGTTGTGCCTGAATATTGTGGATATGCAGGTAATATCAAGAGGCGTGTGAAGCCTTCAGCTTTGAGCGCGTCAAGCTGGCTGGCGATGGATGGGTTGCCATAACGCATGGCGTAACGCACGGTCACATGTTCGCCGTGCGCATTGAAAACCTCTTGTAATGCTTGCGCTTGTTTGTCCGTCCAAACTTTGAGCGGAGAGCCTTCATCTGTCCAAATGGTGGCGTACTTCGCTGCCGACTTGGCAGGACGAACGCGCAAGATGATGCCGTGCAAAACAGCCATCCAAATCAAGCGGGGGATTTCGACCACGCGGTGGTCACCCAAAAATTCAGCCAAATAGCGACGTACAGCAGGTGCGGTGGGCGCGTCGGGCGTGCCTAGGTTGCAAAGCAGCACGGCCGTGCGGGAGGCTTGGCCGTGACGAAAGGGCGGTTCGTTGTTGAAAGCGGGTTTGAACATGATGATGTATTCTCGCCCAGCATGCTAAACCTTTCCAAAATCCAAGCCATAACCTTAGACCTTGATGACACTTTGTGGCCAGTCTGGCCCACCATCGCGCGCGCAGAACTGGTTTTGCAGAATTGGTTGGCTGTGCATGCGCCCCAAACGGCCCAGCTTTGTTCCGATGTCGAGGTGAAAAAGCGTATCCGAGCAGAAGTGAATCAACGCCATGCAGACAAAGCGCATGATTTGAGTTTTTTGAGACGCGAGTCGATTCGCGAAAGTTTGATTCGCGCAGGTGACGCGGCACATTTAGCGGATGAGGCGTTTGAGGTGTTCTTTGCCGAGCGCCAAAACGTCACGCTTTATGAAGGGGTTCAGCAAGCGCTTGAGCGTTTGTCAGCGCGTTACCCACTGGTCGGTTTGTCTAACGGCAACGCGGATGTCTTTCGCACAGCGGCTGGCCCGTATTTCAAAGCGTCTGTGAGTGCGCGTTTGTTTGGTGTGGCCAAGCCAGATCCGCGCATTTTTCATGCAGCAGCTGCGCAGTTGAATTTGAAGGTTGATGCGGTCTTACATTTAGGCGATGACGCGACGACCGATGTACTTGGCGCCATCCATGCAGGTATGCAAACTGCATGGATCAATACCCAAAACCATGATTGGCCGCACGATGCAACACAACCGTTAACAGTGCGTCATTTGACCGAGTTGTGTGATCACTTGTTGGCCTGAGCGCACGGCTCCTTCTAGGGTGGAAGGGTAGGGACCACGGATGTAGTCGCCGCAAGCCCAAAGACCATTGGCTACAAAAGGTTCAGGTCGATCTAGCATCGGTGTACATGCCAATGTGGCGCGTTTTTCAACCACGGTTTGAATGACTTCTAACTGCTGGAGTCCGAGCTGTTCACGCGCTTGCGTGTGCACTTGTGTGATGAGTTCATGGCGCTCGCAAGCGCATGCGCTAACTACGGCGGCCAATAAGCCTTTCTGGCCTGACAGCGCACCTTGATCAAACACAAACTGCGCGGGTGCTTCTGGGCCGCTGTGCAGCGCCACCATGGGCTGCGATAGACCTGTGAAGCGCGCATCTTTGCACTGCAAGTACACCGTTGCGATGGCGGTGTGTGACAACGCTGCACATTGTTGAGCCCATTGGGGCGCTATCGTTGTGGTCAGGCGCGCAGCCTCCCACGCGGGGCAAGCCAGTAAAACTGCATGGCGCGCTGATGCTGTGCGTTGAAGCTGTTCAAGGCCTGCAGTGGAGATGCGCTGGCCAAGATGAATATTGGCCCCATGCGCACTGAGCCAGGTTAAGCAGCCATTGGGCAGCAATGCGCCTAAATCCACGCGAGGAACCAACAGGTCTGAGCTACCCGCGCCGCCCAGCAGAGCGTCATGCAAGACGCGCAAAAAAACCGTGGCACTGGCTTCATGCATTGGCGTGTTCAAGGCAGATAAACACAAAGGCTCAATGAGTTGCCTCATCACACGTGTGCTCAATTCAGAGGCCTCGCAGAGCTGTGCAACTGTCCATGAGCTGTCACATTCAAACTTTGCGCGTTGCCAGCCCCATGCCGCTTGAATCAGGCTGGCCTTGTCTTGGAGGCACCACCCTCGCGCGCTGCCAATGCCTGCGAGTAAGTTGAAGGGTGCAGGCCAGTCTGGCAAGCTGAGTCCTTGGCCATCGGCATATCGCAAATCAAGTGGCAAGCGTTGTAGCAAATCGTCTGGGTTAAGACCCACAGTGCGCATCAAAGTCAATGTGTCGCGGTAGGCACCTATGAGCACATGTTGGCCGTTGTCTAAAGGTTGGCCAGCATAATTTTGTTGCAGACTGCGTGCGCGGCCGCCAGCTGTGTTGGCCGCTTCAAACAACTGAACATGCCAGCCCGCCTGTGTGGCCGCGACGGCTGCTGCCAAACCCGCCCAGCCTGCGCCCACGATGGTCAGTTGCTTCATGCCAGGTTTATTTGATTTAGAAGCGTCCCAAGGCTTGCATCTTCCAAGCAAGCCAGAGCTTGCGCAATGGCGTCAAGGCCACGCGTTGGCTGAGTACTGGAAATTTCTTGGCTTCAATCTCACGCAGCAAGGTGCGGTAAATGCTGGCCATCATCAGGCCTGGCTTTTGGTGTTTCCAGTCGTTCGCAGGCAGCAGCGCGAATGCTTCGTCATAGAGGGCGTGTGCACGCGCAGCTTGGAATTGCATCAGCGCTTGGAAACGTTCTGAGTCCACGCGATTCAAAATTTCGTGCGCCTTCACATCGAACTGCTGCAACTCAGTGACAGGCAGGTAGATACGGCCACGCAGGGCGTCTTCGCCCACATCGCGGATGATATTGGTGAGCTGAAATGCTTGGCCGAGTTTGTGTGCGTAAGCCGTGGTGGTCGTTTCGGTTTGTCCAAATATCTTGGCTGAGACTTCACCCACCACGCCAGCCACCAGATGGCAGTATCGGGTGAGGTTGGGGTAGTCGAGGTATCGGGTTTGCGTCAGGTCCATCTCGCATCCGTCAATGACTGATTGCAGTGAAGACTCTTCAATGCCGAACTCCGACGCATGAGGCATCAGCGCTTGCGTGACAGGGTGATTGGGATTACCCGCGAAGGCTTGTCGCACTTCGCTGTGCCACCACGCAAGCTTGCTGGCAGCAACGCCTGGGTCGCTCACCTCGTCTACAACATCGTCGACTTCACGGCAAAAGGCATAAAACGCAGTGATGGCTGCGCGGCGTTGCGGGGGAAGGAATAAAAATGCGTAGTAAAAGCTGCTACCCGAGGCGGAGGCTTTTTGTTGAACGTAGTCTTGAGGTGTCATGTGTGTCCGATTATCGGGCACATCGGCTTTTTCATGGTCAAAGTCTCACATACGGAGGCAGCGCCAAGCCATGCGGATGAAGTCTGGTTTGTGCAGGGTCGGCCTTGCCAGTTGTGTGTGGTCATTGGTTTCTTCTCGCGCATCTAGCTTGTCCAAAATGCGCAGCCCACCCTGCACCACGGCGCGTAGTTCCCAACCCGCACGGCCCTTGACCCGGTGCACCAAGGGGGCGCCTTGCATCATCAGTTCGCGTGCAAAACGCAACTCGTCTGACAACGTGTGGCCCTCGGGCAAATAGTCTCGGCCACGGCGTAAATCTTCGGCGCGATCTTGCCAAAAGTTAATCAGCTGAAGTGCAGTGCAAATGGCATCGCTTTGGGCGAGCGATATCGCATCATTCACGTCATACAGATGCAGCATCATGCGACCGACTGGGTTGGCGGAGCGGCGGCAGTAGTCCAGCAGCTCGGCGCGGTTGCGGTAGCCTTGTCCCACGCTGGTGTAGACCACATCCTGCTCAAATGCATCGATCAAGTCGAACAAAGGTTGAATGGGAAGCTGGTGCTGTTGAATCGCAAGTCGCAAAGGACCAAACACATGTGGCCAGCGGATGCTTTCAACATGGCTTTGCTTTATGGTGCTTTGCAGGTCGGCTCGGTATTCGCCCAGCGCGTCTAAACGGTGGTGTGCTGGCTCATGGCCTTCGTCAGCCAAATCATCGGCTGTGCGTGCAAAGTGGTACAGCGCTGCAACGGCTGGGCGCAACCCAGCAGGACATAGCCAGGATGCAACGGGAAAGTTTTCGTAATGATCGATGCGGGACATATTTATATTGATTGTCGCTCCCCTTGTAAATACAAGGGCTATTGAGATAAGTTACATTACTAACCAATCAGTCATTAATAAAGTCAATACTTTATGTTGTATCCAAATTTGCTTTCACGACGTTTCATGGGTCTGTGTGTCATGGCCCTCACCTTGGTGGCCTGTGGCAAAGGACAGGTACAGCAAGAACCTGTACGTGCTGTTAAGGTGATGACCGTGGGTGAGTCGGGTTCCAGCACCGATGTCGAATTTTCGGGGGAAGTGCGCGCACGGATTGAATCGAATCTGGGTTTTCGTGTGGCGGGCAAATTGCTCAGTCGTCCTGCAGAAGTCGGTCAGCGTGTGAAAGCTGGGGCCTTGTTGGCGCAAATTGATCCACAAGACTACCGTGTCACCGCAGATGCGGCGGCAGCACAGCTCGTGGCGGCACAAACCAATCGTGACGTTGCAAGTGCAGACTTCAAGCGCTACCAAGACCTCCATGCGCAAGGCTTCATCAGTTCAGCTGAGTTGCAGCGCCGTGAGGCTGCTTATGTTTCGGCCCAAGCCCAGTGGAAACAAGCCCAAGCGCAAAGTTCGGTACAAGGCAATCAGTCCGCTTATACGCGACTGTTGGCCGATGGCGCGGGCATCGTGACGTCCGTTGACGCCAGTGCAGGGCAAGTCGTTGCAGCGGGGCAGCCGGTGGTGCGTTTGGCTTTAGATGGGCCGCGTGATGTGGTGTTCTCAGTCCCAGAAGACAAACTGGCGCAGGTAAAGCCCGGAGACAAAATCAAGGTGCGCCAATGGGTAGATGGCCAAGTGCTTGAGGCCGTTGTGCGTGACGTTTCAGTCAGTGCTGATGCGGTCACACGCACGTTTATGGCCAAAGCAGCGTTACCCAAAGAGGCCAATCCTGTCTTGGGTTCAACGGTCACGGTCAGCTTGGCCTTAAGAGGACCTGCCAAGTCCATCAAGCTTCCTACCAGCGCTTTGCGTTTAGAAGCGGGGACGACATCCGTCTGGGTGCTGGATTCCAACACCATGACCGTGAAAGCGCAAGCGATTGAGGTCAACACCGCAGAAGGCAACGATGCCGTGGTGACCTCGGGCTTGCAAAGCGGCGACCAAGTGGTGCTGTCGGGCGTGCATGTGTTGACCGCAGGTCAAAAGGTGTCAATCTTCGGCGCAGCGAAGTGAGTTGAGCATGGAAGATAAGTTCAACCTTTCCAAATGGGCGATTGACCATCCGGCACTCACGCGCTACCTGATGGTGGTGCTCATGCTTTTGGGCGTGGCGGCCTACTTTCAATTGGGTCAAGATGAAGACCCACCTTTCACCTTCAGAGCGATGGTCGTTCGTACCTATTGGCCAGGCGCTACAGCACAGCAAGTGGCGGAACAGGTGACCGATAAGCTAGAGCGAACTTTGCAAGAGGTGCCCTACGCTGACAAGATTCGCAGCTATTCCAAGCCGGGTGAATCTCAGATCATTTTTCAGCTCAAAGATTCTTCAAAACCAGCGGATGTGCCCAATGTGTGGTACTCGGTACGAAAGAAAATTGGTGACATGCGTTACACCTTGCCGCAAGGTGTGCAAGGCCCATTCTTCAATGATGACTTTGGTGATGTGTATGGCGTGATTTATGCCCTTGATGCACCTGGCTTTACACCTGCTGAGGTGAAAAAGTTTGCCGATGATGTGCGTCAACAATTGCTGCGGGTGGCCGATGTGGCCAAGGTCGAGCTGTTTGGGGTGCAAGATGAAAAAATCTTCATCGAAATACCGCAAAAGCGTCTGGTTCAACTCGGTCTTGATGTTGGGGCTGTGTTGGCACAACTGAGCCAAGAAAACGCGGTAGAAAACGCAGGTACTGTGCAAGCGCCTTTGGATGTGTTGCAAGTGCGCATAGGAGGGCAGTTTGAAACGGAAACGCAGTTGCGTGCGATGCCAATTCGCGGCAGCTCTGGCCAGCAAGTCAAGCTGGGCGATATTGCCACCGTCTCTCGCGGTTACGTAGATCCTGCCACGGTGAAGGTGCATCACCAAGGAAAACCCGTCATTGCCTTGGGTGTCTCCATGGCCAAGGGCGGGGACATCATCGCTTTAGGCAAGGCCTTACAAGTAGCCACGGTGCGGATTGAAAAAACCTTGCCTGCTGGCGTGAGTTTGCTGCAAGTGCAGGATCAGCCCAAAGCGGTTGAGAAGTCGGTGGGCGAGTTTGTCAAGGTCTTGATTGAGGCGGTGCTGATTGTTTTGTTGGTGAGCTTTGTGGCGCTGGGTTTGCACAAAGGCGGACGCTACGGTTGGTACGTGGACATGCGCCCAGGTTGGGTTGTGGCCATCACGATTCCGCTGGTCTTGGCCATGACGTTTTTGGCCATGAACTACTGGGGCATTGGTCTGCACAAGATTTCTCTAGGCTCACTCATCATTGCCTTAGGCCTGTTGGTGGATGACGCCATCATTGCCGTGGAGATGATGGTTCGCAAGATGGAGGAGGGCTACGACCGCGTACGCGCTGCGACCTTTGCCTATGAAGTCACAGCGATGCCCATGCTGACGGGCACATTGATCACAGCGGCAGGCTTTTTGCCCATTGGCATGGCCAAGTCGACCGTGGGTGAGTACACGTTTGCAATTTTTGCCGTCACCGTCATTGCGTTGGTGTTGAGCTGGTGGGTATCGGTTTACTTTGTGCCTTATTTGGGTACTTTGCTCTTGAAGGTCAAGCCTCATGTCGGCAAGGCCGGTGAGCATGAGTTGTTTGACGGCCCGTTTTACCGTCATTTCCGCACTGCAGTGACATGGTGTGTCGAGTACCGCTGGAAAGCGATTGGCATCACGATCTTTATCTTTGCCTTGGGCATAGTGGGCATGGGGCGTGTGCAACAGCAGTTTTTCCCTGACTCCAGCCGTCCAGAAATTTTGGTGGACTTGTGGTTCCCTGAAGGGACATCTTTCAAGGCCAACGAAGCCGTGACACAGGCTGTGGAGCAACGCTTGCTCAAAGAGCAGGGTGTACAAACCGTCAGCACATGGATTGGTTCAGGTGTACCGCGTTTTTATTTGCCACTCGATCAAGTTTTCCCACAAACCAACGTCTCACAGCTCATCGTGATTCCTGATAGCTTGGAGCGCCGTGAATCTTTGCGTTTGGCGTTGCCCGCCGTGTTAGCGCAAGAGTTTCCAGAGGTGCGAGGCCGTGTGAAGTTGCTACCCAATGGCCCGCCCGTGCCCTACCCGGTGCAATTTCGTGTGGTGGGGCCAGACCCTGCTGTGCTGCGTGTCCGTGCAGATGAGGTGAAGGCGCAAATGCGTGCCAGCGCTACAACGCGTGGCGTGAATGACAACTGGAATGAAGCGATCAAAGTTGTTCGCCTTGAAGTTGATCAAGCCAAAGCTCGCAATTTGGGTGTCACCAGTCAGTCCATCGCGCAAGCGGTGCGAACATTGTTGGTGGGGTCGACCGTCGAGCAGTTCCGTGAAGACAACAAACTCATTGACATCGTGTTGCGACAACCCTTGAACGAGCGCGATGCCATCAGTGATTTAGCCAGTGCTTACGTGCCGACTTCTTCTGGCCGAATGATTCCTTTGACACAAGTTGTCAAGCCTGTGCTTTCATGGGAGCCAGGTGTGATGTGGCGTGAGGGACGTGAATATGCCATCACAGTGCAATGCGACATCATCGAAGGCCTGCAAGGAGCGACGGTCACGCAACAGC
>JACCEC012787845.1_pt1 | contig 11065 bp, 11 predicted proteins | sample 7450121 | NCBI WGS metagenome assembly JACCEC01 (sample SAMN15323455, study PRJNA562643) | freshwater metagenome | isolation source: river surface water | place: USA:Blue River Watershed | collected 2017-08-18 | reverse complement strand
TGATTATTGAATCTAAGAATAACAATAAAATTTCTTGTTACCTTACTTTTGACAGTAGCTAGTTACACTTTTGCCGCTGCCCAAACCACACCTTCAGAAATTTTATAATTATTGACCAATTGGCACAATGGCTTGTTAAAAGGAGACCTAGAAGCAGTAAACGCAGTGTATGCGAGCGACGCAGTTTTTTTTCAACGCTTATTAATAGCGCTAATACCCCCAATGCTCGAAAAGCATTCTTGCAAACACATACCATAGCCCAAAAAGGCGTCAACGGCTCGATGAGACCCACCGCAAAAGTGTTACAAAAGAATTGTCAGTAACTTTCCTTGGTGGCAATTTTATGGGCTAATCAACGTTGGGTACATCAAACAAAAAACAAACGTACTAAAATGAAAAGAATTAGCCTCTTACTAGTGATTGTGACCTTGGTAGGTCTGTTTCAACGCTGCGCTGTTACGAAACAAATTTCGGAAGTAAAAACTCTTGGCGACTGCAAATACACCGTTGCGTCGGCCGATAATATTACGCTGGCAGGCGTGGATGTTAGAAGCCTACAAAATCTTGATTTGTCGCAGTCGCCAAGAATTGGGCTAGCGATATTGACCAAAGAAGTCCCGCTTAACCTCCGACTTAATCTTGATATCACCAATCCAACCAAAAACTTAGCGGGTATCAATCAGTTTGAGTATAAGGTTTTTTTGTCAGAACATGAGTTGTTTACGGGCCTGTACGACCAACGTATCGAGGTACAACCCAAAGGCGGAACCACCCGCGTTCCGATGCAATTGACGACCAATGCGTATCGGTTTATTACCGACAGCAAAGCCCGCGAAGCCATCGTTAATATGATGCAAAACTTATCAGGGAAAGCCAACACGACGCTCTCTAAGTTGACCATTAAACTACGGCCTACCTTGGGGATTGGGAATTCGCAAATCAATTACCCAGGCTATATCACCATCGAAAAAGAAGTAAATGCCAAAATGCTTTCTGTAGAGTAAGATTGGCTTTGCCATTATGCCTATATAGACTTTCCAAGACTTCAACTTGGGAAGTCTTCACGCAGTAGAAAATTCTGCATTTTGCCATTTACTCTCCCTTAAACAAACCATGCGTATCACTCCAACGCTGCGCCATGCCGATAAAGCGTTTTAGATAATCTTCGCTGATAAAAAGGTTACACCAATCGTCGTAGCGTTGACATTGAGTGCCTAAGTAAAACAACCAAATACAGACGGCAAGCGGAGGAATCAGCGCTTTTTCTTCCTCAGACACAGGTTGGACTGCTTCATATCCTGCCCAAAAACTAGCTAATTTTTCTTCGTAGCGATGGGTATCAGGTTCGGTATTAAAAAGTTGGATGTTGTAATAAGCCAAGTCGAGGCACTGCCAGCCATTTCCCGAAAAATCAAAGTCAAAAAACGTCGCTTTTCCGTCGGGAGCAATGTTTAAGTTATCAAACCAAATGTCGAGATGAACAACTCCCGCACGAATTGAGGTTATATCGGTTGTATCGAGTACATCTGTTAATATTGGAACGATGCGCTCAATGTACTTCATCGTTTCAGAATCGGGCGAAAAAAACGTCCGAATTCGTTCCAACGACTGTTTGAGCAATGTTTCGGAAGAATAGGTGACTCGCTGCAAACCAAAATTTGGAGTTGCTTTGTGGAAACGTGCCATTGCTTGGCCGATACTGTAGCTATGTTCAGGGCTAAAAAAACGAATTTTCTCCCCTTCTGCAAACGAAAATAGCACCCCGAAACGTAATCCTTCGTGCGCTTCAATTTCTTGAATATATAGCCCGTTTTTGTCGGCAATTGGGTAGGAAACAGGTACTTCTGATGCTTTTAAATGAAGTAATAATCGAACCTCTTCTTCGATTTCTAATCGAGTGCGCCATTGGTAAAAATACAGCCGAAAAATGTACGAATTAGTCGCGGTACGAAGTAAGTATGTATGGTTGATACCCGTTTTGAGAATACGCGCTTCGACTATATCTAACAATGGATATACTGTTTGAAGGTACTCGGCCAATGGTGCGGCTTGCAGACGAGTGTCGTAAACGGGTAAATAGGGCATGGCTAATTTTTTTTAAATTTGAGCAATAGACAACCAACGCGATTTTAAACAAGGAAAAAAATAACATGCTTTCACTGCAAAACATTCATCATGTAGCCATTATTTGTTCAAATTATGAGCGTTCAAAGCATTTTTATACTCAAATATTGGGTTTGAGGATTGTGGCGGAAGTATATCGTGCCGAACGCGATTCGTACAAACTTGATTTGGCCATCAATGACCACTACCAAATCGAATTGTTTTCCTTTCCGAAACCTCCTGCGCGGGTTTCCCGCCCCGAAGCCGCTGGACTGCGACATTTGGCTTTTAGTGTGGCAGATGTCTCGCAAGCGCACGGCTATTTGACCGATAAAGGTGTTGAATGTGAAGCGATTCGGGTAGATGAATTCACACAAAAGCGTTTTTTCTTTATCGCCGATCCCGACGACCTCCCGATTGAGTTTTATGAAAACTGATTTAGTAAAAACAAACAAATCCCGACGTCATTGGCGAGTTATTTGTAATTTTGCACTATGAAAATCAAAACCGCTGTTTTTGTTAAAAGCTCTTCGCAGCATCAACAATGTCCCAAGCCCGACCGCCCCGAATACGCGTTTATTGGTCGCTCGAACGTGGGTAAATCGTCGCTTATCAATGCGCTTACTAACCACGGAAATCTTGCAAAAATCTCTGCAAAGCCTGGTAAGACACAGGTAATCAACCACTTTATGATAAACGATGCTTGGTATTTGGTTGATTTGCCTGGCTACGGATACGCCCAAGTTTCACAAACCGAACGCCAAAAATGGGCACAGATGATTGACGAGTACTTGTTTAACCGTGAAAACCTTGCCTGCACTTTTGTTCTTATCGACTCCCGCATAGAGCCCCAAAAAATTGACCTTGAGTTTATGCAAAAGCTCGGAGAGAAAGGCGTTCCTTTTTGTTTAGTATTTACCAAAACCGATAAACTTACAGTGCATCAGCTGCAAACCAGGCTAGAAAATTACAAAAAAAAACTTTTGGAAACATGGGTGGGGTTGCCGCTCATTTTTGTGACTTCGTCGGAAAAACGTACGGGACAAAAAGAAATTTTGACCCAAATAGAGGACTGGAATAAGGAGTATAAATAAGTCGATTATCCAAAATCATACACACCCGTGAAAATAGTCACCCTGACGGTAAACCCTGCGGTCGATAAAAGCACCCACATCGACCGCTTAATTCCAGAGCAAAAATTGCGCTGTGATGCTCCTCGTTTCGATGCGGGTGGAGGAGGAATCAACGTGTCCAAAGCCATCAAGCGACTGGGAGGAACAAGCACCGCTATTTTTACGACAGGTGGCCCTGCAGGACAAGTTCTTCGCGATTTGGTATCTCAAGAAGGAATTGATTGTGAGGTGATTCAGACCGAACAGTGGACGCGGGAAAATTTTATTGTTGCCGAAACTTCTACCAACGCCCAATACCGTTTCGGGATGCCTGGAGCTGCCTTGAGTGAGGCTGAAACTGAGACGGTTTTGGAAACATTACGGCAGTCAAAAGCCGACTATGTCGTAGCAAGCGGCAGTTTGCCTCCTCAAATGGACGTCAATTTTTACGAAAAAGTAGCAGCTATCAGTAAAGAAATAGGAGCAAAACTGGTCTTAGATACTTCGGGAGAACCCCTTCGGGCAGCTTGCGATGAAGGTGTATTTTTGTTGAAACCCAACATCGGAGAATTGGAAGCGTTGGTTGGAGCAAAAGATTTGCAAATCGACGATGTAGATGATGCCGCTCGAATGCTCATTGGAGACGGAAAGTGTGAAGTTGTGATTGTGTCGATGGGGCCTAAAGGAGCTATTTTGGTAACGAAAGACCTGTGTGAGCATGTCCCTGCTCCCCCTGTTCAGAAACGTAGTACGGTAGGTGCAGGTGATAGTATGGTGGCAGGTATGACGTGGGCACTGACACAGAGACTGACCTATTCCGAAATGATTCGCTGGGGCGTGGCTTGTGGCTCGGCTGCAACAATGAATGAAGGAACGCAACTTTTTCTCCGAGCTGATGTTGAAAGATTACTGGATTGGTTGAAACGATTTGGGAAGAGTTAAAAAAAAACAAATTCTTTGAAAACATATTTTGAACATATCAACGACGGTATTCGTACGACCCTGGGAGGGTTAAAGCTCACCTTTAGGCACTTGTGGCAAGCGCGAAACCGTCGAAGTAACCACAATATCGGGACAAGTGGTTATTTTAACGAACAGGAAGGAATGGTGACGTTACAGTACCCACTCGAAGTCATGCCCATTCCTGATAACGGCCGTTATCGTTTACACAATGAAATGGATGATTGCATTGTTTGTGATAAATGTGCCAAGGTTTGTCCCGTGGATTGTATTGATATTGAACCAATTAAAGCAACGGGTGAAGTTGGGAAAGCGTCTGACGGCTCGCCTATTCGCTTGTATGCGGCCAAGTTTGATATCGATATGGCCAAATGCTGTTATTGTGGCTTGTGTACGACAGTTTGCCCCACGGAGTGTTTAACAATGACCAAAACCTTCGATTACAGTGAGTTTGATGTTCGTGACATGAATTATCACTATTCAAATCTCTCCCCCGAAGAAGCAGAGGCAAAGAAAGCTTTGTATGAGCAATTCATGCGGGAGAAGGAAGAGCTAAAAAAGCAAAAGGCAACTCCTGCGTCCACAGCCGATAGTCCAGAGACGACAGAAGAAAAGCCAGTTGTTCGACCGAAACCTGCTTTTGCGCCTAAAAAGCCTATTTCAAGTTTACAGTCCACAGGCGATAATCCACAGGCAACGGAAGGAGAATCTAATTCACAGCCCACAATCGATAGTCCACAGAAGATAGAAGAAAAATCAACCGCACCGACCCCCATTGGGGAAACTGGGGCTAGACCGAAACCCGTTTTTATGCCTAAAAAGCCAGCGGTGCAGCCCTCAGCGGATAGTGGAGAGCAGTCCGTGTCGAATCCCGCGTCTACGGTCGATAGTCCACAGACGACGCAAGAAAAATCAACCGCACCGACCCCAATTGGGGGAACAGGAGCCAGGCCGAAACCCGTTTTTGTTCCAAAGAAACCAAAACAAGAATAAAAAGTAACAATAAATAAACACCTCCCAAAGAGTTCAGCGCTATGCATTATCTTTGGGAGCGGCCTCAAGAAATCAATGAGAAACCTAGCTTTCGGCTAGTGTATTGGACTGGTATCACGTCGGTTTTTAAGAAAAAGTCATGATGGCCGTCACCTAACGGGTCAATGATAAGGCGCAATATTTATAGATTTAGACACATAATCCCACGCCACAATCCCAGCAGTTACCGATACGTTGAGCGAGTGCTTGGTTCCAAATTGAGGAATTTCTAAACAAATATCGCTTTGATTCACAACATCTTCGTTGACTCCAAAGACCTCATTTCCCAAAATAAACGCGTACGACTGGTTAGCAAAGGGTTTAAACTCGTGTAAAAGCGTACTCCCTTCAGCTTGTTCGATAGCGACAATTACATAGTCTTCCGATTTGAGGCGGGCGATGAGTGAAAGAACCTCTTCCACGTGCTCCCATTCCACTGATTCGTCGGCGCCGAGGGCAGTTTTGGTAATATCGCGGTGAGGCGGGGTGCCCGTTAGTCCACATAAATAGACTTTCGAGGCTTTAAAGGCATCGGCAGTGCGAAAAACCGACCCCACATTATTGAGGCTACGAATATCGTCGAGGATAAATACAAAAGAATGTTTGGCGGCGGCTTTGAACTCTTCGACCGATAAGCGGTTGAGTTCGTCCATAGAAAGTTTTTGGAATGCCATGCGGTTTAATAAATGATAGCCTTTGGTAACGTTTCAAAACGTTACCAAAGGTGCTGATTAGACCTCAAAACAACACAGAAAACTGCAAAATCTCAAGGAATGATGGCCTTTAAGGTGCATTAACGAAACCCACATCCACCAAAAACTGTTACCTTTGTAGAAGTGATAATCGCAAAGAATGGAAGAATACCGCTTACACACCTTGCCTAATGGCATCCGTGTTGTACACAAACAAGTACCACATACCCAAATCGCTCACTGGGGAATCATGCTCGACATTGGTAGCAGAGATGAGCAACCACACCAACAGGGCCTCGCACACTTTTGGGAGCACATGGCTTTCAAAGGAACCCAGAAACGTAAATCGTACCATATCATCAACCGCCTCGAAACCGTAGGAGGGGAGTTGAATGCCTATACGACCAAAGAAAAAGTATGTTTTCATGCGTCGTTGTTGGCATCACACAGCGACAAAGCGATTGAATTATTGTCTGATATTACTTTTCATTCTGTTTTTCCCGAAAAACAAATCGAAAAAGAACGAGGGGTGATTTTGGAAGAGATGGCGATGTATCACGATTCGCCAGAAGACGCTATTCAAGATGATTTTGACGAATTGGTCTTTCAAAACCACCAATTAGGCAAAAATATTCTTGGGACGGCTGAAAGCGTTCGCTCATTTGGGCGTAACGATTTACAGACTTTCATTGCAGATAATTTGGATACCGAACGCATAGTGGTGTCGTTGGTGAGTAATTTGCCTTTCAATAAAGCGGTGAAGCAAGCTGAAAAATACCTCTACGATATTCCTCATTCTACCAGCCAACGGATTCGTACTTCTCCTAATATTTATGTGCCACAAACATTACGAGTGCAGCGTGGCATGACTCAGACACAGGTGGCTATGGGGCGTCCAGCCTATGCGCTGATGGATGAAAAACGTTTGCCGTTTTTTATGTTAATTAACCTACTCGGTGGGCCTGGCATGAACTCTCGGTTTAATATGACCCTTCGAGAAAAGTGCGGCTTGGTCTATTCAATCGAAGCGACTTATGCGCCTTTTTTGGATACGGGCTTTTTGGGTGTATTTTTTGGGACAGAACCCAAAAACCTCGACCGTGCTATGCAACTGGTACATCGAGAATTGCGTCAGGTACGTGAAAAACCATTAACAACGACTCAACTTCGCAATCTAAAAGAGCAGCTTATGGGGCAATTGGCAATGTCGGAAGAAGGCAATCAAAGCTTTATGCTGATGATGGCTAAAAGCATTTTGGATACGGGGAAAATAGATTCTCTAGAAGAGATTTTCCGTGAAATAGAAGCCGTAACAGCCTCACAACTTCAAGATATTGCTCAAGAAATGCTCGACGAAAGCCAATGGAGTAGTTTGTGCTTTGTGCCAGAGGACGATTCTAAGTAGTCGGGTTGTGAGCAACCATCCTCACGTTGTGTCTTGTGAAAAAAGGTTATTTTATATATTTTTAGGCATTTTTTCGTTTACATATTGTTAAAATAACCTACACAAAATGGAGTTTTTGTCAGAAGCCATAGAGGGGTATTCGCAAGCGCATACATCACCCGAAAGTCCACTATTGGCTCTACTTAATCGAGAAACGCACGCGAAAGTTCTTCAGCCTCGTATGTTGTCGGGGCATGTGCAAGGTCGATTACTTTCTTTATTTTCAAGTATGATGCGTCCGCAACGTATCCTTGAAATTGGGACTTACACAGGATATTCGGCTTTGTGTTTGGCCGAAGGATTGGCTGAAGACGGAAAACTCATCACCATTGACGTCAACGAAGAGTTAGAGGAGTTTACAAGGTCATTTTTTGATAAATCTCCGTATAAAGACAAAATTGAATACCGAATCGCCAACGCAGTTGAATTAATTCCAACATTACCCGATACATTTGATTTAGTTTTTATCGACGCCGATAAGCTAAATTATACTCTTTACTATGATTTGGTGATTGACAAAGTGCGCTCAGGAGGGATAATTATTGCAGATAATGTACTTTGGAGCGGAAAAGTTGTACAAACAGACAAAAAAATAGATAAGGATACACAGAACCTTTTATACTTTAATCAAAAAGTACACAACGACCCACGGGTAAGCAATTTACTTTTGCCTGTTCGTGATGGCTTAATGATTGCATACAAAAATTAGATATGAAGCGAATCAAAACCATAATGAAACGTATTGTAGCCCTAACCATTCTATTATTGCTTTTTGGAGTAGGTCTTGTCGATGCACAAGCTCCTTCAGTACCAACTGTCCCACGAAGTGTGGGATTTGCGGGAATGAACGTGCAGTTAGATGAAGATGCGCGTGCAGTCGTACAGGCAGATGTAAAGGCTCTCTTAGGCAATAAAAAATACTGGGAGGCAAAACTTGATCGCTGCTTGTTGTTTTTCCCAATTATTGAAGGAATTTTGATCGATGAGGACGTGCCCGTTGATTTTAAGTACTTGGCCGTGCAAGAAAGTAACCTACAGCCTGATGCGGTTTCTGCGTCAAACGCCGTAGGCTTCTGGCAATTTAAAAAAGAAACAGCGGTAGACTATGGCTTACGGGTGGACGGCCAATTGGACGAACGCAAAAACATTACTTCATCGACCCGCGCTGCGGCTAAGTACCTCAAGAAGAGTAATGGGCAATTTAATAACTGGATAGCGTCTTTGTACTCGTATTATTTGGGAGCAGGTAGCATTAGCAAAACAATTCCAGCAGAATGGGGCTATGCTCGTGAAATTAAATTAAATGGTAAGTCTGATCGTTATATCTTACGATTTTTAGCTCACAAGATTGCCATCGAATCAGCGCTTGAACGGTATCAATCGCTCAACCAAATTGTATTACTAGAATACCCACAAGCGAGTGGTCGTTCATTGGAAGGCATAGCCAAAGAATTTAACCTCGACGAAACTAGCCTACGTGCTCAAAATCGCTGGATAACTACTAACGAAATTCCAAACGATAAAGAATATACCGTAGTATTACCAGTAAACAGCGATCAATATGAATCGGTTCGTTCACGTTTATCCGTGTTTAAAAAATCAAACCAACGCGACAATTTTGCCCAAAAAGACATTGGTTTTCCTGTGTTGGTGCGTGCGGAAGGGTATAGTAATGACCTTCTTTTGTATGAAATCAACGGCTTACCAGGAATTATGGCAGGTAGCAATGATAACGTAGAAACATTAGCCAAAAAAGCTCGTGTTAGTTTCAGTAGTTTCTTGCGTTACAATGATATGTCGGAACGAGGCCCCGTAGTGCCGGGTCAAGTATATTATTTGGCTAAGAAAAACAAACGTGCTGTGGTGCCTTTTCATACCGTTCGCGAAGATGAGTCTCTGTGGAAAGTGTCACAAATCTACGGAGTACGTTTGAAATTTTTGGTACGCTACAACCGTCTTGATAACCGTAATACGCGCCTTCAAACGGGGCGTGTGCTTTGGCTAACCAAAAAACGACCAAGAAATAAAGCTGTAGAAATAATCGAAGTACCCAAAGAAGAGTGGAAACCTGGTCTGGATAAGTCGCAGCCTCCCCTGGCGGTTCAAGAGCCTGTAGGTACTGAACAAACGACGAGAGCGAATACAAACAAAATTCCACAAAATGCCTCAGAACGTAAAGTATATACTCCTAAAATGGCCGGCTCTCCAGCCTCTACGCTTCCCGCTCAGGTTCAAAAATCTACTGATTCCAAAGACGGTGGAGTAGAATTCACTGAATCTGCTACGTTGATAGAATCTAAACCCAGCAAACAACCAAGCTCGTCGTCAACCACAACGAAGCCAAACCGCCGCGCCCCATCATTTAATCCTAGTGACGACGACCGAGTAGTTATTATCAACGACGAGTCGACGGCCAAGAATTCGAAATCGAAACCATCGAATACAAAAAATACGACTCCGTCAACAAAGTCAGCAACTAACGAGACATTTCAAAAACAGACAACTCCTGCGACTCAGTCTAAACAAGAAAAAGTAACTACGAAACCTACAACCCAAGCCCCCACTCCTTCAACCCCTAAAAACAATGCTCCAGCAGCTTCTTCAGGTAAGGCAGTAGTTCATGTTGTAGAAGCAGGTCAAACTTTTTATAGTATTTCGAAAATATACGATGTAACGGTCAACGATATTTTGTATTGGAATAACTTAACCCAAGATGCAAAATTGTTGAGCGGACAAAAATTGAATATTCGCCCCGTTGGTAATACCCTCGACCAACAACCTAAGGCGGCGGAATTTATTACGCACACGGTAGCACAAGGAGAAACAATGTTCAGCATTTCTCAGAAATATGGGGTGAAAGTAGACCTAATCAAGGAGTGGAACGAACTGCCTGATACGGGAGTGAAAATTGGCCAACAAATTAAGATTAAAAAACAATGATAGTAATTGATAATACTGTCATTAGCGACGATATAGCGGATCAGTTTTTCGTTTGCGAATTGACAAAATGCAAAGGTGCTTGCTGTATTGAAGGCGATATGGGCGCACCTCTCAACGAAGATGAGTTGGAGAAATTGGAAGAAATTTTTCCTAAAGTAAAACCTTATTTGAATAAAGAAGGGCTTAATGCGATTGAGAAAACTGGCTTTTACGAACAAGATGCCGATGGTGATTACGTTACTCCAACAGTTAATGGGCGGGAGTGTGCATACGCTATTTATGACAAAAAAGGTATTTTGAAATGCGGAATTGAGCAGGCCTTTTTGGATAAAAAAATCACATTCCGTAAACCAATTTCTTGTTATTTATACCCCATTCGAATCACTAAATACGACCATTTTGATGCTCTGAATTACGACCGATGGCATATTTGTCGTCCAGCGTGCGACAATGGGCGGGAGCTGGGTGTGCCGTTATATAAATTTCTGAAAGATCCGCTCATTACTAAGTACGGCGAAAAATGGTACGAAGAATTGGTCAAAAAAATCGAAAAACCTTAAGGGAGAGACTGTAAAATGAACTCTGTCTAAAAGTTTTAACTTTAAGACAGAACAATGGCAAAGACAGAATTTGAACAGATGCGCGACAAAGCGCTGGAGCAGTTAATGCAGGGACAATCATTAACTGGGAAAGATGGGGTTTTCGCACCTTTACTTCAACAATTTTTAGAAAGTGCACTGGAATCAGAAATGAACGCTCATTTGAATGAGCAGGAGAGGGAG
>JACCEC010535337.1_pt1 | contig 11065 bp, 7 predicted proteins | sample 7450121 | NCBI WGS metagenome assembly JACCEC01 (sample SAMN15323455, study PRJNA562643) | freshwater metagenome | isolation source: river surface water | place: USA:Blue River Watershed | collected 2017-08-18 | reverse complement strand
CAAAGGACACACCCCGGTTATACCAAGCGAGATAAAATTCCGGTTGAATGGCCAGGGCTTGATCCCATGATTCAATTGCTGCGGACCATTGTTTTAAATTAAATAGCACCACACCCCGATCAATCCAGACTTCATGATAATTGGGTTCTATAGCCACAGCTTGATCATAACTAGCGATCGCCTCTGCATATTCTTCACATACAGCTAAAGCGATACCCCTATAATACCAGGTTTGGGGGTCTTGGGGTTCGAGATTGAGAGCCTGATCATAGCTAGAAATTGCCTCTACCACTAAACCTAACTTGAGTAAAGCTAAACCCCTACTAAACAAAGCCTCTGGATAGTCTGGTTTAATAGCGATCGCCCGATCAAAAGATGCGATCGCCCCCTCAAAATTTCCCAATTCTCCCAGAATGCCGCCCCGACTATACCAAACCTTAGATAAATTCGGTTTCAGTGCCAGAGTTTGGTCATAAGCAGCGATCGCTTCCGTAAATCGTTTCAAGTAAAACAGAGTTAAACCCTGATTTAGCCAATATTGATATTCTGCCGGATCTAATTTACTTGCAAGCTCATACAAAGCCAACGCAGATAATAAATCTCCCGCCTTAGCTTGCTGCAACCCTTGATAAAATAAGGCTTGCGCCTGATTAACAACAACTATACCAAATGACCCTTGAGGAACAATTTTCTGGTCACGAATTGCCAACTCTGAAGCCAACTGATGCGCCAGACTGGTATTTTGTTCCAACCCTACCACCAATTGATCTAAAGTAGATGACAAATCTGAAGTCAACTGCTGCGCCAGACTGGTACTTTGTTCTAACCGTACCACCAATTGATCTAAGGTAAATGCTAACTGTAGTTTAACATTTACCAAAGACTGATTTGAACTTTCCTCCCGTAGCGATAGAGAATCTGCAACTACTTTTTGAAGCTGCTTAGGCAGATCCTGAACTGCATACTCATAACTTTGATAGTCATCGTCTGAAAATTCATGGACAGGATGAGTATTTTTCCCTATATTCTCGGCAATATCTTCAGGTAAAGACTGATTACTTATCCCTATAGACTCACCCGTTAACAGATCCTCAATCATCTGGGATACTGATGGGCTTTTCACCGAATCCGCCGATTGATATTCCCAGAGTTCTTCACCAAATTGGCGAATTAATTCTTGCCCTGGTGTATCTAATTCCTCTTCTATGGGTCTGGCAATTTCTATTTCTTGTAACCCTTGCTCAGACTCATCCTCTTGATTGGGATTGCGCTGCAATAGCTGAAACCCAATATCATAAGCAAGATTACTAATGTCACCAATACCTAACTCACCCAATTGCACCAGACGGTTGGCCAAATGATAATTGGGGGCTTGAGAAGCTAGTAGTCTCTCACCAAACCCCAACAACCAATCTATCCAACGGTCAATAGTAATTCGCGGCTCCATCCGCTGCAAATACTTTAACGCCCACTGTTGTCCTCGCGCTTGATGCACGCCCTCCAGAAGTTCATTAAACAAGAACTCTAGATCCGCATTTGAGAGTTCTGGTGGTTGATCTGCCACCAAATGTTCTTGACTAGGTTGGGTATCAATGATCCCCATGCCGCCAAAGAGGTACTGTAAAAAACTGTTAAGCCACTGCAAGAGCCACCTGAACATCTGCCAATTTGTTGGATTTTCTTTCTCCTAGATTGTAGCTATCGTTGTGTCAAAAAAATTATTAATTACCGAACTAAATCAAAAATTTCCTTTTACTCTCGTAAAAATACTGATAGCGACTTTCAATACATAGCGCTGACTCATCAGCAGCATGGGTGGGGAATAATTATCATCTCATGATCGATCTATATCGCTGGCAATTCATCTGAGGATTGATTGGTTTCATTATACTCGTTAAGCAGGGCTTGAATAATCTCTTCTGGATGATCTGTTTCTATGCCTAGCTGTTGGGCAATTTGCTGACACAGGGTTTGATCTTGCTGCAACATCATGAATAATTCATCCAAGGTAACAGTTTTGTATTCTCCTTCTGGTAAATTTTCCTCCGTTTTCACAGGATGTGAGGCGGGATACCCTATTGCATCCGGTCCGTTATATTCCAAAATTGGCTGTCTCTGCTTGCCTATGAGGATTTTCATACCTATATCGTAGGCGAGGTTACTAATATTACCCACTCCCAACTCACCCAGTTGAATTAATCTCCCGGCTATTTCATTATGAGGTTTAGAAGATGCTAATAATCTTTCACCAAACTGATTAAGCCATACTAACCAACGTTCCGTACTGACTCGATGCTCAAGATTATCTAGCCATTTTTGCGCCCAAGCCTGTCCTTTAGCTTGATGAACCCCTTCTAAAAGTTCTGTAAACAGAAATTCTAAATCTGTATTACTTAAATGTGGTGCGGCTTGTTGTACCACTTCCTCTCGATGTTGAGTAAAATTCTGTTTACTGCCAAAAAAGTGCTTTAAAAATTTTTTAAGCCATTGAATAAGCCGCTTAAACATTTGACACACCCCTAATCTTGTTTTCTCAAATTTTAACGATTAAAGTGACATCAGAGCGAGAAATTAAATGGTATTGCTTATCCTTTCCTTTGACTTTAAACTCGTAAATAATCATGGCGATGACTTGAGAACCATATTGTTATGGTTGTCCCCCCCACATCAACGAGAGCTAAAGCCCTTATTTGCTAATTAGCGATCGCTGTGCCAGTTGCGTAAGTCCTGATCTAATAGATGCAGATATACTCTGGATTATGCCACAATAGCGAAACTAGGTAAAAGCATTAGGAGTTTTTAGTTGTGGAGTCCCCCCAAAAAACATCATACCAACCAGCTACAATTGAGGAAAAATGGCAACAAACATGGTTAGAATTAGGATTAGATAAAACACCTCAAGATAAAATCAAGCCTAAATTCTACGCGCTTTCTATGTTTCCTTACCCATCCGGTAGCTTGCACATGGGTCACGTCCGCAACTACACCATTACAGATGTAATCGCCCGCTTCAAAAAAATGCAAGGGTATAGAGTATTACATCCAATGGGTTGGGATGCCTTTGGCTTACCCGCAGAAAACGCCGCCATTGATCGGGGTGTACCTCCTGCTCAATGGACATATAAAAATATAGACCAGATGAAACAACAATTAAAACGTCTGGGATTATCCTTAGATTGGGATGCAGAATTGGCTACCTGTTCTCCTGATTATTATAAGTGGACACAGTGGATCTTTTTACAATTTTTAGCGGCAGGTTTAGCTTATCAAAAAGAAGCGGCTGTAAATTGGGACCCCATTGATCAAACCGTACTAGCTAACGAACAGGTAGACAGTGAAGGACGTTCTTGGCGTAGCGGTGCAATAGTAGAACGTAAATTATTACGTCAGTGGTTTTTAAAGATTACCGATTATGCCGAAGAATTATTAAATGATTTGGATAAATTAACCGGTTGGCCAGAACGAGTTAAATTAATGCAAGCTAACTGGATCGGAAAATCCACTGGCGCATATTTAGAATTTCCCATAGTCGGCTTAGATAAAAAAATCGCCGTTTATACCACCCGTCCCGACACCGTTTATGGCGTGAGCTACGTCGTATTAGCCCCAGAACACCCTTTAACTCAAGTTGTTACCACTTCCGACCAAAAAGCGGACGTAGAGGCTTTTATCAAGGAAGTTACCAATCAAAGCGAATTAGAAAGAACCGCAGAAGACAAACCAAAACGGGGTATACCTACCGGGGGGAAAGCTATTAACCCCTTCACCGGGGAAGAAGTACCAATATGGATTGCAGATTACGTACTGTATGAATATGGTACAGGTGCGGTGATGGGAGTACCCGCCCATGATGTGCGAGATTTCAAATTTGCAAAGGAGCAGAATTTAGGGATTAAAGTTGTCATTGTTCCCGAAATTGGTGCCGATGAAAATTTAAAATCTGCCTATACAGAACCGGGAATTTTAGTTAATTCAGGTGAGTTTAATGGCATAAATTCAACAGATGGAAAAAAAGCCATTACTGAATATGCTCAAAAACAAGGTTTTGGTAAAGAAAGAGTACAATATCGCTTGCGAGATTGGTTGATTTCTCGTCAACGTTATTGGGGCGCACCTATCCCTGTAATTCACTGTCCTGAATGTGGAATTGTACCAGTACCAGAAAAAGATTTACCTGTACAATTACCAGAAGAAATTGAATTAAGTGGCCGTGGTGGTTCACCTTTAGCACAGTTAGAAAGTTGGGTAAATGTGACCTGTCCAAGTTGCGGTACTCCAGCAAAAAGAGAAACCGACACAATGGATACTTTTATTGATTCTTCTTGGTATTTCTTGCGGTTTACTGATGCCACAAATGCAGAAAATATTTTTGATGGTGGTAGGGTAAATGATTGGATGCCGGTTGATCAATATGTGGGCGGTATTGAACACGCAATTTTACATTTATTGTATTCTCGTTTCTTTACCAAGGTGTTAAGAGATAGAGGTTTGTTGAATTTTGATGAACCATTTCAAAAGTTATTAACTCAGGGAATGGTACAGGGTTTAACATACATGAACCCGAAAAAAAGCGGTAAGGATAAATGGATTCCTTCTCATTTAGTTGATGCAAATAATCCTGTTGATCCGCAAACTGGAGAACCTTTAGAAAAGGTTTATGCCACCATGTCTAAATCAAAGGGAAATGGTGTAGCACCGGAAGATGTGATTAATAAATATGGCATTGATACGGCGCGGATGTTCATTTTGTTTAAAGCACCTCCAGAAAAAGATTTAGAATGGGATGAGGCTGATGTTGAGGGACAATTTAGATTTTTAAATCGGGTTTGGCGGTTGGTTACAGACTACGCTGCGGCGGGAGTTTGTAAGCAGAAAGCTGATTTGGAGAAGTTGAGTAAAGAGGAAAAAGATGTACGGAGAGCGATTCATTTAGCAATTCAAGCAATTACTGAAGATGTGCAGGAAGAATATCAATTTAATACTGCTATTTCCGAGTTGATGAAGTTAAGTAATGCCTTGACTGATGCTAAGTGTAATAATTCGCCAATTTATGCGGAAGGGATTAAAACTTTGGTGATTATGTTAGCGCCTTTTGCGCCCCATATTGCTGATGAATTATGGCATTTATTGGGGAATAAGGGAACGGTACATACGCAAGTTTGGCCGAGTTTTAATCCTGCGGCATTGATAGCTGATGAGATTACTTTAGTAATTCAAATTATGGGTAAAACTCGCGGTTCTATTCAAGTTCCTTCTCAGTTAGATAAGGTTGAGTTGGAGAAGTATGCGCGGGAGTCTGAAGTGGCGAAGCGTTATATTGAAGGGAAGGAAATTAAAAAGGCGATCGTTGTTCCTGGTAAGTTGGTGAATTTCGTTTTGGGTTAGGTTTTCTCACGCAGAGACGCAGAGGCGCGCAAAGTTTTTTAAGGTGGGTTGGCGAAAGTTTAACCCACCTTTTATTTTTTGGTTGTGACTGCTTTTTTGAGTAATCTCAGGAAAAAATGAGAGAATAAGACTGAATTAAATAAAAATGTCTTCATATTATGAATTACCAAAAAGAAGAAATTGAAAGTAAAAACATAGATAACTTAGGAATAATCGCAGGAATAATAGATGAAATAGGAATAGTAGAAAAAATCAACGAAATATTTTCAATAGATATCAGAGAGAAAGTAAATACAGGAGAAGTAGTCAAAGCAATGAGCAATTATTAGATATTTTGATTAAACAACAACTTAATAAATCTATGGCAATTTTACAATAATTACTGTTATAGATTATAGTTTGGATTAAATGAAAGAAATGCAACCCAACATATTTATTATTATTGGTTGATGTTGGGTTTACTTTCGTCAACCCAACCTACAGATTACTATTTTTTCTCACAATAATTCATTAGTAGGCGATCGCTCTCTGCTTTAGCCCCATTTCTTAACCATTCAATCGGTCTTTCTTCCTCTATTTTATCTGGATTTACCCAAACGATATCCTTGAGTTCATCTATTTTTACAGATGCTTCACTAAAAAATTTTCTCGCAGTATTATCATCTAATGATATAACAATTTTATCTGTTGCTAGTGCTGCTTCTATTAAACATAAATCCTTTGTCATTTCCGCGATTCTTTTATTACCAACATGAGCAGCAATACTTTCTATCTCAGTCCATAAACTATCATTTATTGATATTTCTAAATAGTTCCATTTTTTCTTCGCTACCATTTGTCGTCGCCAAGTTAGGGCAAATTTCGATTGATGTTTGTCCCATTCTGCTTTTATAGCTGGTGTCATCACAACTTGATGACAAATTTTTAAACCTGCTTGTAGAAAGTCACGACAGTGAACTGATTTTGGATAAGTAGCACCTTCATCTCCAGCAGCACGCGCTACAGAAGCATCAATTACCAAACGTTTAGAATATTCTTTATTTACCATGTACACCCTGCATTAAACGAGCTTCCGCAGCACTTAAATAACGGTTTTCTAATTGTAGAGATAAATCACCAAAATCTTCTGGCCAATCTCCAAAAGCACCAGTTTCATCTAAATCAGCACTACTGACATTTGTTATACCATTTTCTTGGCGTGTAAACCAGTGCAGTTTTACTAAATCGGGCGATAAATTACCTTCGGCGACTAAAGATTGAATTGCTAAAATTAACCTATCACTATGAGTCTCTACAACTACTTTAACACCCCTTTTTGCTGCATTAGATAATATTTCTGCCATAGCAATTTGAGCGCGGGGGTGCAGGTGAATTTCTGGTTGTTCAATATATACTAATTGTCCTGGTTCTGCGACTAATAAAGCAACTAAAACAGGTAAGGTTTGGGAAACTCCAAAACCAACATCGGCAATATTCACCATATCATCTTTAGACTTAGAATGTGTTGGCAGACGACCTACTATTAATTCTACTTGTGTATCATTAACTTGTCTTGCTTTTACTTTACAAGTTAATCCTAGTGTTTCTAATGTAGCACATAATTCTTTAATAGTTTTGTTATTTTTACCTTTTTGCCAATAATTGATCACACTAGCAACGTAATTTTCAAATGTACCTGGAAATTCATCACCTATAGCTGTAATTTTATAATTTCGTTCAGGATTTCCCCTTAATCCAGGTACATGGATTATTTGACGGATATAATTACCAAAAACTTCCGAAGGAATGGAATACAAGAAGTTAAATAATGGATTTTGAGAAATAATATTATATTTTTCTTTTGTAGATAATGAAAATTCTAAAAAACACCTATTTCTGTTAACAATCCATGTCATTTTATTTTTTAAAGTTTCTGTATCTTGAATTGCATTATATATTTCTATATATGGCTTTGGTAAAATATTCATTACATCTTCTGGCAACATATCTGGTAAAAGGGAAAACTCTTGTTCATTTCCTTTATATATCATTTCAACAATTTCTATAGCTTCTTTTTTATGTGTTGTAAATACATTACTAATAATTTGATCATTCTCTATGCCAATACCAACGGTAAACTTATTATTAGTTTTGATTCCAGATATTTTAGAAAATAATTGTGTTGCTGAAGTAAACTTAACATTGGGTCCATTAAGTAATAATGCACCAGGATCATAAGTTGCTTCTAAAGTTTGTTTCATCAACAATAAAGGTTGCATGATGCTAGATTTTCCCGAACTATTAGCACCTGCAAGAATTGTTAACGGGCGTACTTCAATACCGCATTCATCATAAAGTGATTTATAACCACTGACAGAAATTTTTGTAATCCCTTTGAGCTTGCTATTATTAGAATCAGATTGATTCATAATTTCACTCTCCCTAATTTCAGGTTATACTATTATATATAATAACACTCTGTTATTTCTAATCAGTTGCGTGTTACACTGTCGCTAACACATCCTACGTATATTTTCGATAATCAAATATTATTCCCATATAATCAGATAATAACGTTATATTTAGTCCTATTGGGGAAACTTTCTTTCTCTGACTTCTATAGCGTAATCTTGTACAGCGTTGGTAATGGTTTGTCGTAAATTTGTATAAATTTTAGCAAAAGGGGGTTGTTTTTCTGAAAGTCCCAGGATGTCAGAAGTGACTAATACTTGACCATCACAGTTAGGACCCGCACCGATACCGATAGTAGGAATACGGAGTTTTTGGGTAATTTGCAGTGCTAGTTTGGTGGGAATGTGTTCTAATACTACGGCAAAAGCACCGGCTTGTTCCAGGGCGATCGCTTCCTGAAAAATCCTCTCCCCCTGTTCCTGGGTTTTTCCCTGTTGTCGCAACCCTAACTGATGTATTGATTGAGGTGTTAAACCCACATGACCCATAACCGGAATACCAGATTGGACTAATCGCGTAATGGTTTCCACCATAGCAGGATAACCCCCTTCTAATTTTACCGCTTGCGCTCCTGTTTCCTTGAGTACCCTACCAGCGGAATGCATAGCCTGGGAGATACTTTCTTGATAGGTCAAAAATGGTAAATCTACCACCACCAAAGCATTTTTCACCCCACGACGCACGGCTTTAGCATGATGAATCATTTCATCTAAAGTTATGGGTAAGGTAGTTTCATAACCCAGGACAACCGCCAGAGAATCACCAACCAAGATCAAATCTACACCAGCCCCATCTAGAAGTTGAGCGATCGCATAATCCCAGGCCGTTAAAGTCACAATCACCCGTCCCTGTTGTTTCCATTGAGTTAATTGTTGAGTAGTAACTGGCATAAATTAAAAATCGGTAATGGGTAACTTGTTGAGGGGGATTTAGGCGAGTTTAGAAAGTTAATCATCATAACTAGCAACTTAGGTTAATAACTCGATTTTCGTGTAATTAAACCACCCACAAACGCGCCTAAAATTGTTCCTGTCCACAGTCCCGCAGTCCCACCCTGCCAACTGGCACCTGGGGTGATCAAAGTTTGACACATTTGTTTAAATCCCCAAGACTGATTTTGACACCTTTGGCTATGCATCATCACAGTAATTTGTCCAGCGATGACAGCACAAAAAAATCCGCTAGTCAGCGCTAAACCAGTACAAATTAAAATCTGTTTTTTGATCATATTCATGAGGGAACAGGGAACAGTTAACCATCAACCTGTATTTCTCATCCCGGCGGCAATACCATTAATAGTTAATAATGCACCTCTGAGTAATTCTCCTTTGCTGTAACGAGAGTGAATTACCCCAGTTGTGGCAGCATTTTTGTATTGGCGCAGACGTTTGAGAAGAGAAACTTGGATAAATCCTAAAGGCACAATTGTTCCATTCCGTAATTGTACAGAACGTTGCAACACTGGATCACCATCTAATAATTTTTGATGCCCAGTTATTTTGAGAACTAAATCTCTAGTAAGAAAGTATTCTGTAGCAATTTGTTCAAAAACTTTCTCAAATCGGGGTTTGTCTTCTGGGTTAGACAATTCATCCACATAGTGACGTGCCATTTCGATATCTACTTTGGCTAAGGTCATTTCCGCTTTAGAAATCACCATTTTAAAGAATGGCCATTTGATGTAGAAATAGCGCAATAATTTGAGGTGTTGTTCTGGTTCTTCGTTGAGAAATTCTTGTAAAGCTGTACCTACTCCATACCATGAAGGTAATAAAAAGCGGGTTTGTGTCCAGCTAAATACCCAAGGGATTGCTCTTAAACTACTTAGGTCTTTTTTACCAGATGGACGACGGGCTGGCCGAGAACTAATTTGTAGTTGGCTGATTTCTTCAATGGGGGTGACTTGGTGAAAGAAGTCAATGAAATCAGGTTGTTCATAAATTAGGTTACGATAATGTTGACGGGAGGCGTGAGATAATTCTTCCATAATCTCATTCCAAGGTTCAATATCATCAAACCCTGTTCCGAGTAAACTGGCCTGAATTACGGCTGTGGTAATAGTTTCTAGATGATACAAAGCCAAATCTAACAAGGAGTATTTAGAAGCTAATACTTCCCCTTGTTCGGTAATTTTGATCCGGCCGCTAATACTGTGACCTGGTTGGGCTAAAATTGCTTCATAGGCTGGACCTCCACCACGCCCCACAGAACCGCCGCGACCATGGAAAATCCGCAGATTTACACCGTAACCTTCGGCGATTTTCTGAAGTGATTTTTGGGCTTTATGAATTTCCCAGTTACTACTTAAAAAACCAGAGTCTTTATTACTATCGGAATATCCCAGCATTACTTCTTGTAAGTTAGGATTGAGGACGGCAATAGATGGGGGTGTTTGTTCTTGAGTGGCGGCGTAACCACCAGCCAGCATTGCCCGATATAAAGGCAATTCAAACAATTGTCGCATGACACTTCTAGAACTTTGTAAATCTTCTACGGTTTCAAATAAAGGAACGACGCGAATTGTTCCCACTGCTACCATAGGATCAAATAAACTTGCTTCTTTGGCTAAAAGTAAAACTTCGAGTACGTCGCTAACTTCCCGGCACATACTAATAATATAAGTTTGACAGATATTGATGCCAAATTCTTGTTGTAGCGATCGCAAAATGCGGAAGGTTTGAATTACATCATTGGTTTTTGCAGAAAATGGTAATTCAGCCGGAATCAGTGGCCGCCGAGTTTGTAATTCTCCCGTTAACCAAGCTATTCTTTGTGCTTCTGATAATTCGTTGTAGGATTGGGGTAATACCTGCAAATATTCTAGAATCTCATTTAGGGTATCAGAATGACGGGATGATTCCTGACGAATATCTAATTGCGTGAGATTAAAGTCAAAGATCTCCACCTGACAAATTAGGTTTTCCAATTCTCGACAACTTAAACCTGTTTCTCTTAAGTTGCGTTGAATTAACAACAATTCTGCTAAAAATTCTGTACCAGAACGGTACATAGGTGCATCTTCATTGGTTGGTGTTTCCCGATTATATAAAGCCAAATTGCGATCGCGGGTATTTTCCAGCCGTCTGAGAATGTAAGATAACTTCAAACGATAAGGTTCTTGACGGAAACGCAACGCCAAATCATCATACACAGCACTTAACTGAGATTGATCTAACTCCAGAGATTCTAACAAATCTGGCAGCACATCACTCCAGTGCATAGACACACT
>JACCEC012815811.1_pt1 | contig 11068 bp, 18 predicted proteins | sample 7450121 | NCBI WGS metagenome assembly JACCEC01 (sample SAMN15323455, study PRJNA562643) | freshwater metagenome | isolation source: river surface water | place: USA:Blue River Watershed | collected 2017-08-18 | reverse complement strand
CCTAACTGAAGTGTGTAATCACATATCATATTGGAATGGTGGTTTTTCAACCATAGAGGACACGTCAACCATTCTAATAACACAAAGAGATATGTTATATGGTTCAATCAATAATATTGCCGCAATCATCATCCATGAGTCCAAACATTTATTCTATCTTAAGAATCATATACAACTCCCACCGCATGAAGAGGAACTAAGGTGTTATAAGTATGAGTTGAGTTTCCTAACTAAAATCCCAAATGTTGAGCCTTGGTTAATTTCCAATGCAAAAGACAAAATAAAACTATATTCTTCTTTGGATTAACCGAACTTTTTTACCTATCTTTGTATAAATTTAAAATTATGACTGAAGAAGAATTAGAAAATTGGCAAATGGTTCAGTACCGAATGGACAATGAAGGTATTGAGTATTGTTTCAAAAGTTATTCAAGTTTTGAGGAAATTAAGGACGATGAATTCCACAAATTACGATTGAAGTTATTAGAGGACATGAAAAAAATTCGTCAGTACGTTACAAACAAAATTGAAAGTTATGAAGAAGAGTATTAAAATATTATTTGTTGTAGGTTTATTTACATTTTCATCTTGTAGTGATGAACCTGAAACAACACAAACAACTGAGTCTGTACCGAACAATCAATTTATGGAATTTGAATATGGTGATATCGATGTGTATCACATTCAAGAAATTGATGGGTGTGAATATATTTTAGTTAATGGTCGGGAAAATTCAGAACCATCATTAACACACAAAGGGAATTGTAAATATTGTTTGGAAAGAAACAGAACAATCGTTAATGTTGAACCTGAAAAAGAAGAGGTATATTAAAATGAAAAAACTATCATACATCCTATTATTAATAGGCCTTGTGTCTTGTAACATAAAACCTGATTATGTAGAAAGTAAAATGGTATATACTGTGGATTCTGTTGAGTACCACGGAATTGGTCAGGATAACTCATTACAAACTACTCCGTATTGGAGAGTTCATTTGAAAGAAAGTGAAATATGGTTAAAAATGTCTAACCCAACTCAGGTTGGTGACTCGGTCACTCTTCTTCTCCGTAAATAATTTGTGAGTATTGTGGATTTTCTTTGTCGAATTTTTTAACAAAAATTCCTGATAAAGTATTCGCCATATTTTCTTCGGGACCACCAATGTTTTGAATTTTATCGGTATCTTTGAGTCCCATCTTCTGATGTTGGAATTCATGAACCCACTCGTGAGCAACGGTTCTTAAAATATCAATCAATAATCTTTTATCCGCTAAAACAAATATTTGGTGTTTAGGCATTCTAACACCTGTTGTCATTTTGATATCTCTACCACCTTTAAATGTAATAAATACATCCTCTTTAAGTGGTAATTCAGTTTGCAAATATGTTACAAACTCCTTAAGGGCTTCGATTTCCTTTGGACTTGAGAATTTACTAATACCCTTGAAACATACTTTCATATTAATAAATACAATAAAAAGGGTTAAGTGAAAAAAGTTGAATAAAATGTTTAAAAGAATTTTAACATTTGAGGGTTCGAAAGGTTTGACAATTTGAAGACTGACATTTGAGTACGTATCAGTTCAGGTATCAAGTTTCTAGAATGTATGTAGATAACGTATTATCCTTCTTCCTCCAACTTAACCCAATATCTTAAATGGATGTTGTAGCGTTGTGCTCATCCAACTCCTCTTGGAGTCTTTCAATTTCTTCTTCGATTTTTGAAACCATTTGGTCTTTCTCCAACACGCTGATTTCCGCAGTTTTAACAACTGCCTCACCTCTACCATAACGGTCAAAGTGTTTACCATCAACACAATCCAATTGTCTTAGATTTGACAACTGAGATTTCAATTCAGACATACGGAAAATCTTACCGTATACAGGTGCATTTGCCAAATGGATTTTGGTTTTCAATTCAACCAATTCTTCACCCATTCTTAACCAATTTTGCATGGCTTCTTTAACATCATAAACTCGTGTTGTTCCTTCTTCAACTGAGTTATACATGTTAACTCTAACGAACTCTTGGTTCATTTTTGTAGCTAATTTCTTCTTGTACTTTAAAGCTTGTTTTACTTTCATAATCTTGTTTCTTGTCTGTTAATTATAGTTCATTTTTATGATTTGTCAAGTTCCGAAATCATCAATAATGCTTGTGCAATTACTTGGTGCATGTCATAATACACATAAGAACCCAATCTTCCACCAAAAATATACTTACTTAAACCCTTAGTCATGTCGTGATACTGTTGGTAAACTTTTGTATTCTTTTCATCTCTAATTGGGTAGTATGGTTCATTTGTCCCATCATAATCGTCAGGGTATTCAAAACTAACGATAGTTCCTTTTTGATTTTGGTAATCAAACCATTTGTGTTCTAATATTCGAGTATATGGTGTTTGAGAATCTGTATAATTCATTACAGGTACTCCTTGGAAATTATCTTCACTTTTACTTACGGTCTCCCATCTTAAACTTCTGTACTCTAATTGACCATGTTCATATCCAAAGAACTTATCTATTGGTCCTGTGTAGATTACTTGTTCTGCAATTGAATCATAGTATTCTTTATTGTCAAAGTAATCCACTCCAAGTTCAACGTCAGAACCTTCCAACATCTTTTCAAATATCTGAGTATAACCACCAACGGGCATCCCAACAAATTTGTCATTGAAGTAATTACTATCCCAACTGAACCTAACAGGTAGTCTTTTAATAATTGAAGGTGGTAATTCGCTACACGGTTTGTTCCATTGTTTTTCAGTATATCCTTTAATTAACTTCTCATAGATATCCACTCCAACCATGGAAATAGCTTGTTGTTCAAGATTATTCACGTTACCTCTAAACTTTTGGGATTCAATAAACTCTTTAGCATCTTCAGGTGTGTTAACCCCCCAAATTTGATTGAATGTCCACATATTAAAGGGAAGAGTAAACATCTTCCCTTTATAGTTTGCAATTACATTATGTGTGTATTGTTTGAACTCAGCAAACTGATTAACATAGTCCCATAGTTTCTTATCATTCGTATGGAAAATGTGTGCCCCGTATTTGTGAACATGAATACCATTTACGTTTTCAGTATAACAATTTCCACCAATAACATCTCGTTTATCAATTACCAAACAAGTCTTACCTCGTTTGGTTAACTCGTGAGCACATACGGAACCATAGACACCAGCACCTACAATAAGATAATCATATTTTGTTCCGTTTACCGACATTACTTGAAATCAAATAAAATACTATTCATATCCACTGTTGGTTCTCCTAGTTTTTTGGTCAGTCTGTCTTTAGTTTCCGACAATAGAGTACCTGTGTTGTAATATGCTCTTGATTCAATCAAGAATGATAAACCAGGGAATGGATTAGTTCTCTCAGGTTGCATCATTTTATTAACAACGGTAAGAGCTTCGTCATATCTTTGGAGTTCTTCAAGATAAAACATAAGGTGCATCAAGTGCTCGTTTCTTGATGGTGAGAATTGTTCCGCCAAGTAGAAATGTTCTATTGCGGTTTCAACATTACCAATAAACTTATGAGATTGTGCCATCATAATTAAAGCGAAGTAACACATCTCGTCTTGTCTTTTTGCGGTCTTTGAGTTATCCCAATCATTTGTTAAATGTAAGAATCTTTCGTAGTACCAAATTGACCTTCTCGCATATTCATCAGAGTGCATCTTACCAAACGCCAATTCATCAGGATTACCATAACAATCAGCATAACTCTTGGCAATATACCAAAGGTGATAATAGTCTTCCAATACTTTGTCTCCAACAACTTTATCAATCTCCAACTCCAAAGCATCTCGTAAGAACTTACGAGGAACTGCCCATGTGAATCCATCTTGAGAAACCAAATGTCTGAATCCAAGTGGCATCATTCTTCGTTCAAAGTTCTCCCCAACTTCAGGTAAGTGAATGGTCTCATGTCTCTTGTCATGTTGGAAGAACCATGGTCTTTTAGCATTCCAAAACCAAGTTCTGAAATATCTTAAGTCACCGTTCTGAGCACATAAGTTGTAACTATCAACAGAAGTATCATCTAATACTGACCAATCAAAATCTTCATCAACATGAAGTCTTTCGTCCGCATCCATTCGTAGAATCCAATCACATCCATGGTCAGCTTTCAAACAAGCTTGTAATGTATGGTCTCGGTTCCAACCTGGATAATTCCAATCAATAGTGTATGTGAAACCAGGAACACCTTTCTCTTTATAAAAATTATCGATAATTTTTTGAGTGTCATCTTCTTTACCATTACATTGGATAACATAATAATCAATGTGAGGTACGGTTGATTCCAACATTCGGGTAATGGTGTTGGCTTCGTTCCCCACCATTGCATTTAATACAATCTTTGTTTTTTTATTCATAAATGTAATTCATTACTTGTTCTTCATCGTAATACTTTCTAATTGGAACTCTATTTTGGAACTTTTGGGAATGACCTAATTCTTCATCCCAATTCCAATCATGGAATCCTAACTCCTGTATACGATTATGAATCGCCAAATCGTAGTAATCTCTAATCAATCGGGCTCTTCGGTTTATATCAGTTGCGTTGTTGTCAACGGTGCTGTTTCTATTGTTGTATTGGAAGTATAATACTTTTTTGACGTGAATCATCCTTGTATTCAAAAAAGTTCTAATTAATATTTCCAAGTCATCTGCAATTGGTGTGTTCTTGTTGTGTCCACCTATCTGATGATATAGGTTTCTCTCCCACATTCTAACGTGGTCAGGCATACTTATGTTGAATCGAATTGATAATGGATTGATATCAGGGTACCAATGTGCCAAGATGTCTTTACCGTCCACATTAACCCAAGTATGACCAGCATAACCAAAGTCAAAGTAGTTGTCATGACGAGCATACCAATTACCTGACCAATCATGGTCATAATGTTTCATCTCACCATCCTCATACATCTCACATACGTCAGAGTATAAGAACCCCGCGTCAGGATGTTTCAAGATGGCATCGTTACAAATCTCAAGACACTCTGTGGTCAGGGCATCATCATGGTCCAACTCAACAAGCCAGTCACCACTTCCAAGGGTTGCCGCTCGATGTTTTGCCAAACCGACATTCCCACCCGATAAAGGTAAAATCCGATGTAATTTAACTCTATAATCATTTTTTGCTATTTCCGTTAGTATGTTCCAAGTTTCATTGTCAGGTGAATCATCAACAACCACCCATTCCCAATTTGTTAGAGTTTGGTCCACCAAACTTTGATATGTTCTTCTGATACGTTCACCTGTTTTATAAGTTGGAGTAAAGATTGAAAACCTTGGTCGGTTGACCTCACAGTGTTTGAAGACCGTATTACATACAATATCATTCGCCAATACATTATCAGGTAATGAATGTGGATATGCAATGTTTATGTTACGTAAATGATAATGTGGGATATCAATGTCAAGCCCGACAGATATAATCAAATCAGGTTGATACCTTGAGTAATCTCCCACAACATCATTCGTATATGGTAGAGAATATATTATCACCTCATCGTGGAGGTATTCTTCAAAATAAACGTCAGAGATTAATGTTACCTCTCCTTGTCTATCCCAATTATAAACTATTGCACTTGGTTTCTTTGTCTTCATATTTTAATCATCTCCCGCATCCCATTCTGTGAATACAAATTCCAATTTAATGAATGTTATTTGGTCATAACGATTCTTATATACGGTAGCCTTCAAACCACCACTTGATGACCCGTATGGTTCATTTAAACCCATTTGACCCGCCTTTTTAATACCTTCAATCGCGTCATTGATTCTATCTTTGGCCGCACCAATTAAATCATACTTTGTCGGGATTCTATAGCCGTCATATGTCGCCCATCTCCAACCCATAAATTCCATCATTATTTGGCATTTATAGAAGTCGAAGTTGTCAATCACTTCATCAATTAATTCTTGTTCTTTTTTGTTAATGGTTATCATGTGGGTCACCTATTTTTTTAACTCTATACTTGTGTCCTGAGTCAGAGTTGATTTCAAATCTAAGTCTCATCTCCTCAGCTTCTTCTTTTGTGTCAAATTCTAATACATCGTCAGCACTGTCCAAAATGATGACGGGTAATTCTTTTTCTCGACTGGCGTCTTTTACCATTTTAATAATAATGTAACTCATACACCAATGATAAGAAAAAATCCCCAACTTTCAAGGTTGGGGACTTCTTTTTTACATTGTTTTCACAATACTTTCTGTCATTCCGTTCCACTTCTTGATTTGTGATTTTGGAACCCAGAACTCCATTTCTCCGATTTCCTCAACTCGTTTCAAGTAATCGTTACGGAAACGTTCAACCTCAGACTTGTTTTTGATGTACTCGACCTTCATATGTTTCGCACATGTCTTACCCATCTTGGTCAACATTGAGAACTCATCAGTCAACTCACGACCACAACACATACAGATGTTTCCACGTTTTACGGTCATCTTACCTGCGAACTTCACAGCTTTAGGACTAACTCCCAACAAACGAGTGATGTCAATCAATGTTGGGTTGAACTCCAATCCGTAAGTCTCTTTCAACTGTTGACCGATTTTACGAGCCAAGATGATAGACTCACCTTCAGTCGGCCAGTTCATCTTGTAGGTCTTCTCCTTAGTCTCCTCCTTAACGATTTGAGCGATTGACGCTGACACTTGTTTGTCAGTCAACTTACCATACTTCTCAAGTTTAGATTGGATTTCCTTAACGAAGTTGTTCTCCCCTGTGTAAGACTGAATCTTCTTCATGTCTTCAGTCAACTCAACTTGTTTGGATTCAACAGGAGCGTTGAGGATTTTCTCAACTGCGGTTGATTGACCGATGGTTAAGGAACCATACTTGGCAACTGCGTCTTTCATTTTGTTGATGAAAGAGTTATTACCTTTGTAATTCTGAACTTTTTGGATGGTGGTGGTAGTTGTCATATGTCTTATCGTTTTTGTTGATACAAAGATAAGCGTTATTTTGGTTCTGCCAAAACATTTTTGAAATTAGGACAACATTTTTTTTAGCCAGGCTTCTAATGTGATGGTTGTGATTGGTCCGAATTTTTCAATGTACTTCTCACAATGTAATCCGTACATCCTGTCGTGCCCCAATCTATCCTTCACATATTCGTATTTGGGTGTGTTTCCGATTACTTCTCCAACCTTCGCGATAAGTTGGTTGTTTGTAATTCTATAACCACTCCCTATATTAAATACTTCGTTTTTGATATCCGACATTAACAAATTGTAAATTGCTTGTGAATTATCATCGGCATGAATCCACTCTCTAACTTGTTCTCCGTCACCATAAACAGGTATTGTTTCTCCATTCTTAACACACTGAATAATCTTTGGTAACATCTTCTCATTGTGTTGGTTTTCTCCAAAGTTATTACAGGTTCTTGTGATGATATACGGTAATCCAAATGTTCTACCAGCAGCTTCGACAATCATATCTGAACCAATCTTTGAAGATGAATAGTAAGAACTACCGTGAAGGTTTGAATCTTCTGTCGCCAATACCAACTTACCTTTAATCATTCGGTCACCGTAAACCTCATCAGTTGAAACGTGAATGAACTTCTTTAGTTTTCGTAGGTTCTTCGCCAACTCCACCAAGTTGAATGTCCCTTCAACATTTGTTCTCATAAACGGTCTACCATCTTTGATTGAATTGTCCACGTGGGTCTCAGCAGCAAAGTGTACAATGTAATCACAATCAGGAAGGTATTCTATATTCCAAATATCCTCGTGGATGAACCTAACATCATATTTAACGTTCTCTTGGTTCGCCGCGTATGTTAGTTTATCAATTATCGTTACCTCACAATCAGGGTGCAACTCCTTCAACTTATTCACAAAATGGGAACCTATGAAACCATAGGCTCCCGTCACTACTACATGCATCCTTAATATTTAATCCAGTTATTTTTATAATTCTTGTTTGTTGCTGCGAACACCGCGTATGAGTTTCTTACAGGTGAACCAGTGTTGTACCCACCACAAGCCAACATCCAATCACGAGTCATTTCATATCGTGCTCTTAACATCTTCATACTAACCCTGACGTTCAAGTCAATGTTATTACGTAATTCTTTTTCACTAACTCTTCTTTCAGCGTAACTATGAGCCCATCTTGTAATGATTTGCATTGGTCCCTGAGCACCTGCTGAAGAGATTTGTCTGTGGTCATATTTCCAATGGAATGGTCCTTGGTATCGAGTTTCAAGATATGCCACGTTGTATGCAATATACTTGGGTACCTTATACATCTCACTGTACTTCTCGATTGAGGTGTACATCTGTAAACAGAATGGTGAGTTTGGTTTTCCACCCAATTCAGTTAAACTGTATTCGTCCTGGCGAACATACTTGTCTGTGAGACTCATGGTAGCCATTACGACCACCATGAGACATAAGACATACAGGAAGTTAAGTCCTCGCTTCAACATTATTTCTCGACTTTAGGAGTTGATGGAGCGGAAGCCTGACCCCAAATGTTCTTGGCGTATAAACCAAAGATTGTGTATCCAACTGAGTCCTGATATACCGTGTAAGACCCGTCACTCTCTCGGATGATTAACAAGTTGTTGTTCTCATCAATCGCCAACTTGATGTCTGATTTCCTAACAGAAACAAACTTGGGTTCTTTCTTATAACTTTGTTTTACCATGTCGTAGTAGTATCCGATTGAGAAACCAACGATAAGGCTAATGGTGATTACTGCGTAGAATGAAACTTGCTTCATTACTTGTCCGATTTTTTCTTTTAGATTTTCCATAGTTTTTGTTTTTAAACGGTTTGACTTCTATTTTTAAAGGTATAAAAAACCCCTCGTATTATCAAGGGGTTGAGGATTTTTTTAGTTTTGGGTGAAGGCTTTGTCTGCCCAAGTCTTCGCTCCCAACTTCTGCCAAAGATTCATGTCACACATGTCAGGGAAAGATTGTCTCATATCACCAACAGTCAACACTTCCAAGAAACCTTTGTCGATTCCGTGCCACTTGTTACCCTTAGTAGTATAAACATTGTGCCACAATTCCTGACCGTTTTCATAAACAACCTTAACTTGGATGTTTACCAAAGAGTTTTTCTTGTAACCTGCGATGATAGAATGAGCGGTTCCCTTACTGTCGTGGATGTTGATAAACCCCGCCTTACACTTACCAGCGATACGGAACTCATACTCCTTATTAATGTCTTTGATGTGGTTAGAAACCAGTACGGAGACGGTTTTACCCTTACATACTGTATCAAGTGAACCGTAAAATACGTCCCCTGACATTGTTCCTTCTGTTACTTTGATGATGCTGTTTGTGTTGGTGGTTGTGTTTGTCATAGTTATATCGTTTTGTGAATACAAAGATACAACAATAATTGACTTCTACAACTCCTTTTTACAATTTTTTTCTTCAGGAGTGCATTTTTTTTCCGCCCCACATATCGGGCATTCCCCTTCTTTCTTTGAATTAATATATTTCATTCTAATTAGTTGACCCAATTCAAAATCATTTGGGGTATCCAAAATTTCTTTTTCTGTTACGATAATATACATTGACATGGCAGGTTTCTTTACATTATAAATATAATGGTTCATTTTTACAAAATAAACCTATTTATAGTTATGGGATTAGATAAAAACAAACTAGAACGTCTTAAAGAAAAGTTGATATACCTATACAAAATGGAGTTTCAACAAACAAAGTTCGTTGACACCGATATAGACATTGAGTTCGAACAAATGCAAAATACGGATGGTGAATGGATTCTTGAGAGAGTTAATGTCGGAGTAGATTTTGAATATGACGGAGCTCTTGACGGTGATGATGTATATTACTTTACTCGTGACTTAAAAATTATGTGTGATAAGTTTAATTCCGTAATCAAAAAATATACTCCAACTCAAGAAGGTAAAATCGTTGCAGGTGATTCAGACGTTTATGTTGCAGAACCATCCATTTATAAAATTAAGTATGTTTATGAGGACACTCACACTTTCACATTATCAACATACATCTTATACACAGATTATTAATGGAAAACGATAAATTAAAAAGATTAGCCGTTAAGATAGTGGATTTACTCCCATCTGAAATGTCATCACACCAAGATTGTTATGATGAATTTCGTGAGTTATATAAATCCCAAAGAGATTATTGGTCAAGATTTAGACCTGAGGACCTAATAAAATTGGTATTCTACCTTTACTCATACAATAAAACCAAAGACTTCAAACTATCAGATAATCAGTTAAATAATCTAGCATTCATATCTTTGTTCACCACAGAAGGTAACCACCATCATGAAGAGTGTGAATATTGTCTTGGGGGCGATGCTAGATGTGATACCTGTGACCGTACGGGAGAAATATCATGTGAGGCATGCGACGGTACTGGCGAAATTGATGGTGAAGAATGTGACAATTGTGGAGGGTACGGAGAAATTTCATGTCATGAATGTGGTGGTGATGGAGAAGTATCTTGTGAAGATTGTGGTGGTGATGGAACAATTGAGACAGACAAATTTGAAATATTCCACTACTATATCTGTACATGGGACAAATACATCAAAGACTCTTGTGAACTTAGAGAAAGGTCATTAGAACCCGCAATGTCAGAATATGAATTTGACCGTCTTAGAGATGATTACATAATCCTATACCCTGAGGAAAAAGTATCAGAATTAAAAGATTCAGTTAAAGAAAATGAAATGTACTGTACGAGTTACGTGGATGAACCAAGACTTATCAAAACAACAAGAAATTTAACGATTTATTGGGATGATGATGAGTCATTTGATACTTATAGAGTATAATGTCATCCTTTAAACGATACCTCAAATTATTATCCACCATTGATTATCCAAATCAATCGGAAAGCTTACCCAGAATTTTTAAGATGGTTAACTATACCCCATTTCAATTTAAAGAAGATTTATTAAATAATTTAGGTATAATTGGTACGACAGATTTTGTGGGTAAGACCTTATCAAAATTGGGTGCTTTGTCCTCACCAGGATATAAAGTTGAACTTGAGGATGTTGGAGAAAAGGGTTCTT
>JACCEC010134596.1_pt1 | contig 11073 bp, 14 predicted proteins | sample 7450121 | NCBI WGS metagenome assembly JACCEC01 (sample SAMN15323455, study PRJNA562643) | freshwater metagenome | isolation source: river surface water | place: USA:Blue River Watershed | collected 2017-08-18 | reverse complement strand
CTTGGCCAGAAAGTTGCGACCGGCACTAAAGCGACCGGTGCAGAAATCATTGGTGAGCCAATCTCTGAGGCTGGTGGTCAAGCCGCCGCATATGGAGAAATCGATCTGGAGCAGGTCGGCCAGGAAATGCTTGGTGGCGTTGGCGGCGCTGCAATGTCTGTGCCCACCGCAGCTGCATCTCTTAAGGACTCACGTCTGCGTGGCGATCAGAAGATTGTCACGGACAAGTCAGGCCCCGTTACGGTCAGCTATCCGGTTGATGCAAATGGTGATCCAGTGCGTGACGCCAATGTTGACGCAGCGGCTAATAATCTGACAGCGGCGGTTGACCAGTATGTCTCGCCATCAGCGCCAGTTAATTCGCAGGCCGAACCTGTAAGTGCTGTACAGGAATCGAACGTACCTGCGCCGCAATCTGTGCGTGATCGCCAACTTGCTATACAAGCTCAAATTGATGCAGATAACGGAATTGGTAACGCAGAGGCCAGGCCCGCCAGCCTTGTTGCGGATGCGGAATTTTCCGCCCCTCCCGCAACAGCGCCTATACGTGAGCCGCGCGCTCCACTTAACCAGGAAAAGGCGCGCCAGACGATTGATCGTGTATCCAATCAGCTCTCATCCTTTGATAGCCAAATGATCCTAGAAGGTTCCGGGATGATACGCCCGGAAGAGGATACTGGGGCTCGATTTGTTGACCTCTCTCCAATGGCCCCACGCGAAGCTCAGATCCGTCTTGGTATATTGCGAGATCAGTTCGCACAGCGTGGCGGAGACGCTTTTGGGTTGACTATTGTTCAGCACCCAAGCGCCCCTAATCGATTTGCGATTGAACAGCGCACTAATACGTTGCCTGATTTAAATATTGATAGGTCGGGTAACCCCAGTAGGCTTGAGTCTATTGCGCTTGGTCAACAGATTGAAAGCCGCAGGCGCGAAGAAGATGGGGGAAGACAAGTTGTCCTGAATCGTGCACTACTCAACATCGAAGAACGTGGAGGCGTTGCTAGTCCACAGGAAGCGCGTCTACTGCGTGAGGCAAACCTTGGTCAGCCTTATGACAGAATAGACCCAAGTCTACAGCCGATGACGATTGATGAACGCTTGACTGCCGCCACCGGCATTGAGCTTCAACGTTCTCCTCGTGAAGCAGTTCGCACAACACAGGCGATCGACAACGCTAACGCAGCCGGTTTTGCCGAGCAGCAGCAGCGCATCAAAACCAATCAGGCGGCGGTTGATGCCAGGACAAACGATCAAATTGCTCAAGCGGCTCAGCCCCCTGCAGCACCCGATTCCCAGGCCGTCATTTCTGCACTTAAAGTCGGCCCAGCGTTACGTACTGCTGATCAGAAAACGACTATCGACCAAGCAAAGAGTCGCCTGTCGCCAGAAGATTTCAGTATCCTGCAGCGCCAAGCGCAAGCCCCTGCATTGTTGAATGCAACGGAGCGTATGCGATTGAAGGAACTCACCGGGCAGTCCGATAACTCGCGTTTATCCAACCCGAGCGGTGGCCGCATCTTAACGACCGAGGCAAAGTTCTCTACAAAGAGGGCGCCTGTGCCAGGAAGTGAGTTGAAGATCAATGATAGCGGAGTTGAGCACACGTTAAATATTGTGCCAAATAGCAAGCTAGGCGCACGTGGAAAAATTCTTGAACAGGTCGGTCGTATTTTTGGCAAGAAACTTTCAGTCTTTGAATCGGATTCGCTTGAAGCTGATGGATTTGTACTCAATAGCGACAGCAATACAATCTTCGTAAACGCTAATGCGCAAACATCTCCATTGGCTGTCTTCGGCCATGAGCTGCTGCACCAGTTAAAGCGCGACAACCCACAGGCTTACATCGCCCTTGAGGCGGTCATCAAGCGAAACATTAAAGAATCGCCTGAGATGGATGCCGAGTATTCAGGGTATGACGCCGACGCTCGCGCAGAAGAGTTGGCCGCTGATCTGGTTGGCAACCGATTCCAAGAGGGTGACTTCTGGTCGGATGTCTTTAATGAGATCAATAGCCTCTATCCAGAGCAGGCGAAAGGCATCATTCAGCGCCTAGTAGAAGCGCTGGTCAAGGCGGTCGATGCATTCAAAGCTGCGACACAAGCGCGTGGTTTTAAGGCTGATGAATTTGTCAGCGATCTTGACGCTGTAAAGAAAGCGATTACCGACACGTTTGTTCAGTACGCTCAAGAGCAGCGCCCCGTAGCGCAGGAGATGGCCGCTCGCGCCCCAGAATCCACAGCTACGCCTGAGAATATCAGTAGTGCTGATGCAGTGTTCAGTCCTACTCGTAAGGGTGTCGCTGAGCAGGTTGGTGACTACACGATTCGTATTCAGAAAGACGGCTCGATTGCCGTTGTGGGAGACCCGGCTGAGATTCGCAGTCTGCTGCCAGAAGGTGTGCAGGGGCGCCCAGTACCAGGTGGCATTGTGTTCACATCCTCTGCGGCGCCTCGCGTCAGGGCTGCACTGGAAGGTCGCAGACTGGCTTATAGCCGCGCTGGTCAGGTGGTCAACAAGCTACCCATGAAGGACGGCAAGTACATTGGCGCACCAGAGAAATTCAACAAGCCCGGGAACATCGGCAAGCTACGTAAGATTCTAATGGATCTCACCCTCGAGGGCGCGCCTGGCCGTTTCTGGTATGAGCGCTCCAGTGAGGAGGTGCTGCGCATGACCGGCGGCGACGTTCAGGAGGCAAGAAAATTCGTGGCTCTCCTAGCGATCTACAGCCCACAAGCGAAGGTCGATGCCAACAGTACATTTGCTCTTCGTGCTTGGGCTCAGTACAAAGCTGGTCAGCCGATCAGTGTGAAGACCGGCGTACAGGACAAGAAAGCTCAAGAAGCTCTAGACGATGTGGATGCGTTCTGGTCGGGCGAGAAGACAGGGAATTTCTTCTTTAACCTGCTGCGTATGATCGACCCGACCACAGAGGGTAAGCAGGGCGCCACGATTGACATGTGGATGATGCGTGCTGGCCAGTATTCCAATGATGCGCCGACTGCCACGCAGTACGCTTTCATGGAGAACGAAACAAACCGTATTGCACAAGAACTCGGCTGGGAGCCGCAGCAGGTTCAGGCCGCTATCTGGGTGGCGATGAAGGCCAGGATGGAAAACACGGGCGTCAAACAGCGCACCGAAGCCAGCTCGGAAAAGAACGGCTGGATCCGCTTCGAACGCCGCACAGATCCTGAAACCGGCAAGACGAAGAAGACTCGCGTCATCATTGATGAGCAAAAGCACCGCGATAATTGGCTGCGTGAATCGTTTGCTTTAGACGTCAGTGCGGATGACACGGCTCAAGCCAAGTTTGACTTTGCTGATGGTGTGATGCGCCACATCGGCCAAATCTCTTGGGAGCCAAGGCCTAGCACCAAGCTGCCAATACTGCCGGGAGTTCACCAGGCTGCATACGAAGATCAGGTTGCATTCCAGCAGGCGGTTCAAAAGGTACTGTATGACGAGAACGGAGCTGATTTAATAGCTCAAAAGCTTGGTTTGTTGGTCGACGGATCCACTCCCGCGCCAGGAGTTTGGGAGGGTGATGTCTCCGCTGGAGCTCAGAACCGTGTGGCAATGGCGCCTGCCAAGGGAGATGCTGGCAAGACCACGATCGACCAGGATCAGAAGGCTCTGTTGGATTCTTACGCTGCGATACTTGGTTTACTGCTGCGCCAAGATGGGGTCGGGTATCACCGTCCGTTTTACGCCAGTAACAAGAGCGCACAGAACGGTGTGGAGTTTAGGATTGACCGTCCGTTCACGCAAGAAGAGGCGCAGCAGTTGTGGACTGCTATCGACCAGCGCATGCGCGATCAAGGCTATGCAGACTGGGAGCAAGCATCAGGCTTAATCTCTAGTCCTGTTGGTATGAGGATTGTGAATTTCGGTGTCTTCGATGATAATAAAGCCTTCAGAGACTTGATGGCTGATGTTGTCGGTGACCTAAGCATTGATGCGGATTTGGTTGAATTCGCTTCTGATGGAAACCTGGTTAGTAACGACTGGACAAAGGATAAAAATGGGCAAAATTATCAAGAGGTACTCCGCGCCGCCGGACGATCCAATATTCTCGGGTGGGCTGCAGATGTTCTCGCCCCAAAGATTCAGGCCGTCTTCAGTGACTTCTCCCAGCGATACAACTGGGGAGACCCTGGAAGTCTTGCCTTCCTCCAAGCTGGAAGACAATCAGAAGCCACAGAAGTAACCGCTGCGGAGCCGGTAGATAGCGCTCCTGCGACAGCTACTGAGACGGTCAATATCAAAGCGACCCCTGCTACTGACATCAACGCAGGAGCACCCCCAGAATCGACGCAGGATGACATCACCGCGTCTCGTCGTCGCCCGCAAGTAAAAGAGAACATCTTCGGCGAGCGTCTCCAGGCTCAGTGGACGGTGCCTGAGATGACGGCGATGGACAACCGCCTGCGTTATTGGCAAGACACACTGGTCGATACTAGACGTGTTGTGCAGACCATCAATCAACAGGTTGGTGCCATTGATGATAAGTTCGATCCTTACCTGAAAGAAGAGCTGTTCTACGGTCGTGCCGCAGGACAGACAAAGGATTTTCTGTCCAAAGAGGTCAAGCCCCTGATGCAGGAAATGGCGCGTCGTAATGTGACGCCACAAGAATTAGAGGCCTATCTCCATAATCGCCACGCAGAAACGCGCAATAAGATTATTGCGGAGCGGAATCCATCGATGCCGGATGGTGGGTCAGGGATCACGACTGCTGATGCCCGCGAATACCTGGCAAATTTAAGTGACGACAAACGCGCAAACCTAGAGGCATTGGCTGAGCGTATTGACTCGATCACCAAAGGAACGCGTGAAGTCTTGGTCGCATCCGGCCTAGAAACGAGAGAGTCAATCAAGCAGTGGGAAGAACAATTCCCTGACTACGTTCCCCTGAATCGCGAGGAAGGAGACTTCAATCCGCGCACCGGCAGCATGGGAACCGGTAGCGGTTTTAGCGTCACTGGTGGGACAAGCAAGCGCGCCAAGGGCTCAACCGCCGGTGTGGTGGATATCCTGGCAAACGTTATGCAACAGCGTGAACGCGCCATCGTCCGCGCCGAAAAGAACCGGGTCAGCACATCAGTGTTTGGCCTGGCTGCATCAAATCCAAATCCAGACTTCTGGTTGGCGGTCAAACCAAACGCCATTAATGATCCAGACTTGGATGCAAAACTGATGGCGCTGGGACTGGATCCGCAAGATGCCAGAGGCCTGATGGCTGATCCAAAGCGTGGCCGTGAATACGCAATTGGTTTGCGAATCGATGGCCAGGATCACTTTGTGTTCTTTAACAACAACAACGAGCGTGCTAAGAGTATGGTCGAGTCGTTGAAGAACGTAGATGCGGATCAGCTCGGCCGGGTGATGTCGATGATTGGCGGGGTGACTCGCTATTTCTCTAGCATCAACACCCAGTACAACCCGATCTTCGGTATTGTCAACCTGATCCGAGACTCCGGCGCAGGTACGCTGAATCTGACAACCACGCCGATTAGCGATAAGAAAGCACAGGTTGTCGGCGACATTCTCCCTGCCTTAAAAGGAATTTACGGATACCTGCGTGCGGTACGGCGCGGTGACCCAGCGCCAAAAGGGAAGTGGGCGGAAGTATGGGAGCAGTTTAGCGCTGCGGGTGGCAAGACTGGATATCGCGACCAATATAGCAACAGCGCTGAGCGCGCCCGAGCCCTAAATTCTGAGCTCAAGCAGATCAGCGAAGGCACTCTGAAGAGTAGCGGAAGGGCATTGTTTGACTGGCTCTCTGATTTCAACGAGACCTTTGAAAACGCCGTGCGATTGTCTGCGTTTAAAGCAGCCCTGGACAAAGGCATTTCCACAGAGCGTGCAGCAAGCATCGCCAAGAATCTGACCGTGAACTTTAACAAGAAAGGCGAGGTGGCACAGCAAGCCGGTGCTCTATATGCGTTCTTTAACGCCAGCGTTCAGGGCTCGAAGCGAACAATCGAAACCCTGGGCGGGCCTGCTGGGAAAAAGATTATTGCTGGCGGTATTGCGCTTGGCGCGTTGCAGGCACTGGCGCTCTCAATGGCCGGGTATGAGGATGACGATCCACCGGAGTTTCTGCGGGAGCGCAACTTCATCATTCCAACCGGACGTGACGAGAAAGGCAAGGCAACCTACTACATGTTCCCGTATCCGCTTGGCTTCAACGTTCTGCCAAACGCTGGCCGTGTCATGACAGAATGGGCGCTGAACGATTTTAAAGATCCTGGTAAGCGCGTTGTGCAGATCGCTGGTTCGCTCCTTGAGACGTTTAACCCAATCGGTAACTCGGGCATGTCTCTTCAGACCTTGACGCCTACGATCCTGGATCCGGCTATTGCCTTGGCGGAAAACCGTGACTTCAGCGGCAAGCCGATCTACAAAAAGAATATGAGTGAATGGGATCCAACTCCCGGCTATCTGCGGGCAAGAGACACGGCGTCTGCATTTTCTACTGTGCTCACGAAATTCCTGAACTATGCTTCGGGCGGTACCGAGTTCAAGCCTGGTGCGATTGACATCTCGCCCGATCAGATTGATTACTTGATTGGACAGGCAACGGGTGGTGTGGGACGTGAAGCGATGAAGATCGCTCAAGTGACGCAGAATCAAATCACCGGCGAAAAGACTGAGCCATATAAAGTCCCGCTTGCTGGCCGGTTCTATGGTGAGACTGAGTCTGATGCCACCACGTCCGCTCGCTTCTATAAAAACATCGAGGAGCTCAACAAGCACCTGAACGAAATCCAAGGCCGATTGAAATCCGGCCAGGATATCGCGAAGTACATGGAAGAGAACCCTGATGCCGCTTACTCTCAGGCCGCAAGTAAGTACATGAAAATGATTAGCGACCTGAAGAAAGAGCGTGATCTTGTTAAATCAAACGACGGATCCAAAGATGCGGTCAAGTACTACGACACACGGATCACGGACGTGATGAAGCAGTTAAATAACCAGATCAAGGAAGTGAAAGACCGCCCCTAAGAGGCAAGCTTCCAGAGGCCTATGTTGGCAAAAGCATACCCAGCATAGGCCACGCACATCCCCGCATTACCCTTCACCCCTTGCTCGATCGCCACGTAAGCGTAGATCGCGCCTGTCAATGCTATCAACCATCCACTCACCATTCATCCCCTTGAATCTTTGCTTCAAATAAACGGATCAGTATCTCGTCACGCAGCCTATCGTCGCCGGAAACCTTGAAGGCGTTGAGTAAATGACGGTCGCCCATGTCTTTGATGCGGGTGTCTTGATCTTTTCCAGCCCATTCGTTATTTCTGAACTGGTCATATCTGTTCCGCGCGTTGTACGTGCTGCGAGCGTAGTAATCATCGGGCCAAATGTAGTAGTCATACAGCTCTGCCATGTCACCCATGATTACCTCCTGTAGGTTGTAAACAGCAAATACAACCCGTAGTCGATATTTGCGGATTGATTGATGGCTCCCTATGCCCGCACGGGTATCCGTTGTTGAAAAACACCTCTCTCAAAACCCATCCATCCCACACGGCGGGCTCTTGCGCTGGCTTGCTTTGTAACTCTGAATCAATAGCCGCATTCCAACCTGCTTGGAAGCCGTCGTCATATCCAACTGAATATTCTTCAGTTGCCATGATTCTTCTCCTTAAGTTTGGCTTCGATGGCACGGGCAAGAGATAAAACTGCAAACGAATCTTGCGGTCTAAGCGTTTGGTAATGCCCAGTTGTTTCATAACACTTGACCCGTTCATCATCCGTCAGCGATACCCAAGGCTTGCTTGGTGGGGCGACATAGACAGGGATATATTTAACTCCCGCATCCGTGTCAGCAATGCTCAGATATTTCAAAGAAGTCACGCAATGAGGTTGTGGGCTAGTCAAGTCTCTCACCCACGCAACAGGCTCTTGCTTCTCTGCTTGCTCAACACAAGCCGGACAAGTTCTATCCCAATGCCTAGCAGGGTGGTCTGTGTGTGCTTGCTCAATCTTTTGCTTAAGTGATACTACGTAGAGTGGTTGTGCGCCATCACCTTGCTCTGCAATTGCTTGATACTCTGCTGCGGTAAATAGTTCACCATCCATCAGGTACGCCACAGGCTCAATCTCCTGCCCGATGTCGCTGATCTCTTGCAGGGCGGCTTGCTTCTCTGCCTTCGTCATCGGCTCTTGCTTAAGCAAAAGCGGGATGCGGTCGGTCGTGTTTCCCCATGCGATCATTTCAACACCACCACTAAACACCCGTTGACTACACGCAGGTTGTACCTGTTCCAGATTGTTCCGTAGCCGTTCATTTTGTGACCTCACGAATAGCTTTACCAACCAACAAAGACAGTTCTTGCCATTCTTCCCATGTAAACAGACTCATGTGAAAGTCACCAATCTGGGCTTCGCCAACCGATGAATTGTCTTGTGTGTTCGGTACAGATACGGTCGTGATGTGCAACCCATCCATTTCAATAGTTACTTCGGTTGTTTTCATTTGAAATGTACTCATGTGTCACTCGCTACATCTGCTTGAATTAAATTTGCCGCTACTTGCCAATAATTGTGCGATCCTTTTGCCGCTTCGTGTTGAAGCATCAGCAGATTAACGATGCGTTTTCGCTCTAGTCTGACTGCGGCTTCTCTCGATTCCTGTAATTCACGCATTACCTCAATGACTGCCAGTTCGTGCTTAAGCATAATGGCTTTAATCATTTCAATAGGTTTCTCAATCATTGCCATTGCAGCCGCTTTGTTTTGGTCGGTTTCATTTTTGGCTTTGATAATTGCCTCTTGGTGTAGTTTGCTCAATGATTTCATGTGTTTTTCTCCCGTAGTTTGTCCTGAATACGTTTCCAAGTCATGATTGCGCTAGTAGTCCAACATTCTGCGGCTTCATCGTTGGTCAAATCAACCCAAGGCTTGCTTGGTGGGGCGGTGTAGAGTGGTGTCCACCCATTTTCTTCATAAAGCGTAATCAAAAATCCTGAATTTTCTTTGTCAGGCTTTATCCACGCAACAGGCTCTTGCTCAGGCTGTGCGAGTGCTTGGCGTAAAGCGTGGATTGCTTTGTCTGCTTTCATCCCAAAGTCTGCGTGTGCCTCCAACGCCTCCAGCGCCATCTTCATTACTTCACGGTCAGTCATGGCTTTCCCCAATAAATATCTTCAAGCGTTGTTAATGCTTGCTCGTATGAATCAACACGTTCCCACTCACCATCACGTTTAACAAACACACGAACAGAACCGTCAACGCCTTCTCCTGCGTTTGGTTGAGCAAGTGCTTGGCGTAGGGCTTCGATTGCTTCCCCGCATTTGTTTGCTATGCGTGAATCGCCTGTGTAGTCCTGATACGCCACCAATAACGGCAACGCCATCTCCATTGCCTTACGTTCTTGTTCAGTCATGCTTGTCTCCCCTTGCTTTGATAGCTGCTTCAATTTCAACGCTTCCGCCATGTCGAGCCACAATGTCAATACACGCCTCTCGTTCTGCGAGTACTGCGGCTTGAATATCATCAGGCTGTGCGAGTGCTTGGCGTAGGGCAAGAGCTGCTGAATAAACAGCGGATTCGTATGTAATGTGTTCCCTATCGGCTTCCAACACTTCTAGCGCCATTTCAGCTGCTTTGCGTAAATCAGTCACATCCATACTCCCAAAACACAAATTCCTAAAGGTCTATACGTAGTCAGGGCGGGCGACGCCTGCTTGCTGCGCCATCCCGGTATCGCTTCGTACAGGTAAGTGCCGTACTGATCGTTGACTGCGGTGCGCTTTAATGCGCCAAGCTTGACCAGGTCATGCAGCCTGCTGCGTACGGTGCCATTCCGCTCGCCCGTAGCCAGTACGAGTTCTCTTGCGGTCTTCGGTTTGTCTGAGCACAGGCGAAGTATTTCTTGACGCTTGTCATTCATCGTGACTTCTTCCCCAGATACAAAGGCTCCGCATCTTGCGTAGGGAAGGTCTCAGTCTTGTCCATGTAGTAGTACCGATTGCCGTGCTTGATTCGCCAGGCATCAGGCTTTCTTGGCGGCCGATCTTCGACAATCCCCAAGTTCAAAATTCGAAATGCAAGCAGCACAACGGTAGCCGTCGCAATCAAGGTGCCGCCCACAAGGGCTAGAACGTGCAGCGCTTCAATCATTTTGGTCACCCCCAGGTGCAGGTACCAGGCGACGTCCGATCAAGCTTGGAGCATCGTTTAAACGCGTGCGTCGATGGTTCCAGTTTTTGTTGGTGGTATCGAGCGGCTTCCAATTTAAGGCTGGCTTAGGTGCGGCACCCTTTGGATTGGAGATGGTGACGTCAGGGTAGAGTGGTTTCATGCCTCGGCCCTCCCTTGTTCGGACGCTAAGCGCTTGAGCGTGGTGGAATTCGCATAAGGGGATATGGTCTGTTTTGTGGTGCAAACGACACAGCGCCATCTTTTAATGCGTGTATGAACCCAGGATCCACCCTCGATGGTGCGCAGTACCTGGCACCCTGTGCAGTACTTCATCTCTTTCATGCGGCCTCCTTGTCCAGGCGCTTATGCGCGAGGCGGTCGCTGTACTTGTCGGGGTAGCGAAGTGCGAGCTTGCTGATGTTTTGCTCGGCGACTTCTTGCATCGTGACGCCCAGGGTTTCACAACCCAAGGCCACGAACCACATGATGTCGCCCAGTTCCTCAACCGCATTGGCGCGATCGAGGGGTCGCTCATACACCAGGCTTTTTTTGATGGCGTCGGCAAACTCGCCTGCCTCGCCAGAGATTCCCAAAGCGGCGTGCATGAGGTCGAACTTCTCATCCACACGCTTGGCCGTGCGCAGCGCTTGACGCTGGTATTCATTTAAAGATTGCATAAGCACCAATCCAAAAATGACTGTGTCAGATTTGTGCCAGTTCACAAGTGATATGTAACGCTACACACTGCTCTTTATCTTTGCGTGTCCCCGACCAACATATGTTGATTTGAGAGAGAGTGTGTAGCTTTGTGAACCTTTTAAATCTCCTGCCGCATCGCAGCAGTTCAGTCGGTTAATGAAAATAAAAACAAAATAAATCAACCACTTACAAGCTTAAGGTGACGTCGACGGTAGGGGT
>JACCEC012683968.1_pt1 | contig 11074 bp, 10 predicted proteins | sample 7450121 | NCBI WGS metagenome assembly JACCEC01 (sample SAMN15323455, study PRJNA562643) | freshwater metagenome | isolation source: river surface water | place: USA:Blue River Watershed | collected 2017-08-18 | reverse complement strand
TAACATCTATGAAATTACAAATGGAGTATCTAAAAAATATATTCGTTGGATTGAATCCCCCACACTTTCATCTCATCCAAAAACTATTATATTAACACGTTCTTCTAATCAAACGCATCAATTTCCCACTTTGTCTAATACTGATTTTATTATAACAAAAGGATTGAGAGTTCCATTTTATACTGAAATAAAAGTTCCAATAATATCCGATTCAAAATTGCGAAAAATTATAAAATCGGTATTGAAGAATGGTGAAACAAATAAAAAATTGATAATAGTTTTTCATGGTGAATTTATATGGTTATATGATATTTTGGAAAAATTGAAGAAGGAAAGAGGAGATTCCATTAAGATATATCCTAATTGGCACACAGATTATGAATATTATATACAAAATGTTTATAAATTATTTCGTTTTTCATCATCATCATTTGTGAATAGATTGCAACATCTTCTTTTTAAAAAGATTTTTGAGGGGATAATTGTTACAGGAAAGAAAATGGTTGAGAGATATCAACCTTTTACATCAAATATTTTTAATGCAAATGAATTAGATTTGTCAATTTATAATTCATCGAAATTGGATATTTATGAATCTTCACAAAACTTCAATTGGTTTTATACAGGTCGAATTAGTAGAGAGAAGAATATTGAATTGATTCTTCCATTAATGCAATCGATACAATATATGGGACGGATACATTTGCATATAATAGGTGATGGACCCTATTTGGAGGAATTGAAAGATAATTCAAAAAAGATAAATTGGGGACAAATAACATTTTATGGAAAGATGAATTCGGAAGATATATTTGAATTGTATATGAGATATAGAAATCGTTTTTTTATATTTCCCAGCACATCAGAGACATTTGGAAAATCACCATTTGAAGCATCTGCGTGTGGTATTCCCATATTTATAAAAGAATCGGATGTTACACCACATTTGTTTGAAAATCGAATAAATGCAATGGTGTTTAGAGAAATCGATGATTTTGTGGAATCTTTTGAATATTTTATGAATATGCGAAAGATAGAAAAAGATAGATTATTGCAAAATGCAATACAAAATTGTCAACAATATGAACAACAGAAAATATTTAGAGATTGGACTTCATTCCTCATTGACCCTAATAAAAAGAAAAACAAAAACTATCTAAGTTGGATTGATTACCTGACTTTCGAATCAGTCTCCCAAGTTATTCAATGTTCCGGAAATCTATTTGGTGAAAATTAATTTTACATCCATCCATCCAACCCATTTCCCATCATATACAGTAATAAATATTATAAACTATTTCTATATATTCACACCATAAATGAAAGGACAGGGGTCGGCCGGCCGGCTTCGTTAAGTCTCTCCAATAATGATTTTTTAGAAATCCTCATTAATGGGTCTTTGACCCCTTTCCTTTTAATTAATATATCTAAATAATGTTTATTGGTTATTGATTAACGAAGAGATACATGCGATAATATTATCCAAGAGTCATTATTTGATAGGTATTAACAAAAAAGGTGTGATGACCAAGGTTTTTGTTTTGTTTTCATATTTTCAAAAAATATCCTTGGATAGGACTCTCGCATTATTTATTTTTTTATAATTTATAATTTAGTTTTGTTTAAATCCAATTTAAGAATCATAACCTATCAATCTTCTTCCCATTTCATTAATAACAGGAGGAATGATTGGTCTCATATTTGGTATTGGTCCTCCATATGTTCTCGGAGTTTTAGCAAATAATTTAGGTTTGTTAGGCCAATGATTTGTTGTTCTCAACTCCTCAAATGCCTTAATTTTCTTCTTTATATTTGCATTTGTTGCCAAGTTTCGTGGAATATAACATAAATATGATACACAACGGAAATTTGGTATTCTTCTACCTTTCATCGCTTCAGTTCCTGAATGAATTGTTCGAGAATCCCATAATACTAATGAACCTGCTGGACATCTTATATGATATTGTTTACAACCCATTTCATTTACATAAAACTCATGTTGTTCAATATCCTGTAATTTATACCAATCCTCTTTATCTGTCACATTAAATCTTTCACGGAATTCACCATGATATTTATGACTTCCTTCTAAAAAAGTTAGTGTTGCATCTCCTTCATTTGTATCATATCCATTTATCCAACTTTGAATACATTCAAAACCATTTCTAAGAAAACTTTGGTCACAATGTAACCAATTATTTCCTCTATACCAACCTAATTTAGTCGTTTCTGGAGGAATATGAAAAGATGCACCATCAAAACTTACTAGCAAATCTTCAGGTTCTGTATCCCATATTTCAGCAAAAACTCTATATATCTTCGGATTCTGTCTTAAATTCCATGAAAATTGTGCATGTCCTACTCCCCATTCTTGTATTAACATTGAATGTTTAGCATATAATTGTTTAAATGTTCTCCATGTATCAGGATTATCTCTCCTCATCGGAACATCCAAATCACCAGTAATATGTTCTAAAAAATCCCACATTCCATTTCTCAATTCTTCACATTCTTCTTCATTTAATATTCCAGGAACAATAGCTACTCCATATTCTTCTAAAGTATCTGATACTGTTTCAATTGTTGAAACATACTTATCAAATACATATTCTCTTTCATCTTGATTTGACATACTCATTTTTTACGTTCAATCAGAAAATTAAACAACTCTCTATATCCATTTTTATTTGTGTTTTTTTATATTCAATTTTTATATTAAAATATTTACAGAATTAACCACGTTAATTCTTTTAGTTCGTACCTACGTTAATAACATTGTATATATAATTATAATTTACGTCAAACATAATAGTTGGAAAAAATGATTAATAAGAAGACTTGATTTGTGTAATCATTAAACTATATAAATAAAAACAAATATAAAAATGGAATTTTCAGATAATATAAAAGAATTTATTGAAATTTGTAGGAGTCAGAATGAATCAACACAAAAAAAATTAACAGATGAAACTATTGAAAAATTAGGAAAAATATCAGGTTTTCCTCTTATTGAAATAATGTTAAATTCATATGAAATTCATGAAGAATTAGGGACATCTGTATCTCCAATGACTGAATATCATATATATAGTTTTATTTTTTCAAAAGATATATATTTGTCTGTAAAAGATTTGATTGGAGATTTTAATCAGACACTTGGATGTTATATTCATGCTGGTTTTGTATTAGAAAGCTTAAAATTAAAAATAGGTAAAAAATTAATTGAGTTCATTATTCCTCATATTGAGAGAACAGAAGGACTTGAGAAAATTATGGCAACATCATTTTTTGATGTATTTGTAAACGAAAATAATAAATCTATTGAATTGTTAAAAATTATTTATGATGATTTAAAAACTAACTACAATGAAGAAGAAATTCATCTTAATTCTATCAAAATAATTAATGAATACAACATCCCCATTAATATCTAAATTTTAAACATGTTTATGTTTATCATTATTTTATAATATTTCTAGTAATAATCTGAGTTGTCCCCCAAGGGGAACAAACGTATTACATAATTATAATTTACGTCAAACACAATAGTTGGAAAAAATGATTATTAAGAAGATAAGATTTGTAAAATCAACAAATAATATCAATAAAAACATATATAAAAAATGGAATTTTCAGATAATATTAAAGAATTCATTGAAATTTGTAAGAGACAGGATGAAGTTGAAACAGCCGATTTGACACAAGAAACGAAAGAAAGACTCAGAAAATTCACAGATACTCAATATATTGATATAATGATAAAATTACCATTAATTCGTCAACAGTTAAATTCTGTATCTTTAATCACAGAATTTATTATATATAAAACGATTTTTTCGAAAGTTTTATATTCACAAACGAAAGAAAATATAACAGATTACAATAAATTCTTTGGGTATTATATTTATAGTGGTTTTGTTTGTGAAAGTGTTAAATTAAAAATTTTGAAGAATATTCTTACAAACTTTGATTCACATACCGGCTCAAACAAATTAACATTACAAGAATATTTTAATAAAGAAATTGATGAATCAACAGAATTATTAAATACCTTATATACTGATTTAAAAACAAAATATGATGGAACTTTTCTTCATCTTGGTTCTATCCAAATAATTAATGAAGACAATGTCCCCATTAATATGTAAAAACAAATTTACCCTTTTATAAAACATACTTAAAGAAAACACCATTTATGGCCATGGCCAAGGCCGGCTTCGTTAAGTCTCACCAATCATAATTTTTAGAAATTCTAATTAAGGGTCTTTGACCCCATATCTCTTAATTAATATATCTAAATTATGTTTTTTGGTTATTGATTAACGAAGAGATACATGCGATAATATTATCCAAGAGTCATTATTCGATAGTCTTTAACAAAAAATGGGGATGACCAAGAGATGTTTTTTGTTTTGTTTTCATATTTTCGAAAAATATTTTTGGATAGGACTCTCGCATTATTTTTTTGTTGAATCATTAAGATGGAAAGTGACTTCTGGTTCTCCATCTCTTTCTTCATTTATTTCTATTTTATCAAGCATTATATGTTTTATTTTTTCATCAAAGAAATCTGAATTACTCCTCATCTTTTCTTTATCCAATCCATTTCTTACAAAAAAAGCTTCTAACTCTCCTTCCGATTTCATAAATTTATTTCTCGGCATCCTCTCAACTTCTTCCATAAACTTATTACTCTTTGCTTCATATTCTTTCTCATCCATTCTTGCAAAACAATCATCACAACAATATGAATAACTGCTTCCAGCTATCATATCTATTCCATTACCATGTATTCTTAATGTTGTAAATACACAATTACATCTTTCTGCTTTCTTAAAAAAATGGTCTGTTTTCACACCCATTGTCATAAAAAATTCCATCATATCCATTTTTATCTATTCCTCTTTTATACTTATATTTTTATTTTTATCAAAAATATAACCCCATTTATAAACAGAACACAATCATGAAAATATATAAAAAATACTTTTTAATTATAATCATCATCTCATTCTTTTTTTTATCCTATCTTATATACAGAATACTCAATAAACAAAATATGAACATGAACATCACCATCCAAAACTGGAATGACCCCATTCCCCTCCAATACATTTGTTCCAAACACCAAGGGAATAATATTTCACCCTCTATATCTTGGAATAAAGTCCCTAATGCTGTATCCTATGCTCTTATTCTTCAAGATATTTCTGCTCATGATTACATTCATTGGTACATACCTTGTATATCTCCAAATCTTACTTCTATCCCCTCTTCTACCCATTCCATCAATCTAAATAACAATATCTCAACAAACAAACTTAATCAATTACTCAATAAATACTATTCTGAAAATAACACACCAATTTTACAAGGTATCAATTCAAAAGGAACAATTGGATATACAGGTCCATGTCCACCCGAAGGAACAGGTAAACATGAATATATATTTTATATAATGGCACTCGATGGGGATTTGTGTCATAATATGAAAAATAAAAACAAAAACAAAAATAAAATATTTGAAACACACACATATCAACAATTTAAAACATTATTAAATGAAAATGGAATTAATATAATTGCTGAAAAACAACATTCTGGTTTCTTTCAAGCACCCTAAACAACTTTCATCTCCTTCTTCTTTTTCTTCTTCAATTTCTTTTTTAATTCATCTTCTTCTTCCCTCTTCTTCTCCTTATCTTTCTTTTTAATAATTTTAATTTCTTCTACTTCTTCTCTATCAGAAATATTGTTGTTATTATTGTTATTATTGTTATTATTGTTATTATTGTTATTTATCATATTTTTTAATCTTTCCAATTCTTCTTTTTGTTTTTTAATAATTTTATCTTGTCTTTCCATAAATTCTTTGGCCATATCTAATTCTTCCAATTCCCTCTCCCTTATCTTCAAATTTGGATTCAACTTTCTAAAAAATTTAGTTGTATATAACAAATTACCCTGACCATCATAAATATACCTCTGAACACTAAATGTCAAATTATTCTTTCCCCTCAAAACCATATAATTCTTATCCAATTTAACCAATAAACCACCATAACGAAACATCTCTTGTTTCTTATTTTTGTCATAAGAAATATAACGAAGAAGAGTTCCCAATGGAATATAATCAATATCATCTTCTTCTATTTCTTCATAATCCTGTAAAAAACGCATTAATTCTTTTTTATTCTGCATCATGTCAGTTTGTGTTTTTTGAGGACGTTTATAATCTTTATCTGCTGATAGTCTATCACCTCTTAAGGAAATGGTTGAAATAGGAATAATGGGAAGAGGGTCAGGATTTAATTTAGGCATTGGAGATAATTTTATATTTTTAATCATTTTATTCTATTTTCTCTCTATTAGAAATATTTATTTTTTTTAATTTTGTTTTCCGAAAATTATTTATCGTTTATAAATAGTTTGATAATCTTATATGAATTCACAATCACCATATTCATGGAAAATATCCAAAGAATTTCTCCTCAAAAATAAACATAACATCATCCTCTTTCTCGTCTTTACTGCATTAGCTTATCCCCTTGAAGCCATTGCTATTCCTCAATTATATTCCCGATTCTTCGAAGACCTCAATCAAAAAACAAAACCAATCATTGTCGTCAGATACATGTTGATGATTGCTTTCTTACTTCTTATTGTCAAAGTTAGTGATGGTATTATTCATCATCTCGAATCAAAAATGATTCCCAACTTTAATGAATACATCCTCAATTATATTTATACCAACATTCTTCTCAAACACCAAAATAACTTTTCCGAAATTGAACTCGGCAAACTTATCTCACGCATTAACACCATCCCAACTATCTTAAGAGAATTATCCACTGATATCACCATTTGGGTTTTCCCCAAAGTTATCGCCATAATCATCATCAATATCTATTTTTTCTATCTTAATACTCAACTCGGTTTAGTTTCCGTTATTATGATTATTATAACATGGACTATTAATTTCTTAATGTGTCGAAAATGTATTCCACTTTCAAACATGCGACATAGTCTTTTAGAAAAAAATAGTGAAGATGTTCAAGATAAATTATCCAATCTTATGACTATCTATTCTTCTGGTAAACTCCGTGAAGAAATTAATGGTTATATGAAAGGAACACGAAAATATTCATCTAAATATAAAGAAAATTTAGAATGTGTTAATAATATCCGTTATATTAATGGTGGTCTCGACATTCTCCTTTTCGTTATCCTCAATGGTTTCACCGCCTATCTCTATTTCAAAAAGAAAATCTCATTTGGTATCCTCATGTCCATTTTCATCACAGTCATCTATTATTTACCTTGTATCACCAATATCTCATCATCTTTACCTGATATTGTTCATTATTTGGGAGTATTGAGTGAAGTAGATGGTTTTTTAGGAGAAATTTATGACCAACATAAAGAAGTGACAGATAAACCGAAATTGAAATTACAAACTGGAGAGATAGTAATAAAGAATTTGAATTTTGGATATGAGGGGAGAGAGAAGTTGTTTAATAATTTTAATTTAGAAATAGGAAATGGAGAGAAAGTTTGTATTCATGGAAATTCTGGAAATGGTAAAAGTACTCTCATTAAACTCATTATGGGATATTATTCACTTCCCTCTAACACAATCTTTTTAGATTACAAAGATATTTCAAAATATGATGTAAATAGTGTTCGTAGTGAAATTAGTTATGTAAATCAAAATAATAAATTATTTAATGGAACCATCTATGAAAATATTCAATATGGAAATACTGTTTCTAAAAAAGAAATTGATGACCTTGTACACAAATTTGGTATTCAAGGTATATATGATAATTTACCAAATGGATTTGAAAGTGATGTTGGTGTTCAAGGTGCTGATTTATCTGGTGGACAAAAACAATTAATTCATATTCTAAGAGCTCTTTGTAAACCTAAAAAAATTATCATCTTAGATGAACCAACTTCCGCTATCGACCCCAGAAATAAAAATACTGTTATCAATGTTATAAAAGAATTATCTAAAAATTCAACTGTTATTTTAATAACTCATGACGAATCTATTATGAGATTATGTAATAGAATGATTAAACTTGATAATGGCCAAATAGTTGAAGATAAATAAACTAATTTTTTTTATATTAAAATAATTCTGATAAAACATATTAGAATTAAATAAAGAAAGCAACAAAAAAATATGATGAAGATAACGATACAGAAGAAAGATTCGGAAATGATTCCAGTTGAAAAGAAATTACCGAAACCGAAACCAATTAACATTGATGATGAAGATTTCTTTGGAACATTATCGAAATCAAATCGTAATATTCAACTTCTTGAAGAACCAGAAATACCTGTCTCTCCTCCTCCTACAGATGAAGATACAGAAGAAGAAAATGATGTTGAAGAGGAAGAAGTTGTTGATGTTGATAATCAGACAGAAAAAGTGTTTGATATAAATATGAAAGATTATTTAACAGAGGATTCAGTGAGTGTTGATTTATATTATTTTGAACATCCTTGGTTGAAAGAATTAGAATCAAGTGATTCACGAGAAGAATTAGTAAATCAATATTTAAAAATTGGATATATGGTCACAAATTTATTAAAAAATGAAGTTGTTATCAATTCAACTCCTATTATGCAACCTATTGAGAATAAACTTAATGAGATTGAACATAAAAATGAAGTGAATATTGCAATGATGAATACAAGAGTATCAGAGAATTTAGAAAGAATGAAAATGGCAATGGATAAATTCACAGAATTCACAAATAAATCATCTTTTAAAGGTGCTATGGGTGAAAATATTATTGAAAACTTGATAAGTCAATATTTTCCAGATGATGTAATAGAAAATACATCACAGAAAACAGCTGAAGCTGATTATCATTTGAAATGTCGAGAAGGTGCTCTGAATATATTGATTGAATCAAAGTTTTATCAAACCATTGTTCAGAAAAAGGAAATTGAGAAATTTAAAAGAGATTTGGTGAAAGTCGGATATCCTATTGGTATTTTCATCTCTATCTCTTCTGGTATTGTAGGTAAAAAAAGATTTGATATAGAAAGAATAAATGAACATCAACTCATATTATATGTTCCGAATTCAGGTATTGATAACAGTGCTATAATATGGAGCATACTTTTCGCTAAAGAACTTAATAAATGGATGGTTCAAAATAATTCCCAGAATTATAATAATATTGAAAAGACAATGCAAGATTTACATGATATTTTTGATAGTTTTCATGATATTTATCAACATTTTTCTAATTTGAAGATGAGTATTTTAGAGACTCGTAATAATGTTATTCGACATATGGATGATTTGCATCATAAAACTTTAGAAATTCATTTAAATATTCATCATCTCATATCTGGTGTTAAAGAGAAAATACAAAAAGAATTACATAATTTAAATAAAGAAACAGAAGGGAGTACTGAAAATGTAATTGAAAAGATTGAGGAAATGAGACAAATGGGAATTGAAGAAGAAGTTGTAACTATATATGAAAAATTAAATGAAATATGTTGTGATAAAGGGATTGATATAAAAATTGATGAGGAGAATATGAGTATATGGTATGGATATTTGGGAAGAGATGAGGTATTTAGAATAAAAGTTTTAACAAAGAAAAAGGAGATAGTAGTAGCAAAATATAAAATGACAATGTTATTTAATATGGAAAATGTTGAATTACTTAATCGTTTATTTTAAAGTTTAATAGTTTTTAGACATATATTTTTTATTTTTGATTAGAAAATAAAAAAGAGATATAAAATAGGGAAAACAAGAATGGTTTTGAAAAAGAGAAGAATCAAATATAAGATTTGTGACCAAACAATTGCTAAAAGTTTATTCACATCAGAAAGGAATAAAGCTAAACCACGAAACATTGGTTTTACTGATATTGATAAACATCAATATATTTTAAAAATTGAAAAAGTTATTGGTTCATTAAATAAAATGGATGAATATGTTTTTTATGAAAAATATGCTAAAAAAATTTACAAAGATGGATTTAATAATAATCTTCAAGTTCCTATTGAATACAAAGTTTGTGACAAAAAAACTATTGACAGCAAAAAAACTAAAAAAGAAATATTTTATCTTTTTAACATTCTCGATGGAGATATTAATAGAAAAATATTACACAAATTAACAAAAAAAGATAATATCAATATGTTCCAACAATATCTTTTATCTATTTATTATTTGAATCATATTATTGGAATTTATCATAATGATTTTTTCACAAATTATCGTTTTATTCATAATCTTTCAATTTATAATATAAACAATCTTATGTATGTAAAGAATGATATTAAAGGTAAAAAAGAAAACACAATAAAAGTTGATGATATGGAAGTGGTTGCAGGGAAATATAGGGGTGTTGTTATTGATTTTGGTTTATCATCTAAAAAATATAATTATAAATTAAAATTATTTTATGGAAGTTTAACACCATTATTATTCTTTGGATTCAAATATATGTCAGAAGTATTCATGGTTTTCATTTTCTTACTTCACATGTTAAAAGGGAATTTCAATATATTAAAAATTAAAGAATTCTATAAATATTTCGAAAGTGTGATGGAAGGAGAAGGAAGAAGAGAATTTGATAAAGCTGTTTGTAAAAATTTCATGCGTTTTGTTTAAGTTAAAATTTTCGTTTTATGTATTTATTTTTTTTATAATAGACAATTAGTCATTAAAATGTTTCATTGTCATAAAACAATCTATCGTTTCATACATAATTCTGCCAAATATACTTCTGTTAATCTTCATAAAGATAACCATCTTCATCATATGTTTTTTGACCAGATGAAAATAGCTTCTAAATTAGAATTGAGTCCTGAAATAAAAATGATGTTTAATTATCCTCCAAATATTAAAAAGGTAATATTTGACAAGGTAAATTATTATGATTTAATTCATCCACCTTTTGAATTAAATCCCAATGATAAAAAAATTATTCTCAATTCTTTCAAAACACTCTATTCTCATTCCGTCTTTCTACCAGAAACTCCTTATCTTGGATATAATACTAATCATAATCAATTAGGAAATCGTCATTGG
>JACCEC012863448.1_pt1 | contig 11075 bp, 8 predicted proteins | sample 7450121 | NCBI WGS metagenome assembly JACCEC01 (sample SAMN15323455, study PRJNA562643) | freshwater metagenome | isolation source: river surface water | place: USA:Blue River Watershed | collected 2017-08-18 | reverse complement strand
GCGATTTCGCTTCTAAATATTTGAACTTCCTTAATTGCGTATGATCAAAATTCATCCGATTGTTCACAATATCCAAAATATGATAATAATCATCTCGACTCTTATATATCCTTATATCCAATATTACCTCCTCATTACAATACTCATCTTCACGACTTTTCAATACTTCGAGTCGATGCTGTCCATCAATGATATCATATACATATTGCTCACTCTCCTCATCATAATACTTACCCAATATGATCGGATCACTTTGTGTAATATCAAATTTGGAAAAATGGTTTAGTCGCTCTTCATTGATAAGGCGATTATCATCATTGTAAAGGATCGCATGTGTATGAATCCCATATAAAATATACTTCACACGCACCTTCGCAAAGTAGCGACACTCATGTATTTGGAATTTTTCCACATGATCCATATATTGCTCAAATCCAGATATATCATCCTCCTCTCCATCTTCCTCACCATCTTCTTCTTCTTCCTCTTCCTCTTCCTCTTCTTTTACATCTTTCTCTTCATCTTTCTCTTTATCTTTCTCTACTTCTTTTTTTTGAACGTGTTCCGGAAGTATGGGAGATGGAAAAGGAGTCGTTGAAGAAGAATCTCTCTGTTTCTTTTGAAATAGAAATGAAAAGTTTTCAAGCATTCTTTTATGTATTCATATTCTTCTCTTATATCTTCTTTATATCAAAAAATAAAAGTAAAAAAGAGAAAGATCTATCAAATGGAAAAAGTGAATTCGATCACCTATCAAGTGAAGAAGTGAAAAAGAGAAGATAAAATCATAAGATACAAAAGAGAAATGGAGAAGTACGCCAATGTGGACAATTTGGATACATCCACTCTATATGATGACGCAATCCACAATCGCAAGATTTGCGGTTCCATTGCTTACAAAGAATCCACCGATATCGAATCAATCGGTGGTCATGGTGTTCAGCGCATCTATGTTGAACAGAATTCGATCATCCCATCACAACTTGTTGAGAAGTATCGCGGATTCGTGATCGATTTATGTAATTCTGAATGTTATGATCTCATCAAGAAAAAGATAGAAAATGTCGCAGATCATGATGATTTATTATCATCTTTATTCTGTGTATTTGCTATATTTTTGTTATTCGGTACAATCAATATGATCGTTCCGCATATCGCTTTCGCCCCATTCTTCTTTCTCTCCATCTTTGGAACGATCACTGTACATAGCATATTTAATGTAGATTTAGATTTAGATATGGATGATTCGAAATATGTGGAGTGTTATATTCCGAATGAGAAGAAGTACAATGCCATATCCATTGAGTTGCGCCGCAAATATAAGATGGTTCCCAAGAAGAATGAAATCCTCTATATGTATCGTCTTCTTCAATCCTCCCAAATCGTTGCGAAAAATGAGATCTTAGAAGAATTCCTCATCACCAAGAAGATGCGGAGCACTTCCGGTGTTATCGTTGTATCCGTGATTATGCCACCCGATACATTCTCTTGTTCATATAACTGTTCATATTGCCCGAACGATCCGCGCTATTCGCGTTCCTACTATCATGGTGAGCCGACGGTAATGCGTGGAAAGCGGAATGAGTTCAAGGCGTTTGAGCAGTTTCGGGAGCGGATTCATTCGTATGTGATCAATGGGCACGAGGTGGATAAGATTGAGTGTATTATCTTGGGTGGAACATTCTCATGTTATCAACCCAAAGTTGCCGAGGAATTTATCACGGGACTCTATTACGCAGCAAATACGGCTTTTGATAATCCGGCATCACTCCGTTTGATGAAGAGCATGGAAGAGGAGCAGTTGATCAATGAGTCAGCGCATTGCCGTATTATTGGGATGACCATTGAAACGCGCCCTGATAAGATCACCAAATATGAGCTCCGCCGCTTTCGTAAATATGGAATTACACGCATTCAAATGGGTGTTCAACATACGGATGATGAAGTTCTTGAAAAGAATAATCGCGAATGTACCACTGCCACAGTTAAGGAAGCGCTACGACTTGCCAAAGATGAGTGTTTCAAGGTAGATATTCATTTGATGCCTGATTTGCCCTATTCGTCGCCACAGAAGGATGAGGCTATGTTTCATACTGTGCTCACGGATCAAGCACTTCAAGCCGATCAGTGGAAGATCTATCCGACATGTGTTCTCGAATTCACGGAGATTAAGAAGTGGTATGATGCCGGAATATACAAACCTTATGCGGAGACGGATTATGAACGGTTTTTGGAGATCCTCGTAAATGTGATGCGCCAACTTCCTCCATGGATTCGCGTCAATCGCGTTCAGCGTGATTTCCCAAGCACATATATTGAAGGTGGCAATAAGGTGGCCAATTTGCGCCAAGTATTGGATGATAAGTTAGCCGAGGCATCATCCACTACACAAGAGATCCGGACAATGGAAGTCCGGCATCACACAAAAAATATCCATCGCGCTCGTTTGGTTCGATGTGATTATGAAGGACAAGATGGAAAAGAGATCTTCCTATCCTTCAAGTCTTGCTCATGTGGCACTTATTGCGCATCATATGAGATGTATAAGATCAAGGCACGCGCATGCGCACTCTTGGGACTCTCCAAGCCATACTTTTATGGATGCGGAAAGGAGGATGTGATCTATGGATTTTTGCGACTTCGCATTTCCACACATTCCGGCGAAAATGCTTTCCACGCTCTTCAAAAGAAAGGTTTGATTCGCGAACTTCATGTATATGGAAATGTTGTACCCGTATACTCCAAAGATGCGTCAAATCAAATGAAATCACAACATTACGGATTTGGTAAGCGATTGATGGCAACCGCAGAAGAGATTGTACGTAGCGAATCACCGAATTTTGATGGAATGGCAGTCATTTCGGGAGTGGGTGTGCGCAATTATTACCGGAAGTTGGGATATGATATTCCGGTAAATATGGATTTTGAAAAGCACGGAAATATGTTGATCAAATACTTCTCCACTGGGACTCGAAGAGTCCGTGGAGAAGCAGCGCAAGTCGTAATCTGTAATGAGAAGCTTTAATTCTCACCATCACTGATGACATTCTCTTCATTTGATCTTTTATTTTTTTCATTTAACTCATTGATTTTATTATAAATAAACTCTTCATATGAACCTGATTTATGATTCATTTGTAAATAGTACGGATTCGGTGCCAACTCATACTTATTTTGTTGATGCTCTTGAATCATCGCTTTTAGATCATCCTTCTCATCATCATCCACGCCAAAAAACATCATCATCATAAATGAAATCTTATGGAATGGAACAGCATCCTCTATGTGCTCCATCAACTCCTTCGCACTCTCTTCCTCCTCTTCTTCCTCTTCTTCCTCTTCTTCCTCTTCCTCCTCTTCTTCCTCTTCTTCCTCTTCTTCCTCTTCTTCTTTTTCACTCTCTTCACTCTCTTCACTCTCTTCCTCCTCTTCTTCCTTTTCACCTTCATCCTCTTCCTCACCCTCTTCACCCTCTTCACATTCTTCACTCTCTTCACCCTCTTCCTCATCTTCACCCTCTTCACATTCTTCACCCTCTTCCTCATCTTCACCCTCTTCTTCTTCTTCACCCTCTTCTTCACCCTCTTCCTCTTCTCCTGATTCATTCAATGCGCAACAATCACACTCTGATTCTTCTACTACTACACATTCATCTTCTTCGCTTTCTACATATTCCTTCTTTTTAAAGATAGAAGCTAACATCTCTTTCTCTTCATTTGAAAAATCAGGATCGTTGAGAAGATCTTGTAAAAGAGACGGAATCTTTATGTTTATATCTTCTGCTTCCGCATCCACATCTTCTTCCTCTTCTTCATCTTCCTCACTTGTTGAAGAATCAGATGATGATAAGTCAGAATCGTGATCATTATCAAAATTGGGTTTTAAGAAAGCGTCTTGATGTGTTTGGTAGAAAGGCTCATCCACTTTTACGAAAATGGCGGGTTCTAAGAAGAAACTTACAAGATAAATCGAGTATTCATCTTCGCCATACTTCTCTTTAAAGAGTTGTACCAGTTCTTCAAATCGTTCATCCGATGGAGTTGATTCTTTAAGTTGCGCGATTTTCGCATCAATTGCTCGATGTAAATCGGTTGAATAAACCATTCTTATATTTATATAAATATGAAATATGAAATATATAATGTATCCTTATATATAAAGATTTCAAAAGAAACGAGATTTATATGTCCGTTTTATTCTCGTAAAATATTTCACACTTTTCAAATAGAATATATCCAAAAAGTATGTGTAGTATTAATCATGACTTAAAAGCGATCTTCATTCATGTTCACAAAACCGGTGGATCCTATGTCGCATCTGTACTTAAAGAGTACTATGGTTTCGAAACGTACTACTTAAAACGCCCCGATCACGATACCTTTTGTTTGAATCGCCGAAAGAATCCTCATCAGAAGAATTATGAAAATCGCGTTCATGGTGTGTATATGTATTATAAAACATCACCACATTTAAATGCGAAGATGAATATGACACCCGCAAAATGGGATTCTTACTATAAATTCACGTTTATACGTAATCCATATGATCGCATTATATCCGGATGGAATCATATGAGCAAAAAGATCCCCTTTCCCCAATATGTAAAAATGGCAGATATTGTATCTGATATGGAGTATATTCATGTATTTATGAGTCAAATGAAACATATTATGAATGAACGCGGTGAACTCGTTGTTCAATTTATCGGCAGATTCGAAGAGTTAGAAGAAGATCTCGATAAAGTACTCGATCACTTAAAGATATATTATCGCATTCATAATCCATATCAACGTGTCAACTCGCGCGCACATGCCCACTATTCGGTATACTATGATCAACCTTCACTTGATATAGTAAATCGAATTATTAAAGATGACTTGCGCGTATTCTCTCATATGTACTCAAAGTGCGAAACAATCGATCAACTTAAAGGAATTTCAAATACGCTTGTGAGTAAGAGAGAAGTGATAGGGGCAGCACGTGAGTATGAGGATGAGGATGAAAATGAGATTCAGTATATATATCCTGTATATAATGAAAAGGAAACAAGTAAAATCGAAAGTATGATAATGATAAATGATGCTTTAGAAAATATGATTGAAACTCTCAATGGATCCAATTAAAATTGGGCAACTGAGTATAGATTATCTCCGGCATACATCGCATTTTGATCAGAGAGCTTCGGCTTTTCACAGTTCTGATTATAAATCATGCTCTTCTCCTCCTCTTCTGAATAGTAATTCGTTAAATGGATTGCTGATTTTGTTTGATTTTGATTTTGAGTTGTTTGATTTTGATTTTGAGATGTTTGATTTTGATTTTGAGATGTTTGATTTTGATTTTGAGATGTTTGATTTTGATTTTGAGATGTTTGATTTTGAGTTTTTTGATTTTGGGATTCTTCTTCTTCTATCTTTTTAAAACCAAAGAGTGATTTTATTTCATTCCAAAGAGTGGATGTAGGAATATATTCCGAACTTGAAACGTGCGACTCTTCCGCATATGGCGATGATTTCGTTGAAGCAGAAGATGAAGATGTTGACGAATTGGGTTGAGGGATATTATTCTTCTTTTCATAATTTTGATCTAAATATTCTTTGACGCGTTTATCTTTGAGCAAAAGTTCAATATCATCTGTATTCATGATAATGAACTCATTAATATTTTTGATCTCTTTGCGATATTTAAGATCCTTCGGTATTTCCGGGCAAGTTGGGCATTTTTCCACAACAGGACACTCTTTTGGTTTCGGGATTTCACTCTTCTTGATATAATCATTCAGATCAATATTGGGACATGCAGGAATCTTACTCTTATGGATATAATCCGTCATATTTGGACAAGGTGGCACCGAACTCTTCAATACATACTTCTCCATATCCGGATGTTCTAAAATATCACATGTTTTACATATTTCACCATGTGTTTTGATCAGATCATCGCGAATACACTTCTTCTCCTCTTCATCCTTCTTACTACACTTTTCCGATTTAGGTTTCTCTTTCTCTTCATGATCATGATCATGTTCATGATAACGTTTGCTAAGTGAAGTGCGTTCGTAATCATCGCTCACACCCCATCCGTACTTTGAGGATGCGCCACCGGAAATATCGAAATCACTCGATTTGCTATAATGTTCCATATATGGTGAAGGTGGTACAGCCTTGGTGCGCATGAAGAGTGAATCAGGTATTTTATGCTTCTCGGCAATGTATAACCCAAAAATAAGAGCAATCAACAGAAAGATCGCAACCCAAATAAGAAGATCATATGTACTCTTCATCTTCTTTTATAAATAAATCTCAAAATAGATACTACTACTATTATATATTATTTTATATGTACTCTTCTTCTTTTTATCAACTCTTCTTTCATAAAAAGTATTACACACATAAAATATATTTGTTTCACTTTACATCGCAACCCCAGCATGGGATCTTATCTTTGCGGATATAATTCTTAAAATCAGGATGATCCTCAATCTTATAGCGTGTTATATCACAATACTCATCTGGGGATTCAAAATAATCTCGCACATGAATGGATGGACGATGATTCTTATTCTCCGGTTTCCAAGCAACACACTTCGGGTCTAAGTCATGATTGATCCGGCAATAGTACGAAACCGCCTTCTTACATTTATCATTCAACCCAAGGTCTTCCACATACTTCTTATTCCAATCCACATTTCCACATCCTACCATATTACACGGGTTATTCTTCTCAATGATAAATGGGCATGTATTTGAATATTTGCGCCCTTCATCTTCTGTCAAGATGACAGGAAGATCACAATCGGGGAAGTTCAACTTGTAAATATATCTCACTTTCGCCTTATCATTTCCGTATAACTTCTCGCCATGATATCCGAGTTTATTATGATAATATGAATCTTTGGGAATAAAGATGTAATAATCATCTCCTTTCTTATACGAAGTTGGGCAATCACTCGGTTTCACTTCCGTCTTCTTCTCACAACTCTCCTTCTTTACATTTGTATACACTTGCTTCGTACTCTGGAACGATCGATAAAAATCATCTTTCATACTTCCATCATCATCTGTGGAAGTACCTGTTGTAGCGCTTCCACTCCAACTTTTGGGAATGATATAATCGAATAAAGTGGGTTTGTTTGCGGGAACACGTTTGGTCGCATCCATCAAATAGGCACGCAACTCTTTATGCTCGCTTTCTAAAAGTACATAATTGTGTGTCATACAATCATATACTTTCATCTTCATATATTGCGTAGGATTGATGATGAAAGAGCTCTGTTCAAAGTATAAAGTGGGGCAATTTTCAATGCGCAGGAGTGGGACGGCATCTTGATAGAAGATGAGTGAGTGTAAATCATTATTAAATCCAATCGATAAGAGTGTTTTATTTGAAAGGATGAGTGGTGCCTGTGAAATCTTCGTAATATCATTACAACGAAGCGACACCACATTTTTCGGAGATACATTCACTGAAATCACCGTCTTCCCCGCACTTTGAATCGAAATGATCGGATCATCTGTTTCTGACTCTTCTTGACCACTTGCCGTATTCTGTTCAATCGATGCCAAAAGGTTGATCATAAACATGGGTGATGTTCCAAAGAGCATCTTTCCATTTGTTTGTGTAGCGACGTTATTATACATATTGATGGAACCGGCAGTTGTGTCAACATATGCGCGGTTTTTGAGCACATAATTGTTTCCTAATGTTCCTAAATCCCGTAATGAGATGACACCATTTTCGGTATAAAATCCGGAAATAAAAGACGTGAGACCATTTGTGAATACGAAATCGGGAATGTCCGTTAATACTTTATAAAGATTCAAATTGGCATAGTAAATCTTCTTCGCAATCAGTTCCGACGCATAATTGATATATATGTTCATATTCTGCTTCACTTGATTTGAAGCCGAAAATTGATAGCGTACAAGAGTCCACTTCTCCCCCGATGATAGCGTTGTTTCGCGATCGATCTTATAACTCACCACAGGAAGTTCATTTGTTCCCATATTTGTTAAAATGCGCACACGCAATAATCGCCCATAATCGGGGGTAGTACTTATCGGGTTTTCAAGACATACCCACATCATCAATACATAGGTGCTATTTGCCGAAACGGGTTGGATGATCTCATAAAAGGTGAGATCATTGGTATCCTCTTGTTGTAAAACGTATTTACTGGATGGTGAAGGGTTCGCCTTCTCAATGATCTTATTTGATCCAGATTGATCGGTATATCCACCTACATCCTTTCCATTTGCGAAATCGCCGTTGGGAATAATATTCTTATAATTTTGGTAATTTACATCGGTAAAGTGTTCGCTCACTTTGGCATTTAAATTTGGTTCTAAACCAAATGATATTTCACTCTTATAAAGTACATGATAGATATAGTAAACCGTAATGTATAAAATGACAATTAAGAGAAATAAAAATAGATAATTTTTTATACTCTTCATCTTATTTTATTTATCTTATTTTATAAATACTCTATTTATATAATAACATTATTTATAATATTTATTATAACATCATACTCTTATCTCTTTATGTTTATATTTATCTTCCCGATCGGTAAGCGGCAAATGGATAATTGATATCCAATGGGCAAACAGGACATGAAGATGAACGAGGATTGTTGTACATGCGATTTACACGGTTTTGATCCATCAACACATAATCACTATCACGGTCGATACGACTTCTCCAATAATCACCTTTTGGTTTACCGGCAGTGCGATAATTGTACGCTTGGCGATTCGATTTAGGCGTGGGTTTCTTTAAACAATTATCCATATTATATTTGCTCGAAGTGGGATAGCCATTCACACGAACTTTATCATCCCCATCATTGAATACATTCACATTCACTTGGGGTTGTTTCGCCAATAATCCTGTAAGAAGGCTCGACGCAAGCGGGATGAGCGCACCCATATTTCCCATGTCAAATTGTACATTTCCTCCGGTGTAGCCACTCTCCGCTCCTGTTGTGGAGGCAGCGGCCGTATATCCACTCTCTGGCGATACCATTACCACTTCGGATGATTCCGATTCTGTATAACCGGTAAATCCGGTTTCAGGTGCTACAACAACCACTTCGGAGGATCCAGTATAACCAGTATAACCAGTATAGCCACTTGTGGGTTCAACGAATCCATAATCCGCATATCCGGTAAAGGCGGTAAAACCGGTGAAGCCAGTTGATGAATCGGTCGATGATCCGGTGTATCCACCATAAACAGGATCTGGTGGAGGAGGCGTGGGATCCACATAAGCTACGGGAATCTCCTTCACAGCATCTACGGGAGCACTAACAACGGTGGTGGTGGAAGGGGTAATTTGCTTCTGTTGGAAGATGGAAGTATCGATGGAAGTGGTGGGTTTGGTTTGGAATTTGGAGGGAATGGAGATATGTTCGAGAAGATCTTGGTAATGTTCCATAAATTCGGGATAGAATACGGAGAAGAGTTTGAGTGTTCCTAAATAAATGATGAAGAAAGCGGTGATATAAGCGACATACTTATGTTTTGCGATCGCTTTCACGTATTTACTCAAACGATTGACAAGGATGAAAGATAGAAGAGCACTTAGTAAAATGGCAACAAAATATAAAGCGTATTTCGAGTACATTTTATCATATATATTCTATATTATAAAATGATAAAAAATATCATCGATATGTTTTTTATCATTTCAATAAAAAAGATAAATAAAAGTAAATGTTAAAGTAGAGATCATAGAATATAAAATGGCATTGAAAACAAAGAGATCCGATCCGTTGAATAAAATACTCACTCGTACACATGAGAAAGAGTGTAATGGTAAAAATAAACCATGTAATGTTGCGGAAAGTAAGAGTAAGATAAGCGCTATGTATAAAGATATGTACGATGATGTTTCGACAATATATGAATTAAAGTACGCGGATTTCGAAATTGATGAGAAGACGAAGAGCATAAAGTGTATTCATCCTATGTTTCAACACACAAAACGCGGAATGATCGTCTTTTATGCCCCTTGGTGTAAACATTGTAATCAAATGTATGATGATTTGGTCGAAATATCCATCAATTATATGAATATCTTCCCCATAGGTGTAGTGAATATAGAGGATATTAAAAATAAGAATGATCACTTGTCGGCATACGCAAAGGTGATGAAATATCCGACGATGAAGATCGTAAATCGTGATCTTTATTTAGAAGATTACAATAATGATATGTCCAAAGATAATATTGTATACTTTATTAATATGAATTTGTAAGCAGCTCATTCGTCCGGAATGTGAAAGAATACCTTTTTATTTTTCTTTTTTTAAGAAAAAGGTTAGAAGATGCTGGTGTACCATTCTAAAAACTGTTTTGGTGTTTTGAGATTTTTAAATTTAGAGCATGTGATCAATTTGGAAAGTGTGTTTCTCCAAAAGCGATCTGGGTATAATTTACAAAAGCATATAAAGAATGTATAAAACCGATCATACTCTTCAAGAGACAAATCCAATTTCAAATATTGAGGTAGCGCATGATTCATAAAGAAGAAGATGGCGCGATGATCGGTGCGCTTATGTAATTCGAGTGCTCTCTTATATGAAATCTTCGGTTTTCCTAACTCTTCATTTACAATATTATGTAATTCATATACATATCTCTTTATACTTTCACGATTGATTTCGCGCTCTTCAATCGTATAGGTGTGATGAAAATAATCGATATAATGCGATTTACACACCGCACATGGAATAAGTTCCGAAAATGTGTGATAAAATAAGTAGTAGCATTTGCGATCTTCCGGTTTGATCTCTTTATTCATTCCGATACTAAAAGAGTGTAATATGTGCCACGCCTTCGGGCCCCATACAGACCGTCCCGCATATGTACGCTTCTTCTCGATGCTCATATTTTAATATTTTAATATTTCAAAAATGCGTTCTATAAAACGTGAAGAAAAAAATAGAGGATATAATTCTTTATAGAAAAATATATCTATTATATAGAATATGGTATTTCGATTCGAAAGATGGAAACTGATCGAAAATATAATTTAGCATACTTATTTCACAAATGTACACTCTTATATAT
>JACCEC011528273.1_pt1 | contig 11077 bp, 7 predicted proteins | sample 7450121 | NCBI WGS metagenome assembly JACCEC01 (sample SAMN15323455, study PRJNA562643) | freshwater metagenome | isolation source: river surface water | place: USA:Blue River Watershed | collected 2017-08-18 | reverse complement strand
CTCCCTCTGTGGTCTTTGCGCGTCCTTGGCGCACTCTGCGTTAAATTGAAGTGTTCATCGTAATAATTCTGGTTTTAAACATTCTCAATTGTCTCACAGAAATACTAATGCCAAGTGTTTGAAGGTAGTTGATTACAGTTGCAGTATACATGTCGTGCGAATAGATAGACTAGGGTATATACGTGTTTTTAGTCTAAAAAAAACTACATTTGTATTGTTATACTGCTTCCTCCTCTCCCAAACTCGTGTTGGTGATGAAAGCAGTTTTTTTTTGGTCCTACTTAAGGATCTTCACCCCCTCCTCATCCCAAACAGCATAAGTGAAGTGCTGTATCCAATCTCCCAGGTTGATGTATTGACTATTGGCTGATACCTCCATGATTTTGGGGTAGTGGCGGTGTCCAAAAACATAATAGTCGTGATGGGTTTCTTTCTCGATGCTTTGACAATATTGAAACAACCATTCTTGCTCGCCATGAAAAATCTTGTCCTTTTCTAATCCCTTTCCTCGGCTGTATCCGGAAAGGCTAGAGGCCAACCAAATGCCAAAATTGGGGTGCAATCGTGCAAAGAGCCATTGACACAACTTCGAATCAAAGAATTTCTTCATGAACTTGTAACTATGGTCTCCGGGTCCTAGTCCATCTCCATGTCCGATGTACATTTTTTGTCCGTTGTGTTCTAGGACAATTGGCTTGCGGTGCAATATGATGCCGCATTCTTTGGGCAGATAGTCAAAGATCCACATATCATGGTTGCCTGTGAACCAGTGTATCCGAATTCCTTTATCGGAGAGCTCTGCTATTTTCCCCAAGCATCTTACAAATCCTCTGGGCACGGCATGTTTGTATTCAAACCAAAAATCAAACACGTCACCTACTAAAAATATTTCATCCGCATCTTTGGAAGCCTCATCCAACCAGCGCACAAATTTCTTTTCACGCTCCAAACTGGCTGCGTGATTGGGGCTGCCGAGATGCAAATCCGATATGAAATACTTTTTCTTCATTAACGGGCCAAATTCTTGGCAACAATTTTAAAGGGATCCATGGCGGCCAAATTCACTTTGAACATGATGTATTGGTAGGGCTTGATGTCCATTTGTGCACGGGTATCTTGTAACTCCTTAGACATCACAATCGGCGCATAGATTTCAATTACATCTTTTACGATGGGCAGGATGATACCTGAACTGAATAACCAGTGGTCATTGAAATTTTTGGAATCCATGATTCGGTTGTCTGAAAGGATGTAGTTGATATTGCTTTGCTGTCCATACATCGCGGTGGTGTACAAAGACAACGGGAATTTGAATGGCAAACGGTAGCGTATTTGTCCTGAGATCATTCTGATATCAAATCTTCTTCCCGTTGGGGTGTACAACATACCATGTCCGTCCTGAATTTGACGACTCAAAGCTCCCTCCAATTCCGTTCTTCCTGAATAGAAATTGTTGAATGTGAAGTCGGTTTCTGCAGTGGCTCCTTCTGGATTAAAGTTGGCCAAAGCGCGGTAATTGTTGACGCCATTGAATAAAATGAAATCAATGGTGCGCTTGGCATTATTGCGATTGTAATTGTAGGAGTATTTTACTTGCGTGGTTCGCTGATCTCCATCCCATTTTCCATTCACCAACGCCCCTGTCCATTGCATGGTATAATCTAAACGGTGTTGTAGACCGAAATTGCGACCAGTCTGTATGGTTGTTTGCGCAAAGTCTTGCAGGGTGCTGCTTTCGGTTTCTACGCCCGTGATGTTGGTGGCGTGGTTTTTCTTCAAAACGATTGCTGCCAATTGAGCATCGAAGTTGAACTTGTTGTGGTAGTTCTCAGGTCTTCCTTTGGTGCTGAAAGTGATGTAAGGTTTGACGGTTTGGTATTGTGAGTGGAAGTATACATCCGTTCCGTTCAAGTTTTCCGTGAGATCAGCAAAATAGAATTGCTTGGCATTGGCACCTAGTGTGAATTTGCCTAATCGCAAACTGGCTTTGGCCATTCCGCTAATGTCATTTTGATGGAAGCTATACAATGGAGTAACGGACCACTGCCATCTTCTGTTAAAAACGGTTTTGTTGTGAAAGACAACGCCTGCCATGAATTTATCGTAATTGTTCCATCCCAATAAAGGAGCCCAATACACCTGTGTTGAATGATCGTTGGCCAATCCGGTGAACGGTTGGAAATCTATTTTTTCTAATCGAGGTGCCAACGCTCCCTTACGAATGGTGTTGTTGGTCAAAGAAATTTCAGGAATCGATTTCTCCGCATTGATTCTGACCAATGGTTTTGTTTGATTGTTGTAGTCATTGATGTCAAAAATCACTTTACCCACATGGCCGGGTTTCAACACATTGGTCCATTTGGTTTCTTTTTTTCCGTTCTTGTATTCGATGGTTACTGAGCATGGTCCTTCTGTTTGCCCTGTATTGATAACTCGGGCTTGGTAGAAATAATCCACTTTGTTTCCTGAATCCAATTTGGTGACGTTGTGTTTTTTTGCAACGTTCAATAGGGTGTAATCGGCTTTTCCTTTTCCTTCGATAAACGCATCAAAGAACCAGCCCAAATCCTGTCCAGTGGTTTTTTCAAAGGTGGCTTTGATGTCAGCGGGCTGAGGATGTTTGAACTTCCATTGAGAGAAATAGCTTTGCATGCACTTGTCAAACATGTCTTCTCCCAAATATTGTTGGAGGTAATAAAATACAACGGCTGTTTTCTTGTAAACATTTGCTCCGTAGTTGACGCTCAGATAGTCATCGGAATGGCAACGCAAAGGCTGATCAATATCATAGGCTGCCGTTAGCATGTAAGTGAGTTGTGAAAGATTGCGAGCATCAAAAGAGGGCAATTGAAAAGTCTTGGCCAAGAACTTAGCGCCAATGTTGATGCTGGCACTTTTGGAACCGTATTTTGTCATCAAATAACGGTCTTCATTGAAAGAGTTCAATCCTTCATCCATCCATGCGTGATCCCTTTCGTTACTTCCTAAAATTCCGTAGAACCAATTGTGACCGACTTCGTGCATAATAACGGTTTCCAATTGTAATGTATCTCCGACATTTCCAATAACGGTTACATTGGGGTATTCCATTCCTCCGCCTGCACTGATGGTGCCATCTACAGCAGTGACTTGGGTGTAGGGATAATCACCATTCCACTTGGAGTAGTAAAACGTTGCATCGTTGATGTATTCAATGGCGTTTTTCCAAACGTTTTTGTTGTCGGGAGTGAACATGGCCCATGTGGTGACTTTGGTTTTGGTGTAAGGTGTTTCCACACTTCCTTTTCTCACAATCCAACGTTTGTCCGCAAACCAACCAAAGTCATGGACATTTTTTTGTTTGTATTGAATGGTTTTCCATTCATTGCTGCTTTCCGGGAATTCAGCGCCAAAGGAAATGGAGTCAGCCGGTTCAGCTTTCTGACTCAACCCATCCAACCAAGCGATTTCAGAGGCAGTTTGTAAATTTCCAGTTGCACCTACCACATAGTTTTTGGGTAGGGTTATGGATACGTCAAAGCTCCCGTACTCGCTGTAAAATTCTCCTTGCGTCAAATAAGGCATGGCGTGCCATCCGTTGCGGTCATACACTGCTGGCTTCGGATACCATTGGGTAATTTGATAACTCTGACCAATATGGCCCAATCTAGAAATGCTACCGCTAGGCAGTTTAACGCGAAAGGGAGTTGTTATGGTGATGGATTGTCCAGGCTGCAATGGTTGCTTTAAATACAAAATCCCAATGTCAATGTGCTGGGCATCCAACTCCCAATTGATTTTTTCGTTGTTGACTTTAAAGTCCAAAGAATCAATGAATCCCTTGTTTTCTTTTAAGGTGCTATACAAAACAAAATTGCGCTCACGTGCCAATTGTTTGGCCAATGCGGTATTCTTGTTCTTATAGGCATTGGGCCAAAGATGCATGTAGATTTTATCCAATGCATCGGGGCTATTGTTGGTGTAAACCAACGTTTCGTATCCAGAGAGGAAGTGATTTTGGTCGTCCAATTTTACAGTCAAGGTATAATTCACCTCTTGTTGGAAGTAATTGTTTTGTCCCCATGCGGTTAAACCAAATATTAGGGCGATGATGGCAAATGTGTGTTTCATGATTAAATATTCTTGGCGATCAATTTTTTTAAATTTTCTCCCATGGCATCATTTCCATGCGCGATGACTTTTCCTGATTTATCCAATAGAATGGGGTAGGGAATGGCTTCGATGCCCCATTGATAGGTGACCAAGCTTTTCCATCCTTTTAAATCACTGACGTGATTGGGCCAAGTCAATTGATCCTGCACAATGGCTTGTGCCCAAGCGTTTTTGTCGGAGTCCAAAGAAACCGAGAATACTTCAAAGCCCTTGGATTTGTATGTGTTGTAAATGGAGACAACTTCTGGATTGGCTCTGCGACAGGGGCCACACCATGAAGCCCAACAATCGACAAGTACCAATTTTCCGCGGAGATCCGTCAGTGAACGATTTTTGCCATTGGGATCGGGAAGGGTAATGTTGGTTAATTCTTTGCCTACTGCAATGGCCTCATCGATGCTTTGCCTTTTGGGACCATTGACTTCTTCAGCGATGCTGTTGACATATTCCACAAAACTGTTGAAGTATTCGCTTTCAGACATCGTAGTCTTTAACGCTTCGGCAACTTTGATGAATAAATCACTGTGTAAAGTCGGGTCTAAATATTGCAAAGCCACCAATGCACCTGGTTCCGATTGATTTCCATCCAACCATTTTAATGTTGCTTTTTCGACTTGATTGCGAAGGGCAAGATTGATTTTTTTGAAGCTGCTGTCTTCCTCTTCTAGAGCCAAAGTGTTCATTAGACTATCCATCATGGGATTTATCTCCTGCGCCAATTGCGCCAATTTCTCTGTATGGGGGGAACCCATGATCTTGCTCATGTTGCGCAGTTGACCGAATTGCCCTTCCATTTCAACGCTTTCTGTGCTGTCTGTTATCAAGATGAGAAAATCATTTTCACTAAGTCCAATGCGGTAGATGTCTTTCACGAGCCCAGCATGCGGACGCAATTCAAATTGCTCATCTTTTCCAATGATGGTACTGTCGAGTATCACATCTTCACCATCGCGGAATCCATACAGGTATAGGGTTTGTCCTTCACCACCGTGAATGGTTCCTTTGATTTTTTGTTGTTCTTTACTGCAACTGGCAAATAGAACAGTTAGGGCAATGAAGTAAAAGATTTTTTTCATTCTGAAAGGATTTTTTGTACGATTCCGGATGCTGTTTTGGGGTTGGCTTTTCCTCCTGATTTTTTCATGAGCTCGCCCATGAATAATCCAAGAAGACCTTTGTTTCCTGCTTTGTATGCGGCTACTTTGTCGGGCCATGCGGCGATGACTTCTCGAGCAATGGCTTCGATGTCATCCTCGTTGGCGTCCTGAACCAGATTCAATTCCTGCGCTGTGCGGGCAGCATCTTTTTCGGGATCGTCAAACAAAACGGGTAGGATTTTTTCTGCAGCAGCAGAAGAAGAAATTTTTCCTGCTTTGATCAATTCAATAATACCGGCCACTTGTTGTGGGGTAAGACTCATGTCGTGGATGTCCATCGCCCGCTCGTTCAATAGGGCTTTGATGGGCCCCATCAGCCAGTTGGCTGCTGTCTTGTATTCAGTGGTGAGTGCAATTAAACTTTCGAACCAAAGTGCGGTTTCTTTTTCAGCCGTAATGACCAAAGCGTCGTATTCCGTCAATCCCAAATCCTGAATGTATTTTTTGACCAACGCCTGTGGCAATGCAGGCATCAAATCTTGTATGCCTTTGATTTGTTCTTCTGTCAAAACAACAGGGAGTAAATCGGGCTCTGGAAAATATCGGTAATCATGCGCGCGCTCTTTGCTGCGCAATGAGAAAGTTGTGCCATTTGTGGCGTCAAAACTTCGGGTCTCTTGCTTGATTTCACCGCCGGCCTCTACGATCTCAATTTGTCGTCGCATCTCGTATTCTATGGCGCGTTGCACATTCCGAATCGAGTTCATGTTTTTTACTTCGCAGCGTGTATTGAAATGGGTATCTCCTTTTTTTCGAATGGAAATATTGGCATCGCAACGCATCGAACCTTCTTCCATATTGCCATCACAAATGTCCAAGTATCTCACGAGCTTTCTTAACTCGGTGAGGTAGTTGTACGCTTCTTTGGAAGAGCGGAAATCGGGCTCACTCACAACCTCTATCAACGGTACCCCCGCACGATTCAAATCGATCAACGTATCAAATGGATCTTGGTCGTGCATGCTTTTCCCTGCATCCTCTTCCAAATGGGCACGGGTGATGTTGATGCGTTTGGGCTGGTCGTTTTCGTCTTTGATGTCCAAGTATCCGCCTGTGAGAATGGGCGTTTTATCTTGCGTAATTTGATACCCTTTGGGTAAATCCGCGTAAAAATAATTCTTGCGCGCAAAGTAAACCTCTTGGTGAATGTCCATGTGCATGGCCAACCCCAATTTGATGGCATAATCAAAAGAGGTTTTGTTAACCATGGGCAAAGTTCCGGGATGTCCCAACGTAATGGGGCTGACCAAGGTGTTGGGCAACTCGCCAAACAAATTGGCATCCGAAGCATAGGCTTTGGATTGGGTTTTTAATTGCATGTGCACTTCTAAGCCGACCACCAATTCATATTGGTCAATGGGCACGTTTTTTATATTCTTTTCTTCCACCAGAGATTCCATTCTGTTGCTTCTTCTTCGTTGATTTTTAATACAATGGGCAAATAAAAAACGGGGATATTTTTCCAAAGGTTCAGATCCCGGATGCGCATGGCGTCCTTCTCTGTGGTAATCCACGCTTCTACTTGGCCGCCAAAGTTAACCATTTTGGATTGAATGGTCTGCAAATCATTGTCGTTAAAAAGATGATGATCCTTGAAGTTCACTTGGACTTTGGTTGGTTGAATAACTTGTATATTTTCGTGAAAGGTTTTAGGGTGAGCAATTCCACAAAAGCTTCCAAAGATTTGGTATTCTTGAATGTTGTGACCAAATAGAGGTTGCAATGGAAGAGATGCTGTGTGGGCAAAGAACACTTTGGCTGCTGAATACTTTTGCGATTCTTCCATCATTTTGTATCGGATGTCTGCAGCAAGGCTGGCAGGGGCTCCTGTAAAAACGATTAAATCTGCCGCATGGGCTCGAGCGCGCAAATCCCTTAAATCGCCCATTGGCCATAAATGATCATGATAAAAAGGTTGACCAAATCGCGAGAGCAAAATATTGATGTCCCCTTTCAAGGCGCGGTGTTGGAAGGCATCATCTAAAACAACCCAATCCAGGTTGGGATGAATCTGCGCCATTTGTTTCAAGGCTTGAACCCGCTTTTCTCCTACATAAGCAGGGATGTCGGGGTGATGTGAAGCGATGAGCAGTGGTTCGTCTCCTACGTGTTCAACGGAGTGGCCTTGACCAATCTTCAAAAAACCGCGGGTCGATCTTCCATAACCGCGGGACAAGAAAGCCAAACGATGGGTGCGTTTGAGTTGGTTCAGAATCATGTCAGAGAACGGAGTTTTACCGGAACCGCCGATGGCCAGATTCCCCACCACAATGGTTTTGACTGCCCCTTTTGAAGAGCGAAAAACGCCCCAAGCGTAAAGGCCATGCCGAATGGACAAAACCAAAGAAAGGAGAGCCGATAATAATCCTCGAAATACGGACATGAATGAATTAAATTGCGCATGGCAAATTACAAAAGAGATGACAACGATTAACGAAGTAATCCAAAAGCTGGAGGAATGGGCGCCCATCTCCCTGCAGGAGTCTTATGATAACGGCGGTTTGATTGTGGGACATGGCGCCCAAGAAGTGAAAGGTGTAATGGTGACGCTGGATTGCACTGAGCAGATTATTGATGAGGCCATTTCCCGAGGGTGCAATTTGGTTGTGGCCCATCATCCCATTGTGTTTTCTGGAATCAAGAAATTGAATGGAAAGAATTATATTGAACGAACCGTTATCAAAGCCATTCAAAACAAAATCGCCATTTACGCCATTCATACCGCTTTGGACAATGTGCACACTGGAGTGAACAAGAGGATTGGGGAGCGAATGGGGTTATCCAATGCCAAGATACTGCGTCCCAAACAGGAGCAATTGCTCAAATTATCTGTGTTTGTTCCATTGGATCATGTGGATGCTGTCAGACAAGATTTGTTTGCCGCCGGTGCCGGGAAAATTGGCTATTATGACGAATGTGCTTTTGGTGTGAAAGGGGAAGGTAGTTACAGACCCATTGAAGGAGCGCAACCTTTCGATGGTGAGATCGGAGAGCGAAGGACTTTAGAGGAATGGAAATTGGAAGTGGTGGTGCCCAACCATTTAAAAGGAAAAGTGAATGCAGCCATGCGGCAGTCCCATCCATATGAGGAGGTTGCCCATGAATGGATTCAATTGGAGAACGTCCACCAAGAAATTGGATCGGGGATGATCGGGAATTTGCCCTCACCCATGGATGCCAAGGTGTTTTTGAAACATTTGAAAACAAGCATGGGGTGTAGTGTCGTCAAACATACTCCTCTATTGAAGAACCCGATACAAAAAATCGCTTGGTGCGGAGGAAGTGGAGACTTTTTGTTGGAAGATGCCATTCGCCAAGGTGCGGATGTTTTTGTCACCGCTGATTTTAAGTATCACCGTTATTTTGATCACAATGACCAAATCATGATTTGTGACATTGGACATTATGAGACGGAATCTTGTGTTATTGAGCTACTAAATGATTGGTTTACAGAAAAATTTACTACTTTTGCCATCCACAAAACGGAGATTGTAACCAATCCCGTTAATTATTACTTCTGAAATGGCGAAAAAGATCATCAAATCCTCGAAGCCTGCCCAGAAAACCGCCAAGGTTGCAAAGCCTGCGGTAAAGAAGGCAGTAAAGCAAGAGGTTAAGAAGACTCCGCCGGTGAAGAAAAAGACTGAAGTGAAAGCAAAGCCGGTGAGTAAAGGCAAAACAATAGTTGCAAAAAAGGCCAAGCCTGTTGCACCTGTTAAAGCTAAGGCACCGGTGAAAAAAACTGTGAAGAAAGCAATGCCTGCAAAAAAAACAAGTACACCACCAGCCAAGAAAGTGGCGAGCAAAAAAGCTGTGGTGACCAAACCAGTGGTCGCCAAAAAGGCAACCGTTCAACCTACCCCCTCCAAGAAATCAGCCCCTGTCAAGAAAGCTGCTCCTGTCAAGAAAGCTGTTCCTGTTAAGAAAGCTGCTCCTGTTAAGAAAGCTGCTCCTGTTAAAAAGGCTGCAGAGGTAAAAAAACCTGTGCCTGCTAAGAAGACGGTGCCAGCTAAGAAAGCGGCTGATAAGCCAGTAAAAGCTGCAACGCCTGCGAAGAAGGAACCCGTGAAGGTGGTTAAGGAGTCTCCCAAAAAGAGTCAAACACCAGCAGCTCCAGTTGCAGATAAATCAAAGCCCAAGGCTGCTGCAACAGAAAATGTTGTCAGAGCACCAGAGCCTGTAGCAACTCCAGTAAAAAAGGCAGCACCCAAGAAGGCAGAAGTGGAGAAAGTTTTAACTCCAGAAGAAGCACTTTTAGCGGAAAGACCCAAGCCAAGGATGGTGGAATATGTCCGTGAAGCCAAGCCCACGGCCAATCCAGTATTTGTTGTCACGCCAGAAGGCATGGCCAACGTGAAGTTCGCGCCCATGGCCAAAGTAGAGAAAAATGAAAAAAAGGAATCCCAAGAAAATATGAAAACCACAAATCGTTTTGCTTTTGTCGAAGGAGACAACAAGAACAGCGGAATTACCATCGAGAACAAGCTCAGAGCCCTCTACGATGTGCAGTTAATTGACTCACGCATTGATAAAATTCATGCAACGCGTGGAGAGTTGCCACTAGAAGTGGAGGATTTGGAGAATGAAGTAGCTGGTCTTCAAGTTCGTGTTGGAAAAATGCAAGATGAAGCCAACGCGGTAGAAGAGGATATTGCAGCAAAGAAACAAGGCATCAAGGATGCTGAGTCTCAAATCAAAAAGTACAAAGAGCAGTTGGATAAGGTGAAAAACAACCGTGAGTACGAAGCATTGAACAAGGAGATTGAATTCCAAGAGTTGGAAATTCAATTGTTCAAGAAGAAAATCAGAGAAGCAGAAATGTTGCACGAAACCAAGTTGAACAATTTGGAGGGTAGTCAACAGAAGTTGGAAAACAGAACCAACGATCTGGAATTTAAAAAGAAGCAATTGACTGAGATCATCGCAGAAACGGAGAGAGAAGAAGCCATTTTGTTGTCCAAGAGTGCGGAAGCCAAGAAGTTGTTGGATCAACGCTTATTGGATTCCTATGAGCGCATTCGCAAAGGAGCGAACAACGGTTTGGCTGTGGTACCAATTGATCGCGAAGCATCTGCAGGATCATTTATCCACATCCCACCGCAAAAGCAAATGGACGTAGCGGCGCGCAAGAAGGTAATTGTGGATGAGCACAGTGGTCGCATATTGGTGGATAGCATTTTGGCCAATGAACAATTGGAGAAAATCAACGCCATGTTGATCAAAGAATTGGGAAAATAAATGTGATTTTGTTACATGAGAAAGGGGCTGTTAAAGCCCCTTTTCGTATTTGAGAAGTTTTGTATCAAGAAACAAAGTTGCCAATCAAAGCTTCTACTCCTGGATAAAAAGAGATCAATTGAAAATCGGGAGATTTCATTCCTTTTGTCAATACGCCAGTAAAATGGAAGTGACATCCTGTATCAGTAAAGTGCTTGGATATTTTTTTCATGTAGTCAGGCATCAACAATGGAAGTGGATTGGTGGTCAAAATAGAAATAAAGTCTACTTCACCTAATCGCTGATGCACTTGCACCAAATCCTCTAGCGGAACACTTTGACCCAAGAAAATGGTTTTGTAACCATTGGACTTGAAGATGTGTTGGATCATGATCAGAGAAATCTCATGGATTTCCAATTCCGGTAAGAACAAAACCAAGCTCCGTTCTTTGGTAACCGGAGATCCCTTCAGATTCTCAATGTGGTGAAATAGTTTTTGTCTGATCAAACAAGAAATGAAATGTTCCTGCGCAGGACAAATGGCGTCTGCT
>JACCEC011236950.1_pt1 | contig 11080 bp, 2 predicted proteins | sample 7450121 | NCBI WGS metagenome assembly JACCEC01 (sample SAMN15323455, study PRJNA562643) | freshwater metagenome | isolation source: river surface water | place: USA:Blue River Watershed | collected 2017-08-18 | reverse complement strand
ATAGATTGGTATGCAGTAGCAACAGGTGGAAGTGTATTAACAGGTGGTTCATCTACAACAAATTATACTACCCCAAGTATAAATTCCACAACAACTTATTATGCCGAATTAAGAAATACTACAACAGGGTGTGTAAGCTCAGTTAGAATACCAGTGTTAGCAAGAGTAAATGATGTGCCAAATACAGGTTCATTAGCAGGAGTAGAAGATAGTATATGTGGTTCTGGAACAGTAAATATAAGTGTAACAGGTGCAGGCGCGGGAGAAACTATAGATTGGTATGCAGTAGCAACAGGTGGAAGTGTATTAACAGGTGGTTCATCTACAACAAATTATACTACCCCAAGTATAAATACCACAACAACTTATTATGCAGAATTAAGAAATACTACAACAGGGTGTGTAAGCTCTGTTAGAATACCAGTGTTAGCAAGAGTAAACAGTATACCATCAAATAGTTTAGTTGCCATAAATGGCGATAATTGTGGTGAGGGTATAGTAAATATTAGTGTTAGTGGTGTAGGTGAACAGGAAACAGTGGATTGGTATTCAAGTTCATCAGGAGGAGTTGAATTAACAGATGGGTTGGGTGTGATTAATTTTGTTACACCAAATATAACTTCAACTACAATTTTTTATGCACAACTAAGGAATAATGTTTCTGGCTGTGTTAGTGTAAATAGAACTCCTGTTAGAGCTAATATTCATTCTTTTCCTGTAATTAATCTAGGACCAGATGTAAACATTTGTCCAGGTGTAACTCACAGTTTAGAATTAATGGGTTATGATTCTGTAAGATGGTCAACTGGAGAAATAGCAGAAAGAATAGTTGTTTCATCAACACAAAAAGTGGATGTTTTAGCTTTTGATCAAAACGGTTGTTGGGGTAGAGATACTATCCAAATCACAAGTGTACCAAATCCAAGTGTTCAATTAATGAAAGATACAACAATATGTGAACTAGAACAACAGGTGATTGATATTGCAGTTGAAGATAAAGACTTAAAAGTTCTATGGAATACTGGTAGCAGCAATCATACTATTAGTATTAATTATCCTGGTACGTTTATAGTTACAGTTACAGATGAGAATAATTGTTCATCTAAAGATACTGTAATAATAGCCCCTTATTGTAGACCTATAACTATTACAATGCCTAATTTATTCACGCCAAATAACGATGGATTTAATGATTATTTTAATCCTTCGGAATTAACATGGGAAGATAAAAATTATATGTTGTTAAACGTAAAAAATCTTCATTTTGAAGTGTATAATCGATGGGGACAAAAAGTACATAGTTCTTCAGAATCATTACCAAATTGGAATGGTGTTAGTGATATAGGGGGTATTGCACCAACAGGAACATATTTTTGGGTGCTTGAGTATGAATTAATTAATGGAGAACAATTTAAAAAGAATGGTTATGTTCAATTAGTAGGTAAATAATTTACAATTTATTAACATTATTTATTCTAATTTATAACACTTATAATTTTAATTAAAAACCTCAAAGCTAATTAGCTTTGAGGTTTTTTAATTTTATTCTGTTAAATGCAAAAAATAAATTACTAGTTCCGCTATTAATATTTGCTAATTCTAATTTTAACAAATGATTATGTTATATATTGGCTGATCTTTCTAAATTACAAAACGTATTATAAAAGAACATTCATGTATTATTATAAAACACTTTTTTAAAACATTTTATTGTTTAAGTTGTTGATTTTAAGTTTGTTAATTTTTTGGCATAAATTTATATAGTAACGAGTCATTGCTTTTAAAAAAGTCGTTCTTATAGTTAAGGGATAGTTGGCGGGTACAAGCAATTACCCGCCTTTTTTAAAATTGAAAAATATTGTTTTTTCATAATTAAGATTGTCAAAAGTTAATAAAATAGTTGTTGTTATTTAATATTTTAGGATTATTAGTCCTAATTAATAAATTTTTTCATAAGGTCGTTCTTGTAGTTTAGGTAGTGCGGGGTGCTTTAAAACATCTCGCATTTTGTTTTAATATAGAACAATATATATTGAATAGGAGATTAATTAAAATTGATTAAAAAAATAGTTTATAAATAATGCATATTATAGAAATAAAAGAGTGGATTTCTGATAAAATTCACAGTTATTTAAAATCTAATAAAATAGATTTGCCATTAGTAATAGAAGTAAGTATAAATCAAGATTACTTAGATAATATTTTAATATGGTTAAAAGGAAAGTTATATGTGTTAGAAGAAGAAAATTTATTGGAAAATATAAATTATGAAAAAATCTATTTAAAATTACAGTTGATTAATAACGTTCCAATGGGATGGAAAATTTCATATAGTGATAAAGAGTTAAAATGATTAAATTTAGGTTAAGTATACTTTTAATTTTTTTAGTTTGTTTTCAACATAAATTATTAGCTCAATATGTTTATGGTGAAGCAAAATCATTGAAAGGAAAAACAGTATTTTTAAATTTTTATAATGGATTTCAAAAAGGTAATATTAGTTCTGTTATTGTAGATCAGAATGGTGTGTTTAAATTAAGTTTTGATAGTACTTATTACGGCTTAGCATTTTTAACAACTGGAATAGATGATGAATTACATTTAATACTAAATTCTAAAAATATAAAAGTAATTACTAATGACATCGGGTTTTATAATGCTGATGATATAATAGATGGTAAAGAAAGTAAGTTGTTGAATGAATATAAAAAAATATATTTTAAAAGTGATCAGTTGATTAGCGCTTGGATGTATTTAAATAATATTTATAAAAATGATACTTTTTGGCAAGATACATTAAAATCAAATTTAATTGAAAATGAGATATTAAAAATTCAATCAATTGCCAATAATGTTGTTAATGAATTAGACGAAAATAGTTATTTAAATAAATATATTTCAATTTTTAAATTGATAAATACAACTCCTTATTTGGTTACTTACAGCAAAAAAAATATTTCTAGCGAATTAAATAGATTTAGAGAGATTAATTTATCGGACAATAAAATCTGGAGTTCGGGTTTGTATGAATCGTTTATCCAAAGCTACTTTTATTTAATCGAAAGTTCTAGTGATGATTTTGATAATGTAAGTTTGGAAATGAAAAAGTCGATTGATATAATCATTTCACAATTGTTACAAGATGAAGAAAAATTCAAGGAGACTACAAATTTTTTAATAAACTTTTTTAATAAAAAAGGTTACAGTGATGAAAATGATTATTTAAGAGATGCTATGTTGAAACAAAATGGGTGTTTATTAAGTGAAGATTTAAAATTTGATTTAAACCGGTATAAACATTTATATATTGGTGAAAAAGCACCTGATATTGATTTTTCTAAATTTAAAAATGTAATTCAAAACTATACAATTCCAGAAAATACTTTAAAGAATATTGATTCTGGTTATAAATTATTGGTTTTTGGCTCAAGTAAATGTCATAAATGTATGGAAGAAATTCCTATGTTGGAGAATGTGTATATTGACTTTAAAAAAAATAATTTTTTAGAAATAATATTTATTTCTTTAGATGAAAATCAAGATGATTTTAAGAATTTTACAAAAAATTTTTCTTTTCCCAGTTTTTGTACTTTAGAAAAATGGGAAACTCCAGTAGTTAAAGAGTATTTAGTTCAATTTACGCCTTCTATGTTTTTAATGGATAAAGATTTAAAGATTATTTTAAAGCCTAACTCTGTTGATCATTTAAAAAGTTGGTTAACTAAATATTCAAAATAATTAACTATAATTTCAAAATTCAGATATTTCTTATAAAATTGATTGAAATCAAATCGATATTGTATTTTTTTAATACAAATAATTTTAATTCATTTAATTTAAGTTTATGATTTATAGTTTTTTATATGTTTTGGCTTAATATTTTCTTGTTATTAAGGCTGGTTTAAATTTTATTATATTTATGGTTGTTTTTACAACCTATATAATAAAACATTATGGTTTTGATTTAATAATGTAGATGTATCTAATTAAGCAATTTTTAATAAATAATTAAGCTTTATTTAAAATGAAGTAACATATTTTATTCTTAGTTGTTTAAGATGATGTAAGTAAAAATATATGAAAAACATTCCGTGTTTAAAAAAATATAGTTTTTTAGTTTTGATGATACTGTTGTATAGTTCATCTAAAATAAATGCTCAATCTTGTTCTCCTGCATGGAATGCTAATACTGTTTATGCTACCCCTACCTCTGTAAGTTTTAATGGTAGAAATTACACTTCTAAGTATTGGACTCAAGGTAATCAACCAGGAGATCAATGGGGTCCATGGACTGATAATGGACCTTGTACTTCATGTACATTAACTCCAGGTGCTATTGGAAGTGCACAAACAATACCAGCTAATTCTATCCCTAGTCCTTTAACGAACACAACTTCAGCATCGGTTTCTGGAGGCGGAAGTATAAATTATCAATGGCAAAGATCAACTAACAATAGTACATGGAATGATATTTCTGGAGCCACTTCAGCAACTTATTCGCCTGGAATAATTGCTTCAAAAACTTTTTATAGAAGAAAAGTAACTGCTACAGGTTGTACAGATGCATTTACGCCAAGTGTATTAATTAATATTGAGGTTAATAATAATATAGATACAGATGGTGATGGAATTATTGATTCGATTGATTTAGATGATGATAATGATGGAATTTTAGATTGTGTTGAAAATGGTTTTGATCAGGTAAATTTAACAAAAGTTTTTAATGTTACTGGCAATGCAAGTTATTTAAATGGAAATGAAATTAGATTGACACCTGATTTAAACAGTCAGGCGGGATCGGCAATGTCATTTGGTACAATCGATTTTAATAAAGATTTTAATTTTAATGTTGAAGTTTATTTAGGCGCAAATGATGGAGGTGCAGATGGTATGGCGATAGTATTTCATAATGATCCCAACGGAGTAAATGCTGTAGGTGATTTTGGTGGTGGATTAGGTGCCGCAGGAATCAAAAATGGTATTTCTATTGAATTTGACACTTGGCAAAATGGAGGAGAAATTGTGCAGGATCATACACACATTAAATTAACCCAATCATGGTCTGATTTAACTACAATGAAAGCTTTGCCAAATATTGAAGATGGACAATGGCATTTGGTAAATTTTAATTGGAATGCTTCTACGCAAACATTAAGCTACACAATAGATGGTAATTTAATTGAAAATTTTACTAACGACTTAGTTACTAATGTTTTTAATAACGAATCAAATATATTTTTTGGCTTTACAGCTGGTACTGGTGGTGCAAAAAACGAGCAAAAAGTTCGTTTCCCTGATTCATTTTGTACATATCCAATATTTTTAGATACAGATGGCGATGGAATAGTGAATTCATTAGATTTAGACAGTGATGGCGATGGATGTCCTGATGCTATTGAAGGAACAGCTTCTTTAAAAAAATCTGATTTAACAAACAATAAATTAAAAGGTGCTGTTGATAATAAAGGTGTTCCAGTTATAGCAACTGCTAATGGACAAGCTGTTGGTTCCTCAGCAGATGCAAATATTCAAGATACTCATTGTACTTCTTGTACAGGTGATAATGATAACGATGGTATTTGTGATGAAGTTGATTTGGATGATGATAATGATGGAATTTTAGATGAAGTAGAATGTCCTATAGCTCAAGTTTCAACAGCTTTTCAAACAGCAGGAGGAACTACTACAACATTTAATGCTCCAAGCGCAGATTTAGGTTTCGAGTTTTATATCTATTCCTTAGATAACTCATTTAATTTAAATGTAAATGGTGTAAAACTGGTTCCAGATGAAATACAATGTTCTGGTTCTGGAGCAACAGGTGAATCACTTTTGGTTTTTGAATCAGATAATTCTGGATTTGGTCAATCGGGAAATGCAAATGTTTGGACAATTAATGGAACTAAAGAAAGTCCGGTTATTAAATTAAAAATTGACGGTAATGGTAGTGTTTCATTTTTTGGAAAAAGAAACACAAATGCTGCTTTAGAACCCATGAGGATAAAATTAGGTCATCCGCAACCACAAAATTTAAATTGGAATACTAGTTCGCAAAATACAGTAATATTATCTCAAAAAGTTGTAGGTCCTACTAATATTAGAGGAGAAGGTTTTGGAGTAATTACTTGTACTTCAGATATAGATGGAGATGGAATTCCAAATCATTTAGATACAGATAGTGATGGTGATGGTTGTTTAGATGCTATAGAGGGTGGTGCAAATTTTAAAAAAGGCAATTTAAATGGTTCAAGTTTGAGCGGAACAGTTGATGCTAAAGGTGTACCTGTAATTGCAAATGGTGGCCAAAATATTGGTTCAAGTTCAGATGCTAATGTTTTGTCTCCAAACTGTGATTGTCCTGATAACGACAAAGATGGAGTGTGTGATGAGGACGATTTAGATGACGATAATGATGGTATTTTGGATAAAGACGAATGTAAAGACAATAACGCATCATGGGATTTTGAAACGCCAATTGTTGGTCCAGGAAATAATAATCAAGGTCAAAATTTTCAAGGTTGGAATTTAGTGGGTAATGGTTGGATAAATTTAATACGCCCACCATACGGAGGTAATGTTCCTCAAACAGCAGCTTCAGGAAATCAATACGTAGAAGTTGCAGGTAATGGTAATTTTGAACGTACTTATACTATACAAAAAGAAGGAATAGTAACAGTGGAAATTGATTTTGCTTGTTGGGGAGGAGCAACTGAGCAAACTCAAATTAAAATTTTTAAATCTGATGGAACAACTTTAGTTGCGCAATCGGATGTTATTACAACAGTTACACCTTCCAGTTGGCATAATGCATGGAATCATAAAGGGGTGGTGAGTGCAAATTTACAACCTGGAAATTATATAGTAAGATTCGTATTAGGTAATTTCCAAGCTTTTGACAATGTGATTTTTTCCTCAACAGCAAATTGCGATACAGATGGGGATGGAATTTCAAATCATTTAGATGCTGATAGTGATGGAGATGGTTGTTTAGACGCTATAGAGGGTGGTGCTGCTTTTAAAAGTAGTGATTTAAATGGTGAAATGTTAAAGGGAGCAGTTGATTCAAAGGGTGTTCCTATTATTGCAGGTGCTTCTGGTCAAACAATAGGCACGTCACAAAACTCAAACATTAAAGATGAAAATTGTTGTATTAACCCTTTAGTAAATACCTCGGACACAAAATTATGTGTTGGTTCTACAATTACTGCTAATCCAACTACAGGAGGTACTTGGGTTAGTACAGATAATACTATAGCAACAATTAATAACGCAGGTGTAATTACAGGGATTTCATCAGGGTCTGCAAAATTTATTTATACAGTAACTGCATCAGGATGTAAAGACACTACTAATTCTGTTTCAGTTCATTCTAAACCTAATGTAAACATTCCAAATGATTCCATCTGTAAGGATGATCCTGCTGTATCATTTGATGCCGGATCTGGATTTAGTTCGTATAAATGGACAGGTAAAGGTACTGGAAATACTCAAGCTATTATCGCAAATGAAATTGGTATTTATACTGTTGAAGTTACTGATGCTAATGGTTGTAAAGATACCGCTAATGTTAGTTTGTTATTAAAATCAAATTGCCCTTGTCCGGATGATGATGGCGATGGAGTGTGTAACGACTTTGATTTAGATAAAGATAATGACGGGATTTTAGATAAAAATGAATGCATGACCAGTAATTTTAAATGGTCGGCTCCTCCTACGGTAAATGGTAAAACTGCAAATGGAGTGATCAATGGTATTAATTATACTTATACCTCCTCGATAAACATACAAACAACACCAACTATTTTTTCTTTTGGAACCTTTCCTGCTTCTTATAATGTTCCTAATACAACTGTTATAAGAAATGACCTTATTTCAAATAATAAAATTACTTTTTCAACACCGGTTTTAAATCCTACTTTATTGTTTTCCTCCATTGGAGGAAAAAATGCTGTTCCAATCGAATTTTCAAATCCTGTTGAAGTTTTATTTCAAAGTGGTCCAGTAACTATTAATTCTCCAACTAGAATAACTGGGCATGAAGGGTATGTAATTTTAAGAATGAATGGAACATATTCTGAAATTTCATTCGACTATCTTGCTAATGAAACCTATGTAAATTTTACTTTCGGTGCCGATTTCGCAACGTTTTGTGATACCGATGGCGATGGAATTCCGGATTATTTAGACCCAGATAGCGATGGTGATGGTTGTTTAGATGCTATTGAAGGTGGTTCAATTTTTAAACGAACTGATTTAAGTGGAGAAATGTTAAAAGGTGTTGTTGACGCAAATGGAGTTCCTGTAATTGCAGGTGCAGCTGGTCAAAGTGCTGGAACTAGTAGAAACGCAAGTGTAAAAGATCCAGAATGTACTAAAGAATTGATTATACCGGATACTTTAACGATTTGTAAAGGAAGTTCAGTTATGATAAATGCAAATAATGTGGCAACTACAGAGTGGAGTGCCTCTCAACCTTTTACTATTGTAAACGATAGTACTATTATTGCATCACCTAGTAGCACAACTACTTATTATATTAGTTCTTTTACAAAAAAGCAAAATACATTGGTAAATGGAGATTTTGAATCACCAAATATTGGTGGAGGTTTTAAAATTGTAAATGCCAATACAGTAAATGGATGGAATACCACTGCATCGGATAATGCAATTGAAATTTGGTCTAATAATTTTTTAGGTGTGCCTGCATACACTGGGAATCAATTTGTTGAACTCAATGCCAATATGCAATCTGCGTTGTATCAAGATATGACAACTGTACCAGGAACTAAATTAATGTGGGGATTTGCACATAGGGGAAGAAGCGGAATGGAGAGAGTTGATTTTGAAGTTGGTCCTCCAAATGGTCCATATCAAAAAATTGGAACATTTAGTACTAATAATACTGCTTGGAAATATTATTCGGGTGTATATGAAGTACCAGCTGGACAAACTACTACAAGATTTTATTATTCTTCTCAAGATCCTGGTGCATCTGGAAACTTATTAGATGCTATTGAGTTTTACACTTTAGAGGAACAAAAAGATAGTGTAGTGGTAAAAGTTAACCAAGCTAATAGTTTTAGTTTAGGAAAAGATACAACGATTTGTGAAGGTAAAAATTATACATTAACTGCACCAAATGCAACTACATATTTATGGAGTACAGGTTCAAATAATAATACTATTTCAGTATCTCAAACAGGCGATTATTCTGTTGAAATTACTGCTGCAAATGGTTGTAAAGCTAGTGATACACTAAATTTGAAATTTAGCTCATGTTTTATAAATCATATTCTAAAAGATACTTTAACTATCTGTGAAGGTGATTCTGTAATTATTCCAGCAAACAAAGTTACTACACAGGTATGGGGTGGTACAGACATTTTTAGACAAATTAACGACAGTACAATTAAGGTTTCACCTAAAAATAATGCTTATTATTATATTGGAAATAGTATAGGTTATACAGTGGGTGCTAATGTAATTAACAATGGGAATTTTGAACAAGGAGACCAAGGATTTACTAGTCAGTACGCAAAATATTCTGGTGGAATGATGGCTCAGGGAGCTTATGGAGTTAGTACAAGTGCGAAAAATTATAATGGAGCTTTTGCAACTTGTGGAGATCATACTTCTGGTAATGGTAAAATGTTTGTAACGGATGGAGCTACAGCAACAAACGTAAAAATTTGGTGTCAAAGTATTAGCACTTTGGCAAATACCAAATATGAATTTGCTACATGGGTAACTTCTGTGTATGAACCTAATCCACCAATTTTACAATTTCAGGTAAATGGTAATTTGTTAGGAAATGTATTTACAGTTGAACAATCACTTTGTAATTGGCAGAAATTTGCTGCTACATGGAATTCAGGTGCAACTACAACTGCAGAAATTTGCATAATTAATCAAAATACAGCGGCAAACGGAAATGATTTTGCAATGGATGACATATCTTTTGCTCCAGTAATTGAAACCCAGTCTAAAGGAGATTCTATATTAGTAATTGTTAAGCAAAAACCTCTTGTGAAATTAGGAAATGATACTACCATTTGTAACGGTGATAGTATTAGTATTAATTCAAATGTAAATGGTACTTATTTATGGAATACAGGTGCAACTTCTGCTTCTATAAAAGTTAAAAATGCTGGTTTATATCGTTTACAAGTTGAAAACACTTATGGTTGTAAAGGTATAGATACAATAGATATAAAAGTTAAAAATTTACCAATCGTTTCTCTAGGAAATGATACAATAATTTGCAAAGGTGAAAGTATAAACTTTAATGCAAAAAATAATGGTTTAAATTATAAATGGAATACTGGATCAAATTCACAAATTATTAATGTAAAATCTGCAGGAACTTATTCTGTTGAAGTTAAAGATGCTATAGGTTGTGTAGGTATTGATTCGATAAAGTTAAATATTAAAGAATTACCAGTAGTAAAATTAGGTAACGATACTACTATTTGTGCAATTGGATTTGTAGACTTGGATGCCAAAAACCCTGGATTAAAATATGCGTGGAATACTGGTGCAAGCACTCAAAAAATTAAAGTTACTGAAACCGGAACGTATAGTGTAAATGTTACTGATGAAATAGGCTGTTTGGGCAGTGATGAAATAAAAATCACTGTAAATCCTATGCCAGTAGTGAACTTAGGAAAGGATACTTCCTTTTGTAAAGGTGCATCTCATACATTAAAAGCAGGAAACAATGGATTTAATTATTTATGGAGTACTGGAGCAAATACGCAAGAAATTACAGTAAACCAAAGTGGAACTTACGAAGTAAGAGTTTTTGATGCGATAGGATGTGCGGATACATCAAAAATAAAGATAGTAGTTAAAGAATTACCAGTAGTAAAATTAGGTAATGATACTACTATTTGTGCAACAGCTTTCGTGGATTTGGATGCTAAAAATCCTGGATTAAAATATGCGTGGAATACTGGTGCAAGCGCTCAAAAAATTAAAGTTACTGAAACCGGAACGTATAGTGTAAATGTTACTGATGAAATAGGCTGTTTGGGCAGTGATGAAATAAAAATCACTGTAAATCCAATGCCAGTAGTGAACT
>JACCEC013137788.1_pt1 | contig 11081 bp, 12 predicted proteins | sample 7450121 | NCBI WGS metagenome assembly JACCEC01 (sample SAMN15323455, study PRJNA562643) | freshwater metagenome | isolation source: river surface water | place: USA:Blue River Watershed | collected 2017-08-18 | reverse complement strand
TTTCCTGCACCGTTGGGGGTTGCCCTGGTGTTGAGGTTTCTGATGTTGCTGATGAAGTCCCTTTCTTGGCAAACTTCCCACTCCCATCCCGAACTACGGTATCGGTATTCTTTAGCCAATCCGCCTTGTACTCCTTAGTCCCTTCTGCTGCCAAAATCCGAATTGATAGCAGTTGAGCTTGGGCTTGTAGTAACAAACATAGTCTAGCTGTGTCTGACATTTCCTAAACTCCATGATTAATCCGAGCAATTTCTTTCAGCATTTCCTGTATGGTTTTTACCGAATCATTCCACGCTGCGGTTATCAGTTGTTGTTTCTGTAGTTGATTTGGAGTTAGAGTTGTTTTTAATTCATCAGCTAACGACAAATACATTTTATCCAACTCTCGAATAACATCATCTAGTTCAGCTTTAGATAGTTTGTTTAAGTCCGATGGTAATTGTTTAACAAGATGTCCAAAATTGTCTGAAAACATTTTGTTATATTTCAGGGCAGGAACCGCAACTTCCTCCACAACTCCACTGCTATATCGAGCATAAATAACAGTTTTTGCTAAATTTGCTGATATAGCTGCGATCGCAATTTCTGACAATAAATAAGTCAATAATGTCCAAAATAAAAATTCTGCAACTTCACCCGGATGGGATTTGACATAATCCGTTGCTGCTTTAGCCGTGTTAGCAATATTCCCGACTGGATCTTTGATAAAATCGGAAAACATATTAACCATGTCATCGGTAAACTTTCCGCTATCTGGCCCAAACACCTTGCGGATCATGTCCCCTAACATGGTCTTTTTAGGTTCAACCTGTAACTGAAACTGATTACTGAGTTTCCCTTTTTCTTCTGGAGTTAATTTATCAACCCAAGATTGAATTGTGGCAAAAGCATTGGTGGTAATCGATTGTTGAGGAGCGGGTTCACCAGGAGTTTCTGTTCCCTTTTTAGCGAACTTCCCCGTTGCATCCCTCATCACCTTCTTGGCTTCCGGTAGCCATTCTGCTTCATATTCCTTTACTCCCGATTCTGCAAGAATTGAAATCCGTAATAATTGGGATTTGGCTTGCAGTAATTGACATAATTTAGCAAGATCTGACATTTGAAAATATTAACGCCGGGTTTCCCCAGCGTTAGGAATTACTTTTCTGTCCACTTAATTAAAGCTTCCAGTTGTTTATCACTCACAGATTTTTGAATCATACTCCAATCAAGAGGGCGCATTGCCTTTAATTCTTCAGCTAATTTAATCGGAATCAACCGAATTTGATTATTGATTTCTTTAGGTTCAGATTCGTTAAATAGCTTTAAAATAAGCTCTTGCTGCTCAGGGGTCGCAATCAATAAATTTAAAGCGGGTTCTAATTCCAAAACATTTCCAGAAACAACCGCTTTACGCTCAACTACAGCTTCTTCTGGTTTAGGAACATTGGGACTGTAATATTCACAATAGCCATTTGAAATCAACCAATCTGCAACAAATTGGGAATTAACAACGAGCATTCCAGTAACTCGCTGCATCCAACCGTACTTCGGAATATAGACAGTAGACTCATCCGAATTTTTCCATCGATCAGTGATGGATAAAGCAAAGGTTTTAGGCATTTTTTTAGCGAATTAAATTGATCGGCAGTATCCGTGCGATCGCAACCAATTTGCAGCACGGGAAGAATAGACAACAATTTTATTACCACTTCTCTGTACCCAACCGTAACCAGGTACAGGAAGATAGAACGGCCCCGCTTGTCGCCAACGGGGAGTTACGGCTAAAGGAATAGGAACCATAAAAATCCTTATTAGATCATAGCTGGAGGTACAATTGCTGTTCCAGGGGGAGCCGTGACACGCAAGCGATAGACGCATTGGCCTCTGTTACGAATCCAAGGTGTGCCATACAACAGAATCATCCGCTTGGCTAATCCAGGTAAACCATTAATAACGTAAGACAAGTCAAAAATTTGCGGATCAAAGGTTCGTGCGCCGCCGTGAGGATAGACCCCACGCCATTCAATTTTGGACATATCGCAAATCCAATACTCAATCACGTCATTTGCCACCCCACCCCCATATTGATCCTCTAGGAAGGGAGTTGGAACGATATCAACTTGATCGTTATTAGTTGTCAGAATCGATGGGACAATTACCCCCGGTGTGATTCGGGAAGTATTTTGCCACATTTGCAGGCGACGCATCTCATTCCCTAGCAACCTCGCTCCAGCGCCAGAACAGAAAATTACGTTCGGCATGGAGATGAAATTGGGGTTCATAGAAGCCCGAACACAAATCCGGTCAATCTCATCGTGGAGAATATCAGGGGGGTCAGTTGTTACATCCGCCGTGAATACGTTTTCCACTGGAATCTGAGCGCCCAAACCATTGAAAGCCAAGGGATCAACAGCAGCTTCCGCTTGAAATAATTGTCGTTCGAGGAAGATCAAGGTTGCCTTGATCATGTCATCCGTCAGGGCAGCTTCCTGTTCTCCGTAGATGCGACCCTGTTGTTGGTACATGGACATTGCAAAGTGATCAATGTCAAAACTGGCAACGATCGCTTTAACTTCTTGTCCAGGGTCACTCAAATCGGGAGCGTAGGAACCAGGCGGGTTACTGGGGTTGGTTGTCAAGTTACCCCGGTTCGCAAAAGCCACAGTCGGCCAGTTTAACCGTCGAATTTCTTGGACAACGGGAGATTCCGCAGGGTAACGATTATTCTTCAGTCGATCCCAAAACTTAGTTAGTTTTTGACGGTAATCGTTAATAATGGGCAGAAAATCTTGGCGGATAATCATCCCCCCGTTTAATCCTGCACCCGCTTGTAATAAGTCTCTTTGGATAGTGTCAATATCCTGAAAGGAAAGGGAAAATTGATTTGACATTAGTAAACACCTAATTGATTTTTCAGGAAGGAAACCTCATCAGTCAAAGCAATTCGACCTGGGCCAGTAATGCCTTGCTCTTCCATTAGAGAAAGCTTGGCTTGCGCGGCAATCAATTTCTTCTCAAGATCATTGGGGCTAGGGGTTTGACCTTGGGCAGCGATCGCGGTTGGAGCCATAGAAATCGGAGGAACTGCGCGACGAGGATTTACTGCATCCTTGATTTTGGTATCAACGACTTGTCCAATCTTTTCAAGGAATTCTTTTTGAGACATTTCCTCATTTTCACGACGACGACTCGCCTCAATCTCAGCCTCTTTTTCGCGCCGTTCAGCTTGAATTGTTTGTAGGGATTGAGTAAGTTCGTCAATCCGTGCAGAATCGCGTTGAGAAGTTGCAGCGATCTGGTTCAGAATTGAGTTCATCGTGCTTAATTGCACTTCCATTTCAGCGTTGCCCATACCCGTATCTTGTCCTTCATTAGTAGTGGATGACGAAGCAGCGATTTGTGCTTCAAAGTTTGTTTTTTGGTAGGTAGCTCTGTCTTTAAAAAGAACATTTGCACCTAAAAGTTCGAGGTCACGGATCTCAAAAACCTTCCGCCCACCTCGATCAATAACTACCCCATTTGCCAAGGCATTCATGCTCATACCAAGATGTTTTTGATTCGCTAAAATCAATCCCACCTTTTCTTTTTGACTCCAGGGAAATAAGTGGCCGTGAACAACAAAGTTACTGCCTTGAATTTCCGCATTTGTCATCACTCCGGCAATGTTTGGATTGGAGTGTTTTGACAGCGTATCATCAACATCAATTGGGAGTCCTCCTGATGACGCGATCGCTTGGATCAAAGGTTCTGCAACCGTTCTGGAAATAAACAGAGGATAGTCAGAACCCTTAGAGGGAGAGGATTCAGAAGGTTCATCCATTCTGAATAGAATCCCGGTAAACGGAATTTTGTTCGCCCTGCGTTCGGCTTCAACTTCAACTAAAGATTCATCGTCTTCCGAGGAAGCAGCGATCAAGCTTTCGCAATCAATTCCCCAGTCAAAACTAAGGTCAATTAATTGTTCTTGAGATTCCGCTTCAACTTGAACCGTTTCGGTTGAATCCAATTCAAATTCAGGAATTTCTATTGGGTCGGAGATTGCGATCGCTTCCTCTGGTTCTTCAGAAGAAGAAAGCGAGTAAGGATCATAAGATGCTGGTAAGCCAGATTCATGATAAATAGCCGTTATCGGCTCATCTTGATTTTCGACAATCGGCATTTCCTTCGCCAAACCAGACAGAATTTCGTGCAAAGCTTTAATTTCTGTCTGAATTTGTTCAGAAGGATTATCACTTTTCCCACAACAATGAACACACCAATGCGCCCGTTGCTTAAACAATGTCAAAGCAGTGTGCAGGCGTACTTCCCAACTTTGGAGGGCATACGCTTCAGCAAGAGGCTTGATTCCTCGAATCCCTGCTGCTTCAACTTCTTCTAACTCTTCGTCTTCGTCCTCCAACGCTTCTTGTAAATCGTCTTGAATCGACTCAGGAATTAAACTCTTTAAATCCTGGGGGGAAATCACCTTAGCATCGGTCAATATTGAGCCGATTTCCGAAAATAGTGATTTAAGTCGGGTGGCATTGCGTTGGGAAAGAACCTTTCCTTCCGCTTGTAGTGTTTTTGGCATATTTTCAACGCAAAAAGCGGGGCCACTAAAATAAATTAGTAGCCCCGCTTTTGGGTAGTAGATATTGTATTGAGTTAATTATATACCATCAAACCGTATGTTGCATAGAGAGATAGTCATTAATCGTTTTCTATCTTAATCGTCGTGAGAGGAACTCCCACTACAGCATAAGCCTATCGAGGGAGTGTTAGTTAATTAGAGATCAAATTATCTCTATTGATTTTATAAATCTCATTGTCTGGATCAATTTCCAATGCTTGTTCATAAGCTTTTATTGCATCTTTCTTTCTTCCTAATTTCTCCAAGATCCACCCTTTATAATTCCATGCTTCAGGTATTTCTTTCATTGCAACCTTGTCAACTAACAGTAGTGCTTCTTTATATTTTTTTAATTCGCCTAAAGCTTCTGTCTTTTTCATTAAAGCCTTAATATTACCAGGATCTAACGACAAAACCTTATCAAATGAATCTATCGCTCCCTTGAAATCCCCTAACTCAAGCAACAACCTTCCCTTACCATCATAACCCCTGATATCATAATCGGATTTGCTTATCAGTTTATCAAACATTTTTATTGCTTCATCCTGCTTCCCTATCCGAATCAAAACACTGGCTTTAGCACTTAAAATATCTACAAAAGACATATCATCTGACACACCATTAAGTAAGTTCAATGCTTCCTTGAATTTACCTATCTGAGTCAATACTTTACTCTTGCCAATTATAAGACTATGATCGGTTCTATTGATTTCTAATGCTTCATCAAAGGATTTTAACGCTTCTTCATGTCTACCTAGTTGATACAATGATTCCCCTTTTACGCCCAAAATACTAGCAATACCCGAATGCTTACCTTCGTCTTTTATGACGTTATCAATTATATCTATTACTTCTTCGTGTTTTCCTAATTCATTTAAAACCCGTGCTTTGGATTTCAAGGCTCCATTTACACTAGGATCTACATCATGGCTTTTATTTAAAAAAACCAATGCTTTTTTGTATTCCTTTTTAGCTAAATAATCATAGCCATAGTGTTTTAATTCTTTGGCTTTTTTTATCAAGCGATCGCCTTCGCTCTGTAGATGAATTACTTCTTTTATTTGCTCGAATCTATGTAATTCTTGTTCCTTGGCTAATCTTTCACTCTCTTCTTTTGCTACTCTTTTAGCCTCTTCTTGAGTCAATCTTTCGGTTTTTTCTTTAGCTAATCGTTCAGCTTCTTCTTTGGCTAATCGCTGAGTGTTTTTGATCTTATTATTAACACCTGTAACTAATCCTCCCTCTAGGATACCAGCAACCATACTAGCTCCAATACGAAGTGCAGGATTATTGATCTCAAGTTTATCCATCCCTTTTTGAACAGCAAAATCAGCAGCTTCACCAATTGCTACTGAACTGAGTACCGTTCCCCAATTTACGCCTTGCGCTAAAAACAGGGGGATAGCAACCTCAAACCCCAAGGCAATTGCCAAGCTGACACCAATTGGAATCGCTGCGACCGCAGCCTTCCCGATAATTTCATCCCGTTTACTGTAATCTTCAGGACTTTCTAACGCTTCCTTATATGCTGCAAATTGAGCGACCCTAAATTCCATCTTTTCGTTAAATGAAGCATCCTTGGAGGGTTGCGTTAATTTGGAGTTACGAATTGCTTGAGCTATTGGGCTTTTATCATCTCCATATTGATCAGCGAATTCTTTAGTTGCATTAGCAATCCACTCATCAAGCTTTTCAGTTAATTTAGGATTTAATCTGGTCTGGGTTGCCAAATTAGAAATCAATTTCGCCATTGGTAAACCCGCAGCTAACCCCGCACGTTTTCTAAACTCAGGATCTTTCAACAGAGATTGAATTGTGTCAGTTGTCAGATCAAACCCATGTTTTAAGATAGCGGTGGCATCCTGAACGGATTGAGCGATAGAAGTTCCTTTTTTGGCAAACTTCCCAGTCCCGTCCCTGACAACGGTATCAGTATTTTTTAACCAATCCGCCTTATATTCCTTGGCGGATTCAGCTTGAATTAATTGTCGTAAATAAAGCGATCGCAATTGAAACTGTAAAACCAAAATAGAAATATCAGACATAAAAATCCCCCAAATCGGTGTTTTAATACCCTGAGTTGGGGGTGATTGTATTTTAGCAAAAAAACAGAGCGTCAAGTTTACACTTGACCGGGTTGTGGATCGTCTTTCCCGTCCATTGATTTCCCATCAGCAAACTTATTCCCAACTTCAGCAGGTAACGGGCTTTCTTTAACTCTACGTCTCGCTTCAGCCTTGGTAATAATATTATCTTTGAACAGATCACGGGCAACGGAAGCTTCTTCAGATTCCTTACGAGGTTCAATATCGCTGTGTTTAATTGCGTACCCTTCCTCGTAATTATCCACCAGGTTTGCACTTAATTCCGTAAAGTAAAGGGTACTGATTGGGAGGATAGATTCTTGAAAGGTTTTGTCACTGGCAGTATCTAAGGTTGCTCGGTTGTCATGGGGGTCAATCCCAAAATCTCGTTTGTCAATATTGAAGCATAGGGCAATAATTCCTGCTAAAAAGTTGGTAAACTCCAGCATTAAATCATCAACCGTTTTTGCTCCTAATTTTTTGATATCGATATCCCCGGAAACAATTTCATGTCTCCCCGTCCCGGTAACATTGTTTCTCCAATGAGATCTAAATAACTCTACTTCTTCTTGAGTCCCTTCTTTTAAACAAATTAAATAATCTCGTACAGGATTGGAGGCGACTCGATCCTGATAATCTCTACTCTCAGCCCACTTACACATTTCCTTGTAAGCAAGTCTAGCGGGTGACATTGCGGTTTCTTCACCATTAACCACCCGATGCTGAAGCATGAAAATATTTTCCCGAAAAAACACACGGGATTTTTCGTAAATAATTCTGCCGTTCTTGTCGTGAGGATAATAATAATATTGGGGAATTATGCCTTCCAGATAGGGTTCCCACTCAGGATTGGGAACAACATCTTCTGTGGGGATAGGAAACCACTGAAATAAATTTGCTTTTGGATCACTCATACCTGGTTGGTGTTCAACAAAAGCTGTACCAAAAATCAATAAATCTTTAATAATTTTTTTTGTGGTTTGAAAATACTTTCCTTGCGGGTAGAAGTTGGGAGTTTTAATTGATTTTGTAATCCGTTTTATTTTTTGATCCGCTACTTCCGAGTCATCAAAGGCATCTGAATCATAAATCGTCCAAGTAGTTAAAGCGACCCCATCACTGATTTTTTCAATTGCCTTAGCAAATAAGGGTTGTTGTTCACACCAACGCCGAAATTGCTTAGGAGTAAAGTCCTCAACTCGTTCTGGATTTTTTTTTCTTTTAAAACTTGAGTTAAAATTATCGTTATAAATATCAATTTTATTTGGACGATCCCACCCGGTCATGTTGGTATATCGGTAATCAGGGAGTCCCGTAACCGTTTCCTCTGGTAAATCGTAATTATAATGAGTGGGGTATGACATGAGTTTAGAAGAACTACAGAAACGTAGCATGAATCGACCATCCGCTCCTGTGATCTATGGGAGGGATATCTCAAGGATACCTTATGAAACGACTGTTTACGATGACAGACCCCTCCCAGTTTTCCTTTTGGACAATGGTGGGAACCCTGATGAATTCCGTCAATTCCTCTGGGATAACCGGGTGGGGTCTGTTTATGATGATCTTAAAGCGGGTCAGGAAGTGAAGGTAAAAACTCAATCTAATAATTTTTTAAGATACGTTGAGGATTAGCTTTGTTGACTTTTGTTAATTAAGGCCAGGATTGAATTAATTTGACTCTTTATTTGCTCTAAATTATCTTCGTTAAGACAAATTTGAAGCATGACCGAAACATGGTTAAACAACAGACTTCGATTTGATATTTGAGATTTAAGTTCAACAATTTGATCCTTCAATACAGAAATCGTCTCATTTGCCATCAATAATTTAGCTTCAATTTCTGAAATTTTTTGATCCTTCTGTTGACTTTGAGTGCTAATCTCTTCAAGGCGTATCTTATTAGACGCGATCGCGGTTTTAGCCGTATCTTGATTTAATCTTACAAATTGAGCGACTATCAATGGAATTGTCGAAATAAAGATAGAGGCTAATGCTATCAACTCATTGTTGAAGGATTGATTGATTACGGGGATCTGAGTTGTGCTAGGTTGGGATTGTCCTAAGATTAATATTCCTTGAGATAATTCACCCATCGTCGGCGAACAACATATCCAGAAAATAAACAAAATATAATCAAAAACGCCTGCAATTTCACCCCAAGAATAATTGCCAAAGGTAATCTTATGAACAAAAGAAAGAATGTGCAGATCATCGAGAAAAATAAATACCATTTCATTTTATCTCCGTCAGGAGGAATAATGTATAAACCGATAGCACCACACCCTAAACCTAGCATAAACCCTCTGCATATATTTGCGTTTTGCTTTACAAAAAGTAGAGTTTTTAAAAGAATTTGATGATGAGCATACTGGCTCATATCGTAATTTTGAAAATATATTGCAACATATTCTTTCATGCTAAAAGTATCCCAAAACAAAGCTGTGACAACCATCAAAAAAGGCTCTGGGTTATTAGCAATATGTCTAACAATACTTGAGATACAAGACAAGATGTTTAAATATTCTTTTTTTAAAATAATTCTTCTAGTTGTTCCTAGCGCTGTCTTTCTATTTTCTTTTTTCATGGATTTTACGGCAAATAATACCTTTTAGTTCGTCAACCAACAGGACACAAAAAGCTATATTAGAAAAAGTAAATAACATTAAGATAACTTCAAAAAGATCTCTATTGATAGAAAAAAGAATTACGTCGCATGACTGCATTCCTAAGCCAATCAACAAAGGACTAAGTTGCTTAGATAAAGTGCGTTCATCCAAAAAAAATATAATCCCAATAAAAGTCACCAGCAATCCGTGAATAAATAATGTAAATTGAATTATCGTAAACATTTCACTTGCCCACAAGAATTAAGTTGTACTCATTCGCAACAGGGGGTTTGGTAAAAATCACAGTCAATTGTTCGTCCTGGGGATAAAAATCTGCCTGAACCTGTTCCCCAGATTGACTGTCAACAACCCACCAATTAATAATTTTAAATTGACATTTAACAACAAAGGTAGTTGCCTCTCCATCACCAATCTGTAATCGAATTAATTGAGATTCGGGTTCGGGCAAATAGGGCAAAGGATGAGGTTGAGATTTGCAACTCCAAACTGGAAGACTGGATAAGGGAGAAGATTCAACAGAATAAGTAGCCATTCTAACCTCCTAAAATACCAAGAGCTATCAAGTCATCTATTACAGCTTTTAGTGCTTGTGCAACCTGAGTGACTGTCGCCGAAGAGGTCGCAAATCCGGTGCGAGTTGCTGTTCCCGTAGGAGCCGTCCATCCAGATCGAGAAGGGTTAGTTCCTGCGATCGCACGACCGTAAACATCAACTTGAACAGATCGATAGGTTCCAGCGACAACCCCGGTTGTTGCGAGATCAATACTATCTGGGTTAACAACCAACCGAGAAGTCGAGGCAGAAACAATATCAAGTACATTTCCACTTCTGGTTAACCCAGCACCTCCAGCAATCTGCCCTGCTGCGGTGACTTGAGTAAAAGTTAAAGCAGTTGTATCCAAGGTAATCGGATTCGCTGTAATCAAGGTAAATCCTCGGTTGGCGTTAACTGTTCCCTCTGAAGTAAAGGTGTAAATCCCATTCACAACTTCTGCGCTGGTGTCAGCATCAGTTGCGCGAGTTAGAACCCATGCAACACTAGCAGAGCCAACAGTCGTTACCGTATAAATACCATTTTGAGTTCCAGTTGTTTGATTTTTAACTAATACTCGATTACCAACAGCTAAAGCCACTCCATCAATTGATAAAGCCGACAAGGCTCCTGTATTGGTTAGGGTTTTGTTTGTACCATTATAGGAAGAAGTTAAGTTGGCAGTTGTCGCAACTCGAACTGACACTAAAACCTTTAACCCTGAAATTAAGGTATCAACGGTATTTTCTAACTCAAAGATTCGATTTTGCAGGGCAATAATTGCACTCGAATTAGATAATACCGTTTCCGTTACTTCCTCTTTGGCTAAAGCAAATCCCCCAACTTGAATCCCATCATGGACTCTTGCTGTTTTTCGTTCTAGATCTATTGTTAATTCCCCTTCCGGCCCGGTATAGGTATTATTTTTAGTGGTAGTTCCTCGTTTATGCCTTACGCTTGAAAGTGGCATTACAACATCACACCCCCATCAATAACATCCAAAGCAGTCATCACAAAAGCTGTTGTTGCTAATTGAGTCGTACTTGTCCCGGCAGCAGCAGTTGGGGCAGTAGGAGTTCCTGTCAATGCGGGGGATGCCAATGGTGCGGCATCCGTAATCCCATATCCAGCTAATGTTGTGGGGTTGGTTCCTGCCGTTGCTCGACCATAGGTATCAATAGTTAAAGAGCGATAGGTTCCTCCTGCAATCCCAGTTGTTGCTAAATCAATATTGTCAGCATTAA
>JACCEC012644731.1_pt1 | contig 11081 bp, 9 predicted proteins | sample 7450121 | NCBI WGS metagenome assembly JACCEC01 (sample SAMN15323455, study PRJNA562643) | freshwater metagenome | isolation source: river surface water | place: USA:Blue River Watershed | collected 2017-08-18 | reverse complement strand
AAAAATAAAATATATTCTGAGTATGAAAACTATTGTCAATCATTGAAACAAAAAAACTATTCAACAATAACCCGTCTTATTCTTCAAATGACTGAATCAAAATTTCATAAATACAATGTTCAAAATCAAGTTTTATTAGTACCTTACTACTTAAATCAAGTTTATTCAGAAAAAATTTCAAATTCATTCAATAATGAAACTTTGCTAAATTTCTTTAATAAATACTTAACAAAAAATAAAGTTATGATAGACATCGGTTCTTGGATGGGTTTGCAAACAATATATGCTTCGAATCTTTCAGAAAAAGTTTATTCTATTGAAGCAGATTCAGAATCATTCAAACATTTACAAAATACAATAAATATATATAATAAAAACATAATACCATTACAATTATTTTTCGGAAATAAAAAAAGTTCTCAAGTTTGTATAGGTAGAATCAATGATTCTAAATTAGGCGACGGAAATAGTGTTTTAATTGAGAATACTGAAGGAATGACACAAGATATTGATTATAACTATGTTAATACCACCGATATTGAACAATTTGTTGAAGAACAAAATATTAGCCCATTTGAAATATCTTTGATTAACATTGATATAAATGGCGAAGAAGAAAAATGTTTGGAATCGATTTATAATTTTTGCAAAAAATATAACTTACCATTTATTGTAAAAATATATTATTCTCAATGGAAAGATAAAAACCTAAACAGATTTAAATTTTTGGGTTTATTAAATAAAACAAAGATTTTGAAAGAAAATACTACATATATCCAATTTGAGAATATAAATCAACATATAATAATTGAAAAAAGGGGTCAAAAAATTTATTTACCAAAAGATTTTCAAAATCCAAATATAACATTTTGGACGAATCATTATTCAAATTGGGAAGAAAATAATTTCAACCAAATGCAGCCATTTCTAGATAAATCAAAAATATTTATAAATATTGGTGCATGGATAGGAAGTGCCGCTATATATGCTTCTTATTTTTCTAAAAAAGTTATTGCTGTAGAATCAGATAGAGAGTCATTTACAGATTTATTAAAAAACTGTTCTCTCAACAATAATAATATTGAATTCATCAATAAAGCGTTTTATCATACAAGTGATATTGAAATTCCATTTGGAAAAAATAGGTTTTTGAATAATTCTAAACTAAATGATAGTACAAGTCATATATATAATCATCCAACAGAGGAATCATATAATGTTCAAACAATTAATTTAAAAACCATTTTGGAAAACTATTCTTTAAAACCAGAAGATATTTCATTAATTAAAATAGATATTGAAGGAGGTGAAGAACATATTATTCAAGATGTTATAACATTTTACAAAAGACACAAAGTACCAATCCACTTATCAATACATTTTGATTGGTGGAATGATAAAAATATTAATCGATTTACTTTTTTATCGGATAAAATTAAATCAAATATTGTTAATAAACCATTTGAACCAATTTTATTATCGTTTCCAAATAATTTTAATCACATATTCAAAAGAGATGTACTATTTTACATTCGAATAAATGAGTCAGACAGAAATTATTCTTTTTGGTTAAATCATTATGCAAACTGGGAAAACCAAACATTTGATGTACTTGACAAATACTTAGATAAAAACAAAATTTATATAAATATTGGTGCTTGGATTGGTACAACAGCAATTTATGGAGCGAAAAAATCAAAACAAGTTATTGCATTAGAAGCAGACAAACACTCTTTCTCAGATTTATTGGATAACTGTCTATATAATTGTAATAATATAACTTATATTGAGAAGGCAATATATAACCGATCAAATCAAAAAATAATTTTTGGAAAAAATAAATTTATGAATGACTCTAAATTAAATGATAGTACAAGCCATATTTATGATGACAGATTTGATGGATCTGAAAGTATTGATTCATTTTATGTTGATACCATATCTTTATATGATTTGTTAAATGAACAAGGATTAATGAATGACACATCACAAATATCATTGATAAAAATAGATATTGAAGGAGGTGAAGAACATATTTTACAAGATGTTATTAGACTTGTTAAAGAGAAAAATGTAAAAATTTATGTAAGTTTTCATTTTGATTGGTGGAAAAATAAAGACTTGTCAAGATTTGATTTGACGAATGAACAGATAGAATGGATACACGCAAATCACTTTGGTGCATATTTATTCTAAAAAAAAAAATATTTAATAATATATATATGAATTTTAAAGTAGAAATTTTTTTACATCCAAATGTAATAATTGAAAAATCAGATAACATTACAATAGAGAATATAAATCCTTCTATTGAAAAAGAAAACATTATTAATTCTTCAGAAAGTCATGATGGAGATGGAAATGCTTATTATAGTATTATAAATTATCATGGAGAATATAGAATGTATTATAGGGCTATTGGACATCCTGTTTTTAAAAATTCTGAAAAAACATTATATTACGGTACTGAAGAATTAATGACATATGAATGTTTTTGTTTAGCAACATCAAGAGATGGTATAAATTTTGAAAAAAAAAATTATACAGGTAATGTTGAAATGAAAAATAAACTTATTGATAATAATTTTTGTCATAATTTTTCTCCTTATTTTGATAAAAAAAAAAATATTTTATATGGACTTTCAGGAACAAATTTAATAAATAATGGAATCTATTTATTTAATACAAGTGATGGAATAGAATGGAATTTAGGAAAAAAAATATTAGACGAAAATTATATTTTACCTGGATGGGCACATATAAATCATTTTGATTCTCTAAATTGTGTAGTTTATAATGAAAAAGAAGATTTATATTATATATTTGTTAGACATAATGAAATTGGAAGAAGACTAATTCAATATACAACTACAAAAGATTTCAATTCATTTGAAAAATGTAAAAGAATAAATATTATTGAAGGAGAAGATATGAATTTTTACATTCCTAATATTTTTCATTATGAAAATAGTGATTATTATTTTTCTATTCCAACAATTCCAGTGACACATATTACTTTAAAAAATTGTAATTGTCTAATGATTTCTGATAATTGTATTGATTGGTATATTGTTAATAAAAATTTATTTGATGATAATGATAGAATGTCTGTTCAATATTATACTGAATCAAATGATAAAAAGAAAATTTATTTTTATACTCATGAAAATACAAATTATAATAATAATTATATAAACTGTTATTCACTTTATAAAAATAAATTTGTAAAAATAAGTTCTAAAGAAGAAGGTAAAATTGTTGTAAAAAAAAAATTAAAATCAAATATTTTAAAAATAAATTATGAAATTTATGAAAATGGTTTTATTGAAATAATTATAAAAAAAAATAATGAAATAATTTGTATAAGTGATAAAATTTATATAAATGAAGAAGAGAAAGTAGTATATTGGAATATTGAAAATTATTTTGAACCAAATTTAGAATTTACGATTGAATTTATTTTGAATAATTCTTCCTTATATAGTTTTTTGTATGAATGTTAATAATATTTATTTTTTCAATATTTTATTAAAAAACATTTAATTCAAAATTTTAAAAAATTTTAAAAATAAATAATATATCATGATTGGAATTATTAATATGAAAACAAATAATATAAATTGTTTTACAAAAATTTTAAAAAGATTTAATAAAAATTTTATAATAATTGAATCCGAAAAAGATTATACTGATTCTATAGAAAAAATTATTATTCCTGGTATAGGAAATTATAATTTTTGTATGAAATATATTATAAATAATGGTTTAGATAAAATAATACATAATCATCTAGATAAAAATAAAAAAATTATGGGTATTTGTATTGGAATGCAAATTTTTACTTCATTTGGAGAAGAAGGTGGTATAATAAACGGATTAGACATCATCAAAGAAACAAGAACTGAATTATTAAAAACAAATAAAATATTACCTAATATAGGTTGGTGTAATGTTGAATTTAATTTTGAAGATGATATTGTTAAAGGAATTAATAAAAAATCAGATTTTTATTTTGTACATTCTTATAATGTATTATGTAATGATGAAAGTATAATTTTAGGAGAATCTTATTATGGAGATAAAAAGTTTATATCAATTTTAAAAACAGATAAAATATTGGCGTTACAATTTCATCCTGAAAAATCAGGTTCTAATGGTATAAAATTAATTCAAAATTTTTTAGAATGGTAATTCTTTTAAAATAGGTTTTCCTTTGTCTTTAATTAAATTATTTTTGTTATCTGTTTTAAAAATATTAATATTTGTGAATTGATCACAAATATTATCAAATTCTTCTTTATTCATATCAATATTTTTTAAAATTTCTTCAAGTGATTTATTTAAATATTCTGATGGATATTTACCATCATGTTTTTTAATGATTTCTAATCCATCTTCTCTGGTTAAAATATTTCTTCTTATTAAATTGTTAACAATATCAGTTGCTCTCCCAAATCCAAACTTTAGGTATTTGAAATAATCATGTATTCCTACCTGATAATTGTCCAAATTTTCATAATCACACGCTGATCCTTCAACAAATTTATTATATGATTTGAAACCACACGATTCTGCAATAATTGAATTACCAATACCAGACCATGGAAAATAATAACCTAAAAATAATCCAGTCACACCAACTTTTTTTATATCTTCATCAGACGGATATTTATAAGGAATTAAATTTTTATCTGATATTTCACCATTTGATATTATTGAAATGTCACTTTCTCTTAAACCAATTAAACCACCAAAATTTTCAAGCCAACTTCTGTCAAGTATATTATTCTCAACAGATGAAGCAGGTCCTCCATATTCATTTTGTGAATTTTCACCCCAAATAATTAATTTTATATTAAATTTAACTGCTATAGAAACAGGAATGGTAAAAATTCCTATATGTTCAGGCCAAGATATATCACCTATTGTTTCTAATCCTATTTTATTTAATTTTTTTCTTATATTAATATTTGGTGAAAATTCAATAACATCAACACCCATCTTTTTAATATTCTCAATATTTTCTCTACCAATATCAGATAAATGACATGTTGAAGACACTACACACAAAGGATTATATCCTAATTTTAAAATTTTATATAATTGATAAGTACTATCTTTTCCACCACTAACTGGAATTATGCAATCCCAATTACTTGAATCTCTTGATTTCATTTTTTCAAGTATTTCAATAAACTCTTCTTTTCTTTTTTCCCAATTTGTTTCTCCTCTTTTTAAAAAACTACTACAAGCTATACAAACTCCATCTAAAAATATGATATCTGGTTTTGTTTTAGGATATAAGCATTTTTTACAATATTCCATTTTATATTGTACATTAATAAAAAAAAAAATAATTTTAAACTAATAATTTTAAACTAATATTTTTTTATATTAAACAAACTCAATAACCAACTTTTATAATATTAAATATAGTTAACACATGGAATATTATTTTCGTATAAAACTTTTTTAATATCATTTGGTGTATATTGTTTAAAAAAAAATAAACTTGAAAAACATAATCCATAAACATTTTTATTTTCAACTACATTTAATATATTTTCAATATTAAAATTTCCTCCTCCATTAACTAATATTCTAATATTTTTGTCTTTTATTAAATTATACAACTCTTCATCAAATCCATTATAAGTTCCTTCATTATCAATATTTGTAACAATTAATTCAGATATAGAATTACTCATTATAATTTCATCAATATGTTGTTCAATAGTTTTATTAGAATTAATTTTTCCATTATTATAAAAACAATAATATTCATTATTTATTTTTTTTACATCAATTGAAGCAGTAATAGATTGTTTACCAAAAAGTTCTGATGCTTTTATTGAAAAAGATGGATCTTTGTATAATATTGAATTTAAATTAATTTTATCAAATCCAATATTATAAATTTTTTGCATTACTTCAATTGAATCTATTGATCCTCCATAAGTTATTGGATAATCAACATCATCAACAAAACTTTCTAATAAATTATAATTAATTTTATCTTCTAAATTTAAAAAAATCATTTCATCAATATTTCTTTTATTAAACAATCGTATTACTGGTTTTATTGAATTCACATTTCTATAATTTGAAAATTTAACTGATTTTACAAATACATTGTTTTTATAGGTAAAAATAGGTATTATTCTTTTTTTAATTTCCATTATATATTTAAAATATAAAATATATTTATATTAAAACCATATAAAAAAATATTATAATACTATATATGTTTGTTATTATAATACAAGCAAGAATGGGGTCAACAAGATTACCTGGGAAAGTAATGAAAAAACTTTTAGACAAAGAAATTTTTAAATGGAGTTATGATAGATGTTGTAAAAGTAAAGCAGAAAAAGTTTTTATTGCAACATCTTTAAATTCTGAAAATGATATATTGGAAAAAAAATGTAAAGAGTATGGAATTAATTGTTTTAGAGGTTCTGAAAACGATGTACTTGATAGATTTTATCAAGTTATAAAAAATTATAATATAAATGATTATGATTTAAAAATAATAAGAGTAACATCAGATTGTCCATTTGTCGATTCAAATATTATTAATGAAATGATTGAATATTTTGAAAATAATGAGTGTGATTATATAATAAATCATAATGAAGAAGGAATTATACCAGAAGGTTCTGGTATTGAGATTATAAAATTTTCCTCATTAAAATACTTATGGGAAAATGAAAAAGATCAGTCTTTTAGAGAACACGTAACAGGATTATTGGGAAAAACAAATAAATATAATGACCAAATAAAAAAAGGTAAATATATTTATAAACCAGATATAGACGATTTTGAAAAACATAAAAATTTAAAAATTTCTATTGATACTTTAGAAGATTATGAACTATCAGTACATATTGTTGAACATTTTAAAAATTATGATTTTAGTTATGAAGAACTTTTACAGTATTTAACATTAAAATGATTTATTCACATACATTGAAAACAAATATTTTATATTCATCTTCATTTTTTATAAAATTAAAATATTTTGAAAATAATTTTAATGAACTTATATTAGTAGATTTAATTTTTGCATATATATTATCAACAGTTTTATATTCTTTTTTAATTATTTCTAATATATTTTTTATAGCTATTTTTGAAATACCCTTTCCTCTATATTCTTTATCTATATTTATACCTATAAATGTTTTATTATCATTTTCTGAAAAACTTATATAACCAATATTAATGCATTCATTTTTGTTGTTTATAATATTTTTAAAAACAATTATATAAGGTTTTATTATTGAGTTTTTAAAAGAATTAATTATTTTTAAAAATATTTCTTCAGTAATAATATTTGTGTGAATAGAGTTTTCTCTTGTTATTTTTTCATTTCTCCATTCAAATATTTTTTTTAATAAATTTTCATTACTAAAATCAAGTTTTTCTAAAAAAATATTCATTTCTAAGAAAAAAAAATAAAAAAAATATAATAATATAACTCGTATAATAAATTAAAAATTATTATAATTATTGATTATATGAATTTTTTTTCAAAAGACAACGTTTATATTATTGCTGAATTATCAGCAAATCATAATCAAGATATTAATATTGCAATTAAATTAATAGAAGAAGCAGCAAAAGCAGGTTCTAATGCAATAAAATTACAAACTTATACTGCTGATACGATTACTTTAAATTGTAAATCTGATTTATTTAAAATAAAAGGTACACATTTATGGGATGACCAATATTTATATGATTTATATAAAAAAGCATATACTCCATGGGAATGGCATGAAACTCTTTTTAAAAAAGCAAATGAACTTGGGATGGATGCATTTTCAACACCATTTGATACTACATCAGTTGATTTTTTAGAAAATCTAAATGTTCCTTGTTATAAAATTGCTTCTTGTGAACTAACTGATCATATTTTATTAAAAAAAGTAGCAGAAACAAAAAAACCTGTTATTATTTCTTCTGGAATGGCAAGTAAAGAAGAATTATCTGAAGCAGTTGAAATTTTAAGAAAAAACGGAACAACAGAAATAGCAATGTTAAAATGTACTGCTGAATATCCAGCAAAACAGGAAGACGCAAATCTAATAACAATAAAAGATATGGTCGAGTCTTTTAATGTTATTGGTGGATTATCTGACCATACTCTTGGAATTGAGGTCCCAATTGCATCTATTTGTCTTGGTGCAAAGATTATTGAAAAACATTTTACACTAAGTAGAGATTCTAGTTCTCCAGATGATGCATTTTCTCTTACACCAGATGAATTCAAAAATATGGTTTCATCCATAAGGATTGTTGAAAAAACAATTGGCAAAATTACATATGGTGGAGTAAAAGGAGAAGATTCAATGAAAAATTTTAGACGTTCTTTATTTTTTGTTGAAGACCTAAAAGAGAATGATGTTATTACTGAGACTTCAATCCGTTCAATAAGACCAAGTAATGGATTACATACAAAGCATTATTGGGAATTAATTGGTAAAAAAGTAAATCGAAATGTAAATTATGGTACTCCTGTTTCTTGGGATTTAATCGAATAAATTGTTTAATACCATTTTTTTATTTAAATTTTTTCCTATTAGACTATCATATTTTTGAATATTCTCAAGTAAATTTTCTATTTTACAAATATTAAATTCGTCTAAATGTTGAATAATTTGATTATCAACGATTTTTAAACATATTTGGGGTATGTTTAGAAAATATCTTTCATATGCAGTTATTGACAAAGAACCAATTGCTAAATCAGATTTTTTATATACTTCTATCATTTGTTCATAATTTATGTTATACAAAATAAAATATTTAGAATATTTTGATTTTTCAATAAAACTTTTTATTGATTCTTCATTACTATTGGATTTACCAATAATAATATTTACAGTAATCTTTTTTTCAATAAAAAAATGATTTAAATTTTCTAAAATTTGCAAAATATAATTTTTTGGATCAGCTCCTCCTAAATTTATTGTTAGTTCATTTAATTTATTTAAATCACTATTTTTATTCCAACAGTTAATATTCTCTCTAAAAATTGGATGTATAATAATATTTTCCACTCCAATTTTTATTTTGGTAAAAGGATTTATTAATAAACTTTTTATTTTTTCGTAATTGTCACAGTTGTAATTAATAAAAACATCACAATCATGTTTGTAATCAAAAATATCACTTATCACAATCAACTTTTTACAATTATTTTTTATTTTTTGTTCTATTTCTTGTTCTATTCCATAATGATCAATAAATACTATATCAAATATGTTTTTATTCAAAACAGAATTTAATTCTTCAGATTCTTTTTCTTTACTAACACCAATCCATGATTTATAATCATCAATTACTGGTAAAAAATCATAAGAAAGTAAAATAAGTTTATGTTTTTCATCAACTATTTTTTGATATATACTATAAGGAAAATCTCTGGTCACAAATGTAAAATTATATTTAGGATAATATTTACACAAATTTAAACATCTCATTATATGACCGGACCCAATTATATTACTACTATCACATCGAATCAAAATATTCATTATAAATTTTGTTTATAATAAAATTTATATTTTTTAACAAATTTTTTAATAAATTAGTAAAAATAATAATATATTTTTATAAAAAATATATATAATGATTCCTTATGGTAAACAAACGATTGAACAAAGAGATATAGATTCTGTCTTAAAAGTTTTTGAAGAAAACGAAATGTTGACAACAGGAAAATATGTTCCATTATTTGAGAATGATGTATGTAATTATGTAGGTTCAAAATATGCTGTTGCTGTAAATAGTGGTACAGCAGCACTACATTTAGCAACATATGCCATTAATATTCAAGAGGGAGATGAGGTAATTGTACCTGCAATTAGTTTTGTTGCATCTGCAAACTGTGTTTTATATCAAAGAGGAACTCCAGTATTTTGTGATGTTGATGAAGAAACAATGTGTATTGATGTTTCTAAAATAGAACCTTTAATTACTTCAAAGACAAAAGCAATTGTTTTTGTTGATATGTGTGGTCAACCTTGTGATTTTGATGAAATAAAAAAAATTGGTGATAAACATAATTTACTTACTATTCATGATGCTGCCCATTCAATAGGTGCTGTTTATAAAAAACAAAAGGTTGGTAGTTATGCTGATATAACTTGTTTTTCTTTCCATCCTGTAAAAAATATAACAACTTGTGAAGGAGGAATGATTGTAACAAATAATGAAAGTTTTTACAAAAGAGCATTGGCATTTAGAACACACGGAATATCAAGAGATTTTAAAGAAAGAGAAAAAATGAATAGTCATTATTACGAAATGCAATGTCTTGGATTTAATTATAGAATACCTGATGTATTATGTGCATTAGGTTGTGAACAGTTAAAAAGATTGGATGATTTTGTTAAAAGAAGAAATGAAATTGCTGATTTGTATAATGAATTATTTTCATCTATTAGTGATACTGTAACACCTTTAAAAAATAACTATTATTCAGCATATCATATATATGTTGTAAAATTAAATATTGAAAAAATAGGTAAATCACGTGATGAAATATTTAAATATATGAAAGAACAAAAAATTGGAGTTAATGTACATTATATGCCAATTTATTTACATCCTTATTACCAAGATTTAGGATATAAAAAGGGATTATGTCCAATTGCTGAAAACTTATATGAAAAAATTATTACATTACCAATGTTTCCATTATTAAAAGATGAAAGCGTAAAAATTGTATATGAAGTAATTAAAAATATATTATAAGATATTTTTGCATTCTATCAATCATCCTAAAGATTCAGTGTAACAAAAATTAAAATAATTAAGAATTGTATTTACAATTTTTATTTTTTTTTTAACTATAGTAATTTTTATTATAATAACTTCTATCACCATCTTTGTTTTCTTTCATAAAAGAATTATTCTTTAATTTTCCAAACAATTGGTTCTATATTAACACATTTAATTCTATTCGATAATCCCAATATATTTTCAATCAAATCATCTTTTATAAATGTTACTTGTTTTATATACCAAAAAGATAATATTAAAATATTAAAATATTATTATATTTATTTTTT
>JACCEC011799605.1_pt1 | contig 11081 bp, 13 predicted proteins | sample 7450121 | NCBI WGS metagenome assembly JACCEC01 (sample SAMN15323455, study PRJNA562643) | freshwater metagenome | isolation source: river surface water | place: USA:Blue River Watershed | collected 2017-08-18 | reverse complement strand
CAAGATGATTGCTCTCACTGGGTTAACCAGGTAAGGTCACGGGCAGAACACCCGTTTATAGGTGTTAGGTCGAAGTCCAGTGATGGATGCAGCCGAGACACACTAACAGACCGAGGGCTTGACCTCACTCTCTTTTCCAGTTCTCTGCAATCTTCAGCGTTTCTGATTTTTAGGTTTTAAAGTTAAATTTTCCTTTTTGGCGGACTTAAGTAAACGGGGTAAATCACTCCGTGAAGTTTCATGTTTGTCAAATATCAATGAAGGTAAAAATATAATGAAGGTAAAAATATAGGGTAGCCTCTGCCATACTATATTAATACTATGACCCCAAAACGAATTTTAGTCATTGATGATGAAGATGACATTCGAGAAATTGCCCAACTGAGTTTAGAAATGATGGGAGGTTGGGATGTTGTTTTGGCAAATTCAGGATGTGAAGGAATTAAAAAAGCTCAAACCGATGAACCGGATGTCATCCTTTTGGATGTTATGATGCCGGGATTAGATGGGTTAGAAACCTTTCAACGCTTACAAGCTGACCCTGTAACTCAAAGAATTCCCGTTATTTTACTGACCGCTAAAGTTCAATCTCCTGATCAACGTACCTTTGATGAATTAGGGGTCAGTGGTTTAATCACTAAGCCTTTTGAACCTCTGATGTTGGCAGAACAGGTGGCTAAAATGTTGCGATGGGATTGGGATTAAAGGTTTTCTACCCCATTTTTGAAAACATCTATTAAGTTATGTAACAAAACACTAACTTCTATCGCTGTTTTGATGTTCTTCACAAGATCTTCATGTTTTGCCTCTATCTTAAATAGTGTAGTCCACCTGATAGTTTTAACAGGAGACTATATGCAACTCACCTAGGAGGTGAAGACCATGCCCTCAGTCTATCTTATGCTTCTGATCTTTGCTTTGGGTTCCATCTGGATTTATACACAAACCTCTAACGATATCCCCTTTGTATTAGCGGGGGTTACTGGGCTTATGTGCTTAATTTGGGGTTTTGCGTTTGCACATTGGAGCATTCAGCTACTAATTGTATTGGGGTTGTGGCGTTTGTACAAGTTTTATATGCCAGAAGAAATTAACTTAGGTTAATTGGGATTTGATTTATAAACTATTGATTTATTCTGAATAACAAAAATCCCTCAAACACTACAAATTTGAGGGATTTTTGCTATTTTAGGGTTTTTACCTCAAGAATTCTGAGCTCAGCTTCCAGAATCTTTAGGTTTTGAGAAGAATTAGAGCAATTACATTAAGCCGAGTTGAGACAGAATTCCTTGACCAGTTAGGTATTCCGTTGCTAAACCGATCACGAATCCTAACATGGCTAAACGGCCATTCCAAGTTTCCGCGAAGTTCGTAAACCCAAACTTAGTGTCTTTGGTTTCCATGATTGATTAATCTCCTGTTTGCTTGAGTCAACTACATAAAAGTTAACATAAGCTCAACAGTTCTGCAACTTTTATTTAAGATTACTTGACAAATTGCCTAAATTCTGAGTTGAACCTGGGAATGGGCTGTGCTCGCTACACCCACCAGATCCAGATAGGGGATAGAAGGGAGTCAGGGAAAGAAGTGCTAGGAAATAGGGAAAAGAATGCTGCAAAAGTGAATAGATAATGGATAAGAGTGAAGAAGAGATAATGCTTCAAAAAGACCTGTTTCTATCTTACAGAAGTATGTAATATGATTTAAAATATTGCCTTCATCAAGGAAAAATATCATGTTATCTGTAGAACAAGCGGAATCAATTTTATTAAATTTAGTATACCCCCTCCAAGGAGAATCCGATCAAGAAATTGTAGGCTTATTAACCGCCTCTGGACGAGTTTTAGCAGACTCTTTAGTCAGCAAATTAGATTTTCCTCACTGGGATAATTCAGCGATGGACGGCTATGCGGTGCGATTTGAAGATGTAGGGAATGCTTCCATAGATCATCCTCAAGAATTAGAAATTATTGAAGAAATTCCGGCGGGATATTCTCCCCAATGTACGGTTCAAAAAGGACAGGCTGCGCGCATTTTTACTGGGGCTTGTATTCCCCAAGGTGCAGATACTATTGTGATTCAAGAAAATACAGAAAGACAAGGAAAGCGGGTTAAAATTCTATCTGCTCCAGAGCCTTATGGATTTATTCGCTATCAAGGATCATATTATAAAGCCGGGGAACCTTTGCTAACATCAGGAATTCCCTTAGATGCGCCTGAAATTGCGGTGTTAGCGGCGGCTCAATGTACCCATATTCCTGTTTATAGAAGGTTACGGGTGGCGTTATTATCAACGGGGGATGAATTAGTGACCCCAGATGCACCGTTGAAGCGGGGACAGTTGGTAGATTCTAATCAATATGCGTTAGAAACTGCTGTTGCGAATTTAGGAGCAGAATCGATTTCTTTGGGAATTATTCCTGATCAACGAGAGGTGTTAAAAAATGCGATCGCTCATGCAATTGAAAATGCTGATATTGTATTATCAACGGGGGGAGTTTCTGTGGGAGATTATGATTATGTTGAGGAAATTTTAACTGAATTAGGCGGAACTCTTCATATCCAAGCCGTAGCAATTAAACCCGGAAAACCTTTAACGGTTGCGAGTTTTCCCCATTGTTTATATTTTGGTTTACCCGGAAATCCGGTTTCGGCGTTAGTGACATTTTGGCGGTTTGTGCAACCTGTGATTAAGAAAAAATCGGGTTTATTACCGCAATTTTGGCAGCCTGAATTTGTGAAAGCGCGATCGCTTCAAGAGTTAAAAGGTGGAGGAAAACGAGAAATTTATTTCTGGGGTCAATTACAGTTAGTCAATGGAGAATATGAATTTCAATTAGCACCCGGAAGTCAAATTTCTGGTAATTTAATTAATCTAGCACAAACAACCGGTTTAGCGGTTTTACCTGTTGGTCAATCTCAAGTTCAAGCGGGTGATTTTGTTCAGGTGTTAAAAGTTCGCTAATTGTTGAATATTACATAAAAATTAACTCCAATCTTTCCAGTCTGTATATTCTCACTCATGGAGAATATGATCAAGGCAAATGGCAACAAGATAAATGGTATCAGTAAGCTAAAACTTTCATCCAAAAGTATGTTTTGTTGATGTTAAGCACTGATTAGGTAATAGAAATAGGGCAAACTTAGCCCTGTTTCTATCAAAATTTTAAGTTTACACTCATTTAAAAATGTTAGTTTCTAATGATTACATTAAATTACTCACAAGTTTTCCTCCGCGTCCCATAACGTCTGAGGAAGAATTAGAATTGACTCAAAATATGATTGATCAATTATTAGTTCAGGGGAAACTGAGTCAAGATGAAGACGATGTTCGTCAACGGAATTATACTAACTTAATTTCATCATTTCCGGTGCATATTTTTGAACCATTAACTTGAGTAAATTGGCGATTAAAACCATTAAATTACTTTCAACACAATTTTTTTCCGATTTACTCAACTCGGTTAACTCCTCAATTAAATGTTCCACATCTAAAGCATTAAAATCTCGCTGTTTTAACTGTTCAACGGTTTTTTGAAGCCAAAGTTCAAAATCTGTTTCATAGAGAGGTTTAAGCATTTTTTAACCTAATGAAATATCAATAAAATGACTCATATTGAATCAAGTTGAACTGATGACTGAACTCATTGTCCCCTGAATGTGCAAAAATAAATTACGGTAATATTTAGAAATTGAGTAGAGTAAACTGTGAGTTCAACTGTCGTCACCCCAGATATAACACAAACAACGGTCAACCTGGCTCGTCGTCCTGTTTTTCCCTTCACCGCAATTGTCGGCCAGGAAGAAATGAAACTGGCTCTAATTTTAAATATTATCGATCCTAAGATCGGTGGTGTGATGATTATGGGCGATCGCGGGACGGGAAAATCGACCACCATTCGCGCCTTAGCCGACTTGCTCCCTGAAATTGAAGTCATTGCGGATGACCCGTTTAATAGCCATCCCACCGATGCAGAATTGATGAGTGATAACGTGCGGGAGCGCCTCAGTCAGCATCAGGAGGTTCCCGTGTCCCGTAAAAAAGTCCCGATGGTAGATTTACCGTTAGGGGCGACAGAGGATCGGGTTTGTGGGACAATTGATATTGAAAAAGCGTTATCGGAAGGGGTCAAAGCCTTTGAACCGGGACTTTTAGCCAAAGCAAACCGGGGTATTTTATATGTTGATGAAGTCAACCTGCTTGACGATCACTTGGTGGATGTATTATTAGACTCGGCGGCGAGTGGTTGGAATACGGTTGAACGGGAAGGGATTTCTATTCGTCACCCCGCACGGTTTGTGTTAGTGGGTTCTGGAAACCCGGAAGAAGGGGAATTAAGACCGCAATTATTAGATCGGTTTGGAATGCACGCCGAAATTAGAACGGTAAAAGAGCCGAATTTGCGGGTTAAAATTGTTGAAGAACGGACTTCTTTTGATCAAAATCCTGAAGCATTTTTACAAGACCATATTAACGATCAACACCAATTACAACATAAAATTGTAGAGGCTCAAAATCTGCTTCCGTCTGTACAAATTGAGTATGATTTACGGGTCAAAATTTCTCAAGTTTGTGCAGAATTAGATGTAGATGGTTTACGGGGAGATATTGTTAGTAACCGGGCTGCAAAAGCTTTAGCCGCATTAGAAGGACGTACAGAAGTCACGTTAGATGATATTCAACGGGTGATTACTTTATGTTTACGTCATCGTTTGCGGAAAGATCCGTTAGAAACGATTGATTCAGGTTTTAAAGTTCAGAAGGTTTTCCGTCAAGTGTTCGGTTTACCCGAAGAATAATAATTCGTTGTAGGGGTGGGGTTTTCCCACCCTTACTGACACAGGAATCATCAGGTCAGACAACATAAAATAGGGGAAAATTAAGGGTTAGAAGACAGAAAATAGGAGACAATCATCAAAATTCAATTATTGTTATTAACAGCTATAACGATTAACTTCTTTACTGATAACTGAAGATGGGCGGGAGAACCCCGCCCCTACGGATAACTGATGACTAATTACTGTTGGTGCGTGCGCTATCGCTTACGCACACTACGTTTTATGAAGAAAGTAATTTTAGGGTTTGATCCGGGGTTGGCAATATTAGGATTTGGGGCAATTGAATGTCAAATTAATGATAAAACACAGGAACAAGAAACTGTTTCTTTGATTGATTTTGGAGTGATTAAAACGCCAGCTAAAACGGAATTAGGGAAACGATTATGTATTATTTATGATGACTTAAATCAATTATTAACTCATATTAAACCGGATTTAGCGATTGTTGAAAAGCTGTTTTTTTATCGGATGGGAAATACGATTGCAGTTGCTCAAGCAAAAGGAGTGTTATTATTAGTTTTAGCTCAACATCAAATTCCCTTAGTTGAGTTTACTCCGGGTCAAGTTAAACAAGCTTTAACGGGCTATGGTAATGCGGATAAATATCAAGTTCAGCAAGCGGTTGCACGGGAACTGAATTTAACAGAAATTCCGAAACCGGATGATGCTGCGGATGCTTTAGCGGTTGCCTTAACCGCTTGGTTTGATCCTGATATAATGTTTCAATATGAATTAAGTCACTGAAGTTTAACGGTTAAGTTATGATTATTTTAACATCTCAGGAAATTGCTCAATTTCGCTCACAACTGGCTGAATATTCCGTTGCTTTAGAAGCTTTAGATCGAATTGAAGATTGTGAAGGAAATATTGAAGATGCTGCAATAGAAATGGCAATTCATGTCGGTCAATTGCCCGATACTTCGGAAAATTGGTTAGATGGGTTAGCGAAACGATATCGCGTGAGTTTATGTAATAAAGATCTCAGAGGAAAATTAATCCAAGGTAATATTACCCCAATGGTAGAATATTTAATTGCAGAAAACCAATGTCCTGCATTATTAATAACTCCCGTCGTCATTTATGCGGTGAAAACGGGAATTAATGATTTTTGTGAACCTTTAGAATATAAACTCTAAGCAGGTTTGTAGAGTGGGTGAACGCCGAAAGACAAATTTTTCAATTTCATGGATCAGTTGCCATCCATTCTACAATTCTATAAAATCAGTAACATGGGCAAAAAATATTAATAAACCTTGACAAATTCAGAGACTCAGCAACAGAATTACCCCCGAAAACAAAACTTTTACCTTAAAATTAAAAATCAAACACCAACCGAATTCAGGAGTAATTTGTGAGTCCAGAAACCTTAGTCAAAGAACCCTCTGTTAGCAGTCCGTTTAGTATTGATGAGTTTAATTCTCATGTTATGAATACCTACGCCCGTTTCCCCATTGCTTTAGAGCGGGGAGAAGGGTGTCGGGTTTGGGATACGAATGGCAAAGAATACTTAGATTTTGTCGCCGGAATTGCGACTTGCACCTTGGGACACGCCCATCCTGCTTTAATTGAAGCGGTCACGAACCAAATTAAAACCTTGCACCATGTTTCTAATTTATATTATGTTCCGGTGCAAGGAGAATTAGCGAAATGGTTAACCGATCATTCCTGTGCTGATAAAGCTTTTTTCTGTAATTCTGGGGCGGAAGCTAACGAAGGCGCGATTAAATTAGCCCGGAAATATGCCCATGATCAATTAAATATTGAAGACCCGGTTATTTTAACAGCCCATGCGAGTTTTCATGGTCGCACGTTAGCAACAATTACGGCGACAGGACAACCGAAATATCAAAAAGGGTTTAGTCCGTTAGTCCCCGGATTTGTTTATATTCCTTATAATGATATTGAGGCTTTAGAAGCAACAATTTCTGAAGTTGATAAAAACGGGCGACGGGTTGCCGCGATTATGTTAGAAGCGCTGCAAGGAGAAGGTGGCGTGCGTCCTGGGGATATCGAATATTTCCAAAAAATTCGTCAAATTTGCGATAAAAAAGGCATTTTATTAATATTAGATGAAGTCCAAGTTGGCATGGGTCGCAGTGGCAAATTATGGGGATATGAAAATTTAGGAATTGAACCGGATATTTTCACTTCTGCTAAGGGTTTAGGCGGTGGAATTCCCATTGGGGCGATGATGTGTAAAGAGTTCTGTGATGTGTTTGAACCGGGAAGCCATGCGTCTACCTTTGGCGGAAATCCGTTTGCTTGTGCGGTGGCGTTGGCAGTTTGTCAAACCTTAGAACGAGAAAATATTCTGGAAAATGTACAAAAACGGGGTGAACAACTTCGCAGTCAATTAACAGAAATTGCTCAAAAATATCCTAATTTAATTGCAGAAGTCCGAGGGTGGGGTTTAATTAATGGTTTGGAATTAAAAGAAGATGTGGAATTGAGATCTCCAGAAGTCGTAAAAGTAGCGATGGAAGCGGGATTATTATTAGTTCCGGCTGGCCCGAAGGTGTTACGGTTTGTACCTCCTTTAATTGTGACGGAGGAAGAAGTCAATACAGCATTACAAGCGGTTGAAAAAGCGTTAGAACAGTTAGCGGCTTAATTGTAAAATTCCCTATTCTTCTTTCTTAAATTGAAAAAGAGTAGGGAATATTTTAGGGTTCAAGCTAAATTTTTAATAAATCCTTAGCTTTCTTAACCCGATAGCGATATAGAGGAGAAGCATTAATTTGAGTTTCTAGTTGAGAAACAGGAACCGACTGGAAGTTTTTAACATTAGAAAAAAATCGTTTAAAAATTGATCGCCTTGATTATTATATTAATGACTTAAATAAAATTCTAGGAATTTTTATTCAAGCGATTAAAAGTTATAGTCTAGCTGAATAATTCAAGTATTGTTATAATAAATAGATGGAGGTTAACCTATGATGACCACAACAACATTACTTTTACCCGAACAACGCACCTTGTTAAAACAGGTAAGTTGGAAAACGTTTATTAATTTATTAAACGATTTAGGAGATAATCGTTCGGCTCGGTTATATTATGATCAGGGGGTATTAGAAATTATGACTCCATTAGGAGAACATGAAAATAATAATCGGTTTATTGAGTGTTTAATCGGAGTAATTGCAGATGAATTAAACTTGAATCTTAAACGATTTGGATCTTTAACCTTAAAACGAGAAGAACTCCTAAAAGGTGCAGAACCGGATTCTTGTTATTATTTAGGAAATGAACCGTTAGTTAGACAAAAACAGAATATTGATTTAGCATCAGACCCACCTCCTGATTTAGTATTAGAAATTGATATTACGAGCAGTTCTTTAGATAAACGTCCGATTTATGCAGCATTTGGAGTTTCTGAACTGTGGCGTTATAATGGTCAAAAATTAGAAGTTTTTGTTTTAGATCAAACCACTCAATCCTATCAAAAGTCAACCCAAAGTTTACATTTTCCTTGGCTACCTTTAGAAATCATTCCCCAATATATTCGTCTAAGTTTAGTGGATGGAGAAACAGCAACGTTAAAAGCCTTTAGACGTTGGGTAAGAGAACAAAATTAACAAGAATTAAGTATAGCAATTCGCACATTGGAGGCAGAGGTTGTAATCATTTACAACTAGCCTGAAACAGTTATAAGTATTATCTGGTGTTCCCTACCCCCATTCGTAATTCGTAATTCGTAATTCGTAATTCGTAATTCCCTAACTATTGTTTATCTGTAATTTGAATAATATAGGGGTGATAGGTATTAGGTTTATAAGACCCTACCCAAATTTCATATTTTCCCGATAACCATTGACCTTCAATGCTGGGATTGATATCTTTAGAATCATCACTACACCAACTTCCTCCAGGGCCACGAATGACTAAAACCGTATCTTCACTACTTTTGACTTGGAGTTTTAAATAATCAAAAAAAGTTGTTAAAATTAAAGTATGATCGGGTTGTTGATCGACATAACCCATGCAATTTCCGGTTTGAGTTTCTTCTCGTCCTGCGGTATCTTTTGCTAAAGCTGGCCCTCCACTTAATCCTCGAATTAACATGGGGTTAGGGCTAAATTTAGGACTTAAGGTAATATTTTCAAACATCGGGGTGAGTGTGGTGTTAAACGGTTGAGCTTGAACTGAACGAGACAGTAATCCCCCAACCGTAATGATCACAACGCCCAATGCTAATTGTTTTAGAGTTGCATTAGTCATTGTTGGAACTATGGTATTTATGACTTTTTACCCAGAATTTCTTCTTTGAGGGTATTAAAATCGGCGCTGAGTTCCTTGCGAGTATCTGCTTTCAACAGATAACGATAAATAAACCAAGCCGAATATCCTAAACCAACGGTTTCAAAGGTTGGTTTAATAAAGGGGATTTCATTAATAATTTCGACTAATCCCACTAAAATTTTAAAGGTAACTAAGAGGGCAATTAATAAACCCACTGTCGTTAAAGGACGTTTGTATTCTTTAAAGAAACCCCCTAAATTTTCGGGAAGTTGAGATAAAAACGCGACAATTTCTTCTTTCATAGGTTGCATAGATTGGTTAACAGAATCATAAGAGAATGAAGTTGGAGAATCAATAACCACCTCAACTTTAGCTGTTGTAGAAGTTACAGGTTCAGCATTCACTAAAACCTCTGTTGCTGACGCATTCACCCATTGCTGTTGAGGTGCGGTTGGTTCTGGTTCAACGATAGGAGGCAAATCTTCCACAACCTGTTCTATCACCGCTTGATCCGTTAGAGGTTCCGGGGTGGGTTCAATGACTGGGGGTAAATCTTCAACAACCTGTTCCACGACTGTTTCATCGGTTACGGGTTCCGGTGTAGGTTCTACAATGGGGGGTTCCTCAGCTACGGGTTCCGGTGTAGGTTCTACAATGGGGGGTTCCTCAGCTACGGGTTCCGGTGTAGGGGGTTCTACAATGGGGGGTTCCTCAGCTACGGGTTCCGGTGTAGGTTCTTCTACTGGGGGTAACTCTTCGAGAACTTCATTGACTATCGCTGTATCGGTTAACGGTTCAGTGGGGGTTACAGATTCTTCAACCGAAGTTTCAGCAACTGGGGGTTCTGAAGATGGGGATAAAGGGGAATTCACTCCCGTTTCTGCTTCAGATGCTTCAGAGGGTGTGGAATCAACTTTAGGTTTAGATTTTTTAGATTGGGAAGAATTGCCTTTAGCATCCGATGATTTGCGAGATCTGGGAGAATTTGCCATGATATATGCCTCGTTAAAATTAACGCTGTAAAACCGTTTGAAAACGAATTAAATCAATCCCTTTTTGATGGAACAATAACCAAGACTCGATTAAATCTGGGCCGTGCATAGTTCCCATCAAAGCTGCTCTAAGCGATCGCATGACTAACCCTTTTTTGACGTTTGTTTCTTTCATCGCACTATTAATCATTGCTTTAGCAGCATCCGATGTTAAGGGTTGATCCTGTTGGGTTATTTTATCCTGAATTGCCTGGACAATTGCGATCGCACCGTCTTGTTGCAATTGGGTTGTTGCTTCTTCGTCTAACTCAACGGTTTGGGTAAAAAATAAGCGACTGATTTCAACAGCATCTTTTAAGGTGGTTAAACTAGGGCCAATTAATGCCGTCAGTTGTTCTAACCAAGGTTGATCAGTATTTACATCAAATTCATAACCTGCTTCTTGCCAATAGGGAATTAATAATGCGGTTAATTCCGGTATGGGCATTTTATGAAGATATTGGCTATTAATCCAATTTAATTTATCCCAGTCAAATTTTGCTCCAGCTTTATTCACCCGTTCAAAGGTAAAGTGTTTTGCTGCTTCTTCTAAGGTAAATAATTCTTGAGTTGAATCAGGAGGAGTCCAACCCAATAAGGTCATATAATTGGCTAAAGCTTGGGGAATATATCCCATCTTTCTAAAATCTGAAATGGAGGTTACGCCATCTCGTTTGGATAATTTGCGACCTTCTGCATTTAGAATTAACGGTGTATGACCAAATTGGGGAGTCGCGGCATTTAACGCTTCATACAGCAAAATTTGTTTAGGCGTATTAGAAATATGATCTTCACCCCGAATGACGTGGGTAATTTTCATATCAATATCATCAACAACCACGACGAAATTATAAAGGGGTTGCCCAATTTCACCTTGATTTGAAGCTCTAGCAATGACCATATCGCCGCCTAAATCACTGCCTTTCCAAGTGACTTTTCCCCGGACTAAATCTATCCAACTAATTTCTCGAT
>JACCEC010530400.1_pt1 | contig 11081 bp, 10 predicted proteins | sample 7450121 | NCBI WGS metagenome assembly JACCEC01 (sample SAMN15323455, study PRJNA562643) | freshwater metagenome | isolation source: river surface water | place: USA:Blue River Watershed | collected 2017-08-18 | reverse complement strand
TTTCGTGGTCGGCGTCGCGGTAGCTGACCATTTCGAGGAGATGGCTTTTTTCGGGCTCGATTGGCTGGGTATCCGGCAGGGCGGGGCCGGAGTCACCGCCTTTGAGGAGGGCGGATTTTCGTGTGAGGTCTAGCCCCCCTTTGGTTTTTTCGCCGCCATGGCATTTTAGGCAGTGCGCGGAGAGGACGGGGTGAACTTTTTCGCGGAAGAAAGCGATGTCCTCTGGAGTTGGCGTCGGGCTTGTAGCGCGCGCGACCGGGGCGATGAAAGCGGCGAGGAGGATGAGTCCGCTGAGGAGGTTACGATTCACGGGAGAGAGGCTACAAAGGGTGAACCCTCGGAGTGGGCGCAGACGTTGCACATCCAGCTATCCAGAACCCACTCGTTGAGTTTAGGGCGACGGTGAGTTGTGGATGGACTGTCTTTGGGAAACAGTCGCGCAAGCATGGAAGGCATTTTTGGTTAGTGGTTTGTGGTCAGGAGTTTTGTGGTTTGTAGCGTCTGTTGCGATTAAGCCGCGTGGTTGAGTGAAGGATTTCTCGCGGGGTGTGGGTGCAACTAGCGTGCGAGTTTTTTCAACTTCGGATGCGGCGTCGATTGGGTCTGCGTTGCGCGGGGGGCGGCGAGAATCCTCGTGATCCTGCTGTTGAGGGGTTGGGGGTTGAGGGGTCGCGGATCACATTCGGTCTGGATTAGAGGTTCGAGAATGTTACAAACCTGTCGCGGTTTCTCCCCAGGGCGAGTCTGAGCAGCACTGTCCCTAAATCCCTCAATCAGGAGAGACCCGATGGCTATTCACGTCGCATTACATCATCGCACCACGTACCGTTACGATCGTCTCGTCGGTCACTTACCACATGTCATTCGGCTTAGACCCGCACCTCATTGCCGGACCAAGGTGTTGAGTTACTCGCTTCGGGTTCATGGGGGCGAGTCGTTCATCAACTGGCAACAGGATCCGTTTTCCAACTGGAATGCGCGGTTTGTTTTTCCGAAGCCGATGCGTTCGTTGGAAGTGGAGGTGGAGTTGGTGGCGGAGATGTCGGTTTACAACCCGTTTGATTTCTTTTTGGAGGACGAGGCGGCTACCGTTCCGTTTGAGTATGATGCGTCACTCACGCGGGATTTGGCGCCGTTCCGCGTACTCGGTGCGGATGATCCGCGGGTGTTGAGTTACGTCTCGCCGTGGGTTTTGCGTCTTGCTGAATCGGCAAAGGAAAAAGCTGCGGCGACGGGAGATGCTTTGAAGAAAGCGGGCGTGGCAACGCTCGATTTTTTAGTCGAGTTGAATCAGGCATTGATGCGGGACGTGCGGTATGTGATTCGCATGGAGCCGGGGGTGCAGGCGCCCAGTGAAACGTTGGAGAAAGCGTCGGGGTCCTGTCGTGATTCGGCGTGGTTGATGTGTGAACTATTGCGTCGACTGGGTTTTGCAGCGCGGTTTGTGAGCGGATATCTCATTCAGTTGAAGCCGGATGTGGAGGCGATTAATGGGCCATCCGGGGCTGAGAAAGATTTCACGGACTTGCACGCGTGGTGCGAAGTCTATTTGCCGGGAGCGGGATGGATTGGGTTTGATCCAACGTCAGGGTTGCTGGCTGGTGAGGGGCATTTGCCTTTGTCCTGCACGCCGGAGCCCACATCGGCGGCACCGGTTTCGGGCGCGGTGGAGCCGTGTGAATGCGAGATGGAGCACGAGATGCGAGTTGAGCGGGTGTTTGAGTCGCCGCGCGTGACCTTTCCGTATTCGGAGGGGCAGTGGGAGCGGATTGATGCGGTGGCTCGGAAGGTGGATGCGGCTTTGTTTGAGGGGGATGTTCGGTTGACGATGGGAGCGGAGCCGACGTTTGTTTCGGTGGCGGATCCGGATGGGATGGAGTGGAACTTTACGGCGTTGTCCGCGGCGAAACGGCGTTTGGGAGGGGCGTTGATTCGTCGGTTACGGCAGCGGTTTGGGTCTGGGGCGTTGCTTCATTACGGGCAGGGCAAATGGTATCCGGGCGAGTCGCTGCCGCGGTGGAGTTTGAATGCGTTTTGGCGGATGGATGGAGTGCCGGTTTGGAAAGATGATCGATGGATTGCGGATGAGGCGTGTGATTACGGGCATGGTGCCGCGGAAGCGAAGGCGTTTGCGGAGCGACTTGTGGCAGAGCTGGGGGTGAATCACGAGCACGTGATTCCCGCGTATGAGGACGCGTACTACTACTTGTGGCGGGAGAAGCGGTTGCCGGTGAATGTGACGCCGGAGGATTCGCGTTTGGAGAGTGCAGAGGAGCGTGAACGGCTGCGGCGCGTATTCGGGGCTGGGTTGGGTGAGGCAGTGGGGTACGTTTTGCCGTTGCGGCATAGGGGGACGGGGTGGGAGAGCGGTCCGTGGTTTTTTCGGGAAGAGGAGGTGGTGCGCCTCTTGCCTGGGGACTCGCCGATGGGGCTTCGGTTGCCGTTGGATGGTCTGCCTTGGGGACGTCCAGAGGATCGGGACCTGATGGTGGCTAGCGATCCCTCTGGTCCGCTCGGGGAACTGCCGACTCGGTCGGCGTTGCGGTCTTTGGGGTCTCGGGTGGCGCGGCCGCGGTTGGAGCCGCGTCGGGCGGTATCGGGCGATTCCGTGGCGATGGGGCAGAGTGCGTCTGGGGTTGTGCGGACGGCATTGTGTGTGGAGCCGCGCGAGGGGAGGTTGCACGTGTTTTTGCCGCCGGTGGTTCGGTTGGAGGCTTACTTGGAATTGGTGTACGCGGTGGAAGTAACGGCGGCTGGGTTGGGCTTGCCGGTGATTGTTGAAGGGGAGGCGCCACCGCGTGATCCGAGGTTGAACAAGTTGAGTGTGACGCCTGATCCGGGGGTGTTGGAGGTGAACCTCCATCCCTCGGGAAACTGGGATGAGTTGGTGGATCGGTTTGAGGGGTTGTATGAGGATGCGCGGCAGTGCGGGTTGGGTGCGGAGAAGTTTCTTTTGGACGGGCGGCATGTCGGGACTGGTGGCGGAAACCATCTTGTGCTGGGTGGGGCGAGGCCGTCGGATTCACCGCTGTTGCGGCGTCCGGACCTCCTTCGTTCGATGGTGACGTATTGGCAGAACCATCCGTCGTTGAGCTGGATTTTCAGTGGGATGTTTATTGGTCCGACGAGTCAGGCGCCGCGTGTGGATGAATCCCGCATGGATGTATTGCACGAGTTGGAGATTGCGTTTGCGCAGTTACCGGAGGGTGGGGGCGAGGTGCCTTCGTGGCTGGTGGACCGGTTGTTCCGGAACTTGTTGATTGATTCGACGGGAAACACGCATCGGGCGGAGTTTTGCATTGATAAGCTTTATTCGCCGGAGAGCAGTGCGGGGCGTTTGGGTTTGCTGGAGTTGCGTGCGTTTGAAATGGCGCCGCATCCGCGAATGAACTTGGTGCAGCAGTTATTGATACGGGGTTTGGTTGCGATGTTTTGGGAGCGTCCGTACGTGAACCGGTTGGTGCGGTGGGGGAGTGATTTGCATGATCGCTGGATGTTGCCGCACTTCTGTGAAACGGATTTTAAGGAGGTGCTGAATGAGTTGCGGACGGCTGGATTTGGATTTGAGTCCGAGTGGTTTGATCCGCATTTCGAGCATCGGTTTCCGCGGATTGGTGGCTTTACGCAGCGTGACGTCCACGTGGAGTTGCGGATGGCGTTGGAGCCGTGGCATGTGCTGGGAGAGGAAGCTGCGGCGGGTGGCACGGTTCGGCATGTGGACAGTTCGCTGGAGCGGTTGCAGGTGAAGGTGCGCGGGATGGTGGGAGATCGGTTTCGGGTATTGTGCAATGGGCGGCAGGTGCCGTTGCACGAAACGGGGACGAACGCGGAGGCGGTGGCTGGAGTTCGGTATCGGGCGTGGCAACCGCCGACTTGTTTGCATCCGACGATTCCGCCGCATGCGCCGTTGGTATTTGATTTGTGGGATAGTTGGAATCAGCGGTCGTTGGGTGGTTGTACGTATCATGTGGCGCACGCGGGTGGTCGGAACTACGAGTCGCGGCCTTTGAATGCGTATGAGGCGGAGAGTCGCAGATTGGCGCGGTTCTCGGTGCATGGGCATACGCCTTTGCAGGGGGCGCCGCCGGAGGAGCGGGTTCAGCGGGATTTTCCGTTCACGTTGGATTTACGGGTTCCTGCGGAGTGGTCGTTGGGAAAGAAATCGCGTTGAATGACGTTGTATGAGCGAAGGACAAGGACAGCGGGGTGGATTGGGACCGGAGTTGAGGGGATTGTTCGGGGGCGTTTCGCTGCGTGAGGCTTACCGTGAACCGTGCGACGTTCGGGGTGAGTTGAAGCCGCATTGGGCACGATTGTTGGGGATGGTGGCGGGGCTTTCGGGAACGGAGCGTCTGCGTCGGATGGAGTCGGCTCGGCGGATTATTTCTGAGCAGGGAATCACTTACAACGTGTACGGGGACGAGCGGGGGATGGAGCGTCCGTGGGAGTTGGATCCGCTGCCGATGCTGCTGGAGGCGGGGGAATGGCGGGAGATTGAGGCGGGATTGATTCAGCGTGCGACGCTGCTGAACGAGATCATTGCGGATTGTTATGGCGGCCAGCGCCTCCTGCGGTCTGGCGCATTGCCACCTGCGTTGTTGTACGGGCAGCGGGACTTTCTCCGGCCGGTGTGTGGGACGCGTCCGCGCGGGGGACGTTTTCTTAACTTTTATGCGGCGGATATTGCGCGGGCGGCGGATGGGCGTTGGTGGGTGATTTCGGATCGGACGCAGATTCCGACGGGATCGGGGTACGCATTGGCGAATCGGTTGGTGACGTCGCGGGTTTTACCGGAGGCGTTTCGTGAAGGGAACGTGGAGCGGTTGGCGGTGTTTTTCCGGAGGATGCGTGAGGCGCTCTCGGCGATGTCGCCTCGGCCCGGGCAGGAGGCACGTGTGGTGATTTTGACGCCAGGGCCTTACAATGAAACCTATTTTGAGCAAGCGTATCTGGCTCGTTATTTGGGGTATACGCTGGTGGAGGGTCAGGATTTGATGGTGGATTCGGGGCGTGTTGTGTTGAAGACACTGAGTGGTTTGGAGCCTGTGGACGTGATTTTTCGGCGGGTGGATGATGCGTTTTGCGATCCGTTGGAGTTGAGGAGCGACTCGATTTTGGGGATTCCCGGGATGGTCGAGGCGTTGCGTTCGGGGACGGTTTCGGTTGCGAATATGCTGGGCACGGGGATTATGCAGAGTCCTGCTGTTTCGGGGTTTCTGCCGGGGTTGTGTCAGCGTGTTTTGGGGGAGGAGTTGCGGATGCCGTCACGTGCGACTTGGTGGTGCGGACAGGATGCGGCTCGGCGGCATGTGTTAGAGAATCTGGATCGCTTGGTGGTGCGGCGAGGGTTTGGGGAGGCGGGGCGCACGGGAGTGATTGGGGGGGATGGCAAGGGGAGTAAGGAGGCGCGGTTACGGGATGCGATTGGGTTTGCGCCGCATGATTGGGTTGGTCAGGAGCGGATGCAGATGTCGCAGGTCCCTTGTTGGGAGGGGACTGGATTTGTGGATCGGCCGGTGGTGTTGCGGGTGTATTTGTGTGGGACGCCGGATGGTTATGTGGCGATGCCGGGTGGACTTGCGCGCACGGGAGCTGGGGCGGCGGAGTCGGGTGTGTCGATGCAGGAGGGGGGGGCGAGTAAGGACGTTTGGGTGTTGGGTGACGGACCGGTGGAGGAGGCGACGTTGCTGAGCGGGGTTGGGGCGGAGGTGGAGTTGCGTCGGGTGGGGAACAATTTGCCGAGCCGTTTGGCGGACAACTTTTTTTGGTTGGGACGGTACAATGAGCGATTGGACGCGGCGGCGCGGATGCTTCGAGCGACGTTGTTGCGGTTTAGTCCGGACGTGGGTGGGAGCGGGTTGCGTCAGTTGATTCCGATGCTTCGGACGATGGAGTTGCGTGATCAGATGCCGGTGGGTTCGGCGCGTGTGGATCGGTCGACGGAGGCGTTGGAGGGGGACTTTTTGGAGGCGGTTTACGGGAAAGCGCGTGCGTGTAGTTTGCGGGTATTGGCGGAGCGATTGGTGCATTTGGCGATGCTGGTGCGGGATCGGACTTCGAACGATGTGTGGCGGGTGTTGAGTGAGTTGGAGAGGGAGTTGGCGATTGAGGTGTCGACTTGGTCTGTGGGTGAGGTGATTGGGGTATTGAATCGGGCGTTGATGTTGGTGTCGGGGTTTAAGGGAATGGCGCGGGAGAATATGACACGTTCGCAGGGGTGGCGTTTCTTGGATTTGGGTCAGCGGTTAGAGCGAGCGCTTGCGCTGTGTGGTTTCTTGATGGAGACGTTGGCGAGTTTGGACGCGGAACATCCTTCGGTTTTGGAGTCGGTTCTCGAGGTTGCTGACAGCACGATTACGTATCGTTCGCGGTACAATTTACTGCCGAACTTGGTCGCGGTGTATGACTTGGTGTTGCTGGACGAGACGAATCCGCGTTCGTTGTTGTTTCAGATGCTGCAGATGCAAAAGCATTTAGAGCGGTTGCCGCGTTCGGATCAGCGGGTGCTGTTGGGTGAGGATGAGCGGGTCTTATTGGAAGTGATTACGCGGGTGCGGTTGCTGGATCCGCGGGAACTGGCTTCGCATCGTGGCGCATTGATGGATTCTGAGGTGGCGCGCGCGCTCGAGATGGTGGGGAAGGGGCTTCCGCAGATGTCGGAGATTTTGTCTGCGGGATATTTCAGTCATTCGCGGATTTCTGCGTTATGAGGCCTATGGAGTATGAAGTGATTCATCGGACGGTGTACGAGTACGGTGAGCCGGTGACGGTTTCGCAGAGTGCGGTGCGATTGCGTCCGCAAGAGACGGCTTCACAAGCGGTGGAAGAATTTGCGCTTGAGGTGTATCCGGCGCCGGATCGGTTGACGTGGCGGACGGATTATTTTGGCAACATGATGGCTGTTTTTAGCATTCGCGAGTTGCACACGCAGATGGAGGTTTTGGCTCGGAGTCGGGTTCGGGTGAAGCCCGGGTCGATGCTGGCGTTGGGTTTGTCACCGGCTTGGGAACGGGTGGTGGCGCGGTTTCGCGATCCGGTGGCGGTCGAGGATGCGGGGCCTTACGAGTTTTGTTTGGAGTCAGTGATGATTCGTCCGGAGCGTGGATATGCGGAGTGGGCGCAGTTGAGTTTTTTGGCGGAGCGTCCGCTGTTGGAGGGGGTGACGAATTTAATGGGTCGGATTCATCGCGAGTTTCGGTTTGATGCGATGGCGACAGAGGTTGCGACGCCGTTGAGTGAGGTTTGGAAACATCGGCGCGGGGTGTGTCAGGATTTTGCGCACGTGATGATTGCGTGTCTTCGGTCGTTGGGTTTACCGGCGCGGTATGTGAGCGGGTATTTGCGAACGATTCCGCCGGAGGGTCAGGAGCGGTTGCAAGGGGCGGATGCGTCTCACGCGTGGGTGTCGGTGTTTTGTCCGGTGAATGGTTGGGTGGACTTTGATCCGACGAATGACGTGATGCCGTCGGATGGTCATGTGAGGGTGGCGGTGGGGCGTGATTTCAGTGATGTGAGCCCGTTGAACGGCGTGCTGACGGGTGGGGGCGAGCACGTGGTTCGGGTGGAGGTGGATGTGATTCCGGTGGGAGCGTGATTTTGCGAGGTGCTTGGGCGGTCGGTGTGTTAGGAGTCGAGGAGGAGGAGGAGGGCGCGGAGGGTCCAGGCGGCGGTTCGGATGTGGTTGGTTCGAACGAGGCGGCGATGGATGGCAGGGTTGAATCCGGTGGAGAGGCGGTTGTGGAGGGGGACTTGGAGGAGAGCGGTGGAGATCCAGATCAGCGCGAGGGGAGCGAGGCTGGCGAGGAAGAGGGGTGAGTTCGGGGTGTTTTTGACGAGCATCCACGTGGCGGTGAGGAGTTCGAGGACCATGAGTGGCGCGACCAGCCGGGTGATGCGGGTTGTGTGTTGGCGGTGAAACTCTGGGAAGTCTTGGGAGCTGACGTTTTTGAAGAGGGGATAGTGGACCCACTGGATGGTGTGGATGAGTCCGACGAGCGTCCATGTGACGGCCGAGTGAAGGGTGATGAGGTCGGGCATGGCGAGGGGTTGTGTCGGTGAAGGGGGAAAACAAAAACGGCGTGGGGGATACCCACGCCGTGAAACTGAACCGGAGACCGGTGCGAAACCGTTACTTGATGGGTACGGTTGCGATGGTCTGGAGCACGCGGCTCGCGATTTGGTAGGGATCGCCTTGGGAGTTTGGACGACGGTCTTCGAGGTAGCCCTTGTAGCCGTTGTTCACGAAGCTGTGTGGGACGCGAATGGACGCGCCGCGGTCAGCGATTCCGTAGCTGAATTTGTCGATGGATTGCGTCTCGTGGAGGCCGGTGAGGCGGAGATGGTTATCGGGGCCGTACACAGCGATGTGTTCGTTTTTGTATTTGTCGAACGCGGCCATGAGGGCTTCGAAGTATTCTTTGCCACCGACTTCGCGGAGGTGCTTGGTGGAGAAGTTGCAGTGCATCCCGGAGCCGTTCCAGTCGACGTCTTTGCCGAGGGGTTTGCAGTGGAAGTTCACATCGACCCCGTATTTTTCGCAAAGGCGGACGAGCAGGTAGCGCGCGACCCAGACTTGGTCTGCGCAGGTTCGGGAACCTTTGCCGAAGATCTGGAACTCCCACTGGCCTTTTGCCACTTCGGCGTTGATACCTTCGTGGTTGATGCCGGCGTCGAGGCACAAATCGAGATGTTCTTCGACGATTTCGCGGGCGACTTCGCCTACGTTTTTGTAGCCCACGCCCGTGTAGTATTCACCTTGGGGGTAGGGGTAACCACCGCCTTGTGGGAACCCGAGGGGTACGCCGTCGCGGTAGAGGAAGTATTCCTGCTCAAAGCCGAACCACGCGTCGGAGTCATCGATGATGGTTGCGCGAGAGTTGCTGGGGTGCGGGGTTTTGCCGTCTGGCATCATGACTTCGCACATCACGAGCACGCCATTGCGGCGGGTGGGGTCTGGGTAGCATGCAACGGGTTTCAGCATGCAATCGCTGCTTCGTCCTTCGGCCTGACGGGTGGAGCTTCCGTCGAATCCCCACATGGGCAACTGCTCGAGCTTGGGAAAGCTTTCGAAATCCTTGATCTGCGTCTTGCTACGGAGGTTCGGGACGGGGGTATAGCCGTCCAGCCAGATATACTCGAGTTTATATTTAGCCATGAGTGTTAGTGTTTGATGGATTAGTTGGCTCTGGTTGAAAGAGCGAGCGGTCAATAGCACCACCTGTGCCAGTGGTTGTCACGCCGGAAACAGAGTGGTCTGCAACCGGCTAAACGTGAGTGTAATGGGATGTTTCTGAGTGTCTATTCGATGGGATTGCGCGTGGGCTGGCGATTTTTGAGGGGGTGTTGGTTTTTATACATCATGGTTTCAAATGAGCAGGGCTGGTTTTTTGGCTTCGCGCGGAGCGTGGGGGTGTGAGTATTTAGGTATGCGCGTTACCGGTTCAAAATCATGGTCGGGTTGGGGAGAAGGGGGGCTGAGATGTTGAAGGTGAAGGACACGCTTCGGTCGACGGTGCATCTCTCGTTTGATGGGAGGGTGGTGAAGGTGTATCACGGGCTGGATGCTCGGACCCGGTACGAAAATGAGGTGCGTGTGTTGAGGTTATTGGAGGAACGGGGGTGCGGGTTTGTGCCTCGGTTATTGGAAGCGGATGCGGAGGCGATGCGGATTGTGACGACGAACTGTGGGACGCGGGTGGATCACTTGGATGAGGCGCGTCGGTTGGAGTTGTTTGCGGAGTTGGAAGGGTTTGGGGTGCGGCATGAGGATGCGGATGTGAGGAATGTGACGTATCGGATGTCGGACGGGCGGTTTTGCGTGATTGATTTTGAGTTTGCGACGGTTTTGGGCGAGGGGATGAAAGGGGAGGCGCGGGGATGAGTAGTGGGAACGGTGAAAGATCGGGAGGGTTGCGCTGGTTTGGTTGGACGGATGTGGGGCGGGTGCGGAGGAACAATGAGGATGCGTATTTGGCGATGCAGTTTGATGCGCGGGAGGTGCAGTTGCTGGGGCGGTTGGGTGAGGGGGGGCTTGAGGAGGTGGATCGAGCGTTTGCGGTTTGCGATGGGATGGGGGGGGCGAAGGCTGGGGAGTTTGCGAGTCGTGTGGCGGTGGAACAGATTACGAAGTTATTGCCACGAAGTTTTGCGCAGCGAGCGGCGGGGTTGGCGTCTGGGAATCCGGATTTGTTGAACGAACTATTCACGAAGATTCACAAGGCGTTGGTGTATATGGGGGGGTGCTATGAGGAGTGTGCGGGGATGGAAACGACGTTGAGTTTGTGCTGGTTTTCGCCGGGTTGGATGCATTTTGCGCATGTGGGAGACAGCCGGATTTACTACCTGCCGAAATCGGGAACGGGGATTCGTCAGTTGAGTCATGATGACACGTATGTGGGGTGGCTTTTTCGTTCGGGTCAGATCAACGAACGGGAGGCGCGGTCGCATCCACGAAGGAATGTGCTCCAGAAGGCGTTGGGTGGGGGAAATCAGTTTGTGGATCCCCAGTTGGGGGCGGTGGGTACGGAGCAGGGGGATCGGTTCTTGATTTGTTCCGATGGTTTAACGGAGGGGTTGTATGACCATCACGTGGCGGATTTGATGCAGAGTCCGGGGCCGTGCGGAAATCCGGCGCGGGCGTTGGTGGAGGCGTCGGTGGAGTTGGATGGGAAAGACAACACGACGGCGGTGGTGATTGAAGTCATCTGAGACGGCTCTCGGATTTGCATGAGGTGTGGGTTGCGAGTTAGCGGAGGGTTGGCTGGTGGGAACTGGGGTGGTGCCCGATGTTTTGTCTCCACACGGGTGGGGAGATGCCGCAGATTGCGGGGATGAAATTTGCGCAGCTGAAGGAGGTTTATGATACGCCGTTTTTCGATCTGATTTCGCGGGCGCGGTCGGTGTATCTTGAGAACTGGAAGGGTAATGAGGTGCAGCTGTGCACGCTTTTATCGATTAAAACGGGGGGGTGCTCGGAGGATTGCGGGTATTGTGCGCAGAGTGCTCGTTACTCGACGGGGGTGAAGGCGGAGAAGCTGATGGGGGTGGATGAGGTGATGGCGGTTGCGCAGCGGGCGCGGGAG
>JACCEC012610596.1_pt1 | contig 11082 bp, 9 predicted proteins | sample 7450121 | NCBI WGS metagenome assembly JACCEC01 (sample SAMN15323455, study PRJNA562643) | freshwater metagenome | isolation source: river surface water | place: USA:Blue River Watershed | collected 2017-08-18 | reverse complement strand
TTAGCTCTTTTGAAGAGTTGGGACGAGCTATCGCGCGCTGTCCTAAGAATTGTTCCCATGATGAAGAGATGTGTGCTCTAAATGACTATGTTGCAGAGCACCCAGAACGCACACTTCGAGTAGAAAGTCTGCGACGACTGCTCACTTCCAGCTCTCAGCCGTTAATCTAGCCTCATCATGAATTATCCCGGAGATCTCTTTAGCGATGTCGAACTTCTAAAGTCACTCGCCAATCTCAGCGATGAAATCTCCTTCGATCGCTTTCATGCCCAAGATCTCCAGGTTGAAACTAAGCCCGACGCCACTCCCGTGACTGATGCAGATCGCGCTGTTGAGAAGAAAATTCGCGAACACCTTTTGAAAGAACGCCCACTAGACAAGATTATTGGCGAAGAATTTGGAAGTCCTGATGAGATCACATCAGGCGAGAGGTATTGGGTCATTGATCCAATCGATGGAACAAAGAATTTTCTCCGCGGTGTTCCAATCTGGGCTACATTAATTGGATTGGTACACAGAGATGAGAATGGTAAAGACCAAGTAATTGCCGGAATGGTTAGCTCGCCAGCGCTATTTCGCCGCTGGTACGCAGCGCAGGGATTTGGCGCTTTCACTGAAGTTAATGGCGGTCCTGCAACACAAATCTCAGTATCGGGCGTTAAGAATTTAAGTGATGCATCTCTTTCATTCTCAGATCTTGTGGGTTGGGGAGAAAGGAGAGATCTCTATCTTGCCTTTATGGAGCGGGCGTGGAGAGTTCGTGGCATCGGAGATTTCTGGTCACACATGTTGGTTGCTGAAGGCGCAGTAGACATTGCAGCTGAACCAAGTCTGGCTCTATGGGATATGGCTGCTGTTGCAATTGTCGTCAAGGAAGCAGGCGGTCGCTTCAGTGATCTAGAAAATAACGATGGTCCTTTTGGAAAGAGCGGCGTCTCCACCAATGGACATCTCCATGAGATATTCATCAAGGCGATCAACTCATGAGCATTCAGAAGCCCGCAGAACAATCTTCACAAGAGCAGCTAGAACAAGTTGATCTTGCTATTTCTGGCATGACCTGTTCATCATGCGTTGCCACAGTCGAGCGTTCACTTAACAAAGTCCCCGGCGCTCAAGCCACCGTTAATTTAGCTACTGAGACCGCTCATATTCTTGTTCCCGAAGGTACTCGCACGCAGACTCTGATTGAAGCAGTCTCGAAAGCTGGTTATAGCGCGAAGTTGCGAACAAATGAGATGGAGAGCTTTGCTCATACTCGCAAACTTGGAATAAGAGTATTTCTCTCAATTCTTCTCACGATTCCAGTAAACGTGCTCTCGATGTGGCATGAACTTCACAAAGAGGTAGATCTCTTCATTCTGAATCAATTGGAGGCGCTGAATCTTCCCGCGCCTCTGTACTCACCCACAGGTTGGTTGGTGATCGGCCTGAGTGCGCCGGTCGTGCTCATCATCGCTTGGCCAATTCATCGCGCTGCACTTCGAAATATCGCGCATCCAACGATGGATAACTTAATCTCATTAGGCTCACTCACTGCCTTTGGTTGGTCAATCTACGCAAATTCCACTGGCGCGGGAGATATTTATGCTGAGGTTGCAGCATCTGTAGTTTCATTCATCGTTCTTGGCAGATACTTGGAATCGCAGGCTAAGAAGCGCGCTGGTTCAACTCTTGCCCATCTCTTATCGCTCAATCCAAAAGAGGTAACAATCTTGCGGGGAAATGAAGAGCTTCATGCTCCAATCCAGAACCTGCAGATCGGAGATCGCTGCGTTGTGAGACCAGGCGATCGCATTCCTACAGATGGAGTAATTGTTGAAGGCTCAAGCTCAGTTGATAACTCACTTCTTACTGGTGAATCTCTACCTGTTGATGTCACATTAGGTAGCGAAGTCATCGCTGGATCAATCAACAAATCAGGGCGCCTTGTTATTGAAGCGCGCCGTATTGGAAATGACACTGAACTTGCCAGGATCACAAAGATGGTTCTTACCGCCCAAGGCGAAAAGGCACCAATTCAAAAACTCGCAGATCGCATAAGTAATGTCTTTGTTCCTATTGTTCTGGTGCTCGCCTTAGCAACTCTTGTAACGTGGTTGTGGTTAGGAAATCCTCTCCAAGATTCAATGCGTGCAGCAGTTGCACTTCTAGTAATTGCTTGTCCTTGTGCACTTGGATTAGCAACTCCCGTCGCTCTCCTTGTGGCAACTGGCAAAGGAGCCTCGGCTGGCATCGTGCTACGCAAGACTTCAGCTCTTGAAGTTGCTTCTAGAGTATCTACAGTTGTGCTGGACAAAACAGGCACGCTCACAACGGGTGTCATGAAGGTACAGAACATCACACTTCCTGACCTCGGCAAAAATTCTCCTGGAGTCACATCGCATGAAATCTTGATGGCGGTTCATTCGCTCGAGAAAGAAAGTAGTCACCCCATCGCTTCGGCAATCGCTACACATCTTGCGGCGCAAGGAATTGCTAGAAAAGAATTACGTGACTTTGTTGAAACAGCAGGACAAGGAGTTGCGGCTCGGATTCGATTCGGAGAAAGAGAGATGCCAGTCCTGATTGGCACGCCAGAATCAATACGTCGAGCAACAGTCACTCTTCATCCAGAGCTTGAAGCAGCGGTATCAGGGTCTCGACTTCGCGGTAATTCAGTTGCCGTTGTGGCCATAGATGGAGTCGCAACCGCTGTATTTGAGGTTGGCGATACTTTAAGAGGTGATGCAAAGGAAACTATCTCAGAGTTTCATGGACGCAAGATAGAAACTTGGCTGATTACTGGCGATAACGAAGCTGCTGCCCATCAAATTGCTATTGAAGTTGGAATCCCCACTAAAAATGTCATTGCCTTGGCGACCCCGGAACGGAAGATTGCCAAGATAAAGGAGCTCCGTTCAGCAGGCGAAAAGGTGTTAATGATTGGCGATGGCATCAACGATGCTGCTGCCATTTCAGAAGCTGATCTCAGTATGGCGTTAGGAACAGGAACTGATACAGCGATTGCGAGCGCGGATATCACCTTAATGAGACCCGAGCTGCATAGCGCCATTTCCGCACTTAATCTTGCTAAAAATACCCTGAGAATTATCCGTGCAAATCTGGGCTGGGCTTTCATTTATAACGTTATTGGTATGCCTATAGCAGCACTTGGATTACTCAATCCCATGTATGCAGGTGGCGCCATGGCAGCTTCGAGTCTTTTCGTTGTTCTTAATTCGCTTCGATTGAATCGCGCCAGTACGCTCGCGGCGTGAATTTAACAACGTCAACGTGGCTTTTAACTGTCGCCCTCATTGTGGGCCTCTTGCTCTTCGACCTACTTACATCAACGCGAAAAGCTCATGATGTTTCCTTTAAGGAAGCTTCCTTCTGGTCAATTTTTTATATTGCAGTTGCGATCATCTTCGGTGCCTGGGTGTGGAGCGACTTTGGAGCGCAGTTCGGAAAGGAGTACTTCGCCGCATATATCGTTGAGAAATCATTATCGGTCGATAATCTCTTCGTCTTCCTGATTATTCTCACCAACTTTGCCGTTCCATCGATTTATCACCAGCGCGTGTTGATGGTGGGCATCGTTCTTGCTCTGATCATGCGTGCGATATTCATTGCCCTAGGCGCTGCAGCTCTCCAGGCATTCTCATTCACCTTTGTGATCTTCGGTGGAATTTTGCTCTGGACCGGTATCAAACTCTTCCAGCATTGGGATGAGGATCCAGACCCCTCTGAAAATGCCATCGTTCGATTTGTCCAACGTAAGTTCCGTTTCACCAACGAATATCATGGCGGCAAGATTTTCATCAAGGAGAATGGCAAAAGGATTGCAACTCCGCTACTTCTCGTCATGGTGGCTATCGGCGCTACTGACTTACTCTTTGCTCTTGATTCGATCCCTGCAACATTTGGTGTTACTCAAGAGCCATTCCTGGTTTTTGCCGCGAACGCCTTTGCACTTCTCGGGCTAAGAGCGCTCTATTTCTTAATCAAGAATTTGGTCAACAAACTGATCTATCTCTCTATCGGCCTTGCCTTCATTTTGATTTTCATCGGTTTCAAGTTGATCTTGGTATGGGCTCACGAGGAATGGGCGAACATTCCTAAGATCTCCACCAACTTCTCCTTAGCTGTTATCGGCACAATCCTGCTGGTTTCGACGGTAGCAAGTCTGGTGAAGTCCAAGCGCGATCCATCTGCCCGGGGCCATGCCGGTCGTATGTCCGACCCAAAGAAGAAGCCTGACGCAAATAAAAAAGACGCTTAGTTTTACTAAGCGTCTTTTTTGAAAGTAGCGGGGGCAGGATTTGAACCTACGACCTCTGGGTTATGAGCCCAGCGAGCTACCGAGCTGCTCCACCCCGCGTCGGTTGCCCTAATCGTAGAGGTTGCGCTCGATTACGCCAAAACGATTAACGATTCTGCGCTGATACCGCTGCGTCGATTGCCGCTTTCAAACGATCTTGCGCTTTTCCATATGCTGCAAAATCACCTTTAGCGAGCGCTGCTTGTGCATCACGTAACGCTTGTTGAGCGCTCGATAGTGCATTTGCAAGATCTCTATTTGTGCCCGTTGATGGAGTTGTTGTTCCACCACTTGATGGTGTGGAGGTTGAGGTTCCGGAATTTCCACCAAAGACTTGATCGAGTGCACCTTGGAGCGTGTCATCGAAACCAATCTTTTCGCCGAAGGAGACCAATACCTTCTGGAGTAACGGATAAGCAGCTGCATTTGCAGTGGCGCGAACATACACTGGCTGTACATACAGCAATCCGCCACCAACTGGAAGTGTAAGCAAGTTTCCAAGAACTACATCAGAACCACCTTGACGCAGAAGCGATAGCGAGAGAGCAACTGTTGGATTTGCTTCGAAGTTCGATGCTACTTGCGATGGTCCAGCAACGTTTGTGGAGCGTTGCAATTGTAGAACTGTGAACTTTCCATAATTCTCACCTGGATCGGAGTTCACGACAGCAAACGCGGAAAGGTTCTCTCGACCACCGCGTGGAACGAATGGTGTGGTGAGCGAGAAGGAAGCTTTCTTCTCACCAGGAAGTTGAAGAGTGTAGTAATACGGAGGCTGGGCACCTGCATTTGCTCCCAGCGTTGATGGGTCGCGAGGTACACGCCAGAAATCTTGTCCACCGTAGAACGCATTTGCATTCTTGACATGGTAGAGCGAGAGAACATCGCGTTGCACACGGAACAAATCTTCAGGATAGCGCACATGTGATACCAAAGACTCTGACATCTCAGTTTTCTTCTTTATGACATTAGGGAAAGCCTTCATCCAGGTAGCAAGTACTGGATCTTTCTCGTCCCATGCATACAGCGTCACTGTTCCGTCGTAGGCATCTACTGTTGCTTTGACCGAGTTACGGATGTAGTTGATCGTCGAATTTGGAACTGCGGTTAGTGGGTTGGTGTTGATATTGAGCGCATCTGTAGTTGCACCAGAAACATCAACAGTCCTTGAGTATGGATATCCCGCACTTGTTGTGTAGCCATCAATAATCCATACAATCTTATTGTCAATAATCGCTGGATATGGATCGCCATCAAGCTTTAACCAAGGAGCGACCTTAGCTACTCGCTCGCGCGGTACGCGATCGAAGATGATCTTAGAGTCAGCGTTAATCAAATTAGAGAGCAAGATTCTCTGCTCTTGATACTTAATTGCAAAGAGCAATCTCGAGAAGATGGAGCCCATGGGAACTCCGCCTTTACCGGTATAGGTATAACTCTTTTGACCGTTAGGCGAGGCATCATCGGGATAATCGAACTCCACTTGATTTCCATCAGTTGTTCCACCGATGATCGAGTAGACCGGATTGTTCTCGCCGAAGTAAATGCGAGGTTGGAAGTCGCCAAGTTTGCCCTTTGGTGGAATATCGCCCACAGAGAAAACTGGCTTTCCGTCGACATCTTGTGCATTACCGAAAGAGCCGACAAATCCAAAGCCATGGGTATAAACCAAATGATCATTGATCCAGTTACGGTTGGGATTACCTTCGATATTTATTTCGCGGACTGCGACGACCATGTCACGAGTCTTGCCATCAATTGTGTAGCGATCGATATCGAGTGAATCAGTGAATGTGTAATAGGGCTTGATTTGTTGGAGCTGACGAAATGTTGCAGAGAGAACATTGGGATCCATAAGGCGAATGTTCGAAATAGTCGCCGCATCATTTGCAAGCTGGCCGGCAGAAGTATCGATAGTTGCTTGATAATCCTTAACTTCTACATTCTCTAGTCCATATGCAGCTCGAGTGCCTGCGATGTTTCTCTCGATATACGGTGCTTCTTTGGAGGATTCGCTCGGCTTAACTTGGAATTGTTGGATCAAACTTGGATAGACGCCGGCAATGAGAAATGAGGAGATACCTAACAGCGCCACACCAGCAGCTGGCAGAACCCAAGAGCGGCGGATGATGTTGGCGAAGAAGAGAAGAGAGCAGAGTGCGGCAATGCCAGCCAAAATTGCCTTGGCGGGAAGTACGGCATTCACATCGGTGTAGGTAAGACCAGTAATAAGTCCTTCATCTGAAGTAGCTAGCGCGTAGCGATCAAGCCAATATGCAATGGCTTTGATAGCAACAATAAATCCAAGAAGCACTGAGAGTTGTACGCGCGCTGCAACAGTGGTGCGATCTTCGCGTACTTGTGGTCGGATGCCACCGTAAACATAATGCACGAGGAGGGCAGCAATTGTTGCCAAGATGAGAGTTGAAATTGCCCAACCGACGAGTGACTGCCAGAAAGGCAATGTGAACATAAAGAACGAAACATCTTTACCAAATTGTGGATCCTTCACACCGAACTCGGTGGCATTTGTATACAGCAACCAGCCTTCCCAAAGTCTGGTACCCGCCATTCCAGCGAAATAGAAGAGCGCGATGAAAACCCCAATTAACCCTACTTTTCGAATCGGCTCAATTTGTGCTCGATATCTTTCAAGATTGTCAGCTTCCACAGTTATTGGAACATAAATTGGACGCTTCTTATATGCGATATAGATGTTGGAAGTGATGATGAGTGACGTTAGTAAACCAAAAATAAAGAAGAGCGCTATTCGAGTCGAAAGAAGTGTTGTCCAGACGCTGCTGTAATCAACGGAGCGGAACCAGAGAAAATCTGCGTAGAAGCCGCTGAGCGATACCAACACCACAGCGAGGATTGTGAGGACGATGATGGTGAGAGGTAGCGCGCCAATGCGTCGCGGACTACCTGGGTCGCGTGGTGGAAAGCGGAAGTTGCGGAAGGGATTATCGGGATTATCACCAAATGTCATGGGGCGAGATTAGCCAAAACTCTTCTAGTTAGGTATTTGAGAGTTAGCTGTTGGAGCAACGTGGATACTTAAAGTTTTCTGGGGCACGTAAAACTTCAATTGCCTCGGCCAAAGTTGAGACTGGGATTACTTTTAAGCCGTCAGGGACATGTTTTATGTCCGGACAGTTCTCTCGTGGAGCCAAAAACAGGGTGGCGCCAATTCGTGAGGCGCCAATCATCTTCTCCTCAATTCCGCCGATCCCCCCAACTTTGCCAGAAGCGCTCATTGTTCCTGTTCCTGCAATGTTGCGACCGCGAACTAAATCTTCCTCAGTTAATTTCTCGATGATCCCAACGGCAAAAATCATCCCTGCACTTGGCCCGCCCACACCTGAAATATTGAAATCGACATCAACAGGGAATCTCGCAGAGGTTCCGACCAAGATTCCAATTGCTGGCTTACTTTCACCAGTTTCAGCGGCGGTATCTTCGTTCTTGACTAATGTGACAGTGTGAGTGATGGACTTTGTTACATCCTCTGAATCTCGTCGATCAACTGTGATCTTAAGGCTCTCTCCGATTTTTTTATCTGCGTAGGAAGTTCGGATCTCATCGATTTTCGTGATTTTCTTTCCATCGATGGCAGTAATAATGTCACCGACCTCAAGTTTCTTAAGCGCATCGGAATACTTACGGATACTGCTGATGTAGTAGAACTCTGAAAATTGATAGCCGAGATAACGGAGCGCAGCTGCCGTGGCAGTTGCCTTGGAAGACTCCATCTCACTGCGGCTATCCTGTTGAATCACTTTTGCTGGTTCGATGGTTGGATAAACAGATTCACGCGGCAGCACTACATGCGGTCCCATCGCCCAATTAACGATTGTTTCCGCGCCAAATACTGGTGAGTCCGGATTGGTAACCAAGATGGACGTGATGAAAAGCTTTCCATTAACAGGATAAGTTTTTACTTCCTTAATTTCAATAAGTTTTCCTGCTACGTTATCAGGAACACCAGGTTTGAAAAACACAAAAGGTATAGGAGCCAGTAGCGTCGCTATGGTGAGTAGGTAAAAGAAAAATTTGGCTGGGAACGACCAGCGATATCGAAGTGGAGAGATATTACGCATTACTCAGGTTTCTTAAAGGAATCCTGAAACTTTTTGAATTTTCCAACTGAACGCTCAGTTTGATTCTCGTACTTATCCTGGAAACGGGTAACCCAGAGTACGTATAGCAATGCCCCGGCTAACGCAGTTAGCGGAATGATCCACCAGAAGAGCGCAGATAGAGGTGTGGAGTCCGCCGCAAGAATCATGTGCGAAGCCTAGGCTAGAAGAGATAAATCGGCGGCTCTGAACTAGATTAAGCAGGCAAGCGCGATTGAGAGGTTTTGGGAAGAAAACCGCTCAGTTATTTGTTCTTATGGCACAGTTCACTTTTTTTTGGAGGGTTGTATGTCCAGCTTTGGCTTTACGCCGAATAATGGCGATGACGAAAAATCTCCAGACGACTCCAATAACTCTTCTAATTCTGGACCATTTGGATTTAACAATTTTGGCGAGATTTTCCAGCAATTCTCAGGAATGGGTCTCAATCTTCAAGGACTGCTTGCATCTCTATCTGGCCAGGCTTCTCCCTGCGCGCTCTCACAACAGATGATCCGCGATATTTCTCGAAAGTACTTGAGCGCACATGGAGAATTACCGGTCAGCGTTCAAGATCTTGTAGCGACTCAAGAAGCCTTCAATATCGCTGATCTTTGGATTAATGACGCTACTACTTTTCCAACTCTCGTGATCTCAGAATCATGCGCACTAAGTCGCCGCGACTGGATTGATTCCACACTTGCTGGTTGGGAAGAGTTAACCAAACCACTTGTCGAGGGAATGTCCCACGCCATGTCAGAAATGCTCAATGACTCTCTTGGTACGGAAGATAATTCTGAGAGCGCACCAAGTTTTTCCATCCCAGGTTTTGGAAATATGAATATTTCAAAATCAAGTATCGCCTCGATTATGGGCACCTTTATGAGCTCTCTAATTAGCACCCAACTGGGTCAGACAATCGGCAATCTCTCTACGACTGTCACTGGAGCCAATGATGTGGCGCTGCCATTGACATCACCAATTCGCCTACAACTCATCCCCCAAAATGTCGCAGCATGGGGCAAAGACCTCGAGATTCCAGAAGCTGAAGTACGTATCTACCTTGCGCTCCGCGAAGTTGCAGCAGCTCGTTTATTCTCCGCGACGCCATGGTTACGTCACTATGTTCGAGATGCTATTTCACTGTATGGAAAAGGTATCCGGGTCGACATCACTGCCATTACTCAACAAGCAGAAGATGCAATGAGTTCTGGTGATCTCGATCCTTCAAACCCTGAATCGATGACTCTCGCCTTATCTGGTGGCATGTTCACCCCTGAGGAGACTCCGCAACAACGCGCAGCCTTAGAGCGTCTTGAAACTGTTCTCGCATTAATCGAAGGCTGGATTGATGCTGTGGTTACAAAAGCTGCCGGCGATCGACTTCCATCAATGATCAAACTTCGAGAGACTCAACAACGTCGTCGCGCCACAAATTCACCTACGCAACAACTTTTTGCAACTCTTGTTGGCCTTGAAGTTTCACCTCGTCGCACCCGTGAAGCCATCACATTCTGGGAGAAGGTTGTAGAGCTCAAGGACATTCAATCGCGCGATCAAATATGGGATGAAGCAGTACTTCTTCCCACTGGCGAAGAGTTATTAGATGCTGAGGCTTTCCTGAAAAGTCGCACAATTCCTGATGATCTCTCAGGATTGATTTAGAAAAACAAAAGCGAAGACCCCGGGCGCACAATTCTTTATCTGCCTTCCCCTTGCAGATAATGAACGGTTATCCGAGGTCTTCGTGTGCGCAAAGTACGACAGATAGAAGGCAATAATCAACTTCTCCTTAAGAGTTTCTCCGCACCAAACACTCATGTACTCCTATAGAGTTTCAACTCTTCCCTGGGGAAACGAGAGGTTGCAGTGTGGAAAACTTCATTCAGGAAGAAATGTTCGACGCTAACCTCCGCGACGTGCGCGCCCAAGCCTCCAAGCCTTCATCTGAGATTCGCATTCCAGGCACCGAGATTTCCGGTGGCGCAGAGATACGAGTAGTCCGGAGTTCTCGACACAAAAGAAGCATTAGCGCCTACCGTGAGCAAGGTGCCATCGTCATCCAGGTGCCCGCTCGCCTATCAAACTCAAAAGTAAGTGAAGTTATCCCCGAAATGGTCGAAAAGATCCTGACGCGTGAGGCTCGCGAGAAGATAAGCGATGCTGAACTCTTTGATCGCGCTCGCGAGTTGCTTGCTCGATACCTTCCCGAGTTCACCATTTCCCCTGCCAGCGTCACATGGCGCCCCATGAATGAACGATGGGGCTCGTGCACCACTCTGGATCGGACAATTCGGATTTCTGATCGACTCAATGGTGCGCCCAACTATGTAGTGGATTACCTATTGGTTCACTAGTTGATTCACCTGATGATTCCTGACCATGGCCCCGAATTTGAGGCCTTGCTGGCTCGCTTTGAAGAGAGCGAACGGGCAAGTGCCTACCTTGAGGGGTATGAGGCGGGTGCGCGGGGGTAAATTGAGCGTAACGCGCGGAAAAAGATTGCCTTTTGAGCGTGGGTTACGCGTGTTTGCGCGTGACACGGGGGTATCGTGAGCCTATTCGCAGACACTCCAAGCGCTGCGAGGATCGGAGGAAGTTATGGCAGAGACATATAAAGGTGAGGCCTACTGCGTAAAGTGCAAAGAGAAGCGTCAGTTC
>JACCEC012968047.1_pt1 | contig 11083 bp, 9 predicted proteins | sample 7450121 | NCBI WGS metagenome assembly JACCEC01 (sample SAMN15323455, study PRJNA562643) | freshwater metagenome | isolation source: river surface water | place: USA:Blue River Watershed | collected 2017-08-18 | reverse complement strand
GCCAAGGACGCGGCGTGGTGGCGCTACCGTGAGCGCACGGCCATGCTGGAGAACTGTTTTGCCACCGACGTGTGGAACCCCAACCAAACCCCGCTCTGCAAATGGTGCCAAGTCACCGGCTGCGAGTTCAACCCCAAGCACTGAGGAGCACACCATGCCCTACGCCAACATGAAAGACCGGGACACCTACCCCGCATACGACCAGAAGCCCGAGGTCAAGAAGCGCCGTGCGGCACGCAACAAAGCCCGCGCCATGCTCATGCGCGAGGGCGTGGTCAAGAAGGGTGACGGCAAAGACGTTGACCACAAGAAGCCGCTGTCCAAGGGCGGCACCACCACGCGCAGCAACCTGCGGGTCAAGAGCGCCAGCGCCAACCGCACGTATGACCGCAACAAAGACCATTCGGTGAAGTGATGTCTATTATTTCCACAAACACATTTCTGGGTCAGGCCCAGACCGTATCCGGCGCCAATTTGCAAAAACCGTATCCGTCTCTGTCGCAAATAAGAGAGCCAGCAATACTGCTGCGCGATCTGGAGCTGGAAGTTTTTGACATACCGGTGCACACGCTCACAGACTTGTGGCTGGCAAAGTACGGCAACGAGTGGGTGTCGCTGGGTGACTTGCACGACGACGAGTTTTTCCACTACGCATACGCACGGCTGCGATCGCTTGGTCAGCTTGAGACACACTTCCTGACCGACCGCTCCAAATACGTTTGCAGAAAGCCCCTGTAATGCAGATCGTTGAGAACAAAGCGCTGATCCTGCGGACACGCAACCCGCACAAATACAGCGTGATACCCAAGCACAAAGTGCTGTCAGAGAGCAATGGCACGTATGAGATCGCCGTCTACTGGGGTCTCGACGAGGCGCGAGTTCTGCGCAACCTTGGCGTCAAGCATGCGCCATCGCCAATCACCAAGCGGTACGACTGGCCCGGCAGGTTCACGCCGATGCAGCACCAAGTGGAGACCGCCAGTTTCCTCACGCTGTATCGCAGAGCCTTCTGCTTCAACGACCCTGGCACCGGCAAGACGCTCAGCGCCTTGTGGGCAGCGGACTACCTGATAAAGCGTGGAGATGTGCGGCGTGTGCTGATCCTGTGCCCGCTGTCGATCATGAAGTCGGCGTGGATGGATGACCTCAATCACAGCATCATCCACCGCTCAGCGGTCGTGTGTCACCACGCCAAGGCATCCCGGCGCATCGAGATGATCCAGCAGGACTACGAGTTCGTCATCGCCAACTATGACGGCTTGCCGCTGATCGCTCCCGAGATCATCAACGATGGGCGCTTCGATCTCATCATCGTTGACGAGGCCAACGCCTACAAGAACCCGAGCACACGGCGCTGGAAGGCGCTGGCCAGCATCATCAAGCCGACGACCTACCTGTGGATGATGACGGGCACCCCGGCCTCGCAGTCGCCTGTGGATGCGTATGGCCTTGCCAAGCTGGTCAACCCCAACGGCGTGCCCAAGTTCTTCACAGCGTGGCGCGACAAGGTGATGAACAAAGTCACCATGTTCAAGTGGGCCCCCAAGACGGACGCCACGGCCACCGTGTTCTCGGCACTTCAGCCAGCAATACGTTTCACAAAAGCACAGTGCCTTGACTTGCCGCCTGTCGTGACGCTGACACGCGAGGTGCCGATGACGGCGCAGCAGAACAAGTATTACAAGATGCTCAAGGAGCAGTTGCTGGTGCGTGCTGCGGGCGAGACGATCAGCGCCGTGAACGCGGGCGTTGCGGTGAACAAGCTGCTGCAAATTTCCTGCGGTGCGGCCTACACGGACGACAAGGAGGTGGTGGAGTTCGACGCTGCCCCGCGCCTTGGCGTGCTCGACGAGATTCTGGAGGAGACCAGCCGCAAAGTCATCATCTTCGCGCTGTTCCGCTCCAGCATCGACACCATCTTGCTGCACCTGCAAAAGCAAGGCGTGGTGGCCGACGCCATCCATGGCGATGTCTCCGCAACAAAGCGTGCCAAGATCATCTCGGACTTCCAGACGCAGCCCAACCCTCGGGTGCTGGTCATGCAGCCCGCTGCCACGGCGCACGGCATCACGCTCACTGCGGCGGATACGGTGGTGTTCTACGGCCCGCTGATGAGCGTCGAGCAATACATCCAGTGCATTGCGCGGGCCGACCGCAAGGGGCAGGACTCGGACAAAGTGACGGTGGTGCACATCGAGTCGAGCCCCATCGAGCGCAAGCTGTTCAAGGCCATGAGTACCAAAGTCAGCGACAACGCGCTGCTGGTCGGCCTGTTCGACAGCGAGATGAAAAATTCTTGAAGAAAGGAGTTGCAATCCCAAAAATTCGCAGTAAGATGTCCAACCCTAGACAACAACGGAGAGCCTAGATGACCAACGAACTGGACGACGAGCCGGTACAAGAAGATACCGAGCAGTCGCAAAAGCAAGATATGGCCGCGATCCCCATGGATAAGCTGGCCAAGGTATACCGCAAGATGCAGACTCGCATCCAAGAGTTGACCGCAGAGTACGACTCGAAGATCGAAGACATCAAGCGGCAGCAAGACGCCGTTAAGAACGCGCTCAAAGATCAGATGCTCGTCATGGGTGTCAGCTCTGTGCGTACCGACAACGGCACGGTGGTACTCTCGACCAAGACGAGATACCACACACAAGACTGGGACTCTTTCAAGGAGTTCGTCAAAGACCACGACGCCATCGACCTGTTGGAGAAGCGTATTGCGCAGTCCAACATGGCGCAGTTTCTTGATGAGAACCCCGGCGTAGTGCCCCCCGGTCTGAACTCCAGCACGGAATACGCCATTTCCGTTCGCAAAGTAAAGTAACCCAAGGAGAAAGTCATGAGCAATGTAGCTCTGTTCAACCCTGCCCAAGTCCCCGATTTCGTCAAGCGCCGGGGCGGTCTGTCTGAAGTTGCCAAAGCGCTGGCTGGCGGTGCTGGTGGCGGCAAGCGCATCAGCATCAAGGGCGGCGTGTTCCGTCTCATCAACGGTGGCAAAGAAGTTGCAGCCATCGACGAGCGCCATCTGGACGTGGTGATCGTGAACGCCGCGCCCACCATGAACCGCGTGTTCTACCTCAAGAAGTACGACAGTGAGGCTGCTCCCAGCGCCCCCGACTGCTGGTCGGCTGACGGCGAGACCCCGAGCCCGGACAGCGCCAACAAGCAGTCCAGCCGTTGCAGCGAGTGCTCGCAGAACATCGCCGGGTCGGGCCAAGGCAACAGCCGTGCCTGCCGCTACCAGCAACGTGTTGCTGTGGTGTTGGCCAACGATGTCGAGGGCGACGTGCTCCAGTTGGCGCTGCCCGCCACGTCGATCTTCGGCAAGGAAGAAGGCGACAACCGCCCGCTCAAGGCCTACGCCTCGTGGCTGGCCGCGCAGAACATCGACCCCACCGATGTTGTCACCCGCATGCGCTTCGACACCAAGGCCGAGAGCCCGAAGCTGTTCTTCAAGGCCATGCGCTTCCTGACCGACGAGGAGTATGAGACCGCGCAGACCCAAGGCAAGAGCGACGACGCCATCAAGGCGATCACCATGACGGTGGCCAAGATGGACAACGTGTCGGCTCCGGCACCGGTGGAAATCCCCGGCAAGCGCCCGGCCAAGGCTGTGCAGGAGGAGGTTGAGGAAGACGAAGCCCCGCCGCCCCCGCCCAAGGCCAAGAAGTCCACCAAGGCCAAAGCCGAGCCCGCGCCTGAGCCGGTCGAGGAGTCCGAGGAGCCGGTCGTGCGCAAGGAAGAAAAGAAGCCTTCCCCCGTGCCGCAGGGCAAGTCCAATCTCGCCGCCATGGTCGACGACTGGGACGACGAGTAAGAAGTTCGGGCCGAAAGCGGATGCTGTGTAGAACCGTCACGGTCGTCGACGCACAGACGCAGCGAGTAGGCCAACCCCTCAATCTAGGAGAAACACATGTACGAAATCGAAAAAGGTATCCCCCTGCCCACCAACACCCGCAACAGCAAGTACCCCTACAAGGACATGCAGGTCGGGGACTCGTTCTTGATCCCGTCCCATCCGGACGACGCGGCTGATCTGCTCAAGCGCATGCGCAACAGCATGTTCGCGGCGGGCAAGCGCCATGGCATCAAGCTGACCGCAGCCATCGACGACGAAGGCGGTGTGCGGGTCTGGCGTAAGGCTTAAGAAAGGTTACGGGGGCCCAGTGCCCCCGAACACATCATGGCGTACTCTGACCAGATCAAGCTGACGGTGAAGACCTCCCCCAAGACGCTGGGCAATCAGCTCGGGCGCTGGGCGGTGCACCTCGACTTCCCTGTGACGAAGATTTCTGAGCTGACCGGTGTGTCCCGTCAGACAATCTACAACTGGTTTGCAGGCGGCGAAGTGTTCGTTGCGTACCGACCGTTGGTCACAAACCTCATCAAAATTTTGCAGTCCTCGGGAACAGCCGAGGAGGCGTGGAGAAAAGCATGCAAGGAATTCGGCCTCAACAACTGACCGACGAAGAACTCGTCCGGTACGCCCGCTTGCTCACGCAGTTGCCGCCAGACTGGGCGGAGGAGCTGCTCAAGCGCTTTGAAGCAAAGCTCGACGACAATAAGTGACCGGGGACCTGTATGACACCGCTGGATTTTTTGGCGGCAGTTCTGCCTGCGCAGGGGCATGGCTATTACTGCGCGGTGGAGCTGAGCACAACAAGGAAGGAGCACAGGTTCGCGGAGGACTTGGCTGACCTTCAACCCTTCGTCACAAAATGGGACAGCGAGAACAAGGACATCTACTTTGCGCTGGCGACGTTCGAGACGATGCCCAAGCGCACGGCGGAAAACGCCCGCTTTCTGAAGTCTTTCTTCATCGACATGGACGGCTACGCCTCCAAGAAGGAAGCGGGTCTGGCGCTCCAGACGTTCCTCGACAAGAGCGGGCTGGGCGAGCTGGGCTCCCCATGGATCGTCAGTTCTGGCGGCGGTCTGCACGTTTACTGGCCGCTGACGCACGAGCTGCCAGTGGAGATTTGGAAACCTGTTGCAGAGAACTTGAAGCGTCTGTGCAAGCAGGAGGGGCTGGCCATCGACATGACGGTGACAGCCGACGCAGCGCGAGTGCTGCGCATACCGGGGACACGCAACCACAAGAAGAAGTACAACCTCCCCCGCAACGTCACCGTGCTGGCCACGGGTGACACCTTCGAGTTCTCCGCTCTCTCCCCGCTGATCCACGACAAGCTGCGCGCTGAGGATCACGCCCCCAAGTTCTCCGCCATCCCCGGCGTGCGCCCCACGCGCAGCCCCAACGCCACCCAGATCAAGCTCATGCAGAACAGCGTCACGCTGTTCGAGAACATCTACGACGCCACCACCAGCGGCCAAGGCTGCGCCCAGCTCAAGGCGTACATCGACAACCCCAAGGAAGATGGCCTTGAGCCGATCTGGCGCGGCATGCTTTCATGGACGAAGGTGTGCGATGACGGCGACGAGTGGTCCTCGTGGCTGAGCGCCCTGCACCCATACCCTGAGTCGCGCATGCGACAGAAGCTGGCCGAGATCAAGGGACCCTACCCCTGCGTCAAGATGGACAGCGAGAACCCGGGCATCTGCTCCAAGTGCCCGCACTTCGGCAAGATCACCAACCCCCTGCGACTTGGGCGCGAGATCAAGACGGACAACGAGGAGCGCGACATCGTTGTGCCCCCGCCAAACGTCCCGGACACCTTTGAGGCCGAGGAGTTTGAGTTCGAGGAGGAGCCCGAAGCCATCGACGGGGAGACCCCCCATCAGGTTATCCGGCGTCCCAAGCCCCCGCGTGGGTTCAGCTACGGGCAGAACGGCGGCGTCTACTGCGACCGGATGACCGAGAACGATGACGGCACCAAGAGCAAGAAGCAGGTGCAGATTCTTCCCTACGACTTGTTTGTCGTTGACATGCTCAAGCAGGAGTCCGACCACCTTGTGCACCTCGTGGCCACCCGACCCGATGGCGTGAAGAACATCACCATGCCCAGCAAGTGCGTGGTGTCCAAGGATGAGACGGTCAAGTTCTTGGCCAGCCAGAACGTCATTGCCAGCTACGGCAAGGGCAACGATGTGAACCTGTTCGACTACGTGCGGGCGTGTGTGGAGGAGGCCTCGCTCAACAAGAAGGCGATCGACGTGCCGCTCCAGTGCGGCTGGCAGAAGGACGGCTCGTTCGTCTACAACTACCGCGTGTTCACCAAGGACGGGCGCGAGATCACGGTGCCCATGCCGGGGCTGGAGAACATCAACAAGAACACCACCAGCAAGGGCACGCTCGACGGCTGGCGCAAGTTCTGGGACTTGATGATTGAGCGCCGGATGTACACCATGCTGGCCATGTGTCTCGACAGCTTCGGCTGCTCGCTGTACCAGTTCTCGGACTACGAGGGGTTCGTCTGGCACATCGGCTCCACCGAGTCGGGCACCGGCAAGTCGCTCACGCTCAGCGCCAAGGCTGGCGTGTGGGGGCACCCGATCCACTACCGCACGGGCAAGGGCACCTCACCGGTGGCCATGCAGCAACGCGCTGGCCTGCTCAACAGCCTGCCGCTGCTGATCGACGAGATCACGTCCAAGCAACGCAACGATCTGGAGTGGGCACCGGCCTTCATCTTCGACCTCACCGAAGGTCAGGGCAAGGAGCGCATGGAGTCCGGCTCCAATAAAGAGCGCATCAACAACAGCGTGTGGAAGCTGTCGTGCACGATGACCTCGAACACCCACCTGACGGACTACATGTCGGGGGCACGCAAGCACAGCTCCAACGGCGAGCTGCTGCGCCTGCTGGAGTGGACGCCCAACCGCCCCTTGCAGTGGGACGCCGAGGAGCGCAAGGTTCTCAAGAACATCAAGCTCAACTACGGCGTGGCGGGGGAGGCCTGGGTGCGCTGGATGGTCAAGAACCAAGACGTGTGCGCGGAGATGTGGCGCAGGGTGCACGAGAAGCTCAAGGTGACGCTGGAGTTCGACGATGACGAGCGGTACTGGCACACAGGCTGCACGGCCATCGTGTCCGCAGCCATCCTCTTGGGGCCGAACTACGCCAACATCCTGCGCGTGCCCATCAACGGCATCATCGAAGCGCTCAAGGAGTTGGTGACGCGGGCCAGAGGCGTTTTACGGCGCAACGTGCGCACGGCTGAGGATGTGCTCAACGCCTATACCCGGGACAACTATGGCAGCTTCGTGGTGCTGTGGAAGACCGAGGCCAAGGGCCTGCTGGCAACGTGGGGCAACGGCGACACTGTGGACAAGTCGATCACGCGGGGCAAGGTCCTCGGGCGCATCGAACACAACACGCTGACGCCGGGGTTCACGGAATACTTCATTGAGGAACAGCTTCTCAAGCAGCACTGCGTGTCGATGAGCTTCGGGTACGCCGACTTCAAGGCGCAGCTCGAAGCGCAGTTCAAGGTGACTTACACCAAGAAGGACCTGCTGTCCAAGACCAACGGTCCGGGCATGCGCGTCAACGTCATGCACATCAGTCGCCGCTCTGAGGACATCAATGAAAGTGAACTACCCGTGGTCCAGCCTAAAGCCGGGTGAGGGGTTCTTTGTTCCTGCGATCGACGTGGAGAAAGCCCGAGAGCTCGGGCTTCGCTCCGCAGTAGGACAGCGAGTGAGGGGCAAGGCCGTCATCTGCATCAAGGACGGCCTGCTCGGGGTGTGGTTCTTCAGGCCCCCTCCCTCTCCTCAAGCCTCCGCACAACCTCCATGAATCGCCGGGCTGCTTGCAGCTTGGCGTCCTCCAGCGTGTCGATGCGCGCACGCTTGGCGTCCCCGGTCATGTCCGAGCGCTCCTGCACCCGTCGAATCTCGGTGTTGATGCGCCCGACAAGCTGACGGTACTGGCCTGCGGCAGTGGCTGCACCAAGCCGCGCCATGTTCTCTTGCTTGTACTCGGCGGCTTCCTCGCGCCGACCTTCCTTGAGCATGGTGCTCAGCGTGGTGCGTGCCTGCATGGCGTCTTCTGCCAGCCGTGCCACGGCCTCCGAGTCTGCGCCGCCAATGCGTTTCTGGAACGCGGTGCCGATGAACGGCATGTCGCTCATGCGGCCTGTCGGACGCTCGCCTTGGTTAGCACCTGCAAACATCTCGTTGGCACCTGCGGCGATCGCCAACGGCATCGACCCCAGATAGCCGCGCACCAAGTGCTCGATCTGCACAGGAGACAGCACCGGGAACGCTTCGCTGATGCGCTTGGCCAGCTCGGTCGTGGTCGTGTTGTACCGCTGTTCGGTGTCGAGGTTCTGCATCCGCAGCGACTCGATCGGAGCGCCAGTCAGGAAGTTCTTGTTGGTGAACACCTCGAATGCAGGCTTGACGATCTGCGGCACACCCATCGACGTGTAGCCCGGGACCGATTGCAGGAACATATCGCGCAGAGCGGTCAACTGGTCCTTCGTGCGAACTTCACCCATCATGCCGTCAACAGCCGCCACAGCCAGCGAGAAGAAGTAACCCGCTTCGTACGGGATCGGCAGCTTGACCGGCTCGTCCACGCCCGGCAGATGCAGGAAGAAGTTGGTGTACCGATCACGCGGGCGAGCGTTCTTGTAGTACTTGTCGTCCTGCATGGCCATGGCGTAAACAAGACCGAGGCTGACAAGGAACGCGGCGTTGGTGAAGAACTTCTTCTTGATCCGCTGCGACTCCTCAAACGGCATCTTGCCCGTGGCCGCTTTGTACAGCACGTTCAGGCCTTGAATCTGCGCGTTCAGGAACGGGATTAGGCGGTTGGCGTACTGCACGGTGGGCGACAAACCTCGCTTGTAGAAGTTCATCGACTCCATGGTCATCATGTCGGCCTCGACCTCCGACAGGCCGTTGGCGATCGCGTTGTCGTAGACAAGCGCCCGGGTGGCGGCATCAGCGCGCAACGCGGTGCGGTCCAGCGCATCGAAGATTTTGCGGTACAGCGGAGCCTCACGGTTCTGCACGATGCGGCGGGCCATGTCGCCAATGTCGTCCACATCTCCCGAGAAGATGTTGCTCTGAATCAGGCCTTTCTCCAGCAGCTTTGCCTGCGTCTGGCTGTTGCCTGCCGACATGCGCACAAACTCGCGGCCAGCCTTAGCGACAGCGCGCATGGGGCCGTAGTTCAGACCGCCAGTGAACGCTGCGGCCATCGGGTCGCGGAACAGCTGCCGGGCAATGTACATGGGCATGCGCGTCACGCCTGCGCGCAGCAGGTCCGACGCAGCACCGGCGAGCTTGAGGAACTCAGGCAGCGGCAGGTGCGCACCTTCAAGGCTCTTGACCAGCAGCTCAGATGGCACGCCTTCTGCCAGCGTGTCGCTGGTGTCGACGATCACATGGCGCTTGCCGGTGTCGCTGGAGTCGTTGGGGTCAGGCTCTTGGTTGAACCGGATCACGTCCGCGCCCGCGCGACCGTCGCCCTTTTTGATGACCATCTTCTTGGACGAGCGGCCAATCTCTTGCAGAGCGTACGCCACGTTGCGCGCAGCGTAGTTGGTCAGCGCCTTGTCCATCAACAGGAACGTGTTGCGCGGGATGGCCTCATCCAGAGGCAGCAGCTTGGTCTCACCACCCTTGAGCTGGTTGAGGTACGGCTGGCGGCGGATGTCGCCAATCGTAATCATGGTGTTGCCGCCAAACACCAGCTCGGCCATGCCGTTCTCGTTGACGCGATAGAACGGAACGTAGTCGCCGTCCTTGTTCAAGCGGGTGGCCTCGGCTTTGGTGATGGCCCCGGTGCTGGCCAGGAAGTCAATCAGCCCCTTGTTGTAGGCGTTGTACTGGCGGCGCACATTCTCTAGCGCCTTCTTGAGCGGAGCGTCGGCATCAACCTCGGCCAGCACGGCGTCGATCTCAGCGTCAGTGATGCCCAGCGCGCCGATGTCGAGCTTGCTCACACCCTTGTTCTTGGCACGTTGCGCGACCATGTACATCTGCGCCACGGTTGCACGGCGCTTGGCATCGACCGGCAGCTCTGCGATTGCCTTAAACACGTCAGCAGCAGAATCACGGCCAGTCGTGCGCACCCCAGTCAGGCCCTTGGCGTCTTTGTACAGCTCCGGCACACCGCTGCTCATCACCGAGTAGATGAGCGGCAGCTTCTGGTCAGCCTTGATGACGCTGTACATGCCCTGCGTGAACAGCTTGTCGTCGCCCATGCCCTTGGCACCAGCTTTGAGCGCTTCGCGGATACCGGCGCGCATGTCAACGCCCTGCATCTCAGCTTCGAGCGCAATGTTCTTGCCGAGCTTTTCACGGAACGTCTTGGGCTTGCCAATCGTTTTGTCAGCCAGCGACTCCAGTGCGCTGGGGGCCCCACGCGAAAACAGCAGCCGCCCAGAACCTTCTCGTCCTTTGCCGGTTGCAGGTCCAACAGGCTCCAAGTTCACGCCAATGATTTCAGGAACTTGGTCGATATACGCGCGCTCTGTGTATTTACCTTCGGTATTTTGCTCAATAGCTTCGATGCCTGCTTCTTTCAAAAGGCGCACGGTCTCGTCAATACCGAGCTTATCGCGCATTGTGTAGAACAGGCTGTTACCGGCCCACTTATTTATTTTGTCAACGGTATTTTTTGTGCTTTGCGAAGCGTACTTGCGCATGAGCGCATCAAGCTTGGGGCGCTCACCAAGCGTGTGCATTTCGTTCACGCCAAAAATTCTACTGAGCGGAATTGCGTCGAGCGTTCTGTACAAGTTGCCTTCGGACGGGCGTGTTTTGAGCCCGACAATCTTGGCGGCGTCAAGCGCCTGCGCTGCGCGCAATTGACGCTTAGCTGTCGTGAGCTCGCGCTGCGCAGAAGCTGTGTCTTCGCCCTTACGCTGCTTGCGGTCAAGAGTTTTCTCTGCGTTTTCCACACCCTTAGAAAAACGCTCGATCAACAGAGGGATGTATTTTTTGACCGCAGCATTTTTTGTAGGGTCTAGCTCGCCGCCTGCCGACACATCTTGCAAGTACCGCGTGAGCAAATTGCTTTCAAATAGCGTTTGCATTTCGGATAAAGACAACTCGGACTTATCAGCACCAAGAAATTTGCTGTCCATGGAGCGGTAGTCTTGGTACGTCTTACTTCCGTAACCTGACGCGTTGGCAGCTTTGCCAAAAGGAACCGCGTGCTGGT